>ERZ779869.1627-NODE-1627-length-20306-cov-3.521703_pt1 | contig 20306 bp, 18 predicted proteins | sample MGYA00511557_ERZ779869 | MGnify/ENA primary metagenome ERZ779869 (study PRJEB29588, sample SAMEA2154620) | human gut metagenome | biome: human gut; feature: human-associated habitat; material: faeces | place: Denmark | collected 2008/2010 ... | reverse complement strand
AATTATTTTATATTGTAGTTTTTATATAAAATATTTTACCATACAACTTCCTATATGCCAAACAATTTAAACCTTGTTATATATTCTTTTTTAAGTTAGTATAATCTTTGTTTACAACAAAAAAACACCCTAGTCACACTATAATGTGACTAGAGTGAATTTAAAAAAAAGATACTTTAACTACTGAATTATTTTGTAGAGAATAGTGCGTTAACGATTGTGTCGTTTTGGAACAAGAACCACATAATTGCAGCAGCAACTATACCAATACCAAAACCAACGATTGCGCCAATTAAACGCTTTTTAGCTTCTTCTCTTTGCTCGGTCTTTTCAGTCTTTGCATATTCAATACCCAACTTAATGCTAAAGAAAACACCCAATGCAGTAACAACGGTGAAAACTATTGGCATAACAACGCCCATGATATTCTTAAAAACACCACTTAATTGATTTGCTAAATCTTCCACTCCTGCGGTTGCCCCTTCAATACCTGAATCTGCTAAAAGTTTTAAAAAGTTCATTGAATTTCCTCCTAAAATTTTATAACTTAAGTGCATTATACCACACTAAAATTAATTACTCCAAACAAAAAACGATAAAAATTTGCAATTTAATAAACTTAGTCATTCTTATTCATAAGTTCCACAAATGTGCCACGCAACGCATACAAAAGTACTATTAACAAAATAACCAATCCAAAACTTATTGCTGCACTAATAAGTTTCTTTTTTGCAACTTCTCTATCCTTGCTTTCTTCAGCCTTAGCATACCCAACTCCTAGTACTACACAATATATAACAGCAACACCGGTAAGCACACCGATAAGATATGGACCAAAAGTATCTAAAAACTCATATATAGGACTAACTGAAGAATTGTAATCAGCATCAGTGGTGTTTGCAGAATCTGCTAGTAACGACTTAAATTTAAAAATCATGTTTAGTAGCGTAGTCATTTAATAACTCCCTTACTTATTCTTAGTGTAAATATATCATATTTTTTTATTCCAAGTCTACCAAAACGAACACAATTTTTAAAATTTTGACAAAAAATATAAAATCTAAAAATCAAGTTAAACCCTTCTTTTTATTTGGAATGCAAAGAAAATATGATATAATGATGTAATCTTTAATTATTTAGAGGTAAATATGGCAAAGAAAACTGATTTTAAAAGTACACTAATAACGTTAATCGTGATATGCGCAATAGGAGTTCCATTCTGTTACGCAATGGCAATTGTTATTACTATGTTTACCGACCATACTATTGCACACGATACAGTGTATGACCTAGTTAATTACATTGGAAATGAAACAACTAACAGTTGGTTTGTTGTGACCTTAGGTATAGGTATCATTTGCTTATTATTGTATTTCACTTCCTCTAAGAAAAATAGTGACAGTGGAGACCTTAAAGGTCAAGATGATCTAGAAAACGTGCACTGGCTTGAAAAGACTGAACTTGACAAATCTTTTAAAAATTGTTTATGGTCTGCCCTTCCTTCCTTTTCTCATGAAGGCATTCCTTTTAGATCGGTCTTAAAAGGGTCAAATGATATTAAAATACATTTTACCCCCAACTATCACGCATTGGTTGTTGGTACAACTGGTGTTGGTAAAGGCGTGTGCTTTGTTGAACCTACAATTCAAATTTTGTCGCAATTAAAAAATAAACCTTGTATGTTCATAACAGACCCTAAAGGCGAACTTTTTACACATCATAGTCAAAAGCTAGTCAATTCTGGATACGATGTTAAAATTTTAGACATGATGAACCCATACAACTCTTTAAGGTGGAATCCGCTAGAAAACATTTTCGACAACTATCAACGCCAATTACATCTTGAAGAAGAAATTTTAAAACATACAAACGATGATGTTAAACAATATGACCTTATTAAAGTAGGCGAAATAAATAATGCTGAATGGTATGAATTTGACGGTAAGGCATTTGCAAGTTTAAGAGATGCCTTTATTGAAGTGGAAGTTGAAAAAACAAAAATTAAAGATGAATGTTTTGATGACATAAACGATATAGCCACAGCACTATGCCCTATTACCGACCAAAAAAATGCGTCCTGGGAACAAGGTGCCAGAGATTATATGATGGCAGTTTTAATTGCCATGTTAGAAGATAGCGAAAATCCTCAACTTGGTATGACAAGAGAAAGATACAATTTTTACAATATGTATAAAATTGCAATGAACAAAGAAAACGATATGGAGTTTGTAAAAGATTATTTTAGTGGCAGAAGCCCACTTTCTAAAACGGTGCAACTTTGTTCACACATTGTTTACAGCAATGCAAAACAAACCAGAGATTCTTATATGTCGACCCTGAATCAAAAACTTGCGTTATTTTCAGATAATGGTATTTGCTACTTAACAAGTAAAAATGAAATAGATTTTAGCACCTTTGATGAAAAACCAACCGCCTTTTTCATTAAGATTCCAGACGAAAAGGAAACAAGATATGGTCTTGCAAGTGTTTGTATAACGCAAAGTTACAAGGAATTTGTTAAAAAGGCCCGTGAAAACGAAGTCGTTAGCAACGATAAAAGTAAATCTAGACCAGCATCGTTAAAACGCCCAATGTTTTATATCATGGATGAATTTGCAAATATGCCAGCAGTAAGTAAACTTGAAAAAATGATTACCGTTGCAAGATCAAGAAAGATTTACTTAAATATGATTATTCAATCATATGCCCAACTTGAAAATGTTTACGGCAAAGGCACTGCAAACATTGTTATGGACAACTGTAATACCAGAATTTTCCTTGGAACTCCTTCTCAGGAAACTCGCGAAGCATTCAGTAAAGAACTTGGCAACTACCAAATTAAAGTTAGTTCTAAGTCTAAAAACGAAGGCAGTAAAGATGGCGGTTCAAGCACTGGGACAAGCACACAACTGCAAAGTCGACCACTTATGTTCCCTTCCGATCTAGACAAGCTGAAACAAGGCAATATAATTGTAAAAGTATTTGGATATAATCCCGTTAATTCTAATATGATTCCTTATTTTAAAATTCCTAATATTTACAAAATTGGACAAATGGATATGCCTTATATTCCTGGAAGAAGACTTAATGAAGAAGAAGTCTTTTATGATATAAAAGAAAGAAACCGAAAGGTTTTAAACAGCTAATTACTAATTTACCTAAAAATGCGAGAAAAAGTTTTCTTGCATTTTTTTATGAAATGCATCCTTTTTGTTTGCCTAAGATTTTTTAATATTATATAATTAAAATACACATAATATTGTCGAAAGCAGTAAAAATTTTACCTATATATTTGGAGTTTAATCTAATGAAAAATTTTTGGATAAAAATAAGTCTAACAATTTGCAGTGTTTTAACATTGCTTATACTTGGGAGCCTTATTACCCCATTTAATTGTAATGAATATATGACATCAGGGTCATCTGCCGAAGTTACAACACCTGCAACAAATGCCATATCAAAATCAGAAACTAATGGAGCCATTACTTTTACTGAATCATTAGGCGCAGACAATTCACAAATGGTATCTTATTTTGTGATTTCACTTAATGGTAGCCTTAATGGTGGTATTGAAGATATTAGCATTAAACAAAAAATAGGTAATATTACTTTTGATGTTGAACAAGATGAACTTGGCACTTCAATTGTTTCAAGCACAACCAGTTCTGCACAATATTACTTTACGCGCACAGCCGACTATTATGTGACTTATAAGTATAAAAATTCTGAAACAATTTATTCAACCAATTACTTCTTCTCACCTGCCATAAATTTCACAGCTGTAGAATCAAGCAACACTGACAACAAAATTATAAAAATTGACAACGACTATTATATCGTTGGAAATGGTTTTGAAGAAATTGTTCAACCGCTGAAATTTAACACTAAACTTTATGGGGTTTCTTTCACTTGTAATGGTACTTACTTTAGCCCAGGCATAGACAAAACTACAAATTTATTTAACTGGACAATTGCAGAGAATACTTTTGGAAGAGTAAAGGTTGAATTTTTCTCAGGTCAAGGAACTGCAAGTTCATTTAATGTAATTGTAATTAACAACGCATTTAAAACTTCATTCTATGAATACAATAACTTTACCAATTCTGGAAAACTTACAACAAGTTCTGAAGACAGTAATTATAGTTTTGGGACTCTTGCCGAAGATTCTTTGGGCAATATAAGAAATTACTTTTTGTTTAATGATGCTGTTTCATTAAAAATTGAAGTAAGCGATGATTGTGTATATCCTATTAAAAGTGCCGGCGCCGCCTACGCATCAAATATTTCAGATAGCGATAAAAAAGACTGCATTAGTTTAGTGTCACTTTCAATTAAGGAAAATACACGCAACAATACTAATACCGATTTTGTAACCGAAACAGAATATGAATTAGAGAAAGAAGAAAGTTGTTTTAGGTATTCTATTAACGTAAAAGAACATTCAGTCTTTAATGTAAAATTTGCATTAGAAGATTCTAAGCGAACCGTTTTAAATGATAGCATTTTGTGTTTTAAAATAATAACAGTTGTACCTATTAACCCATCTAACAATTTGCTTGACTTTGGTATTTATTTAACTACAAGCAATTATAACAACAACTTTAACTATATTTTAAACTGCTTAAATAGCACACTTGTAAATGGTAGCCCAATTTATGTAAATGTAGATACAACCACCCTTGCAACTTCTGGGAATAAATTAGATTATATTATCACTTATGAAGATAATAGTCTTGCCGGATTAAATTCTAGTGGGTTTATCTCTTCTACCTCTTCTAATGATATTACTTTAGTGCGACCAGATAGCGAAAGAAGCGATTTAAATGTGGCTCGTAACATTGTTGTAAGATACGACACTAGAAAAGAAGGCAAATTTGCATCTATTAAAGACTTTAATTCTTTCTATTCGTTTAACTTCAATTTAATTTATTCAGGTAAAAAAATTAATTCATCGGGTCAGATTGCAACGAAAGAATTTACCGACCACATAAAAGTTGGTAAAATAGAAAATGATACTTTTGTTTCTGCAATCACATCAGATTATGACTTTGATTTTTCTCTTGATTACGCTCCAAAAATTTATGTTGACGAAGAGTATTATGAAAGTTGCATACCTGTTTATGTAAGGGTAACTTATAACAACAAAGTATATGACAACTTTTATACTTTAAAAGAATTATCAGAAATTGAATTTATAAAAAATGGTGATTACACCCTAGAAATTTCGGTCTTTCCTAATTACGAGTATTGTCAAACCATTGTAAATGAAGTAAAAAATACCGCATATTCTGCGGTTTCACACTATTACTTAAAATTTAATTTTTCTATTGCTGGACCATCATTAAATGTAGTTAGCACCGATATTAACGGCAACACCTTCTCTATTACTAATTACATGATCACCCAGAACTATGCAACTGTCTACGCAAAAATAAACGAAGGACAAAAAGTTCATCTTGTAAACACAACGACAAACGAAACCTGGGAATTTTCAAATGATATTGCTCTTTCTCTTTATCGTGATGAAGAATTAAAAATTCCTATGTATGGCTCTTGGTATATTTATATTACTGATGCTAATGGTAACGAAATAGACTCTATTCAATTTACAATTATGGACAATATGTATCAAGCTTACTCTTTAAATAATCATGAAGAATATGAAGAACTATTGGTATACAAAAAAGATCCCCTAACCAATGCATATGTTCTTTTGCCAACAAAAAGTTGTTATCACTTAGTTGATGAAGGCGATTATAGAGTACAAATAGTAAATGGTGAAAAATTGTATTTTTACGACAATTCAGAGTCTTCACTTACGAACCTTAAATCTAGCTCTATAGAAATTGCAAATACTGTTAATTTTACCATTAAAAAATCATTTTTCTCTGTAACATTTGTTAACGGAACAGCGGGCGGAAAGACAACAGAAAAGATAAGTATTGAAAGTTATGATGGTGTTGATATTAAACTTATTACTGTTTACCGAAATGGAAAAGCAATTGGAACATATGAACCAAATGCTCAGTCAAGCAATATTGCTGGTACTATTGGAAATCTTCTTAATTCTGACCTTACCTATTCTGATACCGGCATTTACACCTTTGTTTTAACTGACCGATATAACAATACTTATGCCGTACAAATTGAAAAATACTATAAAGCAAACGTTGCTTTAATTGTATTGATATGTCTTGGTGTTGTAGGCGTTTTTGTATTATTCTATATTATATTTAAATCTAGACGAGGTTTAAAAGTTAAATAAAATAAAAACGGAGTAGTTATTCTCCGTTTTTTTTATCAAATACTTCGTTAATTGCACCCGAAATTACTTCTGCACAAAAATTAATTATTATATCTATCTCCTTGGGTGAAACAAAAAGCCCATTATATCTATTCAAAATATTTTCTTCTGCCACATACTCACCTAGTATTGACCTAAAATGCACAACCGTTGGGACTCCAAGTGCAATGACTTTTACCCCTAGCTCTTTTTGATTTATTGCAAAAGTGCTTTCCCCTACTCCAGAGCCTGGAGTTAGCCCAGCATCAGACAACTGAAAGGAAGAACCTATTCGATTAAAATTACGAGTACAAAGGCTATCTATAACCAAAATTAAATCGGGCTGTAATTTTTTTATTAACAAAGTTACAATGTCTTTGCTGTCTATTCCGGTATTTCCAACTACTCCCGGTGAATATTTGCAAACCTGCCTTTCTTGGCATTTCTGCCCCAATTTATTGTTGATTTTAATATTATTAATACACTTAGGCCCAAGGGCATCACTTGTGATTTCTGGGTTTCCAATACCAAGACAGAGAATTTTTTTTGTGTTTTTAATTTGATTGTTTAAATCCTTGGCCAATTGTGCAACTAAGTAATTTTTTGTTTTGTCAGATTCAAACTTCAAGCAATCATAAGTAATGTATATTCCTGCCGATTTATTAAATTCATTGCCTTCATTAAGCCAAATTTCGGTACGCTTAATACCGTTTTCTTCTTTAATATTAACCAATTTTGTAGCCGATTTAGTATGCTTTTTAGATTTAATTATTCCAAATTCAACCAATTCATCCGGCATATCGGTAAGATTATAATTAATTTGTTTCATAATAGTTATTATTATCTTATTTTATTTAAAATAAACACAAATTTTTATCAAAAACACTTGCAAAATTTCTGCCTGTATGTTAAAATCTCTACGATAGTTAATTAAAGGAGCGAGTTAAATGGCAAACATAAAATCTGCAGAAAAAAGAATTGATGTTACTAAAAGAAACACAATGCGTAACAAAAGCAATACTTCTAAACTTAAAACTCAAATAAAAAAATACAATAAGGCAATTGAACAAAAAGATATCGAAGCCGCTGAAAACTTGTTGCCTAAAACCATGGAAGTTATTGACAAATCTGTTACCAAAGGTGCTATTCATAAAAATGCTGCTAATAACAGAAAAAGCAGACTTTCAGCGAAGTTAGACAATCTTAAAAACGAAGTTAAATAATTTATTGTTATAAAAACAAAAGCACCAGCCTATTGGGTTGGTGCTTTTATGTGTGTTTTATAAATATTTTACTTAATATATAGTCAGTCGCAATCTTTTGATTTGCATTGCCAGATTTTATTAAAAATTCTTCATCGCTTAATTCTTTATTAATGGCTTTTAATTGTTTTGGGGTAAAACATTTGGATTGCTGTCTACTCATTTTTATTGCGTACGGTTTGCAACTGAATTTTGTTGCAAGATCTTCATCACTTTCGTTTGAGATTGATATATAGAACAATTTTCTAAAACTTGAATATAAGTATTGAATAACCCCTACAATATTTTTATCTCTTTCCAAAATAGTATTTACAATATCAAACGCACGATTTCTATCCCGCTTGCTTATTGCATCGGTAAGCTCATAAATTTGATATTCTTTGTCTGGCACTACATTATCTTCAACCATCTTGGTTGTTATTACTTCACTGCCCATTGCGGTTAATTTAGTCAGTTCGCTGTTAATTTTAGACAAATTATTATTGCAATATCTAATTAATTTTATTACCGCCCCTTCTTCTATTTTTAATTGAACCTTATTAGTAAAATTGATAATCCACTTATATAATACCCCATCATCAAGTCTATTGCAATCTACATAAGTTGCAAACGACTTTATTTTTTTTGAAAAATCATTTTGCATGGTAGAAACAAAAACCAATATTGAACAGTGTGAACCAGATTTTATGTAGTCTTCTAACAAGTCTATTTCTTTAGCATTATTATAATCCCAAACTATAATTAATCGTTTACTATCGCCAAAAGGAAAGACATTCGCAAAATCTAAAACCTCTTTAAGAGTAAACTTGCCCTCATCAAAAATTTTTTCATTTAAGTCAGGCATACACAAATTCAATTGTTTTTCAATTAATTCAATCGCACTATATAAACAAAACCTATCATCACCTTCAAACAAATAAATTGGGTCAATTTGATTTTTTAAATTCTGCTTAAATTCAACAAACTTCATAACTTTCTCTCTTATATTACAGACTTAAAGCAACCATGCCACAAAGTAAAACAAGTATTAACGAAAAACCATATTTATACTTTTCTTTTATGAACAAATAGTCGCCTAATACTATTATAGCACAGCTAAATAAGAGAACACCAACAAAATTTAATGAAAGTTCTACAATAGCAAACTTTAAATCGGCAATTGAATACGCAAAACGTGCAAGTATTTTATATAAAAAATTTGGTATGGCCATTATAAATGACAAAAATGGCAAACACATAGAAATAAAAACACATACAACAAGCAGTATAAAGCAGACTGATGCAAATGGAATTGCAACCAAGTTTACTAAAATACTTAACAGCGAGACACTTCCAAAATAATAAGAAATTATTGGGAAGGTTCCTGCCGTTGCGCTAACTCCAACAGCAAGAGAACTTGATAATTTTAGTGGCATAACTTTAGAAAATAAAAAATTAAGTTTCCCTGTCAAGCAAAACAAAGAAAATACACAAGCAAAACTTAATTGAAATCCCACATCAAATAATGTAAATGGATTAATAAATAATAAAATAATTGCAGATAAACAAAGTGCATTTAATCCATCATATTGTCTACCCCTTACCAATGCATACATCGAAATTATTGCCATAACACTTGCTCTAACTACCGAAGGTGAAAAATCACAAATGAATGCATAAATTATCAAAAAGGTAGCTTCTATAATTAATGTTATTTTTGTTTTACTTTTTAATAACTTATTTAAAACAAAATTCATTATTACTAATAAAAACCCAACATGCAAGCCAGAGACAGCCAATAAATGAGACAACCCTGCAACTGAAAAAGAGTCTTTGATAGTGTCACCGACATATGCCTTTTCTCCAAACAGCATGCCAACTTCTAATCCACTAACAAAATCGTTGGTGTTTTGAGCTACTATAAAATTAGTTATTTTGTTACGTAAAATAATAAAAATGTTTTTGCTTAAAGTAACAGATTCCAATTCTTCATCATTAAACGCAAAATTAAAAATACACTCATCGTTATCATTTTTAATTTTTATTTTCCTAGAAGAAATATTATTAAATTTTAACTTTGCCCCATAACTAAAATCTTTTACACTATAATGATTACCCAAATAACTTATCTTACAACTTCCGCTTACCTTATTTGAATTAATTACAATGTTTTCACACGTTAAAGAGATAATGCTTCCATTATTTTTTGCCAAAGTAATTGTACATTCAATGCTATTTGTTTTCTTAATTTCATTTTTAGATGCATTCAACTTACCTGCATTAATTAACACAACAGTAAATCCAATTATAAAAATTAAAAATTGTACCATTAACCCAAGTACAATTTTATTAAATTTTTTGTTAAATACACAAAGGCAAACTGAAACTATTATAATCAACATCATCGCAATTATAGAAAGAATTTTAAAAGCGGTTATGTTTATATAATAGCCACACAAAATTCCTAAAATCATTACAATCCCAGCAAGAACCAACGGTCTATAATTAAACAATTTTTCCATTTGTATATTCCATTTTTAGTGTATTTCTATTGCAAAAAATAAAATTATATGTTATACTACCAGCATAAAAGTATCTTGCCATCATCGTCTAACGGTTAGGACGCTAGCCTCTCACGCTGGAAATTGGAGTTCGAGTCTCCATGGTGGTACCAAAAAAGTTTGGTTTATTGGCCAAACTTTTTTTAATTTTTATTTTGCTGTTCTTTAGCCTGCTTGTCTTCTTTTTCCGCCTCTAATGCTTTTAACTGAATTTTCATATTGGCAATGTATTTTGTATATTTGTTTGCAATTTCTCGCAATTCAAGTTTTTGTTTTTGCGTTAAAATTCTTGAAGTTATATTGTTACCTATTATATACTTATTTGCTTCGTCAGCAGCTTGGCGTGTTAATATTTCAATATTCTCTTTTATCATTTCAATTTTTCCATCTAAGCCCAAATTATCGTAAGGTGTATCACTTAAATTATTATCCATTTTTCACTCCATTTATTGTTAAAAATTTAATATTGAATTAACAAGCAAAATTACTTCATTATAGTCATTTTTATATTTTTTGTTTTTATGCAATATTATTTTCAGCGCCAATAATAGCCCTAAAACGCCCGAAAACTCTTTCCTGTCCAAACACACAGTGACACTAAACACAATCGTAGAGGCTTCCTTTTTAAGAGGAAATTTGCTTATTTTTTCAGTTGATATTTTATGCATTATATTATCCATCACATAGTTAATTCTGCTTACAAATGCGTTGTCAAACATCGGAAATTCGTTCTTTAATTCTGAACTTTTTTGTATTTCTGCGTCTAAATTTATACTCAATAATTTATTAACAACTTTAATCATATGATTTTCAAATCGCTCAATAATCTCTTTTGAAAACCCCTCATAGGCGACTTTATTATCATCACCAAACACAACTTTAACAAATGCAAATATATCTATATTTCCATTATCCATTTCATTAAGTAAACAAAAAATAAATGGAATGCAATTATTTTCACTTTCAATATAATCAAATGATGGACAATTAATAAATCGCTCAAAGTCCGCTTTAAAGTTATAACCAATAATTCTATCGGCAATAATATTGTATAAAGTTCCACCTTTTGCAATTGTTTTTAATATTCTACTAATGTTTTTTTCCATAAGAATAAATTTTGACATTTTAAATTCTTGGCATGCTTCAGATAAATTTTTTAATTCTTCTTTAACATTATTCATACATTTCTCCTTTGTTATATTAATTTTAGCATATTTTGTTAAATTTTAAAACTAAAAAACAATAAAAATAAATTATCAAAACTATTCACATTTTATTTTAATTTTGTTATAATATAACAAGATAATTAAAGGAAATAAATATATGATTCAATACGCATCTAACGAAACAACAGGAAAGCTTATACTTTTATATGTCCTAGATAAAATGGAATGTGAATTAACTGAAGATACCATAATAGATATGTGTTATTATCAAAAAAAGTGGGTATCATACTTTACATGTAAAATTGCACTTTCCGAACTTACTAAGTCAGGCTTTATTAAGGAAACAAAAACTAGTGAACAATCAAAATATTATAGCATTACTAGTGATGGTAGAAGTTGTCTATCATACTTTTTTGATGAAATTCCTACTAGTACAAAAAATGAAATTGCCGATTTTATTAGAGACAACAAATTAGACTTTAAACGTAAGCAAGAATATTTTAGCGACTCATTTAAAAATAAAGATGGTCTATATACTGTTATATTAAAAATAGTTGAACCAAACGCAACCAACCTTGAAATAAAATTAACAGTACCAGAACAATCAACCGCAAAAGATATTCAAAAAAATTGGCAAGACAATGCAAGCCGAGTTTATGCAAATATTTTTGATTTATTACTGCAAAATTAAGGAGGTGTTTTATGAGATACAACTATTATCCAAAAGGAGTATGTTCTCGACAAATAATGTTAGATATAGATGAGAACGATATTATTACGGATGCAAAATTTATTGGTGGATGTTCAGGCAACCTACAAGGAATTTCAAAATTAATCATTGGACAAAAAGTACAAGATGTTATTCCTAAAATTAAAGGAATACTTTGTAGAAATAACACTTCATGTCCAGATCAATTATCTATTGCTCTTGAACAATATTTGCAGGATAAAAACAAATAAAAGAAATAAGTTAGCAAAGCGTTGCTAACTTATTTTATTTTATAACAAACATATCGTACTGATAAATTGCCGTAATTTTATACCATCTCTCTATGTAAAGCGAAACCAATTCACTAAATTCGTTAATATCATATTCATTTACGCCATTTTTGCAATACTTAAGAGTAGTACCCTCTTCTGTATAAATCTTATCATTAAATACACCACCAGTAGAAGAAATTATTGCAGGTACTCCAAAGTCTTCATATACACCACTGGCTTCGTTGTATACATTACAAATAACAGGATATCCGTTATAATAGTTTGGATTATAATCTATACCAAGCAAGGTAAAAATAGTTGGAGTTAAATCAAATGCACAAGTAAACTTTGTAATTATATGGTCTTCTTTATCGCTTCCCACTATGTCATTATTAATTTTTGTCGCATAAATACAAGCAGGAACTTTAAACCTATCTTGACTATTTATATTATAATCTTCGGTATAACTATAATTTTCGTCTTCCGCTTGCCATTCTAACGGAGAAGAAACACCAAGTTTACCATCTTTAGCAAAATAGTACTTTTTGTAGACAACGTCCATCTGGTCATAATAACACTGGTGGTCGGCAAATAAAACCAAAGTAGTGTTATCAAAAAGGTTGTTCTCCATTAAATATTTTATCATTATTGTCAAAGCATATTCGGTATCTAACGCTGAAGTAAGGTAAGTTCTAACATCAGCTTCAATGTCACTTGGAAGAATTATTTGATTATCTTCAGTTGATTGACCTAAAAAGCCAACTGAATCAACAAATGGATAATATTCTTTAAGCAACGGATTATAACTATACTCACCGTGAGTTGTTACCGTTGTCATAAAACTTAAAAAGGATTTATCTGTCGGCAAATAATCATATTCATCTGAAACATTTAAAAAATAATCAATAACTTTACTATCTAGAACACAATGAGATAATCTATCACCTTTACCAACGTCATTTGGCATATCATCTAAAAACATATAATTATCAAAACCAAACTGGGGAATTAGGGTGCTTCTTCCATAAAAAGTTGAAAGGTAAGTATGTAAATAATTTGATACTTCAATATTATTTGTTGATTTCAATAAATTCGGTAAAGTAAAACTATAATTAACATCAGAGTAAATGTTGTGAAGATTATACCCTGTTATGCCATGAGTTGTGAAACTTTCATTATAAGGATAATTACCAAGTATAACTGACATTTCGCTATAGTCTGTCTTCGCTTTGCTGTAATAATTTGCAAGTGTTAAACCATATGTATGAAGTAGTTCTTTATTAAGTGCTTGGATATCTTCTGTTCCATCTGTTAATTTTTCATAAGTAATATTACCATTTTCATCAGTCGATTTAACAAAATCATTTCTTTCAATAGAAGTAAATCCATTTTCGTCTTTGCCAAATGTATAGTAATTAAAATTGGAATACAGTCCTGTTTCTGCATCGCGAGTTCCAAAATCGTAACCATTCATAAGTGCATAAAGTGTTGGTGTTAATTCCGATGAAATTGCATACCACTCAAAAGATTCAAGCATTATAACTATTGTATTATTGCCTTCACATGAATTAAATAAGGTAGTTGTTTTTGGGTCATATTCAGGATTATCAACATATTCTTCTATTTCTGCCTTAGAAAATCTTACCACACTTTCTACACTATAAAATTGTCTAAAGAATTCTTCAAAATAGAAACCCCACGTTCCAAATTTGGTTAATGCCTGCTTGTTTGAACTAAATGTATTATATAAGACTTTGTCTGAAAACAAGAAAAATTTATCATTTTTTTTGCCACCAAGTGCAAAACTTGATGTTAAAGAATAGATTGCAAAAGTAATTGTTAAACCAATTATGGAAATATCCTTTAAAATAAAATTTCTCGCATCACGATAAGCAAACTTTTCTACTTTATATTTCTTTATAAAAAACATTGCCGTTATGACAGCACCAAATAAAAGCAAATAAAAAACAATAGGCCATATAGGAAGCATATCTAGAGTTAATACATTTGTAGTTTCACCAACAAGCGACAATAAATTAAATGTGAAGACATCACCTAACATTTTGTAAATACAAATATTAATATAACTTAATATCATCTGAAGGCCAAGTAAAATTCCAATTATTATATTTTGTAAATGTCCTATTGGTAAACAAAAAATTATAAATGCAAAGAAAAGAATTAAAGATAAGTCTAAGAACCAATAACTTGGCAAAAAACCAAATCCTAAATACAAAAACAAAAAGGACTCTGTTATCAGTGCACCGATAACAAATAGTCCTATTGTTAACAATTTACTATAAATAAATCTTTTCATTTCCCTACTTTGCTACTTCTTGTTTTTTGTTAAGTAATTTTTCTTTTAATAGTTTGTTCCTTTCTAGTTTCTCTCTTTCTAATTTTACCAAATCTTTAGGTGCTTTTGCAACAAATTTATCGTTAGCCAACATTCCTTCGCTTCGCTTAATTTCAAATTCTACCTTTTTTAATTCTTCCTCAATTTGTTGCAAGCGCTTTTCATTATCAACTTCGGCTTTCACATAAAACTCACCCAAACTTGATACAATCATTTTGCCAGTTGGCAAATCACACTCTTCCACCTTTTCAATGCCAGCCAATTTACCAATTAATCCAATAAAATCTTGAACATAAGTTCCTTTTTTAATTTCCAAAATTATACCTTTGTTTGCCTCTATATTTTCCTCAAGTCTTGCTTGTCTAATATTTCTTACAAGTTCAATAACTTGTTCTAACCTATCCTTTTCTTTTTTAAACACAAATTTTTTATTGTATTCAGGATAACTTGCCTGCATAATAAAACCAGTTTCTTTAAACGACTGATATATGTATTCGGTACAAAATGGTATAAATGGATGCATAAGTTTTAATGTTTGCAAAAATGTGTAATATAGAACACTTGCAACATTTTGTTTTACCTCATTACCAGTTTTTAGCATTGGCTTACACAATTCAATGTACCAATCGCAAAAATCATTAATAAAAAAAGTATATATATTATTTAACGCAAGGCCAACATCATATTTGTCTAAATTTTTGCACATTGTTTTTGTTGTTTCGTTTAGCTTTGTTAAAATCCATTTATCGGCAAGACTCAGTTCACAATTTTCAATAGGCAACAAATTTTCACCATTTACTGCCATAGCAACAAATTTTGAAGCATTCCAAACTTTGTTTAAAAACTGTTTACTTACGGCAAACTTAGATTCTCCCACTTTTGTGTCCATACCAAGTGAAAGATCCTTTATTAGTCCAATTCTTAACGCGTCAGCTCCATAATCATTAGCAACTTTAATTGGGTCAATTCCGTTTCCTAATGACTTACTCATCTTCCTACCCAGTTCATCTCTTACTAATCCATGAATTAAAGTATCTTTAAATGGTATTTGTCCGGCACATTCTATACCCATATAAACCATTTTTGTTACCCAATGTGTTAATATATCGTAACCTGTTACCAACACACTTGTTGGATAAAACTTTTCTAGAGCTTTTGTTTTATCTGGCCAACCAAGTGTTGAAAATGGCCAAAGTGCAGAACTGAACCAAGTATCTAAAACATCTTCATCTTGATGAATGTTATGCGAACCACACTTTGGACAATTGGTTTTTATTTTAGATGCAAAGGTTTCTCCGCAATCATCACAATAATAAATTGGAATACGGTGCCCTGTCCAAAGTTGGCGAGAAATGCACCAGTCTTGTATGTTCTCTAACCAATGAAAATAGTTCTTTTCAAAGCGTTTAGGGTAAATTTTTAATTTACCATCTTTTACGCAATCAATAGCAGGTTTACTTAATTCCTTCATTGCTACATACCACTGATTTGTTACCAGTGGTTCAATTGCATTATGACATCGCTCACAATGACCTACACTGTGCGTATATGGTTCAATCTTTTCAATTAAATTAAGACTTTTTAGTTCCTCAACAATTTTCTCTCTGGCACACCTTGCATCAAGGCCAACATATTTGCCTGCATTTTCGTTTAGTTTGCCATCTTTAGTGATTACTGATACAATTTCAAGATTATGTCTTTTCCCAACTTCGTAGTCATTTGGATCATGGGCTGGTGTAATTTTAACCATACCAGTTCCAAAATCTTTTTCAACATACTCATCTGCAATAATTGGAATTTGTTTATTTGTTAATGGTAAACTTAGCATTTTACCAACTATCTTAGTATATCTAGTATCGGTTGGGTTTACAGCAACTGCTTGGTCACCAAACAGAGTTTCTGGTCTTGTAGTTGCAACAACAATATACCCACTTCCATCTGCAAATGGATACCTTATGTGCCACATATTACTTTTTTCGTCAAAATATTCAACTTCATCATCAGAAATAGCAGATCTGCAGGTTGTACACCAATTTCCAAGTCGTGTTCCACGGTAAATTAGTCCTTTATTATAAAGCCTAACAAAAGCCTCTAAAACAGCATCAACACTTTTAGGATCCATTGTGAAGCGATATCTAGTCCAATCGGCCGAAAAGCCAATTCTTCTAAATTGTTTCATTATTGCATCGCCATAATAATTGTACCAATCCCAGGCTTCCTTATCAAATGCTTCTCTACCAATGCTTTCTTTTGTTTTTCCTTCTTTTGCCAGTTTTTCAACAAGTTTAACCTCTGTTGCTATTGCTGCATGATCAGCCCCTGGTTGCCAAAGTGTTTCGTAGCCCTGCATTCTTTTGTACCTTGTTAATATATCCTGAATAGTCATATCAAGGCCGTGGCCTATATGAGCAATGCTTGTTACATTTGGCGGAGGCATAATAATACAAAATGGTGGTTTTTTAGAATTTTCATCAGCTTTAAAACAGCCAGCTTCCTCCCATTTTTTATATATCTCCATTTCAAATTTATTAGGTTCATATGTCTTTTCGTTTATCATTTTGTTCTCCTAAAATAAATTAATTAAAATTAAAATTGTGGCAAGTAGTGCAAAAATTGCATAAACAATTAAATTATATTTTTTTAATACTTCTTCTCTATCATACTTGTTTTTTACATTCTTTTGCGGAATAAAAATTTTAGCAAGTAAAATACAGACAACATCTATTAACATTAATCCCACTATAATTAATTGAATAATCGATTTTAACATTCTTCTCCCTAAAATAAAAAATGTATTTCTTATCCTTAACAAAAGGACGAAATACATTTCCGCGGTACCACCTTTTTTCAAACATAAACACATTATGCTTGCACTTTAACAAAAACGGCTTTTTTGTTTGCAACCTTCATTCGATTAGTTTTCCCCTAAAGGCCATTTCAGCCACGTGGCCTTCTCTCTTTTAAGATACTATTCTCTCCTTACTCCTCAAACGCCTATATTCAATTTTTCAATCCGCATTATAACACATTCTAATTCAAATTTCAAGTATTTGGTTATTGTTCTTCAATAATCTCATCAGAGTCAGACCTTTCATGTAACGATTTTTCAAGATCAGAAATGTTGTCTGATTCAGACTCCTCTGAATCTGGCGCTGTACTGTCTTCACTGAATGTCGTTGCACCATAAATAATATAAGTTGCCCCTAGTGTACAAACTACTAAAATTGGATACAAAATAAATTCTGGCAAATAAAATGAAATAAATACCGCAACACACAGTGATATGCCATACAAAACATAGAAAATCTTATTTAACTTGTTCTTCAGTTTCGTTTGTGGCCTTGCAAAACCATGCAACATACAAATTATAATTTCAAAGAATAAAATAATTAGGTATATCCAAATAGTAAATTGCTTGCCAATTACTGCGAACAATAACGGTACCATATAAATCGCTCTATCCACTATGGCAGAAACAATTCTTAATGCAACACGTTTTTGTGGAAACTTATTTTTGAACACAAAATCACAAGCATTAACACAAATAGCGAGTACAAACATAAGTGTAGCAACCCTTATATCACCTAAGCACAAAAATGCAACTAAACAAACTAAAAATATTACTCTTAAGCTTAAAATTAAAAATGGCAAAATTGTTCTTTTGTTCATAAATAAATTATTCCCTATTTGATAATTTTATTATAACACTAGTTTAACGATTAAACCAACAAAATATTGTCATAAAAATATATTTTTGAATAATATGCATTAGGAGGTATATTATTTTGAAAAAGTTTTTAACCGTGTTGTTTGCTTGTTTAATGGCAATATTTTGTTTTTCTGCTTGCAAAAAAACTAAACTAACAACAATTCGATTAAACGAAGTTACACACTCTATCTTTTATGCTCCGTTATACATTGCTATAAACTTAGGATATATGGAAGAAGAAGGAATAAAAATCGAGTTGACAAATGGTGGTGGAAGCAACATTAGCATGTCTGCCCTTCTTTCTGGCAGTGCAGATGTAGCTTTACTAGGTCCAGAAACTTTGGTTTATGTGGTTAAAGAAGGAAACACAAATCATCCAATGGTGTTTGGACAATTGACTAAAAGAGATGGTTCATTTTTAATTGGCAGAACTCCTGTAACAAATTTTAATTGGCTTGACCTTAAAAATTCTTATATTATAGGTGGAAGAAGTGGCGGTATGCCTGCCATGACTCTTGAATACGTTCTTAATAGTAAAGGCCTTGTTAATGGTGAAAATGTTACACTTGATACAAGCGTGCAATTTGACTTAATTACTGCCGCGTTTGAAGGCGGAAAAGGCGATTATTGCACGATGTTTGAACCTGCAGCAAGTAACTTTGTAAGCGAAGGGAGAGGTTACTATGTAGCTTCAGTTGGTGAAGAAAGCGGAGAAGTTCCATTCACCTGTTTTATGGCTTCAAAATCGTTTTTATCTAAAAAGCCAGAATTAATTAAAGGCTTCCTGCGAGCAATTAATAAAGCTTATAATTATATGTTAACTCACACTTCAATTGAAATTGCCGAAGCACTTTCTCCATCGTTTGATGGAACAAGTATTGAACTATTAAAATCTGCTGTTGAAAAATATATAGAAATAGATGCATGGTCTAGTACTCCAGCTATGACACAAAGTGCATTTAATAAATTAATAGCAATAATAGAAAATTCTAATATTGATGTGTCAGGTGTAAACTTTGAAGATGTTGTAGATAACTCTTACGCCTTAAGTATTTAGGCAAAATCTTAATTAAATTAAGTTTTGCTAGGAGAAATAATGGAAAAAAATTTACTTGAAATTTGCGACCTAAATTTAAGTTATCATACAAAAAAAAGCGAAACACTTGCACTAAAAGATTTATCTTTTTATGTTAAAACGAATGAATTAGTAAGCATCGTAGGACCAAGTGGTTGTGGCAAAACAACCATTTTGTCTATCATTGCAGGTTTGTTGTCACCAAGTTCAGGCAGTGTTATTTTAGACAATAAAAGCGTAAGTGGTGTAACTCAAGATATTGGCTATATGTTTCAAAAAGACAACTTGTTTAATTGGCTTACCGTAGAAGACAATGTTATGTTTGGCTTAAAACTACAGAAAAGACTGACCGAAGAAAACAAAAGCATTGTATACTCTTTGGTTGAAAAATATGGGTTAACAGAATTTCTGCATCACTACCCAACCCAACTTTCTGGTGGTATGCGACAAAGAGTTTCACTTATAAGAACTTTGGCACTTAACCCTAAACTACTATTATTAGATGAACCATTTTCTGCTTTAGATTATCAAACAAGGCTAAAAATTCAAGACATTGTTTTTAATATTATGAAAGCTGAACACAAAACTGCTCTTATGGTTACACACGATATTGGTGAAGCTATTGCGATGTCTGATAGAATTATCATTCTAACAAAAAGACCTGCTAGCGTAAAAAAAATCATTGAACTAGACTTTCCTGCTGAACTTTCTCCTTTTGAAAGAAGAAATGACTCAAAGTTTAAAGAATACTTTAATGAAATTTGGGAGGAATTGATGACATGAAAAAAAATACCCAAAACTCCCTCGCCTTTTCAAATGAACACATTAAATATCTAAAAAAACAAAAACATAACAACACACAAATAATTTTGGGAAGAATTATAATTTTAATAATTTTTCTTATACTATGGGAACTATTAACCTCTTTAAAAAT
>ERZ779869.1583-NODE-1583-length-20677-cov-2.589031_pt1 | contig 20677 bp, 14 predicted proteins | sample MGYA00511557_ERZ779869 | MGnify/ENA primary metagenome ERZ779869 (study PRJEB29588, sample SAMEA2154620) | human gut metagenome | biome: human gut; feature: human-associated habitat; material: faeces | place: Denmark | collected 2008/2010 ... | reverse complement strand
ATAAAGAGGTCAAAAAATTGGAAAATAAACTTGTACTGATTGATGGAAACAGCATATTGAACCGCGCGTTTTATGGTGTGCCGGATTTGACAAACCGCGAGGGCTTGCATACAAATGCGATTTACGGATTTTTAAATATTTTGTTTAAAATATTGGATGAAGAAGAGCCATCGCATTTGTTAATAGCGTTTGATGAAAAAGCACCGACTTTCCGCCATAAAATGTACGAAGAATACAAAGGGAAAAGAAAACCGATGCCGGCAGAATTGAGTGAACAGGTGCCGGTAATCCGAAATCTCCTTCAAGTGATGAATATCCGTATTTATGCGGAAGAAGGCATTGAGGCGGATGACATTTTAGGAACGATGGCGAAAAAAGCGGAGCAGGAAGGATATCTTGTTTCGATTGTATCCGGTGACCGCGATTTGCTGCAGTTAGCGACGGATACTATTTTGGTCCGCATTCCGAAAACGAGTCGTGGCAAGACGGTTGTCGAAGACTATCATACACCGCAGGTAATTGAAAAATACAGTGTTACACCATCTCAGATTATTGATCTCAAAGGGCTGATGGGAGATGCTTCAGATAATATTCCGGGTGTTCCGGGAATTGGTGAGAAGACAGCAGTTAAAATTCTGACGATGTTTGGTACGGTTGAAAATGCGATTGAGCATGTAGATGAAGTAACACCAAATCGTGCGAAAGAGGCGTTGAAGAACCATGTGGACATGGCAAAAATGAGTAAAGATTTAGCGACTATAAGGACAAACTGCAAATTGGGAGTGGTGCTTTCAGAGTGTACGTTTGAGGATATGTTTAACGAAAAAGCATACCAGATGATTCAGTCTTTGGATTTGAAATCCATTTTAAAGCGATTTTCGGAGGATACCGGCAGAGATAAAAAACTGGAAAAATATTTTCAGGTAATTGAGACAAAAAAAGACTGGCTCTCTTTTGTGCAGACAATTGAAAAGAAAGAGCCGGTAGCGGTCAAGGCCGTTTTTCGAAAGGATGCTGCAGTAACAACGAGTGCCAGCGGACAGATGACGTTATTTATGACGGAGGCAGATGGAAGACTTTTAGGTATGGCGGTTGCTTTTTCCAAAGAAAAGATTGCTTTTTGCAAAGTGGGCGATGATTTATCCGAATACGATATTACAAGTGAAATCAGTAATCTTTTGAAAACACATATATTGGTTGCCAATGATTTAAAGAACCAGTTAGATTTCTTCCCGGATGCAAAACCGGAAAACTCGTATGATACGAATCTGGCTGCGTATCTGCTAAGTCCGGTTCAGAAAAAGTTTGGAGAAGAAGAGATTGCAGAAAACTATGCATCTGTTTTGATGCACCCATATGAACAGTTTTTTGGTAAACAGTCGGAAGAAACTGCCTTTTTAGAGAAAGAAGACGAGGCAGTACGTTACTTTAGCTACTGTGCACTGGTAAATGTGCTTGCATATCCGAATCTTTCCAAAGAATTGAAAAAACAAAAAATGCAGTCATTGTTTGAACAGATTGAAATGCCGCTCTTATTTACCCTTTATGACATGGAAAAGGTGGGGATTTTAGTGGAAAAAGAGGCATTGCATGAATATGGTGCAAAACTTGGTGAGCGCATTTCTGAACTGGAAGCGGATATTTATGAGCGTGCCGGGGAGTCATTTAACATCAATTCACCGAAACAGTTAGGTGTAATTTTGTTTGAAAAAATGCATATGCCTTATGGAAAGAAAACAAAAACAGGATATTCCACTTCAGCAGAAGTTCTTGAAAAACTCCGTTTTGAGGATCCGATTGTGGAGATGATTCTGGAGTATCGCCAGCTCACGAAGTTAAAATCTACCTATGCAGATGGACTGGAGAGCGATATCGATGAAAAGGATGGCAGAATCCACACAACATTTAATCAGAATGTGACGGCAACCGGACGTTTGAGCAGTACTGAGCCGAATTTGCAAAACATTCCGATTCGTATGGAACTTGGCAGACAAATCCGAAAAGTTTTTGTTCCACAGGATGGATACGTTTTCTTGGATGCCGATTACAGATTGAATTAAGAGTGCTGGCACATATGTCGGAGGATGAAACTTTGATTGAAGCTTACCGGGAAAATGCGGATATCCACCGAACAACGGCGGCACTTGTATTCCATACGCCATACGAAGAGGTAACAGAACTGCAAAGACGGAATGCGAAAGCGGTTAATTTTGGAATTGTATACGGAATCAGCGGGTTTGGTCTGTCGCGCGATTTGAACATTTCAAAAAAACAGGCTGAAAAATATATTGAGGATTATTTTGAAACGTATCCGGATGTGAAACGGTTTATGGACGAACTGGTGGAGCAGGGCAAACAAAAAGGCTATGTGACATCTTTGTTTGGAAGAATCCGCCCAATTCCGGAGTTTGCATCGAAAAACTTTATGCAGCGCCAGTTTGGTGAGCGTATTGCGATGAACTCCCCGATACAGGGAACGGCGGCGGATATTATTAAAATTGCGATGATACGTGTGCATCGGAAATTAAAAGAGGGCAATTACAAATCCCGCTTGATTTTGCAGATACACGATGAACTTTTGATTGAGACGCACAAGAATGAAATTGATGAAGTAAAACAAATTCTGGAAACGGAAATGGTTCATGCCTGCGATTTGGCAGTTCCTTTGATTGCTGAGGTAAAGCAGGGAACAAATTGGTATGAGGCAAAATAAAACCAAGGAGAAAGAAAATGGTAATTGGTATTACTGGCGGCGTAGGCTGTGGTAAATCAACGGTGTTAAATCTACTGGAAGAAAAATATGGGGCAAAGATTATTGAGGCGGATGCCCTCGGTCATGAGGCAATGAAACCGGGAACGGAGCCTTATCAAAAGATTTGCGATACATTTGGTGTTGACATCACAGGAGAGGATGGACAGATTCTGCGTCCTTTGCTTGCGGATAAAATCTATCGCGATGACAACGGCAGAGAGCGGCTAAATGCCATTGTACATCCCTTTGTGAAGGAACAGATTCGTAAGCAATTAAATGAATGGAAGGATGAACCGGTTGTCTGTCTGGAAACGGCAATTTTATTTGAAACCGGATGTGACACGCTCTGTGATACAATCTGGGCGGTTGTGACAGACAAAGAACTAAGGATTCAGAGACTTATGGAATCGAGAGGATACTCCCGCGAAAAGACAGAATCCATTATGAGAGTGCAATTATCGGACGAAGATTGGGAAAAACGATGTGATGCACTGCTTGTGAATAATGGAAACCTGCAAAAGCTGCAAGAAAGAATAGAAGAATTACTAGTCAGAAAGACAAATTTGTGATAGAATAATGGATATGTAGAATCTTTGATGAGGGAACAAGGTGAAAATGATGAACGCAGAAGACAATAAGCTTGTATTTGGATTGGATATCGGAACGAGAAGCATTGTGGGAACGGTTGGCTACCGGGTTGGTACAGACCGTTTTGTTGTGATTGCCCAGGAATCCATTGAGCATACGACGCGTGCCGTGATTGATGGACAGATTCACGATATACCGACCGTGGCAGATACGATTTATAAAGTCAAAGAGCGTTTGGAAAAGCGTGTGAGAGAACCTTTGTCAGACGTCAGCATTGCGGCTGCCGGAAGAGTGTTAAAGACAAAGCGCGTCAAAGCCCGCTATCAGTTTAATTCAGAGACAAAGGTGACGGAAGACCATATTCGTTCTCTGGATATGATGGGTGTGGAACAGGCTTATGATGAAATAAGAAAAGAGCAGACCGACAGTGGAAAGAAGTTTTTCTGTGTCGGCTATTCGATTGTAAAATATTATTTGAATGGCTACCCGATGGAAATGATTGAGATGCATATGGCAAATTACATCGAGGTGGAGCTGATTGCTACTTTTTTGCCGGAAGAGGTTGTGGATGGTTTGTATTCGGCTGTTGAACTGGCAGGGCTGCATGTGGCAAGCTTGACACTTGAGCCAATTGCTGCGATTAATATGGCAATCCCGGAAAAATTCCGCCTTTTGAACATTGCACTTGTGGATGTTGGAGCCGGAACAAGTGATATTTCGATTGTAAAAGATGGAAGTATTATTGCATTTGGCATGATTCCGCTTGCCGGTGATGAGGTGACGGAGGCGATTGCGAAGAAGTATTTGACGGACTTTGAGACTGCCGAATACATAAAAAGAGCCTGTGAGCGCAAGAAGAGTGTTTCTTTTAAGGACATATTTGGAAGCAAAATTCAGGTAACAAAAGAGGATATTGCTCAGATATCAGAAGATGCTGTGAAAAATATTACTAAAAACATTGCCGACCGTATTCTAGAATTAAATGGCGGTCAGTGTGTCAGTGCGGTATTTGTTGTCGGCGGAGGCGGTAAGCATGAGGGATTTACCGAGATCCTTGCGCATTATTTGGGACTGCCGAATGAGCGTGTGGCAATACGTGGTGCAGAGGTGCTCTCACAGGTTCAGTTTGAGCAGGAGGGAATTCGCAAAGATTCCACGTTGGTGACACCACTTGGTATCTGCATGACTTATTATGAGCAGAAAAATAATTTTATTCATGTAATGGTAAATGAGCAGCGTGTGAAATTATATGATAATGGCAAGGTATCTGTATTAGATGCCTGTGTCAGTTATGGTTTTTCCAAAGACAATTTGTTTCCGATTCGCGGAGACAGTATTCATTATACGGTAAATGGTGAAGTCCGGGAAAAGAAGGGCAGAGTTGGCGAGGTTGCTGAGATTAAGAAAAATGGAGCACTAGTCAGCTTGAATGATAAAGTAGAGGAAAATGATACGATTCAGATTCGACCTTCCACAAAGGGAAGTGCCGGGAAATTGCTAATCAAAGAGATTCCGGAGTGTAATGCGGAAATTACTGTGACTTTGTTTGGAAGAAAACTGTTATGTCCAAAGTTGGTTGAGGCAAATGGTGAGATGGTTTCCTCGTTTTACGAAGTCAAAAATGGAGACGAAATCTGTACCTATGATTATTATTCCGTTAAGGGATTGTTAGAGTTTGCCGGTATGGATGTTGATACTTTGGTTCTTTTGAATGGAAGAGAGGCCGGCGCATCGGCAAAAATTGTTGACGGTGATGTAATTACAAAAAGACCGGTTATTAAACCGGAAGAGCCGGAAAAAACAAAAGAAGAAACGATGCAGGAGCAGATGGATGAGGACCCATTGCTGGCTCCATTAAAACCGTTGCCGGATTGGATGAGTGATGTTCCGTTTGATACAGCAAAATTAGGGTCGGACGGAGAAGTGATTCCAGGAGCAAAGCAATTACAGCAGGAGAAAACGATTTCTACACCGGTAGAAGAAGTAACAGGGCCTGTATTTGTTACGATAAATGGTGATGTGGTCGAAATGCCACATAAGAAAAATCCGATTTTTGTCGATGTGTTTGATGTATATCCGTTTGATATGACAAAAGCGGGAGGAACGCGTTTAGTAACCCGAATTAATGGTGAAGACAAAGATTTCACAGAGCCTATTCATGATGGTGATAGGATTGAATTGTTCTGGGAGTCTTAAGGGAGGCTTTGCATGGAAGATAAAATTAAAGAATTTTGGAAACAAAAACAAGTTGTGTTTCATCACATTTTTTTGGATGTTATGCTGTTAATTTACTGTATTGGTGTTTATTTTGCAGCAAATCAGGAGGTAAGCATTCGATATGCGGTTCTTTTTGTATACGCTTTGTTGTGTATTGTGACAGAATTAGTACATAATCGCCATATGCAGAAAAAATATGTTCATTCCAAGCGGATAATTCAGGTAGAAAAAGTGTATTGCTTTTTGCGGCCGGCACTTGGATTAGCTTATTATTATATGGCAGAGACAAAATTAGAGGGGATTATATTCCTGATACTGTTTCTGATTTATTTCTTTGAGCTTTTTTACAGTGTTGCTCTTGGGAAAAAGGCTCATCGGGTTATTGTTTACGTGACTTATATCTGTCTGTATGGTATTATATCTTTTGTTATGCTTGTTGTGTTAGCACAAGATAACTTAAGCCGTGTTACGGTTGGAATTGCTATCCGTGAACTTGTGACGGTATCGGTTGTGCTTGTTTTAATTGTGGTAGTCAGTGAAATGATGTCTTACATGTGGGATTGTTTTGAAAAAGATATTTTCCGCCAGAACCGTGCACTGGAAGATTTAAATGAAGTCAATGATAAGATGAAAGAACAGCAGGAAAAAATCAACCGGGTAAATGAAAAATTAGGAGTTCAAAAAATCGAATTACAGCTTGCAAATAAAAAGATTAACCGTTCGCATGATGAAATGTCGGTGCAGAATGAATTGTCATCCATTATTATATCATCAATCGAGATAAAGGATATGTTAGATAAAATTGTTGATATGATACAGGTTCGATTGGATTTGGATGTTGTTGTAATTGTTTTGGAACAGGATCATGAACTTTATGTTCCGGGAATGGAAGAAGAACAGCGGCGGGCCATTTCCTGTGTGTTAGGAGATGAATTCAAAAAAAAGGTGATTGAATCCATTGAACATACGGATATGTCAGAGATTCTCCGCATGACTCAGACTTATATACAAAATAATGTCACGGATTCTGTGCAGTTATTTACTAAATTAGAGGGTAAACAGGAACTTCCATCGGTGGTATGCCTGCCAATCCGGAATCAGGAAGAAAGACTTGGCACACTGTTTGTTGGAAAGAACAAAGAAAATACCTTTATGGACGGCCGTGCGTTCTATGAGAATATTGCCAGCCAGATTAGTATTGGTGTTGCCAATGCACGTCTTTATGCGAAGATGAATGATATGGCAATCCGAGATGATTTGACAAGAATTTATAACCGCAGACACTTAACGGAGCTATTAAGAAAGTATTTGGCGGAAGCTATGACGAAAAAAGTGCCGGTTTCACTTGCACTTTTTGATATTGATAAATTTAAAATGGTGAATGACACCTATGGACATCAGTGCGGTGATGAAGTGATTCGTTATGTGGCTTCGTTACTAAATCGTGGAGCACTCAAGCATGGCGGTATTGCCGGACGCTATGGCGGTGAAGAATTTGTTGTAGCATTCTTTGAAAAAGATTTGGATGAAACGTATCATATTGTTGAGGACATTCATAATCAGATTCGGAGTGAGGAAATTGTTTACGAAGGAAAACATATTTCAGTTCGTGCCAGCGTTGGTGTGGCAAGTTATCCGCAGACCTGCGCTAATCCGGGAGAACTATTGACAAGAGCAGACTGGGCGATGTATCATTCTAAAAAGAATGGACGTGACCGGATTACAATTGACAGTGAGAAGATAAGTTCTCAGATGTAATATAAAATGAGACAAATTGAGGTGGAAACACATGCAGTTATATAGTATTGCCAGCGGAAGCAGTGGCAATTGTATTTATGTCGGTGGCGAAGAAGCCCGGATTTTAATTGATGCAGGGATTAGCATGAAACGGATTCGGGAGGGCTTAATGGAGGAAAAATTTCCGATAGAAAACCTTCATGCCATTTTTATTACACATGAACATACGGATCATATCTGTGGTTTAGGACCGGTACTGCGCAAGTACCGAATTCCCGTTTATGCTACGAAGGAAACGATTGAGGCAATATGGGAAAAAGGTGATATGAAAGGTGTTTCCGAAGATTTGTTCCATGCGGTTGTACCGGAAAAGACGGTTTCAATCGAGGATATGGAGATTATGCCTGTCAGAATTTCCCATGATGCGGCAAATCCCGTTTGTTATACGGTGCAGTCAGAATCGAAAAAAATCGGAGTTGCGACCGATATGGGCTGCTTTTCCAATGAAATCGTAGACCATTTGAAAGACTGCGATTCCCTGCTTTTAGAGGCAAACCATGATATTAACCTGTTGCAGGTTGGCAGTTATCCGTACTCACTTAAAATGAGGATTCTCGGTGAAAAGGGGCATTTGAGCAACGATGCCTCGGCAAGACTGATTGAAAAAGTGCTGCATCCCGGTTTGCAGCATATTTTACTGGGGCATTTGAGCAAGGAAAATAATTTTCCGGAACTTGCCTATCAGACCGTAAGTTATGAATTGGAACAAAACCCAGTTTGGAAAAAGATGGATACAGAGTTGTTAGTGGCAGACCGTATGGCGCCGACAAAACTGTTGACGATACAATAATTATGAAATAGAAAACTATTTCAGAATGGAGGAAGAAATGAAAAAGACAATAATTACTGTAGTAGGAAAGGACAGCGTAGGCATTATTGCAAAAGTATGTACTTACTTAGCAGAAAACGACATCAATATTTTAGATATTTCTCAGACAATTGTAGATGGATATTTTAATATGATGATGATTGTTGACTTTGCAAAGCTTACAAAATCTTTCGTGGATGCTTCCGAAGAGTTGGAAAATTTGGGCGAAGAAATCGGCTGCGTAATCCGTGTACAGAGGGAAGAGATTTTTGACAAGATGCATCGCTTATAAGGATTAGATTACGGAGGCTTAACTATGATAAATATAAATGAAGTCATTGAAACAAATAAAATGATTGATAAAGAAAATCTGGATGTGCGTACGATTACTCTTGGTATCAGCCTTTTGGATTGTATTGATTCGGATTTGAATAAACTTTGTGACAACGTATATAAAAAGATTACGACGATGGCAAAAGATTTGGTTGCTACAGGAGAAGAAATTGGAAAAGAATTTGGAATTCCGATTGTAAACAAACGAATTTCTATTACACCAGTGGCGCTGATTGGCGGTGCTGCATGTAAGAGTCCGGAAGACTTTGTGACAATTGCAAAGACATTGGACAAAGCGGCAAAAGAAGTCGGAGTGAATTTTATCGGCGGATATTCGGCACTGGTGTCAAAGTCTATGACAAAGAGTGATGAGAATCTGATCCGTTCTGTACCACAGGCGCTTGCATGTACGGATCGAATCTGCAGTTCCATCAACGTAGGTTCTACAAAGACGGGAATCAATATGGATGCGGTGCGTCTGTGTGGTGAGATTGTTAAGGAAACAGCAGAAGCAACAAAAGAAAATGATTCTCTGGGATGTGCAAAACTTGTGGTATTCTGTAATGCACCGGATGATAATCCGTTTATGGCGGGAGCGTTCCTTGGTGTGACGGAAGGAGACGCAGTGATCAATGTAGGTGTCAGTGGACCGGGAGTTGTAAAACATGCAATTGAACAGGTACGTGGCAAAGGTTTTGAAGAATTATGCGAAACAATCAAAAAGACTGCTTTTAAGGTAACTCGTGTGGGACAGCTTGTTGCGGGAGAGGCATCGAAGAGACTTGGTATTCCGTTCGGAATCATCGATCTGTCACTGGCACCGACTCCGGCAGTAGGAGACAGTGTGGCTGAGATCCTGGAAGAAATTGGTCTGGAGCGTGTTGGAGCACCGGGAACAACAGCAGCACTTGCTATGCTGAATGATCAGGTGAAAAAAGGCGGCGTCATGGCTTCATCTTATGTAGGCGGCTTAAGTGGTGCGTTCATTCCTGTCAGTGAAGATAAAGGCATGATCGATGCAGTAGAGATGGGTGCTCTTACGATCGAAAAACTCGAAGCAATGACATGTGTATGTTCGGTAGGACTTGACATGATTGCAATTCCAGGTAAGACAACAGCTTCAACTATTTCGGGAATTATTGCAGATGAGATGGCAATCGGTATGGTGAATCAGAAGACAACAGCTGTACGTCTGATCCCGGTTATCGGAAAAGATGTAGGAGAGACTGCCGAATTTGGCGGACTGCTGGGATATGCTCCGATCATTCCTGTTAACGAATATGATTGTAGTGCATTTGTAAATAGAAAAGGAAGAATTCCGGCTCCTGTACATAGTTTCAAAAATTAAAAATAAATCCATGTAATGTATAATAAAATGTGCGGCGCATGATGAAATAAGTTCAGCTTCCATTCGCAGGAAGAAGATATTTCGTCATACGCCGCATGTTTTTGTATACAAAAGTATGCAAAGGGAAACGTAGAAAATATCATATGTCGAAGTACTATACACGTATAATCTGCTTTTGCTGTTCGCTTGTGAACGGTATGCCGAATTTATCGGAGATAACACTTTCGTACAGGTCGGAAGCAAAAGAAGTCTGGTTCAACATACGTGAAGCTTCCGGTGACAAAAGAGATGCTGATTTGCCTAGTTTGGTAATGATCGGTATGGAAGCATGATCTTTCATCGCGCGTAAGACATCGGTATGTTCTTTTCGGAAACCAAGAATACGCGCATATGAACAGGAATTGTCCTGGTATGCATGCATATCTTCTGTGGTTATGGATAGCAGAATATGCAGTAAACTTCTGCTGATACGGCTGTAAGTCAGTTCTTTTGTTTTTAAAAGGGTGCAGAATTGTCCGAAAGAGCGAAACTGATTCCGGTTCCGGATGATTCGGTTGGAAAGATCTTCAGATACATCCTGGTATTTGCAAAGAGATTCATGGGGTTCGCTCAGCAGGCGGTATTTTAACAACAATGAAAAATCATCTGCTTCCACAGGACAGGAAAAGTTCCATTCATTCTGTATAATAGATAAAGAACCGGGTGGTAATTGCTCGCTTAGCTGTGCGGATATGTTTTTCGGCAGGTACGGGGATGCCGGAATATTCATCAAGACTTTTCGGATTGCAGAAGCAGAACTGGAGCAGTCATGAAGTTCTGTGTCATGATATCCGGAAAATTCTCTTTTTAAGGTAAATGGAACAATCGGACTGTTCAGTTTTTTAAGAGCTTTCAGATATTCAATTCCCAGTATATTATTGGGATCAGAAAGAATCTGTGAAGCATAGGCATCGCCAGTCATTTTTTCGAGAGCGTGACATCTTGCTGCCGGAAAAGACATGCCATTTTTTAATGAACTCTGGAGATGGTGACGGTAGGTTTCTGGTTCGGCAGACAGAAGGTGTGCAATGGATGTTAAATGTTCCAGATTACCACATTCACTCCCAAAACAAAGCGCATCTATACAGCCAAGACCGTCTAAGACAGATACTGCACCCTTTGCAAAGAATTCTGCACTTGCGCAGGAATAACAGACCGGAAGTTCAAGCACAACAGATGCACCGTTTAAAAGGGCCATATGTGCCCTTGAATGCTTGGAAAGAACGGCGGGAGTTCCACGTTGCACATAGTCGCCGCTCATGATGACTATAACCCGGTCGGCACCGGTCAGTTCTTTTGCTTTTTCTATATGATAAAGATGTCCATTGTGAAATGGATTGTATTCTGTGATAAGTCCAACAGTTTTCATAAGAATCTCCTTGTATAACATTCTGGAATTGATTATACTATACAATAGTGGGGTACGCAAATGGGATGTTTACCCAGCAAAATTCGAAGAAAGGAGGATGCATATTGTTATGGAAGAGAAGATGAATGAGGAACAGTCCATGGAGGACGGACAGCGAGAAGAGGATGATATTGATTACGTAGAAGACAGAGAAGAGCTGACTGAAGAACGTATCAAAGACATGCTGGATGCGAGAGAATATAAAGAACTGAAAGAAGAACTGGAAACAAATATGTATCCTGTAGACCTTGCGGAGATTCTGGAAGAGTTTGATCAGAAGCATATGGTGCTGGTATTCCGTTTGCTTGCAAAAGAAGAAGCTGCAGAGACATTTTCTTATATGAACAGTGATACGCGAGAGGACCTGATCAATGCACTGACGGATTCCGAGCTTGAAGAGATCATGGAGGAAATGTATCTGGATGATACCGTTGATGTGTTGGAAGAGATGCCTGCCAATGTAGTGGACAGACTTCTGATGGTTACAGATGAAGAAAAGCGTCAACAGATCAATCAACTGTTACAATATCCGGAAGACAGTGCCGGAAGCGTGATGAATGTAGATTATATTGCGCTTCGCAGAGAAATGACGGTTGCAGAATCGATCCTGAAGATCCGTCAGGTTGGGCTGAACCGTGAGACAATCTATACCTGTTATGTTACAGAACAGCGCCATCTGATCGGTCAGGTTGATGTAAAAGAATTGCTGACAAGCAGTGAATCCAAGACAATAGAAGAGATCATGGATACCAATATGCTGTATGCACGTACAACAGACGATCAGGAAGATGTGGCAAATACCATTACCAAGTATGGACTGATCGCACTGCCAATCGTGGATCATGAAAATTGCATGGTGGGTATCGTAACGGTTGATGATGCCATGCAGGTATTACAGGAGGAGACAACGGAAGATATCAGTATCATGGCTGGTGTCAATCCGAATGAAGATTCGTATTTCGGGACATCGATATTTGAACATGTAAAGAGTCGTATTCCGTGGCTGCTGTTTTTGATGCTGTCTGCAACCGTAACACAGATGATCATGAACAGCTATGAAAATGCACTGGCACTGATGCCGCAGCTTGCGGGATTTGTTCCGATGCTTACCGGAACCGGTGGAAACTGTGGATCACAGAGCTCGACACTGGTGATTCGTGGGCTGGCAGTTGGAGAGATTGAATTTTCTGATCTGTTTAAGGTGATCTGGAAAGAGATCCGAATTGCATTCTGTATCAGCATTATCTTATCGGTAGTGAATGGAATCCGAATTATGCTGATGGGCCAGGGAGATGCCACCATGGCGTTTACCATTGGACTTACTATGGCATGTACCGTACTGATTGCGAAAGTGGTTGGATGTACATTACCATTGGTTGCGAAAAAGATTGGGCTGGATCCGGCGATCATGGCAACGCCTTTGATTTCTACATTGGTTGATATCAGTACGATCAGTGTGTATTTTGCGATCGTAAGTCACGTTTTTCAATTATAATGTCGTGAAAATGTAATATATCAGAAGCAAAATATAACGGATATTGTACATTGTACGCAAAAAGAGACATAAGATTACAGGAAGAACCCTTGTCCACAGGGGTTCTTTGTATTATAATGAAAATACTGAGAAAAATATTTGGAAAGGAGTCTATTTATCATGGGATTTATAGATGAAATCAAAGCAAAAGCAAAAAGTTGTAAAAAAACAATCGTTCTTCCAGAGAGCGAAGACATCAGAACTTATGAGGCAGCAGAGGCAATTTTAAAAGAAGGGACAGCTAACCTGATCCTGATCGGAAGCGAAGAAGAGATCGCTAAGAATAAAGGGGATTTCGACATCACAGGAGCTACAATCGTAGACCCTGCTACATATGAGAAGACAGACGAATATGTAGCAACACTTGTTGAACTGAGAAAGAAAAAAGGAATGACAGAAGAGCAGGCAAGAGAGATTCTTCTTACTAATTACTTATATTATGGTGTAATGATGGTTAAGATGAAAGATGCAGACGGAATGGTATCCGGAGCATGCCACTCTACAGCTGACACACTTCGTCCATGCCTTCAGATCCTGAAGACAAAACCAGGAACAAAGCTTGTATCTGCATTCTTTGTTATGGTAGTACCTGACTGCGACATGGGAGAGAACGGAACATTTGTATTCGCTGACTGCGGACTGAACCAGAATCCTACATCCGAAGAGCTTGCAGCAATCGCTCAGTCTTCAGCAGAAAGCTTCAAACAGCTCGTTGGTGCTGATCCAAGAGTTGCTATGCTTTCTTACTCAACAATGGGAAGTGCAAAACACGATGACGTAACAAAAGTACAGGAAGCTGTTAAGATCGCAAAAGCTGAGAATCCGGATCTTATGTTAGACGGAGAGATGCAGCTTGATGCAGCACTTGTTCCTTCTGTTGGAGCAGCTAAAGCACCAGGAAGCCAGGTTGCAGGAAAAGCCAATACTCTGATCTTCCCTAACCTTGATGCAGGTAACATTGGATACAAACTTGTTCAGCGTCTTGCAAAAGCAGAAGCTTACGGACCAATGACACAGGGAATCGCAGCACCTGTTAACGACCTTTCAAGAGGATGCAGCGCAAAAGACATTGAAGGTGTTGTTGCCATTACAGCTGTTGTATCAAAAGGATTTTTTGGAGGCAAATTAAAGAAACAGCCAAAGCAGGGTGAAATTGTAGCAAGCAGTGATGAAGAAGAGTGGCAGGAATTAGATTCCATTGAGGCAATTGCTAAAGAGACGGACTGCCGCACGTATAAGCTTGGTAATGTTTCCAAATCATATCGTGTAAAAAAGGTTGAAGTCAAGAAAAAAGCAAAGCACGTAAAAATAACGTATCGGAATAAAAAGAAAAAAGACAAGATTCTCTTTGAGTACAAAGAGGAAGAAAATGCACCGGATGTAATTAATCAGTTTACGGAGAAAAACGAACTGAAGAAAGAGAAGGTGGATGATTCAGAAGTAACCATGTATGGTGATGAAAAATGTGATGCCATGACATGGCAGAAGGAATCCTGCACATTTGCTGTGAAGATGAGTACGGCGTGCAGTACCGATAAAGCAAAGAAAATTGTTTCGGGAACCAAAGAGGAAAACAAACCGGACAAAGATACCGATGCTAAGGTGAAAAAGGATGAAAAGCACATCGCAAGCAATGCGGTGGGCTGGAGTGGCAAGGAAAGCGAGTCCGATGATAAGGAGCGCAGACGTGTGCTCCGCAAGATTTATGATATGTACGGATTCCGCGTGACTGTTGAGGACCCGGCAAGAAAAGTGATTTACAAGGTAGTGGATGATTTTGAATCATTTAGTTTCCATTATGATGAACTTTCGGAGTTGGAAAATCAGCGGATTGTCGGATATGCCGGAGTTGATGGCTGTCCATCCGGTGTACTTGATGGCTTTGAAAAAATGCAGGACATTGAAGTGAATGGATTAACCATAACGTGGTATCAGAATAAGAAGGATGAATCCTTATTCTACTTTATGAAACGCAAGGTTGCCATATCCCTTTTGATTAAAGACTGGTCCGGTGAAAATACGGAAAATATGCTCAGTGGACTCATTAGTGTAATCCGTATTTCCCTGGATGCTGCCCATGATGACAAGGGAGATAATAGCAGCTCGGATTCGGGAAATAATAGTGACAAGAATACAGATAATAATGACGCAGAGCCAACCGACAATGCTGACAACACAAGTAACAATGAAAGTGTAGAGGCATATCGTCAGGCTGCGCAGGATATTCAGTATGCGGTGGCAGACGGAAGCTTGAAAAAACTTTCTTCCTATATCCGCTTCCCATTAAGTATTAAAGGACTTGGTGAGACGGTTTCCAGCGCAAAAGAGTTTCAGGCATTGGATTCGTCAAAGATTTTCGCCAGTGAGTGGGTAGATGCGGTAGTATCGTATGATACCGGTAAGATTAAGAGCAGTACAAAATCCTTTACAATGGGAGATAGCAGCCACAAACTTGTGTGCCAGATAAAAAATGACTCCGTTGTAATAACGGAGCTTCATGTAAACAGTGATGAGGTGCAGCCGGATACTGAGCCGACTGACTCCCCATCCGAGGAATAATCCCCTTTCTTTATGCTTTTGGTAAAGTAAATACAAATTCAGAACCAACGCCTACAGTGCTGACAACGTCAATTGTCTGCTTGTGGGCGTTTATGATTTCCCGGCAGATGGCAAGCCCCAGTCCGGAGCCTAATTTGTCTTTGCCACGGGATAAATCGGTTTTGTAAAAACGGTCCCAAATCAGATTTAGGTCCTCACGCGGAATCCCGATGCCGGAATCCTTTATCGAAATAAAAACTTTTTCCCCTTTGGTAAAGGTATGCAGGCAGATTTCCGATTCTTCGTGACTGAACTTAATTGCGTTATCACAGAGATTTCCAAGAACCTGTAAAATCTTTTGCATATCGGCGTCAACGAGAAGTTCTTCCGGCTCACAGAAATTGTAAGTGAAGGTGATTTTCTTATTGGAAGCTGTTCCTTCCAGACTTTCGCAGGTCATTTTGACTGCTTTGTGAATGTCGAATGATTCCTGCTCAAGCATAATATTGTCGCGGTCGTAGTTGTTCATATCAATTAAATTTGACGTTAATTTTGTCAGCCGCTCGGTTTCATACAAAATAATATCTAAATATTTTTCCTGATTGTCTGCCGGAATTACGCCATCTTTCATCGCCTGAACATAACCCTGAATACTTGTTAAAGGGGATCGGAAATCGTGCGAAATGTTAGAAATAAATTTTCGCTGGTACTCATCAAATTTACTGAGTTCTGCTCCGATAACATTCAGTGTTTTTGCCAATTCGCCGTATTCGTCTTGAGATTTAATGAGAATCGGCGGATTTTCGTGGTTAATCGAGAACTGGCTGGCACCTTTACGCAGTTTGTGCAACGGGCGTACATTGAAAACGTAAATGAGCAGGAACACAAAACCGACAATTGCCATAATCATATAGAAAAAGGTTGTTAATATGTTGGTGTAATATATGGCCCGATTGTTGATAAACTGGTCCGGCTGTGCGAGAACAAGGTAGCCGTTTAAGTAGGCACTCTGTTCCATTGGCAGGATGACACAGGTTGAATTCTCGGACAAGAGACCGCTGAGTCTCGTGTCTTCAATCACGTCTTCATGAAGAAAAGAGGAACTTCCCTGATAGATATTATACGTTTTCTCAGTATCTGTGTTGAGAATTACATCGCCATCGCTGCACACAATTAAGATTTCTGCTTCAGCGGCTTCGGACGCCATTTTCAACTGGTCTCGCAGTGATAAAATGGTCGTTTTTGTATAGCGCTGTTCATTGATGTGCGAGCCAAGCAGCGTGATTCCGACACTGCGGAGATTACTAATGCTTTCGGACTCAACACGTTCCGAAATATAGTCGCGTCCAACGGTTGTTATCAGGCAAAAAGTGATGGCAAACAGGACGAGGTAAAATGCTAATAACTTTCGACCGAGGGTCGTCTTTAAGTATTTTTTCATACGAAGTCTCCTATGCGTTTACTTCAAATTTGTAGCCAATGCCCCATACAGTCGTAAGGGACCATACCGGGTTTTCAGTTAATTTCTCGCGGATTCGTTTGATATGAACATCCACGGTTCGAGTTTCGCCAATGTATTCATACCCCCAGATTTGGTCTAAAAGCTGCTCTCTTGTAAATACCTGATTCGGGTGGGAAGCAAGGAAGTATAACAGCTCCAGCTCTTTTGGCGGCATTTCGATTGTTTTTTCGTGGTCTGTTACAGAATAGTTTGCAAGGCTGATAACAAGACCATCGTAAGTTACGACATCTTTTGGCTCGTCTTTGGCAGCGGAAGCCACCCTTGCCTGCTGGTTGTCGAACCGGCGTAAAACGGCTTTCACGCGTGCCACAACTTCTTTTGGCTCAAATGGTTTGATGATGTAGTCATCTGCGCCAAGTTCAAGTCCTAACACTTTATCGAAAGTTTCTCCCTTAGCAGACAGCATAATAACCGGTGTCGTATACTGCTTGCGGATTTCGCGCAGTACGTCATAGCCGTCAATACCGGGCAGCATGATGTCGAGTAAAATTAAGTCCGGCTGAAAACTTTGGTGCTTTTCCAAAGCGGTTTCGCCATCTTCTGCAATTTCACATTGAAAACATTCTTTTGTTAAATACAATGCGATTAACTCTGCAATATTGGCATCGTCATCGACGATTAGAATTTTTCTTTTTTCCATAAATGATTCCTCTTTCTTCTGTTTGGATTTATGTGTCTTTTATCACTTAAATTCAACTACAGTTACGCCATATCCGCCTTCCCCGTATTCTCCCATGCGGTAACTTTTGACGTACTTGCTTTTTTTGCAGTGGTTTTGGACAGCGTTTCGCAGGGCACCGGTGCCGACTCCGTGGATGATGGTTACCTGATGGAGTTTGGCAAGGTAGGCGTCATCTAAATATTTGTCAAGCAGTCCAAGGGCTTCGTCCACCGTTTTTCCGATTAAATTGATTTCCGGTGAAATAGTCATTGCCTTTGCCATTTTCATGTTTCTTGCATGGGTAATAGATGCTTCTTTTTTTGCGGCTTTTGTTTCCTGCTCCAAAAGTTCTAAGTCGCTTACGGAAACTTCCGAGCGCAAAATGCCCATTTGGACAAAACATTTTCCCTTGCTGTTTGGAAGCGTGCTCACGGTTCCTTTAATACCCATCGAATGAACCATAACAATGTCACCAATCTGCAATTTGTCCGGTGCTTTCTTTGGTGCCTTTTTGGTTCCCTCTATCGTCAGTTCGCTCTCAGTTTCGTTGAGCGCTTTGCGCAGGTTTGCACGCTCTTTTTCCATTTCTTTTGTCATGCCGGAACCTTTCATCCACTTGTTGTACTTGCGGATGGATTCGTCGGCGGTATCCTTTGCCTTCTGGATAATCTCGTGGGCCTCTTCGTTTGCACGGCGTAAAATTTTATCCTTGGCGGCATCAATCCGCTCGTTTTTCGCCTTCATTTTATCACGGAAATGCTCTGCCTCTTCTCGGATTTTTTTCGCTTTCTCGCGCTCTTTTTCAGCGGCGGTTCTGGCATCCTGTGACAACATCTTCAAAACTGCGGCTGTCGGAGTCGACAAGTTTGCCTGCTTCATCAATAATTTCTTTTGGAAGTCCTAATTTTCCGGATATTGCGAACGCATTACTTTTTCCCGGAACGCCGACTAACAGCCGGTAAGTCGGCTGCAAAGATTCTACGTCAAATTCACATGAGGCGTTTTCAACACCATCGGTGGACAGGGCATAAATTTTTAATTCGCTGTAGTGCGTCGTAGCCATAGCGGTTACATTTCGGTTATGCAGATTATCTAAAATCGCAATCGCGAGCGCAGCACCTTCCGTTGGGTCGGTTCCGGCGCCAAGCTCATCAAAGAGTGCCAGTGTCTTTTTGTTCGCACGTTTCAAAATATAAACGGTGTTTACCATGTGGGAGGAGAATGTACTCAGACTCTGCTCAATACTCTGCTCATCGCCGATATCGGCGTAAACTTCTTCGTATACGCGCAGGTGCGAGTGGTCATATGCCGGAATATGCAGACCGGCCTGTCCCATCAGAGTAAATAATCCAACCGTTTTTAACGATACTGTTTTACCACCGGTATTTGGTCCGGTGATAATCAGTAAATCATAAGTTTTTCCGAGTGTGACATCAATCGGTACGACTTTATCTTTTGGAATCAGCGGGTGGCGTCCCTTTTTAATATGGATGTAATCCTGGTCAAAAAGTGGTTCGCTTCCCTGCATTTTCTTGGAAAGTTTTGCCTTTGCAAAGATAAAGTCAAGTTCCGCAAGCAGCAACACATTTCGCTGTAAATCTTCGGCGTAAGGCGCTGCAAGAGCGCTTAACGACGCCAGTATTTTTTCAATTTCTTCCTGCTCTTTCATACCCAGTTCCGCCAGCTCATTGTTTAGCTGCACAATTGCCATCGGCTCAATGAAAAAGGTCGAGCCGGTTGAACTTTGGTCATGAATCATACCCGGAAAAGTGGATTTATATTCCTGCTTAACAGGCAGACAATACCTGCCGTTTCGCATGGTGACGATGTTGTCACGCAGCATGGAGCCGGATAGATTCATAGTTGCCGTCAATTGCTCGCGTACTTTATCGTTCGTAGTTTTCATGGCACGGCGAATTCGTTTCAGTTCGGAACTCGCATCATCTGCCATTTCTTCCGGACTCAAAATGCAGCGGTTGATTTCCAGACGCAAATCCGGCAAATCCATAAGTGCACCAAAGCGTCCCGAAAGTGCATCTTTCAAATCTTCAAACTTGGCATCATAAGCGATGGCATCTTTGGCAATCTCCAAACACCGGGCGATGTCAAGAAGTTCACCCATGCCGAGCACGCCGCCTTTTTCCAGCGGCACCAGACTTGGACGAATATCCGTTAGCCCGTGAAATGGCAGCCTTCCCTGTTTTAAAAGACGCATGAGCGCGTGCGATGTTTCAGTCTGCCAGCTAATGATTTCTTCCCTCCTTGACGAAGGCAAGAGGTGCCGTATGCTTTCCTTCGCAAGCGGTGTGTCTGCCTCCTCAAGAAGCATGTCAATGATTTTATAATATTCAAGTGTTTGTAATACTTTTTTGTTCACAATGGAAACTCCCTTCATATAGTGACGCATGGAGGGCGGCGCAGCCGCCCTCCTGCACTGCTATTGTACAATATTTGGTTTCTGTTTGTAAAGGGAGCGTTGCGTTTTTTGGGGGCGTAATTCAGCAGAAAGCTTTGTGTTTCGTGGGCGCTTTCGCTAGACAAACGCATAAGGGTATCGGCATGTTAAAGACACATGCCAGATACCCATGTGTTTGTACCCACTCAACACAAAGCTTTCTGCTGATTTACAGACACCAAAAAACTTGGCAACGCTTCTGATGGATGAAGGAAAGAGGGGGATGGGGGAGTTTGTTTTGGGGATTGGTTTGCGGTGTGTGCGTTTGAGCGAGACGACGTGGCTTTATGGGGGCTAGGCAACTCTTTTTCTGTGATTTGCGTTATAGGGTTGCATTTTGATGCGTTTTAGCCCTGAAATTCGACCTTATCAGGGAAAATCACGAGGCAAATGCAACGTTTTCCGCAAATTTTTGCCTTATTGGTTGTTTTTGCTGAAAAAGCATGCAACTCTTTTTGTATTTTTCTAGGAAAACGGTTGCTTATGGGGGGAGGGGCAGTGGCTTGGGTTAAGTGTTTGCCGCGGATTTTATTTGGATTGCAGTAATTTAGGAGAAAAACTTTGCGACGAGTGGGTTTTGAGTGCGTCGGTATGTGGCACTGGTAGTTTCAGTGCCCATACCGTTACGCACTCAACGAGCGAGAGCGCCCACAAGCCACAAAGCTTTTCTACGAAAT
>ERZ779869.1576-NODE-1576-length-20800-cov-5.563268_pt1 | contig 20800 bp, 14 predicted proteins | sample MGYA00511557_ERZ779869 | MGnify/ENA primary metagenome ERZ779869 (study PRJEB29588, sample SAMEA2154620) | human gut metagenome | biome: human gut; feature: human-associated habitat; material: faeces | place: Denmark | collected 2008/2010 ... | reverse complement strand
GGCCGGCGGCTCGCGGCACTGGTTGAGAATTCCGGACGTTTTCTGGCGACAGTCCAGGTAGGTGTCACGTTTGCCGGCTTCATGGCCAGCGCGTTCGCAGCGGAGAGCTTTTCCGATCCGGTAACCCTCTGGCTGGAACAGCATGGCTTCACCCTGCTCAGCCACGCCACACTCGATGCGCTGGTGGTGCTGGCAATTACCGTCCTGCTCTCCTACGTCTCCCTGGTATTCGGAGAACTGCTCCCGAAACAGCTCGGTCTGCGGTACGCGGAGGGAATTGCCCTTCATGTCGCCGGTCCGATCGACTTTCTGGCGAAAATCACCGCCCCGTTCGTCTGGGTGTTGAACGCTTCCGTCAATTTCTTCCTGAAACTCTTCGGAATCCAGCCCTCCAGCGAACAGGAGGTGACCGAGGAGGAGATCCGCATGATGGTCGACATCGGAGAGGAAAACGGGGCCATTGAAAGCGACGAAAAGCGGATGATTGAGAATGTGTTTGAATTCAACAACACCACTGCGGGCGAAGTGATGACCCACCGTACCGAGGTGGTTTCCCTCAATCTTGACGCAACTCCGGATGAGGTGGAGAAGACCCTCATGGAGTGCGGATTTTCCCGGGTCCCGGTCTATAAGGGCGATATCGACAAAATCGTCGGGCTGCTCCACTTCCGCGATTATTTCACCGCCAAGCTCAACGGCAACGCCGCGCCCGATATCAAAGGGTTGCTGAAACCGGTCTATTTCGCGCCGGAAACCATGCGCGCCAACCGGTTGTTCCGGGATCTTCAAAGCAAGAAGCTGGGCATGGCGATCATTCTGGACGAATTCGGCGGAACCTCCGGCATCGTGACTTTGGAGGATCTGCTCGAAGAGATCGTCGGCAGCCTCTACGACGAATACGACGACTACAGCGAAGAGGCGGAAGAGATCGGGGAAAAACTGTGGAGAATTGACGGTTCGATGCGAATCGACGAAGTTTCGCGACTGATCGACCGTCCGCTTCCCAACGAAGAGGAGGAGTATGACACCATCGGCGGCCTGATCTTCGGCCGCCTGAATGCAATTCCGACGCCGGGGGCGACCATTACGCTCCCCGAGGCCGGAATTGAACTTAAGGTGGAGGCGGTCGACGGTCGGCGGGTGGACAAGGTCCAGCTCAAACTGCTGCCGGAGCCGGAAGAGACGGACAGCTGCGAATAGCGGCCCGGTTCCATCTCGCCGGCCTTCGACGGACTTCCCCTCCCGGCGGAAGCGCCTCCGTCCGCGGGGAACAACTCTGAAGCGAGAACGCCCTCTTCCGGAGAAAACGCAACATACTCATTTTCGAAAAGCCGTTTCTTTCCGCTCCCGGCTGGAAACCAGGTGCGCTTCAAGAAATTCGTATGCGAAATGTCGGATCGCAGGCGGAACATCATGTCCCATGCCGTGATACAGGATTGCCGCCCGTTCCGGAACCCCGGCCAGCTCCCAGAGCCGCCGCGCCCGGTCAAAGCATTCCATCCCCGCAAACGGCAGGGGATTATACGGATCGTTGAATGGTTCCACCACGCAGAGAGCCCGCGGAGCGGCAAGAGCCAGAAGCTCCTGATATTCCCAGGGCGGTTTCCCGCACGAAACCATTGCGGCATTGAGCCGGGGACTGAGCTCGGGCTGCGCCCCGCCCGGATAATTTCGATAAACGTTGGTCAAATTGGGGCTGATCCCGCAGGACACCACCGCCGCGGTCAAGCGCTCCTCAAACGCTGCCAGATATACGGATACCCGTCCGCCAAGGGAATTCCCGATGGCGCCAAAAGTTCCAAAACAGTAGTCGGGAAGGGTCGTCAACCAGTCGATCGCCATGCGGTGAAGACGCACCTGAACTCCATCCAACGACCAGTTGGGAAAATCCCGGTAAAACTCTTTCTGCAGTTCAGCACTCTTCCGCCCCCTGACCTCCCACTCCCCGAAGCCGAAAAGGTCAAGAGAACAGGTTGCAAAACCGCGCTGTGCAAGTTCGATTCCATAACAGCGGTTCGGACAGGTTTCCGGATCCAGGACGTTGCGCCGCCCCAGAGAGGTGGTTCCGTGAATGCAGAAAACCAACGGATGGCCGGGCAAAAACACTTCCGGCAACACCAGCGTCCCCGCACATTGATACCCGGGTAGAATCTCCAGCGTGAAATCCCGGGCGGAACAACCCAGGAGAATCCGGTTCTGAACGAACCTCCCAGTAACCCTCCACTCCGGAAACGGCTCTTCGCCCATTGTTTTCCCGATCCGGTCCCGCACGGCGGAACGTCTTGCCATCCACTGCTCCCACGACTCTTCCACACTAACAACGTCATAAAACATGTGCGACTCCTGTTTCCATTGTTGAGACAAACGACCTCTCCCGCACTACCGGATGGAGCCACCCCGCCAATGCCCGCTCAAAAGTTTCAAAACCAGGAACCGGGTGGCCAGAGCATCGGCTGCTGAAATGACCGCTTGCCATCTGGATCATTCCGTTATGCAGGAGCATTCACAAATATGCGCAGAACCATCGTGCGATGGCTTCCTTCGAATTCTCGGGTTTGCGTTCCCGGTCCTTCGCGAGAGTGTTTCAAAAATCCAACACGGCGAAAGAAACTTCGAAGGGGCAGTCCAGGCACAAAAAAACCAGAGGGGGAAGACCCCCTCTGGTTCTCTCGCAGTCCAAACTGCCGAAGTTATCGGGCGTAGTATTCGATCACGCTCATAATCTTCACGTTGACCGGAATCTCTTCCAGCTGCGGCGCCCGGACCAGAGTGGCCTTGAGATTGTCGAGATCCACTTCCATATAAGGCGGAATCGTCGAATTTCCCTTCTTCGCCATCTCCGCAATCGCCGGAGACTTCTCCGCATTGATGGAGATCACCTGTCCTTCCTTGACCTGGCAGCTGGAACGGTCAACCCGCTTGCCGTCAACCAGAATGTGACCATGATTGACCATCTGCTTGGCAGCAAAAATGGTCGGAGCAAAACCGGCGCGAAACACCAGCGCATCGAGCCGCTGTTCCAAGCTCCGGAACAGCTTTTCGTGGGTCTGCCCCATACCGGCCTTCGCCTTGGCATAGGCGATCTGAAGCTGTTTCTCGCTGATCGCGTAATAATTCTTGAGCTTCTGCTTTTCCATCAGCAGCTCACCATAGGTGGAGAGCTTGACCCGGCGCCCCTTTCCGTGCGGGCCGGCCGCATAAGGACGCTTGACGCTCGGACACTTCGGATCGCCCCAGAGACACTGGCCGATCCGACGGCAGAATTTATGCTTTGCTCGACTTGCGGTTGGCATAACCAATCCCTTTCCTCATTGCTGTTGAACTTCGAAATCCAGGTGTCAAGCCTTACTTTCTGTAGTGGGGCCCGGATTCCTGCGAAAAACGGTTCAATAAAATACTCTTTCTTTCACCTTTTTGCAAGTCATCTCCTGAAAAAACATTGCAAAAAAGGAGACCGGACGCCCGGTCTCCTCTCGGAACACGTTTCGCGCGCTCAGAAGTAATGCCGTCCGAAATTCGGAACCCCACGGTTACGCTCTTCAGCGGGAAAGAACGCGGACCCGTCCGGCTTGACCAGCTTGCAGGTCAGGAAAACCAGAAGATTGCGCTTCTCGGCGTTGCTGTAACGCGACTGGAAGAGCCGACCGACAATCGGCAGATCGCCCAGAATCGGAATCTTGTCGACCACCGTCTCGATCTTATCGGACGCGACGCCACCGAGAACCACGGTGTCACCATCGTACACCGTCACCAGCGTATTGATGTCACGACGGTCGAAGATCGGCATCTGGAAATATTCGTCGTCATCGCTGTCGTCGCCACCGCCTTCATCATTGGAGGTACGGGCATCGAAGATCATCCAGCCGGAGAAGGTCTGGATCGGGAAATTCACCTCCGCGGTGATGGTCCGCCGCTCGACATCAACACTGGGCTTGATATCAAAGACAATACCAAGTTTGGTCGGCTCGGACTCGAACACCGGCTGCGGGTCGGCACGTGTTCCACGCCAGGTCGAACTGGTTTCATTGGAATCGCCGCTGCTGCCGGAGTTGTTCTCCGGAAGATCCACGGTTTCCCACTCGTCCGGGAAGTAACGCTCCGTCACCATCTCGATGTGAGCAACCTGATCCGGAAGCGTCGTCACCCGCGGAGATGCCAGCACATCGCCGCTGTCAGCCCAGTTGAGGGCATACATATCCGCCTCGATCCGGGTGCCGTCGGTATTCTGCCAGACATAGGCAAACGTCGCCTCATCCAGCGGAGTTCCTTCCGTCGGAGTATCCGTATCCGGCTTGTAATGGCGCAGCAGAGAGTTTGAACTGGTTCCCATCGTGGTGGCACGGGTATTGGTGCCGAGCTTGTTGGCATTCACAGAATACTGCCAGTTGAATGCCAGTTCGCGCAGGTCGGTCTGCGAAATTTCAATGAATTTGGCCATGATCTGAACCATCGGTTCCTGATGACTCAATTCATCATGAATCACCTGCTCGATCCGGCGCAGATAATCCGGCGTGTTGGTAACAATCAACCGGCTGATCCGGGTATCATAAACGATCTCGGAACCGTACGGGAAATCAATCCCACCCAAATCCCGGAAGAACTTCTTCAGCGCTTCCTTGTTGCTGCCGCCGCCTTCAACAGAACTGAGCGCGGACTGTTCAATCGGGAAAATCTTGGTCTGCATATCCTCCAGGGCGACCCCCTTCGGAACCAGAACAACCGCATACTTCTCAATCCGGCTGCTCAACTGCGGCTCCGCATTCCGGCAGAGGGTGTTGATCGCCTCAAGAAGCGACTTGTTATTGATCGACAACGAAACCCGCTGCTCCTCGGCCGGAAGATAATTCTCATCCTCATAACCGAAATCCTGCTGGAACTGCGGATCCACCTGCGGTTGCAGCTGAGGCTGCTGCATGTTCGGCCCCCCGGGCCCGAATTCGCCACCTTCCGGCCCGAACTCGCCGCCTTCATTCTGCACCGGCGGCCGGCGTCCCGGATTCTTGGCAAGGTGAATATTCACCCCCAGCTGCTCCGGATCGAGCATCTTGCTCTGCTCGACCAGGGCGTTCTTCGCCGCCTCGACGGTCACATCGTCAAGATCAAGACGCGGAATGATGATGCTGCGAAGTTTTTTCTGCAGCGGAGTCTCCGCCTCTGCTTCGGAGACATCCTTGGGTTCGTCGAGGAAGTTCTCCCCGACATTGTCGTCCCCTTCGTGAATCAACGGAATGGCATTCTTCCACTCGACCTCCGCGACCATCTTGCGCAAGGTGTTGCCGAAACGCTTCTTCCCAATGTTTCCGATCCGGATGTTGACCGCCCGCAGATTATGCAGCGCGTTAGCGTTATACGGATCAATCAGCAGCACCTCCTGAAATTTGCGCAGAGCCATACCGTACTCACCAGCTTCGATCAGGTTGCGGCCCTGCTCCAGCATCACTTCAATCTGATACTGCTGCGACTTCTGGTTGGGAATCAATTTATCCGCACTGAATCCGGCCCGGGCAACCGCAGCATTCCGCCGGCGCTCATAATACGCAATCTTGCTTTCAAGCTCCTGCCGTCCCTCAGGATAAAATTTGATCGCTTCCTGACAGAGCTTGATCGCCTCCTCAAAGTCGCCGACCTCCATCCGCTCATCGGCCTGCGCCATCGCGGCACGAGCCATGCCATAGTAGCACTGCCCGATCTGATCGTCACAGTATTTGATCCGGGAACGGAACGCATCCGATCCGGCCAGTTCCTGGAAGACCTGCTTCGCTTTGATATAGTTGTCGCGCGCCAGAATGTACTCTTCGTCCGCAAAGAACGCGTTGCCACGCCGAACCAGGTTTTCACCCCGCTGTTCGACGCTCTCAAGAGTAGCCCCGTGACGATTGGTGGTCTCCCACTGTTCCCCGGTCATCTTCGGCGCGTCCGCGGCGGACACAATCGGCGAAATACCAACGCCGAGCGCCAAAACCAGTCCCATTACTTTGGCTTCTTTATTCCACATATCTCTTATGCCTCCGGCGTTATTTTACCGATTGAAATCCGGTGCGCCATGCTGCTGATTGCGACGGATCGGAATTCCGTCGTTGTTCACCAGACGGGTCGTCACGAAAAGCAACAGATTGTTGCGTACCGCATTTTCCGAACGCGACTGGAAGAAACGTCCGATGAACGGCAGATCTCCCAGAATCGGCCACTTGTCAGTACGATAATCCGTCGTACTGTCAACCATTCCACCCAGCACAATCGTCTCACCGTCGTAGACCGTAACGTTGACGTTCAGATCACGCCGGGAAATGATCGGCATCCAGACGTCAAACCGGGTCGAAGTTTCCTGCTGGACCAGCACACGGGTCCAGACCCCGCCGATCATCTGCTGCTCATAGTAGGTGAGAATACCTTCGACGTAGATCGGATAGCTGTCTTTGCCCAGATAGTTGGTCACACTGGGATTCAGAGAGAGCGTGATGGTGTAATTGTCCGGATTCACCACCGGAGTCACGTCAAAGATCAACCCCACGTCCGTCTGCTCACTGAAGCTCGGCGTCGGCACCGTGATCGTCATGGTACCGTCGTCATCCTCGATTTCGTAGGTCTCCCAGTCTTCCGGGAACCAGTATCCCTTCACCATCTTGACAGACGCCTTGTTGCCGCTGGTCGTCAGCACCTTCGGAGCAGAAAGCATTTCAGAGTGGTCGTTCTGACTCAATGCGTTGATCGTCAGCTGAAGATTGAACGGCAGATCCGAACCGAACGGATACCGCGAACCAAACAGCGAGGCAAAAATGTTCCAGTCTTTCACAACAGCGGAATCGATCCCCCAGTCGTCCAGGGTTCCGCGGATGTTCGCCAGACGCATCGACCCCTGGCCGAAGGCCCAGCCGCTTCCATCGGCATTGATTATACCGCTCTGCGTCACATTCGTGCCGAGGGGTCCCAGACTCCAGTTGAAACCAAGTTCCTGCATATTGGTCTCGGAAATCTCAATCGCTTTGACTTCAACCATCACCAGAGGCGTGTTGATCGCATCCAGCTGCCGAAGCAACTCATCAAGCCGCTGCAGATTCTCCAGCGTGTTGCGCACAATCAGACGCCCCGCCCGCTTGTTATAGGAGATCGAGGACCCTTCGTCAAAGCGCACACCACGCTCGCGGAAATAACGCATCAGACTGGTCGCGGTCGCAGAAGGCCGGCTCGCAATCGCCCGGGTATCCAAAAAGGTTTTGGAGTCCGCACCTTCACCGGCCCGGCCGAGCACAATACCGTTTTCCCCACCTTCACCGCCTCCCTGCGGAGCCATCGCATCCGGCGGCGGCATGGTCGGATCGCCGCCCATCGCGGCACCGCCCTCATTCGCGGCATCGCTGGCATCTCCGGTAATGCTGCTGATCAGATCGCCGCGGACAGGGAAGCTCTTTCGCTGCATCTCATCCACATTCGGACCGATCTCGACAGAGTTGCCGGAAATCCGATACTTGAGACCGGTGTCCTGGCAAATGTAGCGGATCACCTCGCTCATCGGAATCTGGGTCAAACTGATCGTCACCCGCCCCAGCGCTTCCGAATTCCGGCCGCCGGCGGTCACGCTCACACCTTCTTTGTCGGGATCAAACTCCCGACTGTATTCGCTCAGATAACGAGCGACAGTGAGCACGTCGACATCCGCAAACTCAACACTCGGGAAAATGATCTTCTCCATTTTGGCCAGTGTGGAGTCCGCCATGCTGGTGCGCTTGACGGGAGCGCGAACCACATCCGTCATTGCCGACATGAAAACCGGCTCCACCCATTGCCAGATCGAGGACGCATCCATCTGCGCGACATCAGCCTGATGCCGGTAAAGCCCGGCAGTGTAAACCTGCCGGTAAATTTTATCCATCAGCAGAATCGCATCCGCCTGCAGCGGGTCAATCAGGAAAACCTGTTCCAAACGGTTTCTCGCCTCATCATAGCGCTCGCCGTCATAAAATACCTGAGCCTCTTTCAACAAATTCTGGATCTTCTGCTGATTCGCCTCAAAATCAGGCATGACAGCAGAAACCCGCGTCTGTCCGCGCCGCTCCTCACTCTGCATCCGAAGCCGGCAGAACTCCTGCAGCTCAACCACTTCCTCTTTCAGCTTCGACTCAGCAGGCTTCGAGGTTTCCGCCTCGTCCGGCTCAGGCAACGCCACTTGTTCCGCGCGGGAAGAGAGAACCAGAGCATCCGAGTAACGCTTCTCCGCGACGGCATTCCGGGCCTGACCCAGAATCCGGTTCGCCTCCGCCATTTTCAACGCATCGAGATCACGGAAAAACTCCTGATAACGCGCCGCCGCTTCAGCTCCAGTGATCGTCTTGAGCTCCCGCAGAACTGCGCGGTAAACGTCCAGCTTTTCGCCAAATGCCAGATTCTGAGCATCACGAATCTTTTTATCCTGCTCTGCGAAGATCTTTCGGCGAGCTTCAGCCTCCTGTTGATACAGCGACGACGCCTTCACGCTCTGCTGCCCGGCCGACGACGCACCGCTCTGAGCTTCCGCGGCGATTGCCTCACCGGAAAGCCCGGAAACTGCGACCGCCAAACCGATCGCGACCATTCCCCGCGACAAAAGCTTACGGTTTGAGATTTCCATGCTCACTTCTACCTTGTTTGTTGATCTCTATCGCTTAGAACAATATTATACAATTCTTGTGTTCACTCTTGCTCTCACCGGTACCGGACCGGACGCCCACCGGGACGAACCTGACGAGGCTGGCGCGACGGCGGCATCATCCCTTCGCCCTCCTGCGGGACTTCGGGCTCCTTGACCGTCATGTGAGAAGGAACCTTGCCCCTCGTTGTAACCACCATCGGCTCTCCCTGCTCATCGACAGTCGGATTCTCCTTCTTCGTACCGGCAGTCGCCTCCAGGGTTACGGCATTGGTTTCCGGATCAATCGCATGGATCCGATAACTCGCGCGAACCATTCTCCGCCGCGGCGTATCCATCGCCACCGTGCTTTTCACCTTCAGATTATTGTATTTCTTCTGCGTGAACACATCTTCAAGATCAGCTGTGACATCCGGTGAAATCGGAGCAACGTTCTCCTTCAACTCCAAAGTCCGTTTGGGCACATTCGAAGTCAGAACCAATACCCCGGCTCCATCCTTCACCTCATAATCCGACAGCACGTAACGAAGCCCTTCAACCATGATCGACTGTCCAAGCTTGAGGTTCTGCTTGCGACCACGATCCAGCGTGAGGTCATACAGCCAGTGCGCCTTGTCATCGCTGTTCAGCTTCTGAACACCCGTGAAAACAACCTCCAGCTTCTTCTGCCCGACCCGGACCGCGCGAAGCCGATGCCAGAGCGGCGGATAACTGAGCGGATTATTCATCTCGGTCCCGAACCGGTATTCGTAAACATTCGAGAAACCGTCCCCGTCCATATCATAACGAGCATCCTCGGCGATTTCAGTATTCAGACCGAACATCTGCTTGACAGCGACCGGAATTCCACACCCGGTCGGATCTTCAATGGTCCGCGGGAACCCCACCGGAATCACAATCTTCGGAGGTTTCCGGAACTTCTCCCCCTTCCCCTCTCCCGCCTTGTTCGCGCAGAAAGGACAAAGTTCCTCCTTCTCCATATATCCACGGGGAATCACCTTGCCGCAAAACGGACATTTGACGATGGCAAAAACATTGACCAGATCCGAATAGTACCCCGGGAAAGCACTCCCTTCCCCGCTGCTACGCGCTTCCGAACTCTTCCAATCCAGTGCGGTCGAAGCAATCAGTGCCGAAACATCAAACTCCGGGTCGTCCGCTTTTTTCGGCTTATAATCAGCGCTCCGAGTCGGCAACTGGAGACTCTCTTCCGTCACCTCCTTGGTCTGCTTGATGATTTCCAGCACATACATCATTGTCCCGATGAATGCCAGCAACAACAGAAGCAATATCAGCTTTTCGTAGTGTCTCTTCAAAAATTCCACGATGATCCTCCGCCCTCGCTAATTTCAGTTGGTGGCTTCCATCACGTAATCCACATCAATGATCGCCCGGCAGTCCTGCTCGCCACCGGTCAGCGGTTTGCCATACGTGGATCGCTCATAATAGGGGCGCTTCATTTCCTCTTCTTCCTGCTTTTTCCGGAGCATCTCCGCCTCAGCCAGTGCCTCGGCCTCGCTCATTCCCTCCCTCGTGGGAACCGGCATCGGCGCCCGGCCGCGCCGTCGCGAACTGAAGAAATCACTTCTCGGCCCCTGTGACGTCTCCTGCTCCAGCTTCGCAGCCTCCGCTTTCGCCCCCACCGGGTCGACGATTGCACGCAAAGGATCATCTGCCGCATAGAGGAAAATGCTGCGCACCACGTAAACCCGGTTCTGGGAGATCGCCGAATCAAGACTCTGCACCAGAGTCCGCACTTTGGAGAGCGGTCCACTCACTTCAAAGGAATAGTGGTAAACCAGGAAGTCGCCCACCTGCTCCGGGGCAAGCGCCCGCGGTTTGAAGAAATTGAGTGAACGTACGCCGCTCTTGGCGATCCTGCGCACCAGGTCCCCGATGATCTCCCACTGCTGGGTGATATTGGCATACTCTTCAGGCGCATATTGCCCAACCGTTCCGGTGGAAGCCCCTCCCTCGGAGGAAAGGCCAAGCTCAAACCCGAAACCTCCCACTTCGGGTCTCACCTCAATGTTGCCCTCGGAAAGCAGATCGTGCAGCCGGGCATACGAAACCCGCAGAAATGACGAAAGACGCTCCGGGCGCTGCTGCAGATTCCGCGGCACCCCCAGCGCCTGCAGGAAAATCTCATCAACATTGCTGTCGGTAATCCGCTCCGCAGTCAACGGCTGCGCCAGCCGCCGGAACTCCTGCATGGCCTCATTCCAGTTCTTGTACTTCAGCTGGTACTCCTTGTAGGCCACACCCTGCTGCGCAAAGCTCTCGTACTTGGCCAACTCATCACGCAGCTCCTGACGCAATTTATTGAGTGTCGTTTTCGGGTTCAGCTTCGCAAAGAACCCCGTATCCTTTCCGTTTCCAAGCAACGCGGGAAGAAGGGGATGACCGAACTTCCGGCGAATCTGCCAGGCGGCTTTCGCATAAGATTTCTGGTCGACTTCAATCAGCGGGATATTCTCCTTGACCGGAGCCGGCGTCTTGTCGATCAGCACTTTGATATCCGAACGCAATTTTGTAAGCTGCGCGGCATATCTGGACATTTCACTGTGCTCAAGCGCAGTCCACACCAACAGCACCACGGCCGCGATGAACGACAAACTGAGCACGACAATCAGCACCAAATTATTTTTGACAAATCGTTTCACAGTCGTTCTCCGCTATTTCTTAATCGGTTCTTTCAGAGTGACCACCAAATCGAAAAAGCTCAAATTCATCGAGTCGGTAGGCGCAATGTAATACTTCAGCTGAGAACCGTCGTCGGCATCTGAGAAGTACTTGCTCTCCTTCAGACTCCGCTGGAGTTCACGCTCCAAAATCGACCGGTCGCGAATCAGGGTGTACCCCACCAGCCGCAACCGCCGAACTTCGAGAATATCCGCGGGAGAGGCAGGCCCCTGCACAACCGATCGCAAACCGGCAAAGGCGCCCTCTTCTCCTCCTCCCATCATTGGAGGTTCACCGCCGCCCATTTCCATGCCGGCCAACTCCTCCTCCGATTCATCGCCGAGGCCTTCCAGCTTCACCAGCCACATGGTGTCCGGCAGTTTCCCCTGCAGTTCAGTCAGCATTCCGCTCCATTTGTTCCGATCCTGCAGGAATTGCGCAGGATCGCTGAAACGCGAACGCTCGCTGTTCATCCGCCCAACCGCGGCGTTGACCTGGCTCATCATGTTGTTGGTCGCTTCCACCGCACCCTTCACACGGTCCACACGCGACTTGTCGAACTCAAGACGCTTGCGGATCCCGTACGCGAAAAACAGAATCAACACCAGCAAAGTCGCGGCCGACGCATAAAAATAGGGTTTTTTCCGATTCAACTCCTTCTGATTGCGAATGGAGTCCGGAATCAGAGAAATGTCGATCGGGCACTGCGTCACGTTCCGCAAGCTCATACCGATCATCTCTTGGAACATCGGAGCAACCAGCTGCAGCTGCTCCTTATCCACCTGCTCGCTGATCGTAATCGCACTGAATGTGTTCAAGTATTCAACCGGCAGACGCAACTTCTCATTGAAAAAGTCCGTGATGTACATCATCGTCGAACCGCCGCCGGAAAGCAACACCCGGGACGGAGCATGACCACGATGCTGAGAACGCCAGACATTGATCGAACGACTCACTTCGCCATGAAGCCGGGTCATCACATTTCGCGCAATCTTGGAAATGGTCGCGGCAACTTCCGATTCCGGTTCCTCGTAAGCGCCGCCGAGAGCGACGAACCCGTGACGCCGTTTGAGGTCCTCCGCCTCTTCAAAAGTGATCCCGAACTCCTTCGCCACCTGATGCGTAATCGAATCTCCCGCAATCGGAATGCTGCGGATAAACGCCCGGTCGTGGTCAACGATCATCAGGTTCGCTCCGCGACCGCCGATATTCAGCAGCAGGACACACTCGTCGGCGCGGCATTGCGAACTGCCCTTCGCCGCGTTGAACAGGGCAACCGGAGCAATTTCAACCGAAAGGATTTCCTTCCCGGAATCCTCAATGACATCGGTATAGCGGGTGATCTGTTCACTCTTGACCGCAACAAACAGCGCTTCAAACTCTTCGTGGGTCTCCGTAACCTCGGCCTCGGACCCGTCTTCCTGAGTCCGCATCAGGGTCTCCTGCCAGTCATGCTTGATCAGCTGGTAGTCCCAGACCACCTCGTTCATCGGATACGGCACAATCTGGCGCGCCTCCAGCTCCACAATCTTGCTGACCGACCCCTTGCCGCTGCTCAAGGCATCCAGTTTGCTCAGACGGCAGAAGGAAGACTGCCCCGAAAGCGACAGCCGGACCTGCTTCGCGGTGAAATTGTTCTCGGAGAGCATCGCACGATACGTCTCGGCAAACGCCCCGTCGTCCTCCTCGGATTCCTCGAATTTGCGGAAGGCGAATTTCCGCAGCGTGATCGAGCCTCCCGGGGGGAAGACAAATTCTGCCATCTTCAGATTGTCTCCGCCGACGTCGATCGTTAAAATCGTGTTCTCTTTTGGCATTTTGAGATTGTTCCGCTTTTCGCGCCGGACCACATCCGCCGGCACCGTTGATATATATGACTATTTCTTTTTTACGCTCACTTCCGGTTTGATCAGGTCAAAATCATCAACCTTCGACCACTGCCACGGCGTCTTGTTGCGCGGCAGAATGGCGCCTTCCAGCACTGGAATCCGGCTGGACTCCGCATTGCGGAAAAACTCCTCCGCCTGCGCATCCGACTTGAAACCGGTCTGGCCCCTGCCGATCACAGCACCCGTCCGGTCATAAAAAACAGCTTCGACCGGAAGCGACGACGTGCTTACCGTGCTGCCGACCCCGGACGGCGGCAGATAGCGATCCAGCAGATGCGGCGGAACCATCATCGTCGCAGTGTGCTTGCGCCCATCCAGCGGAATCGTCCAGAATTCCGTTTCTCCGGTAAAAACATAAGTCACCGCCCGATCCCTGCTGGAACTGACCAATTGAAGACGCACAACCAGAACGACATCGTCGATCCAGGCGTTTTTGTCCTTGATGCCGGAGAGCCTCGGGGTATAATCAACCGCGATCACAAGCCACTTGTTGCGCAGGTTTCCGGTGGAGGAGTCCGTCGGAGAACTCTCATTGTACCGGGGCGCAGACTGAGAGGAAACCGAAATTTTTACCTTCGAGAAAAGATCACTGCCCGACGGAGCCGCAGACAGCTCCGGGAAAGTCACACAGAGAAGAAGTACTGCCACAGCAATCTTCAACAGCATTTTTTTCATAATCGGGCCAACTTTCCTGTTTTTATTGAAGATTCATCACTTCGCCGGAGCGGGTTCCGCCGCGGGAACGGCTTCCAACAGCCGCCGGTTCCGCCGCAGGCGCGGATTCACTCAACCCCTTCATCACACCTTCCCGGGAAGACGAACCCGCCTGAAGGCCGTGCCCGATCAGAACCCCCAGCACCAGAATAATTGCAAAGAAAACGGAAGTCATCACCACAGTCGCCTTCGTCAGATGACTGCCGGCCTGAGCGCCGAACACCGATTCCCCGATGCCGCCGAAGGCCGCTCCCATGCCGCCGCTCTTGGAAGGCTGGATCAGAATGATCCCGATCAGCAGCAGCGAGACCACCACCACCAGTACATATAGAAAAACAACCAAAGCGCTCATTCTTCAATGCCTTTGTTACCTTTTCCGCTCTCTTCCTCCGGAACAGAAACGGATTTCCCCTGATTTTCCAGTTAATATTAGCGCCACGCCCGGAAAAAGTCAACCCTTTTTTCCGGCCAGACGCTAATATTATCGATATTTTCGCAAAAACTGCCGTTATTCGGCAATCGCATTATGAATCAGAGCGGCAAAGCTCTCCGCCTTCAGCGCGGCTCCGCCGATCAGACCACCGTCAATGTTCGGCTGCGCAACCAGCGCTCCCGCATTTTCCGCCTTCATGCTGCCGCCGTACTGAATCCGGACACCCTCGCCGATTTCCTTCCCGAACATATCATTCAGCGTGCAGCGAATGAAGTTGTGCGTCAGCTCCGCCATCTCGGGGGTCGCGGTCTTGCCGGTGCCGATCGCCCAGACCGGCTCGTAAGCGATCACAATCTTGCGCATATCCTCTCCGGTAAGTCCGGCGAGACCACCTTCCAGCTGGGCGCTCAGCACCTGCTCGGTACGGCCGCCCTCACGCTCCTCAAGCAGCTCGCCGACGCAGATGATCGGCAGAAGCCCGGCCGCCAGCGCCGCCTTGACCCGGGAGTTGACGGTCGCATCGGTTTCCCCGAAATACTGACGCCGCTCGCTGTGCCCGATGATCACGTAATCGATTCCGAGCTCCTTGAGCATCGCTGCGGAAATTTCTCCGGTGAAGGCCCCGCTCTCGGCCCAGTGCACGTTCTGCGCACCGACCTTGATATTGCTGCCGCGAACCGCCTCGACCACCGCGGCGATCGTCGTGAACGGCGGACAGACCACAATATCCGCCTTCGACGGGCAGACATCCGCAACCAGCGGCTTCAGAGCTTCAACCAGCGCCCGCCCCTCCGCGGCGGTCTTGTTCATCTTCCAGTTTCCGGCGATAATAACCTTGCGACTCATGATATCTACCTCTCGTTTTCAACGTTGAATTTTCCGGCCATAAAGCGCCAACAGGAAAAATATCACAAAATCAACCATTTTGCAACCTCTTCCGGTCCGAAACCACACGATTTCGCAGGAAAAACCGGAAAAGGACCGAAAACCTACGGCTTCCGGACCGCGACCGCCGTCCCGGAAATCGTTCTTTTCCAGAACAGCCAGAGCGTGAACGCCCCGGTCGAATGCTCCCGGCAGACGGCGTCGGCCATGCCGTCTCCGTCAAGCTGCCTTGCCCGGTTGTCCAGCATCTGAAGCAGATACGGCTTGCGCACATGGTCCACAAACATATCGTAATCATTCCGGTTCGGCCGGCTCGGCGACCCCGACCAGAGCGGAATCAGGTTGAATAGATATATTCCGGAGATGCTCCCGGAAAGATTTCCCACCACCGGCACGCCCGTACTGCTCTTCTGCCCCTCCGCCGGCGGCAGATGGCTGACCGTCGACGTCACGCAGCCGCTCCCGGCGAGCATCCCGAATGCGACAGCGGCCGCCCAAAGACAATGTCTCAAATTCATCTCAAGCTCCATGAAATCCGCCAGCCTCATCGTGGCGCTTATTTAATTTAAACACCGTTTCTTCAATTTACAAGCGTAACAGATACGAAAAAAGAATCGATACTGCAGCAGAAAATTCCCGTGCATCATTGAAAACAAATCCCCGGCTAACCAGATTCTTACAATCCCCGTCTATGTTTCCCGTATGCCGCAGGACCGGCGATTCCGTCGCCACTGCAGACTGCCGCAACGGATAAAGAAAGGATTCGAAACTCATGAATCGTTCACTTGCCACTCTGCTGCTGACCGCCGCCGGAATGTTTTCCGTCGCGGCCGCGCCTCCCGGCCAGCCGGAAAGGACCCGGACCATCCACCTGGTGCAGGACGACGCCCAGGAGTATATGGTCTCCAAGGTGTATGACCTCAAGTACTTGAAAGCGAATGACCTCGCTCCGTTTGTCCTCGGTGTGGTCCAGCGTTACAACGCGCAGTCCACTGTCAATCGGATCAACTACAAAGCCGCCGGCCGGCAGCTTCTGACCGTCACCTGCCCGGTCCGGATGATGCCCTATGTCGACGACCTGGTCGCCAAGCTTGACCGCCCCTCCCGCATTGTCGGCAGCGACGGCGGCCCGATCCGGGGAACCGGAATCATCCGCAACCTCTATCCGGCACGGTTCCGTTCCGGGCAGGCGATGGTCGACATCATCACCGGACTCGGCATCAACGCAGGAGCCGATTCCTATGTCGGCTACGACGCCGACACCAACCTCATCTACTGGAAAGACGATCTCAATAAAAACGACGACATGCTCCGCTACCTCGCGTGGCTCGACCGCCCCGTCCCGATGGTCAACCTTGCGATCAGCGTCTACGAACTGCGCGAAAGCGAACTCCGGGACCTCGGGGTCGACTACCTCGCCTGGCGAAACGGTCCCGGACTGAACCTCTTTCAGGCCGGATTTGACGCGATGAGCCTTTCCAGCACCGGCAGCGCCGCACTCCAGGCCGCCAGCGGCGCCTTCAGCGGGTTCTTCTTCGCACCGCAATTCGACGCCAGCTTCCTGCGGATGCTCCAGCAGGACGGTCGCGCATCCATCGCCGGAACCGCCAGCCTGACCGTATCCAACAGTGATTCGGCCAGTTATTCGCTGGGATTCGATCCGGAATTCCAGGCCATTTTCAAACGCGACAATGATCAGCTGCAGGTCGGCGTTTCCGGAAGCGGCATGCAGGGCGGACTCCAGCCCCCGGAGAACGCCGCCGGAGCGGAAGATCCGCTGTTGAACAGCACGACACCGCCTCCGCCGCTCGCGTTGACCGTCACGGCGCCGCGCATCTGCTTCCGCGGTCCGTCGGACGCGAAAACCGGACTGCTTCCCTCCGCCGCCGCCGATTACAACACTCTGGTCACCTGCCTGCTCGACTTCCGCTATCTGATCCAGACCGCGGACGTGGTCGAGCGCAACAACTACGGCGCCGAACTTGCGGAAATCAGCCGGGTCGAAGGGAGTTGCAATCTGCTCTCCGGCGAGGAAAAAATCCTCGCCGTCTGGAACAAGGAGAGCGAAGTCGAACAAACCATCGGCATCCCCTTCCTCTCGGAAATCCCGCTGCTCGGCTCCCTTTTCAGCACCACGACGACCAACCGGGAAAAGAGCTGGTTCTTCGTAACCGCACGCACCGTGCTCGCCCACCCGGAAACGCTTCCGCCCGCCCTCGGCGGACAATTGAAGGCGTTCGATGAGATCCCGGCGGCGCCCCCCGGCCGCTGAACCGGAAATTGTTCAACCGGAGATTAAAATGAATCGAAAACTGTTCTTTCTTCTTCCTCTTCTTACCGCATCCCTTTCCGGGGTCGCCGCTCCGGGGGACAGTGCGGAGACGCCGTTCCACGTCGACGCCGTCTCCACCCGGCTTCCCGCCCCCGGAACACCGCGCGACCAGAACAACTACGACACCTCCAGCTACATGGACACCCAGGTCCAGGCACAGCTGCAGCTGCAGCTGGACCGGGAAACCGATACCGTCCACTTCATCCGCGACAACAACGATCCCAGAGTGGTCACCCGGACCTACCTGCTCAAACATGCCCACCCCTATGCGCTGCGGACCTTCCTGCGCGAAATGGTTCAGACCAAACGGGTCTTCGGAAGCAATACGGCGGTCGAATGCATGCAGTTCGAAGACGGCACCGGCGTGCTCTTCATCTCCGCGGAGGAGTACCGCTTTCACGACAGCGAGAACGGCATGGGACTCGACGCGATCGTCGAAACCCTGGACCAGCCCGGACTTCTCCACAGCTCCGGACAGCCCAAATACGTGTATTTTCCCGCCAACGTTCCCGCCGCCATCCTCAAAGGGATGATCGAAAAAGTCGGCATGAATGTCAAGGAGGACAAGGCCGAGCTGATCGGAGGCAAAGACAAGGTCCAGCTCGATCCCGACCTCAACTGCCTCTTTTTCAACACGACCGCCTACTCACGCCGCAACATCGAGGAGATGCTCCGCCGGTACGACGTGCCGATGCCAGAAATCCGGATCCAATTCCAGGTCTATGAAATCTATTCCGAAAACGATGAAAAGCTCGGCGTCGACTTCCAGGCGTGGAAGAACAATCAGGGCATGGACCTCTTCTCCGCCGGCGGCCGTTTCCGCGACAACTGGGCGGCCACCTACGGCGGCACCATGGACCGCGCACAGGGAACCGAGCGAACCGGCTTCTACAACTTCAACCCGAAGTGGAACAGCCGCTACCTCGATTTCCTCGCCAGCCGGGGCCGGGCGAAAGTCGCCCACTCCGGAGAGATCACCGTCCGCCAGAACAGCGTCAGCACGCTGAAGCGCACCACCGAAATCTTCTATGTGGACAACTCCGTTCCCGCGAAAGAGAGCGAAGAACAGCCCGACGGCTGGTTTGCCGAAACCTTTGACACCATCCTCGGCGCCTTCCACCGGGATTCTCCCGAAAACGACATCGCAATCGGCAAAGGCAACCAGCAGATCGTCACCCGGAATCCCGCCGCTTTCGGCTTCTCCATGGAAGTCAAGGCCCTGTCCATCGCGCCGGAGGCGGCGATGCTGAACCTCAAACTGGAAAACTCCAGCCTGATCGGCTACCAGTCCACCGGTGCTCCGCGGATCCAGAAGGGAAATACGGTCAACACCGGCGTCATGGTCTCCACGCAGCGCAACCAGTTCGTGATCGGCGGACTGGAAAAGCGTGAAGTGGTCCGGGGATCGACCGGAGTCCCCTTTCTGAAGGATCTCCCCGGAGTCGGCTATCTGTTCCAGACCGAAAGCGAATCCACCCGGAAGTCCGAAATGGTGCTGGTCGCCCGCTGCGAATACCTCTACCCCGAAAGCGGCAGCCCCGAAACTCCGCAGCGGAAAATCGATTCGATCCGGAACGAACTGCGCGACGCCGGCGGCGCCAACCGCCACTTCTTCCGCCAGTACGGCCTCGACCAGGACCGGTGATTTCCCGCGAACCCTCCGGGGGATTTCCGGATACGAAAATCCCCCTCTCCGGATTCCGGAAAGGGGGACGGGGATCAATTTGCGGCTGTTCAGTTCGCCGCCTGGCAGACCGAAATCACGATCTGTCCGAAAATGTCGTCGGCGTTGCAGCCGCGGGACAGGTCGTTGATGGGCGCCGCCAGCCCCTGCAGGATGGGGCCGTAGGCCTCGAAGCCGCCCAGACGCTGGGCGATCTTGTAGCCGATGTTGCCCGCCTCGATGGTGGGGAAGATGAAGGTGTTGGCGTGACCGGCAACGGGAGAGCCGGGGAACTTCAGCTGGCCGACCTCGGGAGCGACGGCGGCGTCGAACTGCATCTCGCCGTCGATCTTCAGCTCGGGGTCCATCTCCTTGGCGATGGCGGTGGCGTCGTGGCTCAGCTTCACGGTGCCGCCCTTGCCGGAGCCGTTGGTGGAGAAGCTCAGCATGGCAACCTTGGGGTCAATGCCGAAGACCTTGGCGGTCTTTGCGGTCTCAATGGCGACCTCCGCCAGCTTCTGGGCAGCGGACAGGGTCACGTTGCCTTCCTTGTCAACGGAATCCTCATAGCTGATGTTGATGGCGCAGTCGCCCATGGCCAGCTTCTCGTCGCCCCGAACCAGAATGAAGCAGGAGGACACCAGATGCGCGCCCTTCTTGGTCTTGACGATCTGCAGAGCGGGACGGACGGTGTCGGCAGTAGAATAGGTCGCGCCGCCCAGCAGAGAGTCAGCGTAGCCCATCTTCACCAGCATGGTGCCGAAATAGTTGCCCTTGGACAGCGCCTTGCGGCACTCGTCGGCGGTCATCTTGCCCTTGCGCAGCTCCACCATCTTGTCAACCATGGCGTCCATTTCGGGATAGGTCTCGGGGTCGATGATTTCGACGCCCTCGATGTTGTAGCCGCCCTTGGCCGCGTTGGCCTTGACAACGTCAACGTTGCCGATGAGGATGGGGGTCAGGAAGCCGCCCTTGACCAGACGGTCGGTGGCTTCCAGAATGCGGGCGTCGTGGCCCTCGGTAAAAACGATTTTTCTGGGGTTCGCTTTCAGCGTTTCGATCATTGCATTGAACATGGAACATTACCTCCAATATCCGGGCGCATGCCCGTAATTTCACCCAATATTATATACCAGCTTTCCTTCATGCGCAACCCTTTTTTGCGGCGGCGCGACATATTTTGCGTTCCTCGCAGCCAAAAAGGCGGCGGCGGAAAAATATTTTTGTTCATTGTGATGAAAACCATTTCCAAAAGTGCGAAATTCCTCTTGCTTTTTGTGAAAAATCCCTTTATAATGGGGTTATATTCTGGCATTGGAGGCGATGGCGCGTGGGTGAACTCTTCGCGGTTGTGTCCGGGAAGGGCGGAACGGGAAAAACCTCCCTCTGCGCCGCCCTCGCCACTGCTCTTGCAAAAGAAGGCAAACGGGTCCTGTGCATCGACTGCGACGTGGGGCTTCGGAATCTGGACATCTCTCTGGGACTTTCCGAATGCGGCGCGCTGTCCTTTTGGGACGTCTCCGAGGGGGGCTACTCCCTGGAGGACGCTTTCCGGCACCCGGTCTACCCTACCCTCGCG
>ERZ779869.1562-NODE-1562-length-20967-cov-3.667320_pt1 | contig 20967 bp, 14 predicted proteins | sample MGYA00511557_ERZ779869 | MGnify/ENA primary metagenome ERZ779869 (study PRJEB29588, sample SAMEA2154620) | human gut metagenome | biome: human gut; feature: human-associated habitat; material: faeces | place: Denmark | collected 2008/2010 ... | reverse complement strand
AGAATAACAAACGGGAGAATGTCTCAAATCCCAGGAGGTAACGCTGTATTCCGTGGTAGAATCTGGCAGTAGCCATATAACTAACCTTTTCTTCTTTCCAATCTTTGTAGCGATATACGGGCTGTATCCGTGTGGTAGCGTTGAAGTCTGTTTCAACACGGGTGTTGGAGGAGGTAGCTAGCTCATTAATGAATAAATCATCTTCTCCACGTTGCAGATTCAGGTATTTGGAGAAACCTTTCTGTTGAAAGAATAGTTCTTTCCGGTAAGCCAGGTTGCGTCCGATACCGATATAAGGTTTTCCGGCCAGCGCGAATCCCAGATAGCGCAAAGACTGGAACAAAGTATCGAATGCAGTACGTTTGTGCAACCATCCTTTTGTGCGGTCGTATCCGCTATATCCCAACACAATTTGGGTCTGCGGAGTGAAATTACGTGCCATCAGTTTTAGCCACTGGTTGCTGGCGGGCATACAGTTTGTTTCCGTAAATACGAGCCAGTCATGTTTGCTGGCTTTGATGCCTAACGTCAGAGCCAGTTTCTTATGACTGATATAACGTGCACTTTCGGGTGTAAAACTATGGTAAAGATGAGGATATTTTTCTTCCATCACTCCCAGTATATCCTCGGTATCATCTGTGGAAGCATCATTGATGACAATCACTTCAAATTGTGGATAGTCCTGTTCCAGAATGGCAGGTAGAATTTTACGAAGATTTTCAGCCTCATTGCGTGCACAGAGAATCACGGAAAGTGGAGGCTGTTCTCGTGTGAAATGCGCCTCTTCTTTGTCCACAGCCTTATTATGGACATGTATTCGATTGTACAGGCCGAAATAATAAATGAGCTGAATGATAAAAAGAATACCTGCCGCCGATAAAAGAATCAGTTCGGCAGTATTGAATGTAAATGCTTCCATTGAATTTAAGTGTCGTTTTTACGCCCGCAAAAGTACGCATTTTTTCGATAGTTCCCTCATCTTGAAGGAAGGTTATTTCGCAAATCCAGATATTCTTTCTTGAACATATTCACGAAAAGGAAGAATAGCGAGAGTAATAACGGCCCGAAGATGACTCCCATAAATCCGAATAACGGCAAACCGATGACAACTCCGAAAATAGTGATGAGCGGATGTGTGTCCGCCATTTTCTTTTGAAGGATAAATCGGATCAGGTTGTCGGATTGTGACACGACGATGGCTCCGTATGCAGCGAGCCCGATTGCATGGAACCAGTCTCCGCTAATAGCCAGATAAGCGGCTACGGGAAACCATACCAATGCTGTACCTACCATTGGAATAATAGTTGCGAAGCAGGTGAGGAAACCTAATAATAGTATATTGGGTGCTCCGAAAATAAGATAGCCTATCATGGCGACGCCTCCCTGAATGATAGCCAGCAGAGGAATGCCGATAGCATTGGAACGTACAATCATGTTAATCTCACGAATGACTTCCTGCGTATTTGCCTCATTAAAAGGAAGAATGTCGTTGACGTATGCTTCCATTTTTTTTCCTCCTATCAGCATAAAGTAAAGCACGAATATCATGACGAATAGATTGACTGCAAGGCTGCTGGCGCCTTCCATAATTATCTGTCCGACACGGGGGAGGATAGATACGATGAATGATAGCGTATCTTTTCCCAATACATCATAACCGGTCTTTTCTTTAATAAATTCTGCTACTTGCTGAATGGGTTCGATAAAGGTTTGCGGAGCCAGATTTATATCCTGAAGTTTGTTTACCACTAGCCAGATTATTAATCCCAGCGGAACAAGAAACACCATAATGGTTTCTGCCGTAATCAGTAATGCACTGATGCTGCGTTTCATTTTCCGCTTTTCTGTCAGATAATTCATGTGTGTGCGTACAAGTATATACATAGTTAATGCTCCCAGTAATCCTCCCAAAAAAGGAGTGATTTGCCGGAAGATGATAACTCCCATAAATAGAATAATGACAATGAGGGAATATTTCCAGTATTGTTCTTTGATGCTCATATCGTGCGATTCGTTCGTTTATATAATAATAAACACGAAAAGCACCGGAAAGGTTTGTTTTATAATGGCATATCAATATGAAAAATTGTTTTGCCGGGATTGCTTTCCTGAATGGTGAGATGCCCGTCGTGAAGGCGGATAATTTGTTTGCATAGGCTTAATCCGATACCGCTGCCTTCTGATTTGGTGGTAAAAAAAGGAATAAATATCTTTTCCTGTAATTCAGGCGGAATACCCGGGCCGTTGTCCGCAATGTCAATAGATATGTGTTCGTCTTGTTGTGCATGGATGCTGATTCTGCCTTTTTCTTTTCCTTCCAGTGCTTGCATGGAGTTTTTCAGAAGGTTAAGCAGGACTTGGGAGAGTTGGTTCTCGTCACCTTTCATATAAATCGTTTTAGGTTCGCAGGTCAGTGTGAAGATGATATTGCTTTCTTTGAAGTCGCCGGATAAGAGTTCCCGGAGATTTTGCAGGGTTGCCGTAAGTGAGAAAAGTTTCTTTTCGGGTTTTGGCAGGTAGGAGAGGTGACGGAAGGATTCGGTAAATTGCAATAAACGTTCGCTTTGTGCTTGAATGATGCGAAGTCCGCGAACTGCTTTTTCGTTGATGTCCGGATAGGTGGACAGTGTTTGTGACAGGGAGATAATGGGAGCAATGGTGTTCATTATTTCATGAGTGAGCACGTGGCTTAGTTTGTTCCACGATTCACTTTCTTTGTCGCTAAGCTCGTCACCGATATCCTTGATAGACAAGAGCGTTATTGTTTCATCTTGTAGTTTCATCCGGCTTTGTGAAAGACTGAGATGCTCCTTTTTGCCTTTTTCTTGCAGTAAGGATTCCAGTTGTCGGTATCGGGTTAATTGCTGGCAGTCTAATAAGGAAAGGGCAGTGCTGTTTGCTATGATTATTTTTCCGGTAGAATCCCATGCTAATACACCGCTGGGCACTTCTTCCAAGAGTGAGCGGTAGAAGTGTTCCTGTTTGGAATATTCTGATTGAGTTTTGGCGAGCAGGAAATTGATGCGGTTGAGAGAGCGGTTCAGTTTTTCCTGTTCTTTACTAACGTTTTGTTCGGGAAAGTAAAGCATATTATCCTTGTCTTCTATGGCATCGAAAAAGACACGCAACTTTTGGTTGAATGAATTTAGTTTATTTACCAGCCTGCTGATTTGGAAGAGGGAACAGGTAATTAGTAATGTGCCTATTACAAATCCGCGTTGTGAGATGATAAGCCAGGCGCCTGTTCCCGAGGTGACGAGGATAAGCATGACGTGTAGTAGTATAATCCAATAGATGTGTCGGCTGAATATCATGCTGTTCAGGGTTTGAAACGTTTTAGTTTGTTATAGAGTGTCTGACGGCTGATTCCCAATTGTTCGGCGGCGGCAGTCAGGTTGCCATTATTTTGCAGAATGGCTGTTTCAATGGCTTGCCTTTCCACTTCTTCCAAATTGGGGACAGTGCTGGTGGTTTGCGGCTTCCAGGTTTGTTTTACCAAAATGTCTTTGGGGCGTATCACGTTGCCTTCACACAAGATAACGGCTTTCTCGATAGCGTGCTGCAGTTCCCGGATATTGCCCGGCCAGTGGTAAGAGCGTAGTTTCTCTATTGTTTGCTCATGCATTCGCATTTCCGGGCGTTGGTATTTCGAAGCGAAACGGTGGAGAAAGGTTTCGACGAACAGGAGTATGTCGTCTCCTCGTTCTCGTAATGGAGGAATTTCAAGGTGGATAGTGTTGATACGGTAGAATAAATCTTCGCGGAATAATCCTTGTTTCACCATTTCCGGGATGTCTTTATTGGTGGCGGAAATGAGTCGTATATCAACGGGGACGACTTTATTACTTCCGATTCGGGTGATATTCCTGTTTTGTAGTACAGTCAGTAATTTGGCTTGTAGTGCAAGGGGAAGATTTCCAATCTCATCCATAAAAAGCGAACTGCCGCTGGCAGCTTCGAATTTTCCCGGACGGCTTTCGTAAGCGTCCGTAAAAGCTCCGCGCTCGTGACCGAAAAGCTCGCTCTCAAAAAGGGATTCACTGATAGCTCCCATGTCGATACTTGACATGGGACGAGTATTGCGTGGAGACAGGCGGTGTATTTCTCTGGCCAGCATTTCCTTTCCGGTCCCGTTTTCTCCGGTTATCAGAATATTGGCGTCGGTCCTGGCTACTTTATTGACTACCTTTATTAATTGTAGCATGGCGGGAGAATGCCCTATCAGCATTTCAGGTTTGTTCGGATTGCCGGATCCTACGATTGAGTTTTTTGATTTTGAGGAACTTTTCCTGTTCGATTTATTATTGTATGCTTCCTTTATTTTCTGAACCAGTGTCCGGTTATCCCAAGGTTTGAGAAGAAAGTCGGTAGCTCCGTTCTTCAAAGCTTTTACGGCTAGTTCCACATCTCCGTAAGCAGTTAACATTACCACAGGGAGTGCGGGGCGGATTTCGTGAATATGTTTCAGCCAGTATAGTCCTTCGTTGCCGTTATTGATACCGGCCGAAAAATTCATATCGAGAATTACGATATCAATGGAAGTGGTAGTGAGCAGTGTTGTTATTTGATTAGGATTGGCAGCTGTGCGGACTGTACTGAATTCATTTTCGAGTAAAAGTTCCAGCGAAGCCAACACACTTTTATTATCATCTACTATTAAAATAGTTCCGGTTTCCATATATGTAAGATTGGGGGGATCTGCCTGGGTTGAACGATTCTTTAAGTTTTTGGGTAAAGATATTCGTTTTTACTTTTCCCTGCAAGAGAGTGTCCAATAATTAGACGTTTTATGATACATTTCCTGAAACATGACTTTATCCTATGTTTCGTTTAAGTAATATTTATAGCCTGAACGTTGAATAATGGCTGTTTGCACGCAGGTCATGGTGGCTTTTTATTGATAACGTCCAATTTTTAGACGTTATAGTGTGTAATAATTGGACGGGAACGATAAAATAATGTATGTCATCTATCTTGTAATCAGTGGTTTAAGTATTGTGGCATTATGTTTGCTTTTTTAATTCATATAGAACACAATTGCATATATACTGAAGAATGAGGAACATTTTCTTTTTATTGTTTTTATTGCCCGTGATTACGTATGCTCAATCTGCAATGAGTTTGGATGAATGTATCCGTTTGGCATGGAAACAGAATCCTTCTATACGGAATAGTGCCATTAACATAAAGGAAGCACGAACGGATTATGCTGCCGCTATCGGTACATTTCTTCCCCGCATAGTAGCCAACGCAGAAACAGGAAAGCGTTTCGGGCGTTCGATAGACCCGGATACCAATGGTTATACAGAAAAGACTTTTGAAGAAGGAACGATAGGTCTTGATATGACTTTGTCTTTGTTTGAAGGTTTTTCACGTATCAATCAGGTTCGTTTTCGGAAAATAAATCGGGAACGCAGCAAATGGGAACTGAAAGACAGGCAGAATGAACTCGCCTATCAAGTGACGGATGCTTACTACAAACTGGTTTTGGAAAGAAAACTCTTGAATTTGGCTTTGGAGCAAAGCCGGTTGAGCGAACGATATCTGAAACAAACCGAGACATTTGTGGAACTGGGCTTGAAATCCGTTTCCGACTTGCAAGAGGTAAAAGCCCGCAGGGAAGGGGATATATATCGTTACCAATCCCGTGCTAATAGCTGTCGGTTGTCATTACTGCATCTGGAACAGTTGATGAACTTTCAGTCGGGTGATACACTTGTCATTCAGGATACGATTGTCGAATTGAATAAACTCCCGTTACTTTCACTCCCCTCTACGGAAACATTGTATAGACAATCGTTGGAAGTACTCCCTGCCATGCGTATGATTAGCTTAAAGCAGAAAGCTGCCCGCAAAGAATATGCAATGGCGGGCGGAGCTTTTTCTCCTTCTGTTTATGGCCGCTTTACGGTAGGTTCTAATTTCTACAACACTGCATTTTCCGCCAGGCAATTGCGGGATAATATAGGAAAATATATCGGTATCGGTATCTCTTTCCCTTTGTTGAGCGGTTTTGAACGTTTTACGAATCAAAGGAAGTTGAAATTGAACTTGTATCGCCTGAAGAATGAAGAGGAATTGGAGAAGCAACAGCTATATACTGAAATTGAGCAAACTCTTCTTTCCCTACGTGCCGGCTATACGGAACATCAACAGGTATTGCAGCAATTGAGCGCGGAAACTCTGGTCTTGAAAGAATCCGAACGAAAGTGGGAAGAAGGGCTTATCTCTGTCTTTCAGTTAATGGAAGCCCGTAATCGTTTTATTTCCGCCAAAGCAGAACTGGTTCGTGTGCGCTTGCAGGTAGAAATGATGATGAAACTGGAGAAATATTACCGGGAGGGAACTTTCTTATAAAGGCAGAGTTTATATATTTTGAATAACAAAGTTGATACATCTTTAATAACTAATTTATAATAACCCTATTTTTGATTGATTCCTTATGGATACACCTATTGAACGTAAACCCGGCATTACCCGTAAACATCTATATGTAATAGGTGGTATAGCCTTTGTTATTGCCGTTGTTTTATATTTCATATTCAGAGACACTACCTCTTCCATGACTGTGGAGAAAGAACGTCTGACGATTGCTACCGTTAACCGTGGTGAGTTTAATGACTATATTCGTGTCATTGGTCAGGTAATGCCTAATCGTATTATTTATATGGATGCCGTGGAAGGTGGACGTGTGGAAGAACGTCTAAAAGAAGAAGGTGCTATGGTGAAGGCAGGCGACGTGATTTTGCGTCTCAGTAATCCGTTACTAAATATTGGTATTATGCAGAGCGAAGCGGATCTGGCTTATCAGGAGAATGAACTTCGTAATACCCGTATTAGCATGGAGCAGGAACGCTTGCGTTTAAAACAAGAGCGTATCGGGCTAAATAAAGATCGGCTGGTGAAACAGCGCCGTTATGAGCAATACAGTCGCCTGATAAAAGAGCAACTTATTGCAGAAGAAGATTATCGACTTGCCAAAGAGGAGTATGATGCGGCTAAAGAACAGTTGGATGTCATTGACGAGCGTATTCGTCAGGATAATATTTTCCGTGAAAGTCAGGTAAACAGCTTGGACGAGAACATACGTAATATGAAACAGAGTCTCGCGCTGGTACGCGAACGAATTGAGAACCTGAAGGTGAAAGCTCCTATTGACGGGCAGGTAGGTAATCTTGATGCACAGATAGGACAATCAATAGCTGCGGGCGAGCACATTGGTCAGATCATCACTTCTGACCTGAAAGTACAAGCGCAGATTGACGAACATTACGTGGAGCGTGTTGTACCCGGATTGCCGGCTGACTTTACCCGTGACGGTGTCAGTTATAAACTGGAGGTGACGAAGCCGTATCCGGAAGTAAAAGAAGGGCAGTTTCGTACCGATTTGCAGTTTACAGCCGGACGACCGGAGAATATACGTGCAGGGCAGACCTATCATATCAATCTACAATTGGGCGACCCTGCACAGGCTATTTTGGTGCCGCGTGGCGGATTTTTCCAAATAAGCGGTGGACGATGGATGTATGTTGTGGATGAAAGTGGTAAATTTGCTATTCGTCAGCCTATCCGCATCGGACGACAAAATCCGCAGTACTATGAGGTTACCGAAGGATTAAAACCTGGTGATCGGGTGATTGTATCCGGATATGAACTGTTTGGTGATAACGAGAAACTGATACTGAAATAAGTCTATGATATGATAAATTACTTTTCACAAGTGATACGTAGTCAGCGGGTTAAAAAATCTCTGACACTGATAAATATAACGGGATTGTCTGTTTGTATTGCAACAGCATTGCTTATCATACTTTACGTATGGTCGGAGTTAAGCTACGATTCATTCCACAATACCGAACGTGTATATCGTGTTGAAAGCCGGTTGTATGAAGGCAAGACGCTGACAGATAACTGGGCGACTACAGCTTACGGCCATGCACCTGCAATGGCTCGTGAAATTGCAGGCATTGAGAAGTATGTCCGTGTAACAGCACAAGACCGCGAACAAGTGGTGAATTACTTCGACAGGAGATTTGCCGAAGCACATTATTGCTACACCGAACCTGCTTTTTTTGAGATATTTAATTTCCCGATAATTAGAGGAGATAAGACCGGACAACTGGTGCGTCCTAATACGGTGGTACTGACCGAAAGTGCGGCAAATCGTTATTTTGATGAAGAAGACCCGATAGGGAAGGTGCTGACTTTCAGTACGCCTTCATCGCAGCAAAACTTTGAAGTTACCGGCGTGATAGCAGATATGCCTGTTCGTTCCCATCTGCAATATGATTTTTTACTTTCATATAGTACGATTCCCAAAGAGCGACAGGACATTTGGTACATTCACGGAGTTTATACCTATGTCCGCCTGATGTCCGGAAAATGTCCGGAAGAGATTGAAGAGGCTTTTCTCAATATATCCGATAAGTACAAAACTGATGCCCTGCGACATAAGACTTGGGCGGTAGAACTGATACCGCTGAAAGACATTCATCTCACTCCACAAAAAGCTTATGAGAAAGAAGTGAAAGGGAGTCGGACTGCGGTTCTTATACTATTGGTGATGTCCGTTGCCCTGCTACTGATAGGTTGGGCTAATGCCTTGAATCTGACCGTGGCACGTTTCTTGGAACGCGGACGTGAGTTCGGGTTGCGTAAGGCTTTTGGTGCTTCGCGCCGTCAGATTATTATCCAGGGACTTCTTGAATCAGGTTTCATGAATCTGTTGGCTACGCTGATAGCTCTTGGTTGGCTGGAACTTCTTTTACCCCTTGTTTATCGCTGGGCAGGGCAAAGCTTTGGGACGGATATACTTATGTTGCCTGCTTTCTGGGGAATTGTAGCCGGAGTGGTTGTTATTGGTACGTTTGTTGTAGGCTTCTATCCTTCTTGGCTGATGGTTACTATACGTCCGTCGGAAATTATGAGGGGGAAACTGTTACACGGTAAACGTGGTAACCGGATAAGGAAAGTGCTGATTGTGGTTCAGTTTCTCGCTTCTTTTGTTCTGATTACTGGCACGTTCACAGTGATTCGGCAAGTGTGTTATATGCAAAGTGAGGCTTCCGTCGATTCTCATTCACGTATGTTAGTCATTAAGTACCCCTCTTTCACCGAGGGATTGGCACTACGTCTGGAAAGTTTCACCAAGCGTCTGAAGCAACGGGCAGATGTAAGCCACGTAACCGTTTCAGGAGCTGTTCCCGGGGTGGAGGTAGCCAATTATTTTACCAATCGTCCTTATGGAAGTGACCCTTCGCAAGTGAAACTGATGCAGATGTTTGCCGTAGATTATGATTATCTATCTGCCTATATGCCCGCTATGATTTGTGGGCGGTACTTCTCTGAGGACTTTGGCGGTGACCTCAACCGGATAGTGCTCAACGAGGAAGCAGTCAGGTTATTAGGTTATGAGTCGCCCGAAGCCGCATTGGGACAGCAGGTTAAAATGGAGGTGGTAGACGAACCGCTCGAAATTATCGGAGTGGTGAAAAACTATCACCAGCAATCGCTTTCCGTGGCTTACAAACCTATTATCTTCTTTATGAAAGAGCGAGTACCATTTATTGCAACACCTTATATTTCAGTCCGCTTGACAGGCGAAGGAGAAGATAGTGCTTTGACGGAGATCGAGCAGATGTATCATGAATATTTTCCGACTTCTTTATTTTCTTATTTCTTTTTGAGTGATTTGAATACTTTCCTTTATAAATCAGACCGTAATTTCGGTTGGATATTTGCCAGTGCTTCTTTAATTGCCATATTTGTGGCATGTCTCGGTTTGTGGATTGTAACATTGTTTTCAACCTTATCGCGCTTGAAAGAAGTGGGTATCCGCAAGGTGCTCGGTGCAAATAAAAGCAGCCTGTTTTTTATCTTGACCAAGGAGCTGATGTTGCTCACTATATTGGCATCTGCAATCGGTATACCCGTATCAGCAGTGTTAATGAATGGCTGGTTGGAGACGTATGCTTTCCATATTTCGCTACCTTGGTGGATATATGCAGTCGTTTTTGCGCTGTTGATGCTGATTGCGTTCCTTACTGTTTTTCAACAAGTGTGGCGCATTATCTGCTTGAAACCGATGAGTATTTTAAAATATGAATAACTAATAAATATTGAACTGATTATGATTAAGACTGAAAAACTGACAAAACTCTTCGCAACCGAAGAAGTGCAGACAAAGGCATTGAACGAAGTCACTTTACAAGTGGAACAAGGGGAGTTTGTTGCTATAATGGGTCCTTCGGGATGCGGTAAGTCAACACTGCTGAATATTTTGGGTACACTCGATTCTCCAACTTCCGGCTCTTATTTCTTTGAAGGGAAACAGGTGGATAAAATGAACGAGAACCAGCTGACTGCCCTTCGGAAGAATAATCTGGGCTTTATCTTCCAGAGTTTCAACCTGATTGACGAACTGACGGTATACGAAAATGTGGAACTCCCGCTTGTCTATATGGGGATTAAGGCTGCCCAACGCAAAGAGAAGGTGAACAAAGTGCTGGAGAAAGTAAATCTGCTACATCGTGCCAACCATTATCCTCAACAGTTGTCGGGCGGACAACAGCAACGTGTGGCCATCGCCCGTGCGGTAGTGACGGACTGTAAGTTGTTGCTGGCTGACGAACCGACCGGAAATCTGGATTCGGTGAATGGCGTGGAAGTGATGGAGCTGTTGAGCGAACTGAACCGCCAGGGGACTACGATTATCATTGTCACCCACTCGCAAAGGGATGCGACGTATGCGCATCGGATTATCCGGTTGTTGGACGGACAGATTGTATCCGAAAACATCAACCGTCCGTTTGAAAAAAGTACGTCCTCTAAAAACGAAGCTGTATGATAGGAAATTATTGGAATAGTGCCTATCGGAATCTGATGAAGCGGAAGAAGTTCAGTTTCATCAATATCTTTGGATTGGCAATCGGAATGGCATCGGCATTACTGATGCTAACCTATGTCACTTTTGAGTTCAGCTTTGATAAAATGCACACAAAGTATGACCATATCTACCGTGTGCAAAGTACGTTTCACGAAGGGGAAGTGCTGACCGACTACTGGGCAAGCAGCTCCTTCGGATATGGTTCGGCAATGAAAGAGAACCTTGCCGGAATAGAGGATTATACCCGAATCGGCTCCCTACTCCAGCCGGAACAAATAGTGAAATACGGTGAACTGACCTTGCGGGAGAATCAGATAGCGTATGCCGAACCCAGCTTTTTTCGCCTTTTTGATTTCGAACTTTTGAAAGGCGATAAGAAAACCTGTCTCTCCATGCCGGGGCAAGTGGTAATCACCGAACGCATTGCCAGTAAATATTTCAAGGACGAAGACCCTATCGGGAAGATATTCATCTTTACCGGCGCATACGACAAGATATCGTGTGAAGTGACCGGAGTGATGAAAGAAATGCCTTCCAACTCGCATATACATTATAGTTTTCTGATTTCGTATAAATCTCTGCCTAAATATATGCAGGAATATTGGTACAAACACGAGGCTTATACCTACGTCCTGCTTGACTCTCCCGAAAGGAAAGCGGAAATAGAGAGAGAATTTCCTGTAATGGCGGAAAAGTACAAGACGGATGAAGCCTTGAAAAACAAGACATGGGGAGTCTCTTTAATCCCTCTGGCAGATATACACCTCACTCCGCAGGTAGGATACGAAGCGGAGACGAAAGGAAACCGTTCTTCTATGATTGCCTTGATTTTTGCTGCTATTGCTATTTTGGCTATTGCCTGGATAAATTATATAAACCTCACCGTAGCCCGTTCAATGGAGCGTGCCAAAGAAGTAGGAGTTAGGCGGGTAGTGGGAGCTTTCCGCAAGCAGTTGATTCATCAATTTTTGTTTGAAGCATTAGTGATGAACCTGATAGCTTTTGTACTCGCCGTTGGCTTGATAGAATTGGTTCTTCCGTACTTTAATCAATTGGTAGGCCGTACCGTTACCTTCTCCGTTTGGCTGATAGATTATTGGTGGATTTTATTGATTCTTGTTTTCATCGTCGGGATATTCCTTTCTGGATATTATCCGGCATTGGCTTTGCTGAATCGGAAACCAATTATGTTGTTGAAGGGGAAATTCTTGCATAGTAAATCCGGAGAACGGACACGGAAAGTTTTGGTTATCATTCAATATATGGCTTCAATGATATTGTTGTGCGGCACATTGATTGTCTTTGCACAGTTGAGCTTTATGCGCAGCCAGTCTTTGGGAGTTAAGACCAATCAGACATTGGTGGTCAAGTTTCCTGGGCATACCGAGGGACTGAATACGAAACTGGAAGCTATGAAAAAAACGATAGCACGTCTTCCGTTGGTATATCAAGTCACTTTCTCCGGCGCTGTGCCGGGCGAGGAAGTAGCGACTTTCCTTTCCAACCGCCGTACCAATGATGCTCTGAAGCAGAATCGCCTGTATGAGATGCTTGCCTGTGACCCCGATTATGTGGATGCCTATGGATTGCAAGTTGTAGCCGGAAGAAATTTCTCGGAAGACTATGGAGATGATGTAGACAAACTGGTGATTAACGAAACGGCTGTGCGTAACCTGGGCTTTACATCTAATGATGAGGCTATAGGGGAGTTGGTGAACGTTGAATGTACTGATGCCCCGATGCAGATTATTGGAGTAGTGAAAGATTATCACCAACAGGCATTGAGCAAGAATTATACACCTATCATGTTGATTCATAAAGATAAGATTGCCTGGTTACCACAACGTTATATCTCTATCGTAATGACTTCCGGCGATCCTCGTGAATTGGTATCACAGGTGCATGAGATTTGGAATCAATATTTTGCGGATTCCAGTTTCGATTACTTTTTCCTCGACCAATTCTTCGACCACCAGTATCGTCAGGATGAGGTGTTTGGTGTAATGATTGGCGCTTTTACCGGTTTGGCTATTTTCATTTCCTGTTTGGGACTTTGGATACTGGTCATGTTTTCATGTTCCACACGTACCAAAGAAATGGGGATACGTAAAGTTCTCGGGGCTTCCCGTTGGACACTCTTCTATCAGTTGGTTAAGGGATTCTTTCTGTTAATTCTGATAGCAGTTGTTATTGCTTTGCCACTAGCTTGGTTTAGTATGAATGCCTGGTTGAGCCATTATGCTTTCCGCACAGATTTGAAAGCATGGTTCTTTATTATGCCTGTATTGCTAATGTTGTTTATCTCATTTATAACAGTAGCTTTCCAGACCATAAAGATAATAATGAGCAAACCTGCCCGCTCTTTACGATATGAATAATCTCTGAATCACTCAATAGGATATTCGTTAATATCCAATTTGATTTATGTTAAATGTTAACGAGACTATTACTTTTATTAAACCATGTTATAAGATGCGTTGCTTTACTCCGAAAATTTGGAGATATGCTGAAAGTCCGTATCTTTGCAATGTGTTTTTCATAGTATTAGATTTAAGGTTAACAAAAAAGATTGGCTGTCTGGGATAGATAGCCTTTTTTTTGTCTGTATGTCTACAATCGTTATGTCTCCCTCTATAATATCAGCCAGATAGCTATGATGTGCCCGATACTTCCTCCCAAGCAGAACAGATGAAAGGTGGCGTGCATATAAGGCTTGCGCAATGAATAGAATACGGCACCTGTAATATAAGATACGCCTCCTCCTATCAGCCACCAGAAAGCCGGGGTGGCATTCAGCAATGCCAGATGATCCATTAAAGGCTTCATAGCGACCAAAATACTGGCTCCCATGGCCACATAACAGCACGTTTCCAGATTACTGTGTTCTTTCAGCTTTTTGAAACTCAAAATGAAACCGGCGATAGCCGACAGCCAGACGAAGGCGAAAATACCCCAGCCCCAACCGCCTGCCTGACGCAAAACGAGTAATGTGAAGGGTGTGTATGTGCCCGCTATGTGAAGATAAATGGCTCCGTGGTCGAATTTGCGGAGTAGCTCTTTCGTTTTGCCCGGACGCGTACCGTGATACCACGTAGAACTGATATAGGATGAAAGCATTCCTGTTAAATAAACAGAAATACAAGCCACTGCCCATTGCGGTTCGGCATTTTCGGTTGCTTTCACTAGCAGGAAGTAACCTGCGATAACTCCAAGCAGTATGCCTGCTCCGTGACTGAGCGTGTTTGCCCATTCTTCTCCGTTGCTGTATCTTTTGTTTTTCAATGTTTCTTACGTACTTTGTTGAAGTTACAAAGATACTTTATTTTCTGTAAGTAGTCATCTTATTCTTTTTTTAATATGATTTTTCCATTGTACTGTTCCGCCACTTGTTTACGGAAATCGAGGAAAGCGGTATATTCGCCGGGCTTGTATACCCCTTTACGCATAAACAGTTGATGAACAATATATATCTTATTGTCTTTTGTATAGATACTGGAATGAAAGTTCCCGAATTTACTTTTTAGATCGATTGGTTTGGGAAGTCCTTCCACGATATATCCGTCAGGTAGTTTGATGCAGATACTATCAGTGTCCGAATACCCGTAGTTAATATGGATAGGATATTTCCGGCTGATGGCACGAGGTACACTGAATCCTTTTTTAAATATGTTAGTCGGGATGAACAGCCGGTTTCCTGTTTTGTAACCGTATTGCTGGCTGCTTGCCGTATAACTGAAAGTGATAGATGGATTCGCTTCCTTACATTCTTTGATTTGCAGGCGAAGGATGTCGGCTTGCGAGAGGTTGAGGGTCGAACGGATGTGGTCTTTCTGTTTGTTAGGTTCCAAATAAACGATTCCTGCCTCATTTTCGTACTGGAATAATCGGGATATTTCGTTCACTTCTATTTGTGTTTCTGCCGTAGGTGATAGGGTGATAGTAGCTATGATGTGCTGTGTGTTCAATGAATCGGGATACGTGGGCAGACGATGTATGCTGCCACCGGCGGGTTCGATAAGCAATGCGTCATGTCCGGCAATGCCTTGGTGGATATAGCCGAAGGGAAGCGATGGATCGGTACATTCCAGCCACAGAGTGTCCTTGGGGAGAGGTACTTGCAGAATGACGTGATTCATCTGGTTGGCGCTGGAGAAATCAGGCAACAGGCGTTCGTTGGTAGTGCTTATCACCGTATAAGTAGAAGGTATGCCTATTTCTTTCAGCATGGCACGGGTGTAATTGGAAAGTCCTTTACAATCGCCAAATCCGGTGCGGCAGACATCGGATGCTGCGATAGGCTGCAATCCTCCGATACCTAGCTGTATACTGACGTAGCGGGTAGTTTTTGCCAGATAGTCATAAATTGCCTTTACTTTTTCGCGGTCGGTAGAGCAGTGAGCAGTCATTCCGTGCAACTTGTTGCGGAAAGGTTCGGTGAGTTCGTCGCGTCCGTCGAGTAGTTTGTATTGCCATTCTCCGTATTTTTGCCAAGTACTCATGTCCCCTTCCGATTTGTCATATTTGAAAGCGGAAGGAGCGAAATAAATCCGTGGAAACAATTTTGCGAAATCGGGACCGAACGGCTCTTTCTGTACCGGCAGCAGTTTCGAAGCGGTGACTTCAATCACTTGCTGCCCGTCCGTACCGGTCGACTTTGTCACTTGGATATTTTTTCCTCCAGTGTTTAGCTCGCGGTACCTGCATTCTTGTCCGGCAGGCAATTCGATCCGGTATGTCGCTTGTTCCACTCCTTGCTGAAAGTCTGTTTGCGGAAGGAAGGACTGGTAGCCGATAAGCCCGTTATTACATTTTATTTCCCATTCATATTTTACGGTGAAGGGGAAAGAGGGGAAGTTACATTCGTAATAATAGGCATAGTCATCTGTGCTTAACGAGGAACTATATTCGCTCTTTTGCAGTTCCGATTTTTTTATCTTTCGGACGCTTTGACCGGATGCGTTAAGTATTTCTCCCGAGAACTTCTGTAAGGAACGGAACATATCGCATTCACAGACGAAGTGTGCAGCATTCAGTCCTTTACGGTTAAGAATGAGAATCGTGCGGCTTTCTTTTTCGATAGATTGCGTCATTGATTTGCAGAGGACTTCCGTCCGCGAATCCGTTATAATAGAAGTGGCGTCTTTTGAAAGGTCTTGTGCCTGTACAGACATGATAGAACCGAGGTAGAGACCGAATAATAATCCGATGATTTTCATTGCTGATTTTTTCATTATCAGAATATTGAATGATTTTTCTTATATTTTTTTGAGTACTATCAACGTGTGATTCTTCTCAATGATTTTTGTCCACATATCTTGCAGTTGTTTATAATGTTCAGGAAGGAATATATATTCTTTGAGGTGGAATCTGTAGCTGACCAGGATCGTATTCCCTTGTTTTTGAATCATATATCTGCATTGCAGATGATCCCCCTCTGCTCGGATAAATTGCGATTGGGGTAGTTCTTCCACTTCATAGCCTTCGGGAAGGGCCAATTTGCATAATAATGTGAATTTATACGGATATGGAAATTCGACAGGAAGCACTCGGTCGGTCTGAATAAATGGATTGGTCTCCAGTTGTGGGAAAAGCATCGGATTGATGTAGAGGTGATCACCTACCTGTTCGGTTTGTATGGTGAAGTCGAGTTCCTCTTTTATCGTACCCGGATCGTTTTCCGTATGTTCCACTTTTAGGTTGGTGACGGTTAGCCTGTCTTTCGGGGTAATTTCGGTTGTCGGGTCTGGAACGATACTGTCTTGTTCTTGTTGTCTCTTTTTCTGGTATTCCACCGCTTCCTGTCCGTGCAAGACTGTACTGCGGTGTCCTTTAATTAGGTTACCTTCTAATTTAGCTTTAATGTTCATAAAGCTTGTGTTTTCTGTGAGCATCATTAAGTCTACCCATTTGTTCTCCTCCTTTTCTGTTGGCGAAAGTATGCGTGCTTGGTTAACAGACAAGTCCGGCGGCAGAATGTTAAGAGAAGGAATATCCATTGAACTGTCCAAAAAGACGTATTTTTCTTTGTCCGTATCGTAAACGGCGATAACGAAGGTATTAAGCTTTTGCAGAGACGGGAAATTATGAGGCAACATTCCTGCTGAACGGCGGCTTAAAACAACTGGGTAGGCTTTCAGCCCGAAGTCTTTAAGGATGCTGATTAGGATAAAATTCAGATCAGCATTGCTGCCGCTTCCTTTTTGAATTACTTTTTCGAGGTCTTTGCTATAAAGATTATATCTTCCGTTCCAAGCCAGTTTCTTTTTTAGCAGACGGAATGAGTGGATGATTCTTTCCTCAAAATTCATTTTGCTGGTAAAAATCTCTTTGGTCTCCGGGCGGAACGGGTTGATGAAAGAGAGGAACACGCCGAATTGTGTATTCTCCGGCTTAATCAGTTGTTTATCTACATCTTCCCATTTCTGGCTATATGGTTCGTATTCTTTGCCGGGGAAGTTGGTACCTTGTAGGTCAAAACTTATTTGTACTTTATAATCTTCCGGACACCAGCAATAGGGTTCGTCCTGACGGATAGCTGGGAGGTTCTGAGAAATGAATGTCGTTTCTTGTGCCAGGATAGTGAAATCTTTGTTGATTCCTGCCGTTCCACCTTCACGTGCCGTTGCGTGAAGGGCAGATTCTTTTTGTTTCATTTGTATGTAGTCTTTTCCCCGAAGTTCGATGTTGTAGATGAATACATTGGGAATTGTGATTTTGTATTGGTTGTATAGCATGGGCAGTTCTTCTTGCATCATCCAGTTATCTATGTGGATGAAGTAGTCGGAGTAGAGCTTGTAGTGATATTCGATAATAGTCCCCTCCTTGACAGCGGGTAGGGAGAATTTAAGAATTTTGTATCGGTTGTCAATCCGTTCGAAAGATATGGATTCGCGTTTCATAGGTGTTTTTACACATTTCCCGTTTTCCATGTTATAAGAGCAACCTTCTACTTCGCTGGCCCTTTCTTCTCCTTCCTCTTTATCCGTAGGGGCATAAAACGGGACAGAAACATCGGCGTATGCCGTTCCCTGTGGCTTCAGGATTTTTATGCTTATCCAGTGTTCTGTTATCAGTTGAAAACCATCGTGGTAGGTAAAGTTGCTCTGCCCCTGGTGGAACAGATAGAGGGCTGTGGCAGTAGTATCCGGAGTATAAGTGGTGAACAAGAGTTCTTCTTTGGAGGGTTTACCGTATTTCAGACTGGGAGTGATTACTGTTGCGGCTTGTTGCGGGTAAATGGGTGACAAAAGCTGTAACAGGAGTGTAAATAGAATGAATAGCTTTTTCATAATCTTGTGCGTGTTTTTAGTATTCGGACAAAGATAAAAAAAATAGAGAAAGACTGTTAATCTTTCTCTATTTTTTTTATCTGTTATGCGGATCATGTTTTATACCAGATGTCCGATCCATTCTTCGCGGTCACCCGGAAGGAGGTCGATCACCGGAATTTCCACCATTGTGTAGCAACCCGGTTGCTGCTTCATGGAAGCACGTGCTACGCATACCAGTACTTGTGCAGTCAGTGCAGGGTTGTTGATGCGCATATTAAATTCAAATAGCTGATTCTGGGTTTTGCCCGATACGCCTTTGCGGGTGAGGTTTACTCCGTGTCCCATGTCGAGAAGGGCGTCCACGCTCGGAACCTGTTTCACGTGTGTTTCGTCATTCACGAAATAAGGATCTGCTTTGATAGCTGCGGATACTTCTTCAAATTTGTATCCGTCTTTCAGCTCGATATATACCATGCGACGGTGGATTCCCGTACCCGTAGGGATGGTCATAGACAGGGCGGCTTTCACTCCGTCAATGGCTTTCACGGCTACTGTATGTCCCATACTCATGCCCGGACCGAAGTTGGTATAAGTGATCCCTTTCGGAGCAATGGCTTCGAGCATAGTACGTACGATAGAGTCGCTTCCCGGGTCCCAGCCTGCGGAGATGATAGATACGGCTTTGTGTTCTTTGGCCGTAGCATCCAGTGTGCGTCGTAAGTCAACGATACCAGTGTGGATGTCGAAGCTGTCTACGGTGTTGATTCCCATAGCCAGATATTCTTTTGCATATTTCTCAACGCTGCGGGTCGGAGTACAAAGGATGGCAACTTCTACGTCTTCCAACTCTTTTATATCCTTTACAACTGCATAATTTGCCAACTCTTCCGGTTTATTCTCGGCTCCTGCACGACGAACTACTCCGGCTATTTCGAAATCTGGTGCGGCTTGAAGCGCCTCAAGTACATAATGACCAATGTTGCCATAACCAACGATGGCAGCTCTTACTTTTTTCATCCTTTTATTGGTTTTAGTGAACAAATTTCTTTCTTTTGCTTGCAAAAATAAACATTTTACTAGTAGCTTTGGTTCGTTAGCTTAATTATTTTTAATTTTTTCACTAGTAATGAATATATTTGTTGCGAACGTCAAACTAGATGAACAGAAATAACGTAATTCTTTAATTAGTGTGCTATCATCTCATTGAAAAAACTCTGTGTCCTCTATGTCCTCTGTGGTGAAATTGTTTTATCTTTGTTCCCATTATGATAGAATATGTTAGAGGCGAGCTTGCCGAACTCAGTCCGGCAACCGCAGTGATAGACTGTAATGGGGTGGGGTATGCCGCCAATATATCTCTGAATACCTATTCGGCTATTCAGGGGAAGAAAAACTGTAAGTTATATATCTATGAAGCTATTCGGGAGGACGCGTATGTGCTCTACGGATTTGCCGACAAGCAGGAGCGGGAGATTTTCCTGCTGCTCATTTCCGTGTCGGGCATCGGAGGCAATACGGCGCGTATGATTCTCTCCGCCCTTTCGCCTGCCGAACTGGTGAATGTGATCAGCACCGAAAATGCGAATTTGCTGAAAACGGTGAAGGGGATCGGACTGAAAACAGCGCAGCGTGTCATTGTCGACCTGAAAGACAAGATAAAGACGATGGGAGCCACCGTGGCAGGAGGAAGCGCTTCTGTCGGAATGCTGCTGCAATCTGCCAGCGTAGAAGTGCAGGAGGAAGCGGTAGCCGCTCTGACCATGCTTGGCTTTGCCGCCGCGCCTTCGCAGAAAGTGGTACTGGCTATCTTGAAGGAAGAACCGGATGCTCCGGTGGAGAAAGTAATAAAACTGGCTTTGAAAAGACTGTAGAATAGGTAATAGGTAATAGGTAATAGGGCGTGGAGAAACTAAAACAAGCAACAGAATAATAATGAAACAAGGGAAAATTTATATGAAAGCATGGCTGGATCTTCATGGCCGTGCAAAGGTGTTGGCGACGGATCACTGGTATCTTGAATTTGCCAATCTTTTATTGCCTGTCGTCAGCGAATCTTATTTATATAAGTCGGAGACACAGGAAAGCCAGAATCAGGTGACTCTGATGCTGACTCTTTATCTGGAAGACTGTGTGACGGACGGAGGCAACTGGCGCCAGTTCATCCGTTGGCATAAAAGGAATTACGGACGTTCCCTGCCGTTTTATGAATTGTCGGAAGGTTATCTCACCGACGAGATCAATAAAGAGGATATCGCTTTCTTGCTGTGGGGAATTAATTCGCCGGTAGGCGATGACTTTGACGGTGTGGAGAATCCCTTGGATGCGGACTTGCTGGAGTTTGCCGATGTGATTTATGCGCAGTTGGAGGATGTTTTCGAGAAAGCGCCTATCAGTGACGGACTTGCCGGAGACTGGCTGATGGAATCGGAGCTGATGGAGAAGCAGCGGACTGCTTTGCCTGTTGCCTCGCCGGGCGATCAGTTGCCCGTGAATGTGGAGCGCTTTCTGAAAGCGAGTGGTGGCGAGCCGTTGATGTTCTTCGATTCGTATGAGGCTTTGAAACTGTTCTTTGTGCAGGCCCTGCAATGGGAGGACGAGGAAGATGCTCTGTTGCCCGACTTGAAGGAGTTTTCGGATTTCGTGATGTACGCTAATCCGAAAGGTTTGCTGATAGGTCCGGATGTAGCCCGCTACTTTGCCGACAAACGGAATCCGCTGTATAATGCGGAAATGGCTGAGGAAGAAGCGTACGAACTGTTCTGCGAGGAAGGGCTGTGCCCGTTCGATCTGCTGAAGTACGGCATGGAACAT
>ERZ779869.1560-NODE-1560-length-20973-cov-3.210058_pt1 | contig 20973 bp, 26 predicted proteins | sample MGYA00511557_ERZ779869 | MGnify/ENA primary metagenome ERZ779869 (study PRJEB29588, sample SAMEA2154620) | human gut metagenome | biome: human gut; feature: human-associated habitat; material: faeces | place: Denmark | collected 2008/2010 ... | reverse complement strand
TATGAAAGAGAAACATTTAGAGTAAGTCTTACATTTGATAAAAGATCATTTAAAAAAACATTTCACGCAGTAGAAGGGTTGTGGGTAACAAAAAATGAAGGTTGGTACACACAAGAATTTAAAAATGAATGGGATAAGTATTGTGCAGCACAAGGTTATTGGTCTAGTATTTGGCACGAATTTTCAATGCAAGAACTACAAGCAATAAATAAAAAATGTCAAGAATTGGGGTGGATAAAATGAGAGGATTTAATATTGGAGATAGATTAACAACAAAAGATGGCAAACATAGTGGAATAGTAACAAAAATTGAACCAGTAATAGAAAATGGCGAATATGATTTCAAAATATCTATAAATGAGGGGCGAGAATATAAAGAATATACAGATAGTATTCATAATTTTATTATATTTTAGGAGGTGTTTTAAGTGAAAGAAAATAACATTGAAGAAGCAATAGAAAGATTGGAATACATTGATAGAGCATATAGTTGCAATAATTATTACAGTGTATGGGATTTGAAATGTATTGAAACACTTTTATCAGATTATAAAAGAGTATTTAAAGAAAATGAGAGATACCAAAAAAGTGATTATGAAACAATATGTTTAGAAAATAAAGAATTGAAAGAAATAAATGAAAGATTAGAGTCAGAAAATCAAGAATTTTTATATAAATATGGAAATGTTCTAAAAGAGAATAAAGAATTAAATGAAAAATGGGATAAAGATACACACAAATTGCAGAATGATTTAGATATTGCAAATGCTAAAATTATAGAGTTATTAAAAGAGAATGAAGAACTAAAAGATAAATATGCTACATTTGTAAAAATGAGTAGTGAAGTGATAGCTAATAGTATTCCAAAGCAAAAAGTAAAAGACAAGATACAAGAACTATTAGAAGGGAGAAAAAATGAATAATGAAGAAGCACAAAAAATATTAGATAGTATGCACGGAATTAATTTTAAAAACAAGTAGGAGGAAAAAAGATGCAAGAAGAAGCTATTAAAAGAATCGAAAAAATAATAGAAATGTACCAAGTTCAGCTTGCAGATTTAGAGGGATTATTCGGCAGAAGTACAAAGGGAAACAGGCTAAAGAAAAAGTTAGAGAAGGAGATTAGACTTTTTAATTACATACTAAAAAGAATTAAAAAGGAGGAAAAATAATGGAAATGGATAGATTAAGTTTGCTTGCAGAAATTATATATTTAAGAGAAAAAAATATTTTATTAAGTAGCATAATAGCAAATATTGATACAAAGGAGGAAAACGATGGAAAAATTAAGTAAAGAAGATTACAGAGAAGCTAAAAATTGTTTAAAAAGATATAATTATAATTGCATAACGATTATGAACATAAAATGGGACATAATGGGACTAAGTTCTACAGTTGTAGATGGAATGCCAAAAGCACCTTACAGAGTGTCGGATTCCGTTTTAAATAGTGTTATAATGCTCCAGGAAAATGAACAGCTACAGCAAAGCACTAAAGAATATAAAGCTGTAGTACAAGCATTACAACTAGTAGACACTATTACAAAAGAGATTTTTGTAGAAGAATATCAAAAACGGAAATGATAACAGGTGGAATATTGCAGACAAGTTAAATATAAGCATAGATACTTACAAAAGAAGAAAGAGAAATTTAATTTTGCTGGTACATAAGGAATTAAAAAAAGAAGCTGTTTAAGGCTTCTTTTACTATTAATTATCTTATATAATCATATATTGTATATGTGTTTTCTCCTGTTTCTTCGTTATAGTCTTCAGTGAAAAGGATATTCTTTCTATTTTCTGTGCCAACTTCATATACCCAAATTTCTTGTAAATCTTCATGGAAAGGGATTGTGCTAGGTTCTCCTACATAAGAATCTCCTTCAAACTCACATTTCACATTTTCTATATAATCATCAAATTCTTGTTGTGTTAAATTTTCCTCCACAATTAACATTTCCTCTGCTTCAAATTTTCTTGTTTTCATAATAAAAACCACCTTTCTAATTTATTTATATTACTACTAATTAAATTAATTTTTCATGTTTTCTAAATAGTCTAAGTATGAAGATATTGTCGTGTGTTCTTCATCTTCACTTTGCCCACTTAATCTAGCACTGTCTTGTAATGCTTCTAAAAGTTGCCAAGTGTATTTTAAACCAAGTGCTTGCATCCTCTCAAATTCTTCTTGTGTCATCATTTTTTCAAGTTGTTCTGCATCCATATTTAAAATTTCTTTAACTTTCATAATAAAAACCTCCTAGAGTGCCAACCATTTTGGTTTGGTCTTATCTCTTAACTTGTACTTATTATAGCATACGGTGTACCGTATGTCAATAGCTTTTATAAAAATTTTTTAATTTTTTTTCAAAAACTTTTCTATCGCTTCTACTGCAACACTTGTATATGTTCTTCCTTCTTGTTTTAGTTTAGAATCCAGAGCTTCTGCCATATATAAAGGAATTTTAATTGTATATCTTTTAACACTGTTTTTTTCAGTTGCATATTCTCTGGAATAATTACGATGTTTCTTAGTTTCCATATTAAACACCCCCTATAATAACGATATTATAACATATACGGAATACCGTGTCAACAAAAATTTAAAAAAGTTGCACCTTTTTTGCACTTTTTTAAAGTAAAAAACGTGTTATAATAGTAGTGTAAGAAAAAGATAAAACTTTTGAGGAGCTGAACATTTAATAAATGTTTAGCTCTATTTTTCTATTAGATATTTAAAAACTAAAGAGGTGTTGTATATGGATAAATTAACAGAAAGCCTTATAAAGCATCTATGCCCAACCTGCTGCGGAAATTGTGATAAGGGAGCAGTAATAATACAAACAAAAGAAATGTTACAGTTATATTGCCCAGATTACAAACCAGATAAGGGGAGAATCAAAAGTTTGGCATACAAGGATAATAAGGTTAATATAACAGCACAAAGAGGAAAAGCAATAATGGATTTGAATATATAAGGAGAAAAAGTATGAGAAAATGGACTAAACAAAGTGCAGAAGATTATATCAAGAAGTGCAAAGAAAAAGGGTTAAAATATTTGAGTGCAAAAGATTTCTTAAAAAATCACAGAACGATGCATTCTATTATAGGAGTTTAGAAGTGAAAGAAAGTACAGTATTAAATAGAATAAGCAATTTAATTGAAAATATTAACTACAAATCTATTTACGTAGAAATAAAAACAGACAATGATAAGTATACTTTAGAAAAAAGAAAAACAAACAAAAATAAAAGGGTTCTGTAAAGAGTAGAAGGTGGTAATATGGCAAAAGGAAAGAAAACAGACAATGAAACTATATATAAAATAATGATATCTATGTTTAGCACTAATAATTTTAGCGAAACAGGAAGGCAATTAGGTATTGCTACTACTACAGTAGAAAAGATATACAAAGATAACAAAGACAAGCCAGAATTTGTAAAACTATGTAATGAAAAGAAGGAAGAATTTACAGATAAAGCTAATAGACTAATAGATAAGGCTTTAAAAAGACTTGAAGAAGCTTTAGACAATAAGGAAGATAAGATACCAGTTAATAACTTAAGCACTGTAATAGGAACACTGTATGATAAACGAGCATTAGCAAAAGGAGAAAGTACAGCAAATAATAAATTTGAAGTAGATATAAAGGTTGTTGAGTGATGTGGAAATTTCTATAACAAAAAAACAGCAGGCTTTTATAGATAGTCAAGCTTTTGAAACTTTATTTGGGGGAGCAGCAGGAGGAGGGAAAAGCTACGGACAGCTAGTTGATGGATTATTGTATGCACTTAAATACCCTAAGAGTAAACAGATTATATTTAGAAGTACATTTGCAGACCTTGAAAAATCATTGATTAGGACAAGCATGAATGTATATCCGTTATCCATTGCAAATTACAATGATTCTAAACATACTTGGAAATTCAAAAATGGAAGCATTATAGACTTTGGATATATACAATATGAAAAAGATGTATATCAGTATCAATCAGCAGAATATGACGTGATACGTTTTGACGAATTGACACATTTTACAGAATTTATGTACACATATATGATATCTAGATGTCGTGGAGCTAATCCATATCCTAAATGTATAAAAAGCTCTACAAATCCAGGTGGTGTTGGACATAATTGGGTAAAAGAAAGATTTATAGATATAGGAGCACCAAATGTTATACATACTTGTAAATTAGAAACAGGAGAAACCACAACAAGAATATTTATTCCTAGTTTAGTACAAGACAATAAATTCATGCTAACATATGATCCAGATTATATAAAGAGATTAGATGCTTTACCAGAAAAGGAAAGAAAAGCATTAAAATATGGAAACTGGGATATATTTGATGGACAATTTTTTACAGAATTTGATAGAAACATACATGTAATAGAACCTTTTGTAATACCTAAAGATTGGTATGTATATTTTGTAATGGATTATGGGTTAGATAAGTTTGCTGGATATTGGATAGCAGTAGACTATAATAACAATGCTTATGTATTCAGAGAAGTGTATCAAAGCAACTTATTAGTATCTCAAGCACGAGATAAAATAAAGGAAATGACAAGCGAAGATGTATATATGTATTTAGCACCACCAGATTTATGGAATAGACACAAAGAAACAGGTAAGAGTACAGCAGATATATTTGCAGAAGGAAATGTAACACTATACAAAACAAACAATGATAGAATACAAGGTTGGTTACAGATGAAAGAGTGGCTTAAACCTTATAAAGATGAACAAGGTTGTACTACAGCCAAATTAAAAATATTTAATACTTGTAAAAATTTAATAAGATGTTTGCCACAAGTACAACACGATGCAAAAAGAGTTGGAGATATAGCAAACGAACCACACGAGTTGACACATTCCGTGGATGCAATAAGAGGTTTTTGTGTTTATTGGACACAAGAACCTATTTTTGTGCCTAAAAAACAAGAACTACCGTTTGAACTACAGACAGAAGAGGAGGAAGAAATATGGTATTAATAGCTGTTATAGCAGGGTATTTATTAGGTGTTCTACCTTATGTAATACCTAAAGTTGCTGATTTATTGCAGGAAAAGAAAACAGTAAAAAGTGAAACTGATAAAAGCAAGGAGCAAGAGGAGATATTTAAAGAATGGTTGAATGGACCACAAGAAGCGGTTAATCAGGAGGATATATACAATGAGTATATAACAGGAAAAGAAACTGCAGGGAAAGGAGCAAACTAATGTCTAGTAGAGAAGATTTAGCAAAGAAGTTTTGGAATGATTGGCAAAATGGATTGGAATATCAGAAAAAGTTAAGACTAAAGGAAACTTGCGAACAATGTGTAGACTTTTTTGAGGGCAGGCAATGGCCACAGGCAACAGAAAGAACTAAGAATATGCCAAGACCAGTAATAAATATAATAAAATTTATAGTAAATGGTAAAAAAGCAAATATTCTTTCTAGCAAAATTTCAGTTATTTATAAACCATTAGTTTACAACGCAGAAGATAACACTATGGCAACTCAAGGTGCTAGTTCTTTTACAAATTTTGCAAAACATATAAACAAAGAAATAAAACAAGAAGATTTGGACAACCAAGCTATTGCAGACGGACTTAAAAAAGGAACATATATTTATCATTATTTTTGGGATACAGAGAAGAAAACAGGAATGGCTAAGTTTGCAGGTGGACTTAATGGACAGATAATAGATTGTTTAAGCATAGTATTTGCAAACCCAAAGCAGAAAGATGAGCAAAAACAAAGATGGATTATAATTCAAAGCAGGGAAAATGTTGAAACTTTAAAAAGGATAGCAAAGAAAAATGGCATTACTAATACAGAAATAGAACTAATAACACCAGATGATGATTCAGAAAAGAACTATGACAACGAAGAACAAAGCGGAGAGGAATATGCTACAGTATTGACCAGATACTTTAGAAAAAATGGAGAAGTTTATTACACTAAAAGTACCAAGAATATGATAATACAGGAAGAAACTCCTTTAACACCAGATGCTAGTAAAATTAAGCTAGAGATAAACGAGGCAGGTAAAACAAATGAAGATGAGGAACAAATAGATCAAGATAAACCTGTTCTTGAACAATTTAAAATGACATTCTATCCAATCGTGGTTGATGCGTATGAGGAAAGAGAAAAAAGTATCTATGGAATTGGAGAAGTTGAACCATTAATTGCAACACAAAAGTCTATTAATTTCAACTATGCCATGATGCAAATGGCAAGTCAAAATATGGGATTTCCAAAAGTTATAATGCATCCTTTATCTTTACGAGGAAAACAAATAACAAATACACCTGGAGAAGTTTTAACAGATTATAGCCCAGGTTTTAATGGAATTAAGTATTTAAACCCACCAGCATTTAGTAACACACCTCTTACTGTGGCAGATAAACTATTAGAAATGATAAGAATAGTGACAGGAGCTACAGAAGTAGCAAATGGCGAAGTTTTAGGCAAAAACATGAGTGGTAGTGCTATAGTAGCATTACAAACACAAGCCAAAGTACCAATAGAAGATATGCAAAGAAGATTTTGGAGAACACATGAAAAAATTGCAAGAATATGGGAACAGTTTTTTAAAGCTTATTATAGATTTGATGTACCTTATGTAGTAGAAAATGAGGGGGAGCAAGAAGTAAATACTTTTAATGGAGCACAATACCAAGGAATAGATTTTGAAACAACAATAGATGTAGGACCTGGAAGTGCTTATTCAGAAAGTTTAAGTATTAACTTACTAGAACAAGCATTACAACGTGGAGATATCACTTTTGATAATTATATAGAATTATATCCAGAAACAGCAATGCCATTTAAGGCACAACTAAAAGAGATAAGGAAAAAACAATTATTGCCTCCAGAAATAAGTCAAAAGATAGCTCAAAACCCACAGATATTACAATACGTAATGAGTATAATACAGCAAGCAGAGACACCTGCTCCAACAGAACAACCGATACAACCGGTATAAATATTAGCCATTAGGCTATTTTTTATATAAATTCGCAGTGAATAGCGTAAAAATCTCAAAATAGAAAGGAATATTTATGGAAAAAGAAGATGAAAGCGTAAACAATCTTGAAGTCGCTGAACAAGAAGAAACAGTTGAAAGTACTGTACCTGAAACTGAAACTACTGAAAATATCGAAACAACTGAACAAGTTGAAAATCAAGTAGAAGAAGTGGAAGAACAAAAAGAACAAGAGACAGAAAAACAATCTAATGCAGAAAATGCAAAGTATGCTAGTATTCGTAGAAAAGCTCAAGAAGATGCTAAAAAGCAGATTGAACAAGCAAGAAAAGAAGCATACGAGAAAGGATTACAACAAGGGAAAGTTCAAACTTATATTGGAAAAGAAAACCCTTATACAGGACAACCGATAAAGGATGAATATGATGTTCAAGAATACCTTGATATGTATGAATTAGATTCTAATGGTAAAGACCCTATAAGTGGCTATAGGGAATTACAAAAAGATAAAGCCAGAAAAGAGGCTGAAGAAAGAATTAAGCAAGATGAGAAAGATAAACAAGATGATTGGTATCAAAATGATACTAAAGATTTTGTTGAGAAATATTCGACAGAAAAACTACAAGAGCTTACGAAAGATGCAGATTTTGATTTATTTGCAAGTGGAAAAATTGGCAAAGTGCCATTAGCTCAAATCTATGAAGATTATCAAAAACTAATAAGCAAATATGAAAAGAAATCTGTTGAAACAGCAAAGCAAATTGTAGCAAATAATTCGACAACACCAGGAGCAATAGAAGAAACTGAACCACAAGTTCTTGACTGGAATAATATGTCGAATGAACAATTTGAAAAATATATTCAAAAAGCCAAGGATGGCGAATTGAAATAGTTACTTAAGCCGAGTAGCTATTTTTTTTATTTAAAAATTTAAAAGGAGTGATGTAAAATGGCTACAAAAACACAAGTTATAACAAATGTAACAAATCAAAATCAATTATCAGCAGAGGACAAGACTTTTTATGAGAAAACACTATTAACAAGGTTATTACCTCAACTAAACTTTTATAAGGATGCAATGAAAAAGAAATTACCTAAAAATTCAGGAAGAACAATGAATTTTAGAAAATTCAATTCATTAACTGCACCAACATCTTCATTAACAGAAGGTAAAACACCAGACGGAAACAACTTAAATATTACAACAGTAACAGCAACTGTTGCACAAGAAGGCGACTTCGTAGAACTTTCTGACTTAATTCAAATGACAGGTATTGACCCTGTTATTACTGAAACCTCAGAACTACTTGGAGAAGAAGCAGGAAATGTTGTTGATACTCGTATCCAAACAGCGATTGCTGGAGGCACAAATGTGTACTTTGCTGGAAGTGCAACAACAAGAGCAGGATTAGAATCTGCTACAACTAAAAATTTAACTGCAGAAGACATCAAAAAAATTGTAAGAAAATTAAAAAATGCAAATGCTAAAAGATTTGCAGATGGATTCTACCATATGCAAGTTGACCCAGATATTGCTTATGATTTAATGAGTGATAGTTCATGGGTTGATGTTTCTAAATATGCAAAACCAGAACAAATGGTAAAAGGCGAACTTGGAAAAATGCATGGCATGAAATTCTTCGAAACAACTAACTTATCTGTAGTTGATAGTTCAGCAGAAAGTACAAAGATACCTGTACATATTGCTTATGCTTATGGTAAAGATGCTTACGGATGTATAGACCTAGAAGGTGGAGCAGGAAAACCTGAAATTATAGTAAAACCTAACGGTTCTGCTGGTTCAGCTGACCCATTAAATCAAAGAGCAAGTGTTGGATGGAAAAACTGCTTTACAGCTGTTATTACACAACCTCTTGCATTAGTAAGAGTAGAAACAGGTGTAAAAGCCTAACTTAGGGGGCTGAAAAGCCCTCTTGTTTTTTATAAACAGAACAAGAAAATAAGAAAGGTGGAAATGAAATGGCTACAAAAAAAATTGAACAAGAAATAAAGAAAACAGAACAAGAAAATAAGAAAGAGGAAACAATAAAAATCTTAATTCCAGTTGATAAATTAAACCCACAAGATAAAGAAATTATTGTTGGAATAAATGAAAAATATGCAAAAATAATAAGAGGTGTAGAAACTGATGTAACAAGACCAGTTTTTGAGCAATTAAGAAATGCAGGGTTAGTTTAATACTAGCCCTTTTATCACTTTAAAGGAAGAGCTAGTTCGATTCTAGCAGAAGTGGAGGAAAAAATGACTTGGGGAGAAATTCAAATAATAGCATTACAAAAAATGTTTGCAAAAGATGAACCAATAAAAGTTGAGAATTTAAACACATTAAGAGATGATGATGACTGTAAGTGGTATTTAAGTGCAATGCCAGCTGTAGCAAATGAGGCAATTCAAAGGATAAAGCCATATGTTAAAAACATATATGAATACGATGAGAAAAATAAAAAGTATAAAAAGACAGAAGTGGATAAGATAGATAATGATACAGATAATGATACTGTTATAAATTATCCAGAAGATGCTTGTGTTTTAATTCCTTTATACATAGCAAGTCAGCTATATAAAGATGATGACATTTCACAAGCTACAGCATATAGAAATGAATTTGAAACAGGTTTGCAAGATTTAATTTGTAATATTGAAAATCAAGAAAGTATAGAAGAGGTATATTAGTATGGCAAATTTTAATGTTCCTTCAAGTCCTACTACATATGCAACAACTGTTGCAGGTTTCTTAGGTATGGATTTTTCTTCATCTATAACGGATATAGATAGAAGAAGAAGTCCAAGAGGTTTTAATTTTATAAATAATAATGGCACAATTGAAAAAAGGAATGGATATAAAGTATTAGCATATTTGGGAGAGAAAGCTAATATAAACGGAATTTGGAATGTTGATACGGTTTCTGGAGAGTTTTTTGTAGTACACTGTGGAACTAAACTATATGAAATGAAAACAGATTTTACCAGTTACACAGAAATATTAACAGATTTGGCAGATAGAATCTCACAAGGAATTATAATAAACTCAAAATTATTAATATTAGATGGAAAGAGAGCAATTAGTTATAATTTGTTAGAAGAAAAAAATAGAGCACATTACTTAGATGAGATTGGTTATATTCCAACAACTCAAATAGCTAGAAGCCCAAACGGATTGCAAAGCCAAACATATGAGAAAGTGAATTTACTATCTGATAGTAGAATTAATCTATTCACAAGTAATGAAACAGATACAGTATATCAGCTAGACGAAACAAATATAAAAAGCATTGATTTAGTAGAAATATTAAATGATAATGGAGTTTGGGAGAAGAAAAGTATTTCGAATTATTCTATAGATACTAGTAAAGGACAGGTAAAATTCAATACTGCAATAGGTAAACCAGTTGTAGATGGAAGAGATAATGTAAGAATAAGATATACAAAAACTATTCAAGGAAGTAAGTCTCAGGTCAATAAATGTAATATAGGGTGTGTTTATGGCTATGCCGGAGCAAATAATAGAGTATTTATGTCCGGAAATCCAGATTATGTAAACATAGTTATGTATTCATACTTAAATGATATAACTTATATGCCAGTAGAAAATGTAATTAAGGTAGGGTTAGAAGTAGCACCGATAAATGGAATAGTTAAACTAATTAGTGGGAAATTAGCTGTGTTAAAAGATGTATCTGACACTGATAGCACTTTATTTAAAATTGGATATGCTACATATAATGGAGAAGAAGTATTTACTTTAGAAGGAAGTATAAAAGGAGAAGGAAACATTTCTCAACATGCTAGTGATACTTTGATTAATGAACCTTTAATTTTAACTGCAAACGGTGTATTTGCGTTAAATTCTGCAACAATAAATAATGAAACTTTTGCATATCATAGAAGTTACTATATTGATACTAAATTAAAGCAAGAAAACAATTTAAAAGATGCAATCGGTATAGTGAATGATGGAAAGTATTATTTAGCAATAAATAATCATGTGTATGTAGCAGATAGCAGATTTAAAAGCAGTTCAAGCAATTCTAAATACAGTAATTATCAATACGAATGGTTTTTTTGGATTAATTTACCTGTAAGGGTATGGTTCGTTTGGAATGAAGAACTTTATTTCGGAGACAAATATGGTAATATCTGTAAGTTTAGAAATGATAACGATGAGAATAGATTTAAAGACAACACACGTAATGTAGAAGCGGAATGGAACTCAGTTGTGTTAGACTTAAATAATCCAGTGAATAAAAAGAATATAAAAAGAGTTGCTATATCAAGCAATCCAACAAATTCGCAATTAGATATAGGGTACAGATTAAAGAACGGAGACAAACAAGTATTATCTAAAGTATATACAAATTCAACATATCCAAAAACAACAATAATAAGGAAGAAGGCAAAAAAGCTTTCTTTCTTTTCTTTGTATATTGAAAATAAAGAAGATTCAAATATGAATTTTAATTCTGTAAGTGTTATTTACACTGTTGGAAGCTATTATAAAGGAGATTAGAAATGAGTGAACCTAAGTATGATGAAGATTTAGTTAATCTTGGGTATTTGAATAAAAAATTAAATGATACCGAAAATGAAATTAATAAAGAGTATGAAAATGTTAGTAGAAATTATGGCTCAAGACCAAGTCCACCATACTATAAGGGAGATACCTGGATAGATGGCAATACGGTTTATACATGTATAAATACAAGAACTATAGGCAGTTACAATGAGGAAGATTGGACAACTGAATCTGGAGCTAAAAAAGAAGCAGAAAGGAAAAATAAAACGTATATATCACAACCTAGCAATTATAATCCAGGAGATATGTGGATTTTACAAAGTGATGAAGACCATAGAGCAGGTAAAAAAGGAGAAATTCTTATAAGTACTGCAGGTAGAAAAGAATATGACTCAGATGATTGGATTAATATGCTTGGATATGGAACAATAAAAAGCATAAATGAAGTTGCTGGAAACTTAAATAATGCAATAAGCCGAATAGGTAATGTAGAAGAAGCAATAGAAGATGGAATAATTATTACTTTTTATCAAAACACAGTACCAGAAGCTAAACATATAGGAGATTTATGGTATGTAACAGATACTCTAGAAGGGTACACAAAAGGGAAAATTTACAGATATGATGGAACAGTTTGGCAATTACTAAATGATCCAACAATAGAAGAAGCTTTTGAAAAGGCAAATGAAGCTAGACTTGTTGCAGATGGAAAAATTCAAAGTTTTTATTCAGACACAAAACCTACGCAAGATATGGGAGCAGGAGATTTATGGATAGATACTGCAAATAATAATCAGCTACACAGATATAACGGAACTAATTGGGTACCTGTATATGACACAAGAATTAATGATTTGGTAACCGATGTAAGTAATGTAACAGAAAGAGTAACTACAGTCGAAACTGATTTAGGGAAAATTGATTTAAAAGTTCAGGAAAATACAACTAAAGTTACAACGATAGAAAACCAGATAGAGGAAACCAATACAACAATAACTGAAATCAATGAAAGAATAGCACAACAAAAAATAGAGACAGATAAGATAACAAACACTGTTTCTGAGATTGATACAAAACTGGTAAACGATTATTTAACAGCAGAACAGGTTGAAGCAGAATTTGATGCTACTAAAGGAGATTTGGAAAATTTGAAACAAAAGCAAGTTGAAACAAGCCAGACTGCAGATGATTTACAAATTAAAGTTTCAAAAATAGAGGAAGATGGTGTTTCTAAAGTTAAAACTGAAAAAGGTTTTACTTTTGATGACATTGGTTTAACTATAGATGAATTAAATTCTAAAGTTAAAAATAAGCTCGATGAAAATGGCATGGAAATTTTAGACAAGACTAGTGGAACTCAGGAAGTTTTATTAAAGGCAGGATATGATGCCACGGCAGGCGAGACTATTGTTAAATCAAAAAACATGGTGGTAGAAAAGTATTTGACAATAGGAGCAAACACTAGATTTGAGGACTATGTAAACCCAACTCTTGGTGGCAAAGGAACAGGAGCGTTTACATTGTAGAAAGGAGATAATATGGCATATTGGGGAGAAATTGAAATAGTACAAAATTATCAATCCGTTGTAAGCAATTTAAGCAATGTAGTTGCTAGATATTATGTGTGCACAGATACAGGACAGGCATATTCTGGGTTCACCGCAACAGCTAATTGTTTATTAGATACAGTTGCAGAAGAAAAAACAAATCAGGGATTTGATTTTAGAAATTCAAAAAGAATACTTATAGGAGAAGTTTATGCTGATGTCACACATAATCCAGATGGAACTAGAAGCGTTTATGCTTATTTTAAATGGGAATCCGGACATAACTTAGTTGGCACTATCGAGGCGGATGCAACAAAAGTATTAACAACTATACCTAGAGCTTCTTCAGTAATAGCAACAGATGCAAATATAGGTAGTGCTTCTATTATAAACATAAATAGAGCAAGTTCAAGTTTTACACACACATTAACATATGTCTTTAGTGGATTAAGTGGAACAATAGCAACAAAAACAAGTAGTACAAGTGTGGGTTGGACAGTGCCAACAAGCTTTTATCAGAAAATTCCAAATAGTTCATCAGGAATGGTAACAATAACCTGCGATACATATTCTGGAGATACAAAAATAGGAACAAAAACAACAACAATGACAATAAGTGTTCCAGAAAGTTCAAGGCCAATAATAGATACAGCTACGGTTATCGATATAAATACAACAACAATAGCATTAACAGGAAGTAATAAAAGATTAGTAAATTATAAATCTACAGTAAAATTAGATATTTCTGGTAGATGTTTAAATTATGCAGGTTTTAGTAAATTAAGGGAGAGAAATATATATGATGTGCCTGCAACAAAAACAACAAATGGTGTCACAACTACTGTAACAGGTTCAAAAATTTTTGAAAATAATACATTAGAACAATTTAAAATTTGCTTGATAGATACAAGGCAAAAAGTAAGTGATTACAAAATATTAAACCAGGCAAATAGTAGTTTTATTGTAGTGCCTTATGTACCACTGACAATTAATGCAGAGTTCAAAAGAACGACTCCGACACGGTGGAGGAGTAAGTTTAAAATTTTCTGGAAATTTCTATAATGGCTATTTTGATTCTAATAACACTGTATTTAATACATTAGAATTTAAGTGGAGATATAAAGAAAGCGATAATGGTGCTGAATGGTCAAATTGGACTAATTTAGTTTTAAATAGTGATTTTGAGTATGGAAGTGAAAATAAATTTACAAGTAAAGGCTATATTAATTTAGGTAACAATTATGATTATAAAAAAAGTTATATTTTTGAATTGGAGTATAAAGATAAATTAACACTGTTAACTTTCCAACAATTTGTTAATGTAGGAGAACCTTGCATTGATTATGGAAAAGATAAAGATGGAGAAAACTACTTTTGGGTAAATGGAAATATTTATATGGGAAAAATGAAAAATTATACGGGATCTTGCAACAATATAAAGGAAACGTGTTTGTTATGGATTAATAATGGGAGCGATTGCCCAGCACAATTAAATAATATTAATTTTGGATTCTTATTTACTAAATATACAAGTGATAACTATATTGAGCAGGAATTTGCCGATGCAAACAGTAACCAACGATTTACGAGAAGTAAAATAGGTGGTGTTTGGTATCCATGGACGAAGATTTTAACACAAACAGACCTTGACAGTATTAATGGAGAAATAGCAAGCATAACAGTACCTGCTTTGGCTGTTTGCACAGATATAACAGAACACGTTTTGACAAATTTTACAATAGCTAAAGCAGGCAGGTATATGTTTTTGGCGGATGTGCCTCTAAACTATTACCGGAGCAACGGGCAGAAACCTGTATTTAAAACTAAAAGTAAACACAGTTGAAAAATATGTTGGTGGCGGAGTTATAAATGCAGAGATTTATACTTTATATAGCAAATTGGTAGCTGTAGTAGACGTACCAGCAAATGCAAGTGTAGAAATAAGTTTAAAAAATGACACAGACGGCAAACGATTTGCTTGCAGAGAATTTAACTTGCAATATTTTAAATTAAAATAAATAAGGAGAAAAGATATGGAAAATACAGATTTAGTAGAAAGATTGGTTAAAGTAGAGCAAAGCGATAAGTCTGCTCATTATAGATTAGACGAACAAGAAAAAGAAATTAACGAGCTAAAAAAAACTTATGCGATTATGGAAAAGATGGATTTTCGCATGGAAAATGTTGAAAAAAATGTTGCTGGAATAAATGCTAAATTAGAAGATGCTGATAAGAGTAAAGGTAGAAAATGGGATAAACTAATAGACTATATTTTCTACTCTGTCTTGGCTGTGATATTAGGACTTATATATATGAAATTAGGATTAAAATAGGAGGTGAAATAATATGGACATTCAAACAACAATATCAATAGCATCTATTGTTTTAATGGTAATAGCTTTTTTTATTTACATAGCATGGCAAATAAAGAAAAATGGGCTTAAAGAATTTGCAACACAAATGATAGTAAAAGCAGAAGATATGTACAAAAAAGGACAAAATGATGAAAAATTTAATTATGTTGTAGAGAAAGTGATTGCAATGATACCAATGCCGTTACAATTATTTATAACAGAAGACATGGTTAAGAATTTTATACAAAAAGTATTTGATAGTGTAAAAACAGCATTAGACTATACACCAAAAAAGGAGGAATAATTCATGGAAGAAGAAAAAGACGAAGTAATGAAAGAAATCACAGACGAAAATTTTGAAGAAATTTTTGAGGAGGAAACATAGATGGGAGTATTAGATTGTAGAGTTTTAAAAAATGAAAAATGTGAAGTATCTCAAATTTATAAGGGTGCTAGACATAATGGTATAGACTTAGTAGGAGCAGGTTACACATTAGATAATGTTGTAGCACATAGTGATGGAGAAGTTGTTGGGGTAGTATCAAATTGTAATAGAAATACAAGTAAAACAGGACAAAGAATATATGGAAACTATGTAAAAATAAAACATAGTAATGGAATGTACACATTTTATGCACACTTAAGATATGGAAGTGTTGCTGTAAAAGTTGGTGATAAAGTAACAAAAGGACAAGTAATAGGAGCTATGGGAAACACAGGATATTCTTTTGGAGCACACTTACATTTTGAAGTAAGAAATGCGAATAATGTACAGATAAACCCAACAACATATGTAGGAGCAGATTTACCTATTAAAGAAAACCAAGAATTAAAAATAGAAGGCAGATACATAGTAAAATCAGGAGATACTTTAAGTGGAATTGCTAGTAAATATGGCACTACATACCAAAAACTTGCAAGGATAAATAATATAGCTAATCCAAATGTGATTTATCCAGGTCAAGTTATAAAAATAAATGGAGGAACGGTTGAGAAAATATATACAGTAAAATCAGGAGATACTTTAAGTGGAATTGCTAACAGTTATGGAACAACATGGCAAAATATTTATAACAACAATAGAGATATTATAGGCTCTAATCCAAATTTAATAAAACCAGGTCAAATACTTAAAGTTTAGTGATTAAGAAATAATAAAATTATTGAAATTTAAAAGCTTTACAGTTATTGTGGAGCTTTTAATTATGTGAAGGAGAAAAATATGAGTACATATACAATAAAAAGAGGGGACACCTTATCTGGTATTGCTAGTAGATATGGAACAGATGTATCAACATTAATGGGATTAAATCCATATATAAAAAATGCTAATTTAATATATGCAGGCAATAGTTTAAATTTACCAGGGCAACAATCAGCTCAACAAGTAACTCAACCAACAACTCAACCAACAACAACACAATCAACCCAAGCTGTGCAACCAACTCAAACTACTCAGCAATTAGCTGAAGCTTATGCAAAAAATCAAACAGCTAATACTACAAATGATACACAGGCTCTTTTAAATCAATACGAGAAGATTGCAGAACAGCAAAAACAAGGACTTGCAAAACAAAGAGAACTATCAGCAAGTCAAATAAACTCACAAAGAGCAGATGTACTAAAAACCTACAATGATAATGCAAGACAAGCATACATAAATTCAATGCTTGGAAAGAAAAATGTAGAGCAAGAATTATCACAAGCAGGTTTAAACACAAGTGGCTTAGTAGGCAGTGCATATGCAAATGTTGAAAATGCTTATGGAAATAATTTGGCAACTTTACAGGCATCAAGAGATAAATCTATAGATAGTATTAATAAACAATTAAATGAATCACAATTACAATATGATATTAAAGAAAATGAATTGCTGGCAGATATTGAAAATGCAAAATTAGAACTTCAAAAATATGGTAATGAATTGGCATACAAAAAATATCAAGACGCTTTAAGCAATTATATGGATTTTACAAATTATGACTACAATAAGAGTATAAGCGACAGAGACTATAATTATAAACTTGCAAGAGATAAAGTTGCAGATGATCAATGGCAAAAAGAATATGACCTTTCACTAAGAAAATATGAAGATAGTAAGAAAACAAGTAGTAGCTCAAGAAGTTCTGGAAGTTCTAGTGGTAGTAGCTCAAGAAGTTCTAGTGGTGTTTATGGTGGCTTTTCGAATACAACAGGAAATAGTAATCTAGATAATACAACAGAAACTACATTAAGTTCTTCTGGAGAAAATTTATATAATACGATTAAAAAGGGACAATCTATGTCTGGTTTGGGTGTAGGTAATTATATTAACAAACTGTTTAATAATAAAGATAATTTAAGAAACTACATATATAACCAAGTAGGAAATTCAATAAACGAATCTGATGCAGAAATTTTATTTAATAGATTAGGTTTGTAAAGGAGAAAAATATGAGTTGGGCTGAATATAAGAAAAAAAGAAAAGAGCAGGAGAATATGGAAACATCATATTCTCGAGAGAATAATGACAGCAATAATGAAACTTCATCTTGGCAACGTTATAAAGAAAAAAGAACAGAACAAGATTTACAACAAAAAGAGACAAATATAACAGAAAACTCTGTTATAGCACCAGCAAAAATAATAAATGATTTAACTAATACTAATGTTAAAAAAATAGAACAAAATACAGAATCTAAAATTAAAAATAGCAATATGAATAGCTTACAAAAAGAATCCGTGTTAAGAGCATTAGAAAATACTAACAATTCTTCTAATATGTTAAATTCAACACAAACTTTACAAAAATTAGAAAAAGAAGGTGCAAAAATTAAAAAAGTCAATCCCACTCTTGCAAATATTGAATATGTAGCTAAAAATTTTACTAAAAATGCAGGAGATGCAGTTAAAAATATGAATATTCATTTATTGGCTAATAGTGCAAAAAATGATGAAAGGTGGGCGGATGCTATTAATAGAAGTGGGTTTCCTGACTTTTTAGCTGATGATTATTCCAAAGAAAGAGATAGAAAATTAGAAAGAATAGCCAAACTCTATGAAAAAGTTTCAACCCCCGTGGAAGAACCTGTTGGACTTACAGAAGGAGGAAGAGTTGCAGGACAAGTATCTGGAACAATAGGAAGAATGGCACCTTCTGTTGCTCTTAGCCTTGTGCCAGGAGCAGGTTCTGTTTTATCAAGCACATCAATGGGAATGAACGTTTCGGGAGAAGATATTGGCGAAAGATTAAATGAGGGAAAAGATTTAAAACAGGCAACACTAAGTGGCAATTTAAAGGGATTGACATCAATGGGTATTGAAAAAATTACAGGAGGCATAAAAATAGGTGGGAAAGGTGCTTTAGATGATATTGTAGGAAATGCTATTGCAAGAAAAACCACTAATAATGTTACTAATTTTTTGGCTACAAAAGGTTATCAAATGGCTGGTGAAATTGCTGAAGAGAACATTGAGAATATTGCTGATTATGCTATTGACAAAATTATAGATGATAAAGATTTTCCAGAACTAAAGACAATATGGACAGAAGCAAAAGAAACATCTAAAATGACATTTTTGACGACATTAGCATTGAATTGCCTAGGATTTGGTGGAGAAAATTTAAGCACATACAAAGAAATGGAAAATATTACAGGTAAAACGTTGACAAAAACACAAAAAGAAAGTCTTAACAGAGTAATCGAAAATGTTCAAGACAAAATACAAAAAAATGAGATGCCAGGATTGTCTCAAAACGTTCAAAACAATATAGAGCAACAAACTATTCAAACAGATACTAAAACCGCTCAAAATCAAAATATGAGCCAAATAAGCGACACTAACGAAAACAACCTAAAAAACACTGCAATTAATGAAATAAATAACAGCAAGATATCTGAACAAGCCAAAAAAGACATGTTAAATGCAATTAATAGTATGGAAAATGTTGATGAAGAAAGTTATAATAATATAAAACAAACTTTAAATGAAATAAATAAAAATGAATTGCAAACAAATTCAAAATATCAGGACAATTTGGAAAGAAGAAAAAATTATGTAAAATACAAAGATGATATTAATACGTATGATAATAGTGCAGTAGAAGAAGTTTTAAGTATCATACCAACAAATAGAAATGGAAAAAGAACAGTAAATCAATGGTTACAAGTAGCTGATGAAATTGGCAAAAGAATATCAGGAAAAAGTAATGCAGAAATACAAGAAATAGCATATAAAAGTTGGTTTGAAAATCAACCTACAAAAAATATAACACAATATGATAGTGCTAGAAAAACGAGTATAGGTTTTCAAAAGTTAAATTCAGATATGTGGGTTAATAAAATAAATGAAGCAGTTTTAAAAGAAAGAACAAGACTAGAAAACACAACAAATTCTCAACAAGTTAATTTTAATAATACTCAAACAAACCAGGAATCACTATTTGAAGATATATTAAACAATAAAGAACTTCCAATGCAAAGCTATATATACGAAAAAAGTGATAATCCTAATGTAGATATTTTAAGAAAATCAGCAAATAAGTATCTAAACAATTCAGAACAAGCACATAAGTTTGTGCAAATCCTTGAGAAAATTAGCCAAGACAAAAATGTTGAAATAAGATTTGATGCAGATTTAAAAACACCTGAAGGAAAAATAGCAAATGGTTCATATTCAAATGGAGTAATAACAATAAACCCAAACTCTACAAGAGCTGGAGAATTTATTACAATACACGAATTAACACATGCAATAGGAACTAAGCAAATGGAAAATATAATAGAAAAATACAGCAAAAGCAATATAGAATTTAATGAGGAGACAAAAAAATTATTACAGAATTACAGTAATACAGAAATGAATGAAGAAGCTTTAGCAGATATATCAGGACAATTATTTGGAACTCAAGAGTTTATAAACAACATATCTCAAGACAATCCTAATGTATTCCAAAGAATTTATAGTGAAATAAAATACTTATGGCATCAGTTTAAAGGATATAAAACTCAAGACCAATTCATTGATGATTTGTATTATAAATGGACACAGGCATATAATGGTAATAATAAATTAAACAATACAGAAAACTATCATGTGAGTGAAAATTTAAGTGCAAACATAGATAATATATTAAACAATATACAAGAAAGAAATCCAGTCAAATTACGTGACTATACTCCATCAACATTAGTAAAAAATGGAGTAAAAGATTTACCTATGTATGAAAATCCTGCTCATATTAGAAAAAATATTTTGACAGAAAAAGAAGCAAAAAAAATTGGGTTATCAATTAATAGAAGAGATCACTATCATGGGTTAGGAAAAGATATCTATATAAAAGCTATAGATAGTTTAGATAATCCTCGAGTAATATTTAAAAGAAGTCAACAAAACAAAAATGGAAATTCAGAATACTTTGTCTTATCAATTGTGAAAGATAAATCCAATAATAATATAGTGATACCTATTGAAATTGAAACAAATACAAGAATTGGCAAAAATTTAATTAATATAAACAGAGTTGAAAGTGTTTATGGATATGAAAAACTAAATAATATAGACTTAAATGATTAC
>ERZ779869.1549-NODE-1549-length-21106-cov-2.267921_pt1 | contig 21106 bp, 14 predicted proteins | sample MGYA00511557_ERZ779869 | MGnify/ENA primary metagenome ERZ779869 (study PRJEB29588, sample SAMEA2154620) | human gut metagenome | biome: human gut; feature: human-associated habitat; material: faeces | place: Denmark | collected 2008/2010 ... | reverse complement strand
AGCGTTTTACACGGTAGTGATCCGGATGTAATCATGTGTTTATTTTCATTTCGTGCATTAAATCGGACTTAATGCCGGATGATTTCACACGGAAACCTTTTCTACTTCTTTCCGAATTCTAGTGTGGTTTACTTGTTTTCATGCTCCAACTCTTCCATCGCCTCGTGTCAAGCCGGTTCGAGGCGGGTTCCCGGGCTCAAAACGCTGAAGGAGGGAGGGGGTTAATTTGCTGTAAATTCGTATATAAATTCCTTATTTTTTTTCGTACCTTGCGTTGTAATTTTGTGATATGATAGATATTCAAGTTAAGTTGCATGATCGCTACTCCTTGGAATGTAAGGTCGGTTATTATGTCGATCGGGACAAGGGAGAGAACGAGTTCAGGATGAACACGTGGTTTTTCGTACCTCATAGTTTGGATATTAATGCCTCGACTTATCCCAAGGAGGCTTTTTACCGGGATCTGAAATCCAACGTGCGTTTGATTACCCCGATCTACACCTTGGAGGAGATCGCGAGGGGAGAATGGACGCCTTTTGTTTTCCTGGAGGATGCGTTCCTGCATTTGGTGGCGGATGGGACGAGGGAGGCGTTGGGCTTTTACGAATACCAGATTAAGATGTTTACTTCCATCTTTAAAAGCGCCCTTCGAGGGATGGCGGGAGAGACGATTCATCACGAGGTGGAAAGTGGTGAACGGGAAGAGATGGTCGATCGGTATGTTGAATACGTGCGATTGATCGTGAAACGATACCGGGATTTGAAGGCTATTGTTGACAAACCGGGGATTCCCCGGGAGGCGTTGAATTATTTCTCTTTCGGGGATGAGTATCTTTCTAACCTGGTGGAGTTTCATACGTTCAAATTGCTGGACGGATTGAAGACAACTGATTCGAGGTGTTATGAGCGGGTGGTGAAATCATTGTTGTCGTTGGTACGTTCGGAGATTGATTATAAGAAACAGAACGGTTATCTCGTGGCCGACCCGAAGAGTAAGGACCGGAATCGGACGGTGATCTATCGGCGGGGGATGCTGAAGAAATATGCGGAGAGTGATTTATTCTTGAAGGCATCGAAGAAAAAAGATGGAGTACTGGTGGAGCAGATATATTATAGTATCGCGGCAGGGCTTTCGATGATATTTGCCACGGTGGTAGCTTTTTCATTTCAGAAGAAGTATGGGAATTTCACGATGCCGTTGTTCGTGGCTTTGGTGGTGAGCTATATGCTGAAGGACCGGATCAAGGAGTTGATGCGTTTTTATTTTGCTCACCGGTTGGGGAAGAATTATTTTGACCGGAAGACAACGATCAGCATGAACGAGAGAGTGGTCGGGTGGATCAAGGACGGGGTGGACTTTATCTCGGAAAGGAAAGTCCCGGAGGAGGTTATCGAGCGAAGGGCCCGGCCGGATCTGTTGGAGGCGGATAATCGGAATGGCGGGGAGAAAATTATTCTTTACCGGAAATGGGTACAGCTCAACCCGGAGGCGCTCGACGAATATAGTCAGTACGATATTGCCGGGGTGAACGAGATCTTGCGTTTTAACGTGGGGAGTTTCGTGCAGAAGATGGACGAGCGGGACTACGAGCTGTATGTGCCGAAGGGCGAGTCGGATTACGGTCCGATCAGGGGAGATAAGATATATTATCTTAATTTCCTGATACAATTGCAACACGGGGAACAGGTCGAGTACAAGCGTTACCGTTTGGTGATCGATCGGGACGGCATTCAGGAGATCCAGAGGATGTGAGGTTATTTAACGGGATTGTAATTCTGCCCGGCGTATCCCGAGAGCGTGAAATCCAATGGCTAAAATCGTGAAATCCTAGGCGATAAAGTATATAATATTGAAAATATGTTGTAGCTTTGCGGGACAATCAATCTTAATGAGCTTATAGAATAGAAATGAGAAAATGGAGTATTGACGATTCAGCAGAACTGTACAATATTAACGGTTGGGGGCTGAACTATTTTTCGATTAACGAGAAGGGACACGTTACTGTAACACCGAAAGTCGGGGGACCGAGAATTGACATCAAGGAATTGATGGAGGAACTTCAGGTGCGGGATGTATCGGCTCCCGTGTTGTTAAGGTTCCCGGACATCCTTGATAACCGGATCGAGAAAATCTCTAGTTGTTTTCAAACAGCGGCGACGGAATATGGTTACACGGGGAAAAATTTTATCATTTATCCTATTAAAGTGAACCAAATGCGCCCGGTGGTGGAAGAGATTGTCAGCCACGGGACCAAGTATAACATTGGTCTTGAGGCAGGCTCGAAACCGGAATTACATGCGGTGTTGTCGATTGATATTGACGACGATGCGATGATCATTTGTAACGGTTACAAGGACGAGAATTATATCGAGTTGGCTCTTTTGGCCCAGAAAATGGGACGAAATATATACTTGGTTGTCGAGAAGCTGGTTGAATTGAGAAATATCGCGAAGATCTCCAAACGCTTGAAAATTCGCCCGAATATAGGCATTCGTATTAAGTTGGCCAGCTCCGGGAGTGGCAAGTGGGAAGAGTCGGGAGGAGATGTCAGCAAGTTCGGGGTAAATTCGAGCGAGTTGCTGGAAGCCATGGATATTCTGGAGAAGAATAAGATGACGGATTGTTTGAAGTTGATTCATTTCCATATCGGTAGCCAGGTGACCAATATACGTCGCATCAAGACGGCGTTGAAGGAGGCTTCCCAGTTCTACGTGCAATTGAAAAATTTAGGGTACAATATACATTTCGTGGATATCGGCGGGGGATTAGGCGTGGATTATGACGGGACACGCTCGGCCACGAGTGGAAACAGCATGAACTACTCGATTCAAGAGTACGTGAATGATGCCGTGTCCGCGCTGGTGGATGCCTGCGAGAAGAATAACCTGGAGCAGCCGAATATTATCACCGAGTCGGGACGTTCTCTGACGGCACATCACTCCGTGTTGATTTTCGAGGCGCTTGCCAGTACAAGTCTGCCCGCTTTCGATGAAAACGAGGAGATCGACGAGAATGCTCACGAGTTGGTGAAGGAGTTGTATGATTTGTGGGAGAACCTGAATCAGCCCCGGTTGATCGAGACTTGGCACGATGCCATGCAGATCCGGGAAGATGCTCTCGGTTTGTTTAACCTTGGCTTGATCGACTTGTTTACCCGTGCCCAGGTGGAGCGGTTGTTCTGGTCGGTGGCCAGAGACGTGTATGACATGGCGGTGGCCACGAAGCATGCCCCGGACGAGTTGAAGAAGATTTCCAAGATGTTGCCGGATAAATATTTCTGTAATTTCTCGTTATTCCAGTCTTTGCCTGATTCATGGGCGATCGACCAGATATTCCCGATCATACCGATTTCCCGTTTGAACGAGCAGCCGACAAAATCGGCAACAATTCAGGATATTACCTGTGATTCTGACGGGAAGATCGATAATTTTATCTCGACGCGCAATTTCTCGTACCATCTTCCGGTACACGAGTTGAATGGCAAGGAGCCGTATTACCTGGGCGTGTTCCTCGTGGGTGCCTACCAGGAGATTCTTGGTGACTTGCACAACCTGTTCGGTGACACGAATGCCGTCCATATCAAGGTGAAAGGCGATGATTACGTGATCGATAAGGTGATCGAGGGAGAGACGGTGGCCGACGTGTTGGAGTACGTGCAGTTTATGCCGAAGAGGATGGCTCGCACGGTGGAAGTGTGGGTAACTTCTTCCGTGAAAAAGGGAATTATCTCGGCTGAAGAAGGACGTGAGTTCCTGTCCAATTATCGTTCCGGACTGTACGGGTATACCTATTTGGAATAATTCGATAGTTAATAATAAAATTGGAAGGTCGTGCCGAATGTGTTAAATGTCAATCGAGCACGATCTTTTTTTTGTAAACACGCTATCGCGTAAATGTTAATTCCGATTTTGTTTTATCAGACAATCAGTGTGTTGGTAAAAATTTGTATTTTAACACTATTAAAATACACGCAAGTGTTTGCAGGTAAAGAAAGATTTGTTAGTTTAGCGTCGCTGAAAGAAAAAAGCCTCGTGCTGTCACAGCAGGAGGCAACCAATAACAAATTTATGAAAAAAAATCGAAGTCTCTTTTGAAATCCGATACAAAGGTATCGGTTTATCATCGTAACCTTGTCACTTATCTATTAAGTTTCGGTTACACTATGATTACATTCAAAATATATGCCTATATACGGCACATGAACGTAAAGGTTTCATAATTAATCAAAATTAATTTTTAATTGCAAGGGTCCATGGGAGGTTAATTCGTCGAAAGGATTTGATACAGAGAGTCCTAGAAGGCGTATTCTAAGTTGTGTAAGTTCTAAATCTTTGAGTAGTTTTTTTGCCAGGGGGAGAATATCCTGTTTCGTTCGTAACTCGTGTGGCATAGTGACACTGCGTGTCTTTTGGGTGAAGTCGTGGAATCTGATTTTCAAGGTCAGTGTATGCCCTTTGAAATCAGACTTTTCCAGCCGGAGGATTAATTCCGTTGTCACGTGGTACAGTTCTATGATGACAGCGATATAGTTGGTCAAGTCATTCTCGAAGGTACTTTCACAGCCTACGGATTTACGGATTCTCTCGGGGGTAACCACCCTGGGATCGATGCCATTGGCAAAATCGTGATACAAGGTACCGGCTTTCCCGAAATTGCGGGTAAGGAATGCCAGCGTGCATTTCTTGAGGTCTGCCCCCGTGTGTATGCCTAGCGAATGCATTTTACGAGCTGTGACTTTGCCGATACCCCAGAATGCCTCGATCGGGAGTTTGGAGATAAAGGCGGGGGCCCGGTCAGGATGTATGGTGTAAAGCCCATCGGGTTTCTTGTAATCAGAGGCAATCTTGGCCAGGAATTTATTGTAAGAGACCCCGGCAGAGGCCACGAGTCCTAGTTTTTCTTTAATTTCATTCTTGATTTCTTTGGCGATATCGACGGCCAGCGGGATGTTTTTCTTGTTCTCGGTCACGTCCAGGAAGGCTTCGTCCAGAGCCAGGGGTTCGATGATGTCCGTGTATTCATGGAATATTTCGTGAATTTGCATGGATATCGATTTGTAGTATTCCATGTGAGAACTGGCGAAAATGAGGTCGGGGCAGAGTTGTTGGGCTTTCATGGACGACATGGCAGAGTGTATGCCATAACGGCGTGCCTCGTAGCTGGCGGCAGCCACGACCCCGCGTTTCTCCGGACGCCCCACGACAAGCGGTTTTCCCCTGTATTCGGGGTGATCCCGTTGTTCGATAGAGGCGTAGAACGCGTCCATGTCGATATGAATGATCTTTCTGTTTTCCATTTCCCGTTTCAATGAGTAAATATACAACTTTCTCTTGAATTCGGACTAGGTATGTCGGACGATTATTACAGGGAAGGTGGGGAAATTCTCCTCAGTTTAAATGTGGAGATATTCCGCAGGAGGGAGGGGAATGGTATATAAAGAGGGAAGCTTTCACTTCCCTCTTTATGGTGATTATTTTTGGAATAATTTGTTCCAGTTTTTGTATTCTCTTTCTTTCCAAGGTCCGTTGTGGTAAACGTAGCTTGCGATAGCGGGAATAACGGTGGTTCCTTCGGCGTAAACCATTTGTTCGTAGGTAACGTCAACTTTACCCCAGGAGCAGGCTTCTTTCAGGGTTGAAGAGGAGCAAGCCCCGTCGCGAACGTCGGCCACGGTGATCTGGATGGCGTATTTGTGCATCGGCACGTCGAATCCCAGGATTTCAGCACATACAACGGTGTCTTGCGCGAAGTTTTTCGGGGTTCCACCACCTACCATGAACAAACCGGTCGTGCCTGCTTTGATCTTGATTTGGGTCAATTCGATGAAGTCTTTTACGGAGTCGATAGACACGTGTTTGTCGGGGTGTTCCCATTGGTGTTTACCGATACCGAATCCCGCGCTACAATCGGAGAAGGCCGGGCAGAAGATGGGCACTCCGCATTCATAACAGGTTTGGATCAGGCTGTCTTTCTTAACAGCGTGTCCTTCGTGTAACCATTTACCGATTTCCCAGATAAATTCACGTGAAGAATAAGGACGCGGTTCCAAGTTGTTGGCGATCTCGTAGGTCGTGTGGTCGCAAGCCTGTAATTCTTCTTCGTCGATGAACGTATCGTAAATACGGTCAATGTAAAGTTCTCTTAATTGCATGTCAGGCACGTCTTGGTGTCCTTTGTAGTGTTTGTAGCCAAGGGCTTCGAACAAGTCCATGTCGATGATGGACGCACCGGTAGAAACTACCACGTCAACCATTTTGTTACGAACCATGTCCACGTAAACCTGCATACATCCGGCAGCACTGGTACTTCCGGCAATGGTAAGAATATTAGTACACTCTTTCTCTCCAACCATCATCATCAGGATGTCGGTTGCTCTAGCCGTGTCGCGAGAGGTGAATGACATACCGCGCATCGCGTCGATCAGTTGGGTTGAGTCATACGACTTGATGTCGATGTGTTTGATAGTGTCTTTTAATAAATCTTTCTTTTCCATTTTATTTATCTTAAAAATATAAGGTACAATTATGAGGACCTTATTGACTCAATTTCTCAGTTTTAGATTTCTTGATTTTAGATTTTAGATTCCAGTCGCGCAAGGCTAAGGCTTTAATCTTCAATCTTCAATCATAAATCGTCAATTATTTGATTGGTTTTGATATTTTATGCTCAATATCTGGTAGATTAGTTTGCTAGCCAAAAAGTCAGATGATTTGTTGACTTCGTTGGGGCAAAGTTCTACCACGTCCAAACCGACAATGTTGTGACGTTCGTTGATCAATTTCAGGAAGTTCAGCACTTCTCTGTAATAAAGTCCGTCAGGTTCCGGGGTTCCTGTTGCCGGGACAATAGCTGGGTCGAAAACGTCCAAGTCGATCGTGATGTATACGTTGTCGTGTAATTTTTGCGATACCATGTACATCCAGTTGTTGCCTTCTTTGGCATCATGCAAGTCGTGAGCGTAGAAAATACGATCCGGCATGATGTTTTCTTTTTCTTCGATGGCTGAACTTCTGATTCCTACTTGAGCCACGGTTGCCACCTCTTTGGCCCGTGCCATCACGCAGGCGTGGTTATGAGTGGAACCTTCGTATTCGCTACGCATATCGGAATGTGCATCCAGTTGTAAAACAGAGAATTTGTCATAGTGTTTGGCAAAAGCCCGGAAAGCACCGATACTAACGGAATGCTCTCCTCCCAGGATCACCGGGAACTTTTTGTCGGTTAATATCTTGTCAACTTGTTTTTCAACTTCCTGAGACATGGCTTCCGGAGATGAGGCTTCAGTTACCGGTTCCAGGGTCGCGATACCGTGGGTATATACTTCGGAATCCGTTTCAATATCGTAGAGTTCCATGTTTGCCGATGCTTCCAGAATCGCATCCGGGCCTTTATCTGCTCCCTTCAACCACGTGCTTGTTCCATCATAGGGTACAGGCAATACTACAATCTCGGCAGTTTCGTATGCCGTAAACTCGCTGTCGAGTCCTCCATAATTCTTATTTTCCATATCTAATTGGGTCTATAGTATTTATAAACACCTTTCTTTATAAAAAGGTTTGCAAAACTAGCGAATATAATTGAGAATTGAAAATTGAAATTTGAAAATGAAAAAACGGTCATTTCTGGTTGTAAATTTGGTGGTTAACGATCTGTTTCATCGCCTCCATCGTGTCTGTTTTATTGATGTTCGCGATCTCCCGGTTGCGCATAATCCATTTCCCGTTCACCATGCTGAAACGGATGTTTTTACTGTTGGAAGCGTAAACGAGGGCTGAATATTCGTCATACACGGGAATCATGTTGCTGGCATCGGCATGGACGACGATCAGGTCGGCCCGTTTCCCGACTTCCAGGGAACCCGTCAGGTGGTGAATGCCGAGGGCTTTTGCCCCGTTGATCGTGGCCATGCGTAATGCCGTGCGGGCGTTAACGGCCTCCGGGTTGTAACGGGTGCCTTTAGGGAGGAGGGCGGCAAAGCGCATCTCTTCCACCATGTCGAGGGTGTTGTTGCTTGCCGTGCCGTCGGTTCCGATGCCGACGTTGATGCCGGCTTTCAGGTAAGCGTCGGTGTCAGCGATCCCGCTGGCAAGTTTTAGGTTGCTTTTCGGGCAATGGGCTATCGAGGTTCGGGTGCGGGCGTATAATTCGATCTCTTTCGGGTTCAGCCAAACGGAGTGGGCGGCCACGACATTTTTGTCCAACAGCCCGATCGAGTAAAGGTACTCAGCCGGAGCCATACCGGTTTGAGCCGTGAGGTCTTCCACTTCTTTACGGGTTTCGGCCACGTGGATGTGGAGTGGAATATTGTATTTTTCGGAGAGGACTTTGGCTTTTTGCAGCGTCTCTTTTGAACAGGTATAGGGAGAATGGGCGCAAATGGCAGGGAGAATCAAGCTGTCGCCGTACCATTGTTGGGCGAGCGATTCACCGCGAGCAATTCCTTCATCCACCGAGTGAAAACTGGGGGTCGGGAAGTCAATCAGGGATTCTCCCACGACGGCTCGGATACCCGCTTTTTTAGCCTCGGAGGCGATGATGTCTTCAAAGAAATACATGTCGTTGAAACACGTGGTCCCCGATTTGATCATTTCGATAAAAGCGAACCGGGAGGCAACGGCCACGTTCTCCGGGGTCACCATGCGTGCCTCTGCCGGGAAAATATGTTCGTTCAGCCACGTGTGGAGTGGAAGGTCATCGGCATACCCGCGCAGCATGGTCATCGGCACGTGGGTATGCGTGTTGATAAACCCGGGCATCACGATCATGCCTTCTGCATCAAAATATTCGGCATCGGGGATTTCGATTTTACCTTCACCGATCTCTTTGATTTGATTGCCTTCTATCCGGATAGAACCGTTTTTGATCAACTCCATGCGTTCGTTCATGGTGATGATGCGAGCGTTAAATATAATTGTCGTTGCCATATTCTTGTTTTTGTGCCAAAGTTAGTGATATTTCCGATTTCAAGGGATGATTGACTGTTTTATCCCGATTGATATTTTCTAATAATAAAATGAATAAATCATTGGTTGTTGTTCACTAATTAGTTATCTTTGTAAAAGCAAAAAACTTGTTATGGTAGAAAAAAGAGAATATGTTCGCCAAGTAGTAGCGTATGCAAATTATTTTAAGGATTTCAAAAAGACTTTATCTCGGGATACTTTGCGTAAAATCTACCAGATTTTTATTTATATAATGACGTTAGAACAGGTTCCAGAGAAATTTCTTAAAGCAGTTGTTGAGGTACATGGACTTTTTGAAGTTAGAGTTGAAGAGGGCGGTAATATTTATCGGATTTTTTGTTGTATGGATGAGGGTAATTTGGTGATATTGTTTAATGGTTTTCAGAAAAAAACACAGAAAACACCTCTCAGAGAGATAGAACGAGCTAAACGGATTATGAATGAATATTTTGCTAGTAAAGACAGAAAAGGAGAATAAAATGATGAGTAATGATGAATTGAAAGCAATAGGATGTACTCCGATTGAGGATTTAATCACGGAAGATTTTGGTGCTATCGGGACGGAAGAACGTAATGAATTTGAAAGTGGGTGTGAGGCATTCATTATAGGGGAGCAATTAAAAGCAGAGCGTTTGAAAGCGGGTATGACGCAGGAGCAACTTGCAGCTAAGATAGGGACAAAAAAAAGTTATATTTCCCGTATTGAAAATGGGCATGCAGATATTCAACTTTCCACGTTGTTTAAGATATTTCAAGGGCTTGGACGTAAGATTAGTTTTACTATAATGTAATTCTATAAATCACCTTGTTCCCAAACGTTATTACTTCATCATATATTTCCGTAAAATAACAATCGCCTCCCGGCGTTTGTTGTAGATTGTTTGGAGGGCGAGGCCCAGCTTCGTGGCGATCTCTTCGGGTTTCCAGCCTTCGAGGTACATGCGGATGACCGTGGCGTAATCGACGGGTAGGAATTTGAGTGATTCGTACAAGGTATGGTATAGCTCCACTTGCTCGATGTCGTCTGTAAATTCTTTTTCGACTTTACACTCCAATTCGAAACGTTGCTGATGTCCCTGATGCTTGATTTTGTTCTTGTAGGCATTTTTCAAGGCGATGAAGCAGAATGTTTTGATGTAAAGGATGGATGGGAATTGAACGGATTCCCGAAGCCAAATATCGGTGAAAATGTCTTGGATGACGTCTTCTGCCGGAAGATTCAGGGGGTCGAAGAGATGGGTGGCGTATAGGTATAATTCTCTATATATCATTCGATAAACGATACTGAATGCGTTCGGGTTACGGCGGTTAAAAGATTCCAAAAGGATCGTATCGTTCTGTTTTGACATACATCCAATATCGGTTTGTTTTATGCAAATGTAAGTCTTTTTTTATAAAAAGCGGTATAAATGACAAATTTTCTCCTGCCGCCTCAAAGTGCAACAGGAGAAAACTTTTTCTATCCGTTATGTCCCATACGGTTTTACCGACCGCCGGGTCTGCCCGGGCCACCGCCTCCCGGCATGCCGCCTCCTCCCGGACCACTGCTGCTACCGATGGTGGTCACGACGCTATTTGATGTGAAAGTCCCCACTTGTGAACCGCCCGACCATGTTCCGCCTCCGTACCATCCGTACCATGCGTCTGTATTGTCGCTCAGCGAACCGCCCGAGGAAAGGGTATAGGAGGCTCCCGAAGCGATGTCGGGTGTGCTGAAGAAGAATGCCGCACCGTTCATCGTACGGGGGAATTCGAATGTCAGGACCGGCGTTCCCGAACTGTTCAGTACGCAAATCTTTGTCCCCTTGGTAGCAGACACACCGTTATAGACCACCGACCGTTGCGTGCTGGAAGTAGAAGGATTGGACTGCAAGGTCCCGCCCATGCTGATTACCGTGCCACCGTTGATCTTGAAGCTGTTACTGTCGTCACAGTCTATGCCGCTCTCCGGTGCAGATGTTCCCACGCCGATGACCAGTCCCCCGGAGATGACGAGTGAACCATTGGAGTCGATACCGTCGTTATTGCTCGCGTAGGCATAAACTTTTCCCCCGGTGATGTTGATGGCTGAAGCGGCATTGATGGCGTCGTCATAGGCATACGAGTAGATTTCTCCGCCACTGATGGTAAGTGTCGCCTTGCTCTCCAGTCCCTCGGAACCATCGCTTGCTCCTGTCACGGAGATATTCAGTTTGCCGCCGCTTATGGTAATGTTGCCGTCGGCCTTCACGCCCTTGGGCGAGGAGGTCAGGCTCGACGAGTAGGTGTACTTGCCGCCTGTGGTCGTTACGGTGGTCTCGCCACCCGATACGCGAATCTCTCCATCGGCATTGATGCCCTTGCCGCCCGTACCGGTACTTTTCAGGGTGTGGGTACCCCCGGAAATGATGACACTGCCATCCGTCTTGATGCAGGCGGCCGATGAAGTGTCTTTTTCGTCTTCATCGTAAGTGGCATTACCGGAGGTGTTTAGCAGGAGTTTCCCTCCGACGATTTCGGCATCGAGATCCGTTTTGATGCCCTTGCCTGCCGTGGACGATACGTTGGCATAAATCAAGCCTCCGGCTATGTACACGCCGATACCGTCATCTTTGTCTCCCTTGACATGGATGGCGTTCTTGGCGGCTCCCGTCACGGCGATGGTCACCCCGGGACGCGTGTAGAAGTAGCCGTCGGTGACGATGCCGTGCTTGTAGTTGCCTTTTACCTCCAGCACGCCCGTACCGCTGAAAATCAGGTTGCCCTCGCTAAAGAAACACCCCTTGCGATCCTCGCTTGCCGAACTTCCCCCGTTGAGATAACGGGGCTCCTCCGAATAGGTTGTCGCGTCGGTCAGGCGGTTGGTCGTGCCTTCCGTCAGATGTACGAACGCACGTTTCTTGCACTGGTCATTGATGGCGGGGCCCTTGCTCGAAGTCAGTTCCACGCCCGAAAGCGTGAGCTTGAACTTCTTCTCCCCGTAGATTTTCAACTGTCCGTCATCGCTCTTTCCGGAAACCACGATCTCCACGTTCTTCACCGAATGGGTCAGCATGTCGATGGTGACATAGGCTCCATCCGTGTAGTATTCCACGGAGGTATCGGAAGTCGTCACTGTGGCCGAACTTCCCGAATAGGTGACCGTGACGGTCACGGCTTTGCTACCCCCGAACCCGTTCGCTTCCCAATAAATATCTTCGTTCGAGCCGACGATATTCATTGCTGCATCATCGGCTTTCTGTCCGTCCCATTCTGTTATAATGGGATCGAAATCCGGCACATCGCCGTCATCGCTACCATTACCGCCACCCGGCAATTCTCCGGGAGCCATCTCCTGTTCCTCAGAACTGTTGGCCGTGCAGGACGAGAATACAGTCCCGAGGGCAAGCGTGAGGACCACCGCCACAAGTACGGTCATTCTTTTCATACAAAGGTTCATAATCATGTGCATTTATCTTTGTTTCTTATATCGGTCATTTTACTAAGCACAAAGATAAAGTGATTCGATATACACGATAAAATATTTTCTGCCAACGGGGCTTTATTGTCGACAAAACGCTACGGAACGCTCTCCGTCTGATCCTGTCCCGTGCGTTTGGCAGAGAAAAACGGACGTTTGGTAGATTTGTTTTGGGTCTTCAGCAATTTCATTCTACCTTCGTATCTGGAAATTTAAATATAAATTTAAGGAGCATGAAAGTTTTCAATACCCGTTCATACGTGTGGCTCATCTATGCCATCCTATGGGGGATGGTGTGGGGCTATCCCGTGCTCACGACCCTGGTGATTGCCGCGAGAGGAGGAACGACCTTTTCTTGGAACAGCGTTCTTCATGACTGGGCCGGCATACTTCCCTTCTTCCTGCTTTTTCTGCTCCATCGCCTGCCGGTACACTTCTTGTTCATGCGCCACCGCGTGCGTGTCTATGTACTTTCCGTGGTGGGGGGACTCTGTCTCTTCGGCTTCTGCCGTTACTATTCGGACGAGGGGAAGTCTCGTGTGTTGCATATGCCGGAACCTTGCATATTGTCCCGCGAGCAGCCGCTTGGAAGAGAACCCATTCCGGGCAAAAATGACATGGCGTACGAGGAGGGCATCGCGGGTGGAAGGCCGGAATTTTCCGGTCCGCGACCTCCCCGCTCTGTCGGACATGGGCCGATTCCCGAGGGACTGCCCAAGCCCCTGCTGTTGGATCTCGTGATTGCCGTACTGATGCTGGGGTTCGATTTAGCCATCGCTCTCCTTTTCCGTTATCAAAAAGAACAGGAGAAGGCTCATAGATTAGAAACCGAACATCTGCGGTACGAATTGGAGCACCTTAAGGCGCAGCTCAACCCGCACTTCTTCATGAATATGCTCAACAACATACACGGAATGGTGGAGTTGGATCCTGCCAAGGCGCAGGTGATGATCATGGAACTGTCGAAACTCATGCGTTACGTGCTTTACGAAGGGGCGAAGCCCCGCACCACGCTATCCGAGGAGACGGGCTTCATCGCCAACTACGTGGAACTGATGCGGAAACGCTATCCGAGCCGGAAGGTACACATCAGCCTCGAACTGCCCGAGGGGAACCGGGAGCGTGTGTTTCTGCCGCCCTTGCTGTTTATCAGCATCATCGAGAATGCTTTCAAGCACGGCATAAGCTACCAGAATCCCTCTTTCGTGGAGATACGCCTCTTCATGGAGGAGAAGAGGCTCCACCTCCTCTGCACGAACAGCATCCACAGGCATCCGCCAAAAGAAGGTTGTGCCGGAGGCGTGGGGCTTGTCAATCTCCGGCAGCGGTTGCAGTTGCTCTATGGAGATGGTTTCACGTTGGATATCAATGAAAAGGACGGAAAAATTTATCAAGTAAAACTGATTATCCCTTGCGAATATGATACAGATACGATGTATGATGACGAGCCGATAGCACTGGAAAAGTTGGAGAACTATATTCGTCGAATACCGTTTCTTGAACTCGTGGCTTTGTGCGAAAGTCCCGTGGAGGCGGTGCAAATCATGATGGAACAACGGGTGGATGCCTTATTTGTGGACATCAATATGCCCGACCTGAACGGTATGGAGATGGTCTCTTCCCTGCCCGACCCTCCGATGGTGGTCTTTACCACCGCCTACGCGGAATACGCGGCGGAGAGTTACCGGATTCCTGCCGTGGACTACCTGCTGAAACCCTTTGATTTCACCGACTTCCAGCGTGCGGCAGGCAGGTTGCTGAAACAGGCGAAGCTTTTCAACGACACGGCAACCGCATCCGACGAAGACTATTTGTTGGTCAAAGATGGATACAAGTATGTCAATATTTGCATAGCCGACATACTCTACATACAGGGGATGAGGGATTACGTGAAGATATACACTGAAGGAAAGAAGTCGGTCATCGTCAATACTTCAATGACCCAGATAAAAGAGAAACTCCCGGCTTGTTTCCTGCAGGTACATCGCTCCTGGATTGTCAACATCAAAAAGGTGAAGGAGATAGAGCGCATGCGCATCGTTATCGGGGAAGAGCGGATTCCGGTAGGCGATAGTTACAGACAGCAGTTTATGGAGTTCCTGCGACTACATTCCTTGGACAAGTAGGAAAAGTAGGTCATAGGGGTGCGTGTATATTTTCAAAAAATAAATCACTTTTCTACGGTAGTTTTTCCTATTTCGGTCTATATGTGTATAAAAGAGAGCAATGAAAATGGAAAAAGATATAGAAAAGTTGTTGGATGGGGTAAAGATTCCCTCGGATGAGGAAGTGGAGGCTGCGGGAATGCGGTTTGATCGTCGGATACGTCGCCTGAGAATGCGTCGGCGCGTGATGTGGGCAACGGGCTCCGTGGCGGCGGGTCTGTGTTGTGGGTTGGTGCTTGCCTCGTTGTGGATGAATGAAGGGGCAAGAGAAAATATCGGCATGGCGGAAATGCCCCGTCTCCTTAAGACGGATCCTGAGGTTGCCGTGCCTACATTGATTTTGGCGGATGGTAACAAGTTGAACTTGAAAGAGAAGGAAGCGAATTCAACGGTCAGGAAATCGAATATCCGGATTACAGATGACCGGGTGATCTACGATACTATGCCTGCCGTGAAGGAAATTGTGTACAATAAGTTAATTATTCCTCCTGGGTTTACCTATAACATCACTCTTGCCGATGGGACGGAGGTAACGCTGAATGCCGGGAGTAGCTTGAAGTACCCGGAAATATTCGTTGGCAAACAACGGGAAGTGGAATTGTCGGGTGAAGCCTATTTTAACGTGGCCCGATCGGATGTTCCTTTCGAAATCCGTGTCGGCGGTTCGAAAATCCGGGTGTATGGCACCCGTTTCAACGTGAAAGAACGTGCTCAAAAAAACATAGAAACCGTACTGGTCGAGGGGAAGATCGGTTTTGAATCCCCCGGTCACGAGGAAGTCCGGGTCTGTCCCGGGGAGTTGGTGTCTTATGATATGGCATCGGCAGACGTCAAGGTAAAGCCCGTGGAAGTGCTGTACGCCACGGCGTGGTTAGACGGCGTGTTCCGTTATCGGGACAAGCCTTTGGATCTGGTGTTAGAAGACATTTCCATCTGGTACGGGGTTTCTTTTGAATCCCGGGAAGGACTGGATAAAATAGAAGTCACTATGAATCTAAATAAAACGACACCGATAGATGAAGTTGTGTCGTTCCTTGAAAAAATAACTAAATGCAAATTCGTAAAAGAAAGGGGGTATTACATCGTGAAGTAAACATCCTGAATCAAAAAAAAATTATCCCGCCAGGCAGGATAATTTTATGCGTAATCGCTATCGAATAAAATTGAGCCTTTATCATAGCGACCGTCAAACAGTAAACTAAATTTACTATTTAATAATTAGTACGACAAATTTATGCAAAAAAATCACATCGGCGGTATTCATATCGCCAAAAAAGTTGCGTTGTGCATATTCTTGGTATCCGCGACGCTTAGTGCTTTGCCAGAGAGTACTTTCGGAGCCACATCCAGTGTGTTTCAGGTCATCTCGAAGAGAGTAACGATTTCGATGAAAAATGCCACGCTGGAAACAATCCTTGCCGAAATGAATCGGCAAGCAGGTCTTGATTACGGTTTCCAAAGTAACGGGTCGGTAGATAAAAACCGGAGATTCACCTTGGAAGTAAAGGATGTTACCGTGGAAGAGGCCCTCACGACATTGTTAAAAGACAGTCCTTATACTTACGTCCTAGAGAGAAACCGGGCCGTGATTATCATGCGGGAAAAGAAACCCGTGGAATTGGTCACCGTAACCGGACGGGTGGTGGATGAAAAAGGAAATCCCATTCCCGGGGCAACAGTCCTTATCCAAGGAACGACCCAAGGGGTAGCCACGGATACGGATGGAAATTACACGATCAATATGCGCCCGACAGATGCTTTACGGGTCTCTTTCATCGGTTATAAGACGGAAGTCATCGAGGTGAAAGGAAAAAAGAAAATAAATATCCGTTTGAATCCCACGGCAGAAAATATCGAAGAGGTAACCGTGGTGGCCTTCGGGGAACAAAAGAAAGAGAGTGTGGTATCAGCCATTACGACGGTGGATGCAAGAACGCTGAAATCTTCAAGCAGTGACTTGACCTCCCAATTCGCCGGAAAGATTGCCGGTATGATCGGGTGGCAGACGGGAGGACGTCCCGGAGCATTGACGGAAGATGAGATGAACACGAAATTCTATATCCGGGGTATTACCTCTTTCCAGACCAATGCCAACGTTGATCCGTTGATTTTGATTGATGGCGTGGAGTCATCCAAATTGGATTTGGCCCGTATGGTGCCGGAAGACATCGAGACGTTCAGTGTGATGAAAGATGCTTCAGCGACCGCCATGTACGGAGCCCGAGGTGCCAATGGCGTTATTTTGGTGACGACCAAAAAAGGAGAAGAGGGTAGTGTTTATACCTCTGTTCGTTACGAAGCGGTTGTGAGTCGACCGACTAGAGAAATTGAAGTTGTCGATCCGATCACCTACATGAAAATGTACAACCGGGCATTGCTTTCCCGCGATCCGAATGCAACCCCCCAGTATAGCGTGGAGCGCATTGACCGTACCGGTTCCAATCTTTATCCTTCTTGGCTGTATCCTGCCAATGATTGGTATGATGTTTTGTTCAAGGACTACTCCATCAACCACCGTGCCGGTTTGAACATTCGGGGTGGTTCGCGGTTGGTGCAATACTACGCGTCCGTGAATTATTCCCGGGATGAGGGTATGCTGAAAACCGATCGTTTGAACCAATTCGACGTGAATATTAAGAATAATTCATTCTCTTTCCGTACCAATCTGAATATTGATTTAAGTGCCGGAATTCGATTGAACATCAATGCCTCCGCTAATTTGGACAAATATCGAGGACCCGTGGCAGACGTGACGCAGGCTTACTATATGGCGTTCAATGTATCGCCGGTAGATTTTGCTCCTACTTACCCTGCTGATGAAACCTATAATTGGCCGCACATTCGTTTCGGAGCCACCAATGCGGCGCCGAACGCGAATCCCTACATGGAGATTCACAAAGGATACAATGATCGTCGCCGTTATTCTGCGGTAGCGCGGGCGGAGTATATTCACAATCTGTCTCCTATCCTCAAGGGCTTGGAGGTACGGGCTTCCGTATCTTTGAATCAGGTAGGGTACTATTATAATACATTTGTTACTAAACCTTACAAGTACAATATAAAGAATTATAATTTTGAAACAGGTGAGCATGATCTGTTAGCAATCGCACCGGATGGCTCATCCAGAACATTATCTGCTGATGAAAAGGGAAGTAATCAAAATACACAATTGAGTTACGAGTTGAGAGGATTGCATGTGGCAGCATGGGGTGAACACCAGACCAGTTTGACTCTTGTGCTTAGCGGACAAGAATATACCTATTCGGAAGTAAAATCTGTACTGGATGGTATTCCTCATCGCAACTTGGGTTTGGCAATGCGTGGAACTTACGGGTTCAAGGATAAATACTTCCTGGAGGCGAGTTTCGGTTACAATGGTTCCGAGCGTTTTGCCAAGAAGCACCGTTTTGGTTTTTTCCCTGCAGTCGGGGGAGCTTGGATTGCTTCGAAAGAACATTTCCTTGCTGATCATACCGCTCATTGGCTTTCATTCTTGAAATTTCGCCTTTCTTGGGGTGAAGTTGGAAACGATGGAATCATTTCAGATCCGCATTTCACCCATCTCCCCGTGTTGGAATCGCTGGGAATACAGCATCCCGGTCTGTTAGGTACCCAGTACCAAAAAGTGAAGGTAAGTTCTTATCCGAATGACAAAATCACGTGGGAAATTGCCGAACAGGTGAATTTGGGCGTGGAGACAAAATTCTTCAATGGAATCGTGGAACTGAATGCTGATATTTATCAAGAAGTTCGCCATAATATCATTGACTATCGCTATACGATGCCGGAGACAACCGGATTGGAAGCGAATCAAATCGGTAACGTGGGGAAGACGCGCTCTCGTGGATTTGATCTTTCCGGTAAAATCCAACACATGTTCTCTCCTGATTTTTGGATGATCTTGAATGGTACGCTTACTTACAACAAAACGACCTATTTAGAGATTGAGCAGGCTACCAACACGCCGGAATGGCAACGGAAAAAAGGCAAAGAAATATCGCAACAGATCGGTTACATCGCTGAAGGTCTCTTCCGGGGACAAGCGGAAATCGACAACTCACCCAGTCAAGGGGGTACCGGAATGACGATGCCGGGGGATATTCGATACCGCGATTTGAACGGTGATGGAAAAATTGACGTGAATGATGCCACCTACATCGGGTACCCGACTACTCCTCGAATGATTTACGGTTTTAGCGGTTCTTTCCAATATAAAAATGTTGAGTTCAGTTTTTCATTCCAAGGAGCAGGCAAGCGCGCATTCTTTATGGATCCGATGCAGATTGGACCGTTTGTGAATGACCGGGCCATGTTGAAAGCCATTTATGATGATCATTGGAGTGATGACAATATGTCGGAACGTCCCTTCTGGCCGCGTCTTTCCACGCAAGCCATTAATATGCATAATCCGCAAGAAGGAGAATATAATAATCCCGGAAGTCCCAGGTTTTCAACTTATTTTATGCGGGAGTGTAGTTTCTTGCGTTGTACTGCCATCGAACTGGGATATAATATTCCGCGACATATACTTAGCAGATTGAAAATGCAGAACGTGAAATTTTATGCCCGTGTCAATAACCCATTCCTGATCACTGATTTCAAGGTGTGGGACGTGGAGTTGGGAAGTAGCGGGTTCAATTATCCGATACAGCGTACTTGGTCAGCCGGGGTGAATATCAGTTTCTAAATTTAAATATATGCGATGATGAAAAAATATTTATTATCTATACTTTGTGGTCTTTTCCTGTTGTCCGGGTGTGATTACCTTGACATGGTGCCGGAAAAAGACATCGAAACCATAGAGTCGATTTTCGAGCAACGAACGAAAGTTGAAGGTTGGTGGTTGGGGCTTTATTCGGATTTGACGACCGTGCTTCTAAATTCGAATAAAAACCTTGCACTTTCGGGTTCTGACGAGTTTACTCCCAGTCCTGTTTTATATACTACAACTCATGTGCTTCCCGGATTCTTGGTGGCAAACGGACAGCAAATGTCACAAGATCCTTACGGGAATATATGGTTGAGTATGTATCAATTGATTCGAAAAGCCAATGTTTTTATTGACAATGTTGACAACACGTACAACATGACTAAAGAGGAGAAAGCCTGGTGGAAAGCGGATGTGAAGGCATTGAAAGCCTATATTTACTTTGAATTGCTTCGTACTTACGGTCCGATCTGTTTGATCCCGCAAAATCTGCCTGTGGATTTGGATGTAGAGGCTTATCAATTGCCGCGCCAGCCTGTGGATACATGTTTTAAGGAAATAATTCGCCTGTTGGATGAGGCCGAACCCGATATCCCGATGCATTCCCAACGGGAAACGTCGTATGGGTTTACTTTTACCAAAGAAGCCATCTATGCATTGAAAGCCAGGGCTCTGGTTTATGCCGCCTCTCCGCTTTTCAACGGGAATATATTTTATGCTGATTTCAGAAACAAGAATGGAGAGCAACTTTTTAATCCGACCTATGACCGGGAAAAATGGCGTTTGGCTGCAGAGGCTGCCGATAAAGCTGCTGACATTTGTTCGCAAGGAGATCGAAAGTTCCCGGATAAAGGGAGTGAAAAGTCAACTACATTGTTGAACCACATGAATGACATCGAACAAAGCACGTATTCCATGTTTAATAATAAGGAGTATCTCTTGGAGTGGAAAGGTGGAATGACGACAATACACATATATCTGCTCCCTCGTTTGGAAGGAGATGCCAATCATTATGAGCCGCTTGCATTTGGTAGCCTCTCTCCTTCGATGAAGATGGTTGAGATGTACTACACGGAAAATGGTTTGCCGATCACTGCCGATGCTTCTTGGAATTATGGGAATCGGTATAAATTAGGATCAGAGAGTGTCTCTACTTATAAGGATGTGGTGCCGTTGAATACAGACGTTGTGAAGCTTCACTTGCGTCGTGAACCTCGTTTCTACGCTTCGATTGCCGGAGACCGGATGTATTGGCAGCGCGGAATAAACACACAGAGTCTGGACAATAATCTGCTTGTGGAAGCTTATAAGGGAGAAGGCCCCTGGGGGTCACAGTATGATATTATTGTCAGTAACAATTACCAGAATATTTGTGGCTATTGGGTGAAAAAATACATTTATTCGTGGTTTCCTACCAAGAATTACCATCAAAGTATAACGAACGAGACCATGGCAATTATTCGTTTGGCAGAGGTGTACATGATGCAAGCGGAAGCTTGGAATGAGTACTTGGATGCACCGGACGATAGGGTGTATAAACCACTGGATAAGGTGCGCGTTCGGGCAGGCATTCGTACCGTGGAGGATGCTTGGACGAATTATTCCTTGAATCCGGAGAAAGTGAAGACAAAACAAGGCATGAGAGAGATCATTCAACAGGAGTATAGTATTGAGTTTGCTTTTGAAGGACACCGTTATTGGAATATTCGTCGTTGGATGACCGCCCAATCGGAGATGAACGAAAAATCATTCGGTTGGAATGTTCTAGGAACAACGGCTGAAACATTTTTTAATAACGGGAATGGACCGGTAGAGGCCGGACGAGGTTTT
>ERZ779869.1541-NODE-1541-length-21172-cov-7.250698_pt1 | contig 21172 bp, 24 predicted proteins | sample MGYA00511557_ERZ779869 | MGnify/ENA primary metagenome ERZ779869 (study PRJEB29588, sample SAMEA2154620) | human gut metagenome | biome: human gut; feature: human-associated habitat; material: faeces | place: Denmark | collected 2008/2010 ... | reverse complement strand
CCTGATTTTCTGTAATAAATTCATTTGGCTTTCTACCATCATTTGTTATTATCATGTATGTTTCTTCTAGTGTTTCTTTTATATTCACAAATACTTTTGATTATAATATGCAATAATTTCATCATACATATCCACTCATCTTTAATTATGATTGCTAAACCTTCCTAATCAGTCGCCTCACGATCGTTTTTGTGGCAATTTTTATTCATTTTAGAGTAAGTTATCGATTAAAGAAATGTTAAGCAATATCAAGCGTTTCTGATATTTCCCCAAATTGTATGCTCATACGGGGGTAAAGTCACCGAGGATGCGAGAATAATACTACCCATTTTCCTCTATAATCGCTTAATTTTATATTTCCACATGTTGATAGAGCTTCAAAATCTGGTGCCATTTCTCCTATTCGAACATTTCCATTCATCATTATTTCATAGTTCATAAAAAAATAAACCTCCTACATGATTTTTGTATATATTATGCAAATGGAGGCTTTTTTGTTCTTGTCGAGATAAAACTTGAAATTTTCTGTTATACTATTATTCATAAGTGATTTAAATCTCCTTTATATAATTTTGGTTTTGCAACTTAATTATATATGATTTAAATCACTTATTCAATTTTTATTATCTTTGTTTCACATCAATTGTAACACTACATTTTTTAATAAAATTTTTTGAAACTATAAAAACTTAATGCTATTAGTTGCATTTTCCACACCATCGGCAACCATTACAGCTATCTTTTCTTTTACAAATTCTACATTTAGGTTGAATTTTAACTTCATTGTACTCTAATGGGTTTTGTAACTTAGATTTTAGTGCCATTACTTTCTGGTAAGCCTTTGGTATATGATAAGTTTTCCCATCTTTTATAAAGACATTTCCAGTTCCAACGAAATGGAATTTAATATTATAATTGATACATTCATCATATAATTTCTTTACCCAATCATAATGTAATGGTCTATTCCCTTCATAGTTTTCTCCATCAACTAGTACTATTTCAAATTTTCCAGTTTTTAAATATTTATCCAATGTAATTTCCCCAATCATTGGTGCACACATAATTCCCTTGTGTTTAAAAGGTAAGTCTAATAAAATAGGCAATCGTTCTTCTGCTCTTTGCTGGTTTTCAGTTGTAAAGACCATAATTACATTTTCCCAGCCATCTTTCCAATCATTTGGTAAATTAGCTGCCACTCTTTCTGCTCTTTTGGTCTGAAGCCAAAAAGTAACATCTTTTCGAGTTCTTATCATATCCCATACTTCACTTCGCCACTTATCTGCCTCTTCCAAGAAGAAATCACTAGTCATACAAACTCGTATAGTTGCGCCACTTGGAATTTTATATTCCCCATTTCTATTTTTCTTTAATGGTAAATTAAAGTTTGTTTTTACTTTATATATATCGCTACCATTTTTCTCTCTTTGAGAATCCAGAAAATACATATAGCAATATTTACAGCCTTCGCTATATTTATGGCATCCATGCCATGGATTCCATATATCGTTCAAATTCTATCACTTCCATATTCTCTTACTTATTGTAATTTATCTTTTTTCATTGGGTAAAATCTTAATCCGTTAATACATTGTTCAACATCTGTATCTATAAATCCTAAATGTTTATATATTTCATGTGCATATGGAGATGAATTAACCGTAAAGTAACCCTTATTATTTAGTAATTCAACTTTATTATATAGTTTTCTTCCTATTCCTTGTTTTTGATATTTTCCATCTATAAAAAATAATGCAATATGGCTAATATCTTTTGTGGCAATCACACCTAATAATTGATTTTTATTAAATGCTCCATAGAATTCTCTTGCATTAACCCAGTTCATATCACTAATAGATTTTTTAAATTCTTCTATCCCTTCTTCACTATAATCAGGTGCCTCATATTCTAAAAAAACTTTCCATACTAAATCTAAAGCATTTTTCATTTCTTCTTTTAATATTTTTCTAATTTCCATAAAAACTCATCTCATTCCCTTATACTAATCATAATTTTAAAATTATAAATCAATTTCAAAAATTTACAACCTACTTATCGTAGCGTCCTTTTCAAAGTTAATGCATCTGCGGGTCACCGTGGGCGGTGACCCCTACATCGTTTGTAATAAATTCAACCTCACAAATTATTTTAAAAAATAGAGGTAACCTTTGGTCACCCACCTAAAATTTATTTTTTATTTTTGTATATATCTCATCCCAAGAATAGACTCTTTCAATTTCAGGATAGCTATTGTATTTGTTATATCTACTATCAAATAGGAATACTGGTATATGCAATTTATTATATACATTTATACAGTTTTTTGACTGTTTACAATCAGCTTATCAAAATCTAATAAATCTGGAGAAGTTGTCCCTTCTACAGGCACTAACCAGAAATGAACATTTACAAATGGATCAGATTTTTCATTTGAAAGAAGGTGTGCATAATTTAGTCCTAGTTCCTTTCTCATTCCTTCTTTTATTTTTTTAAGAACAAGCGAAAACCTATTAGTTAAATCTTATATAATTTATTTGCTCATTTCATTTTTTAGGAATTCTGTTTCAGTTTCTAAGTCTAATCTTACAAATATTGGTTCACCTTTTTCTACTACTTTTAAGTTTTTCATATCTGCATTTTCTTTAGTACTTTCCCAAGTTTTTAAGTTTTCATCTTTTATTCCTAATTGTTTAAACATTTTTTCAGATGTTTCTTCCATACATGGCATAATTAATATTGCAACTTTTCTTAATGTTTCTACAAGATGATACATTACATCTGCTAATTCTTCTGTTTTTTCTTCTTTGAATAGTGTCCAAGGCATTGTTTCATCTATATATTTATTAGTTCTTGCTATTATTTTCCAAATTTCATCTAAAGCATTAGCAACATGTGATTCATCGAATTCTTCCTCTGCAAGTTTTATTTGGTTTTCTATAAAGCTTTCTAATTCTTTATCTAGAGTTGTTAATGTTTTTGGTTTTTCTGGTACTAATCCACCAAAATATTTGTTAATCATTCCTATAGTTCTATTTAATAAGTTTCCTAAATCGTTACATAGGTCTGAGTTATATCTTTCTACAAATCCTTCTGGGGTAAATAAACCATCTTGTCCGCCATTTAATTCTTTTAGTAAGAAATATTTTGTAGCATCTAATCCATATCTATCTATTAATGTTTCTGGATATATAACATTTCCTTTTGATTTAGACATTTTTCCGTCCTTCATCATTATCCAGCCATGTACAAGTAATTTTTTAGGTATTGGTAAGTCCAGTGCCATCAAGAAAATTGGCCAATATATACCATGAAATCTTATTATATCTTTGCCAACTATTTGTAAATCTGCTGGCCAATATTTATTGAATTTTGTTTCATCTTCTGACATATATCCTAGTGCTGTAATATAGTTCGTAAGTGCATCTAGCCAAACATATATAACATGTTTTTCGTCACCTTTAACTTTTATTCCCCAGTCAAAGCTTGTACGAGTTACGCATAAATCCTCTAAACCTGGTTTTATAAAATTATTAAATATTTCATTTTTCCTAAATTCTGGGTCTATAAAATGTGGATTTTCTTCATAAAATTTTACTAGTCTATCTTGATATTTTTTCATATTGAAGAAATATGCTTCTTCTTTCATTTTCTTTACTTCTCTACCACAATCTGGACATTTTCCATCTACTAATTGTGTAGGTGTGAAGTATGTTTCGCAAGGAGTACAATACCAACCTTCATATTCTCCTTTATATATGTCTCCATTTTCCATGAATTTTGCAAAGATTTTCTCTACAACTTTTTCATGTCTAGGCTCTGTTGTCCTAATAAAGTCATCATAATTTATTTTCATTTTTGCCCATAGTTCTTTTGCCATTTCAGCCATTTCATCTACATGCTCTTGTGGTGTTTTTCCTCTAGATATAGCAACTTCTTGGATTTTTTGACCATGTTCGTCTAATCCTGTTAGCATGTATGCATCATATCCTCTTAATTGTCTATATTTTTTTATTACATATGCAAGTGTTGTTGTGTATGATGTTCCTATATGGAATTTTCCGCTTGGATAATATATTGGTGTTGTTATATAAAATTTCTTATTTTCACTCATATTTAAAAACTCACTCCTTTTGGCTTTCTAATAATGTTTAAAATTTTATCACAAATGCTTGAAAATAGCAAGGGCTTTTACAACTTCTCCTGCTATTATTAGCCCTGCTACTGAAGGTACAAAAGATATACTTCCTGGTACTTGTTTTTTTGTTGCTCCATTATCATTTGCTTTTGGTTTTATTGGCTCCTCTTTTGAATACACTACTTTAAGTTTTTTTATTCCCCTTGTTTTTAGCTCTTTTCTCATTACTTTTGCAAGTGGGCATACACTTGTTTTATATATATCTGTAACTTCAAATTTTGTTGGGTCTATTTTATTTCCTGTTCCCATACTAGATATTATAGGAATATTTAGTTTATTTGCTCTCATAACTAATTCTATTTTTGCTGTAACTGTGTCTATTGCATCTACTATATAATTGACAGTATCATCAAAAATTTCTGGGCTATCTGGCATAAAAAATTCTGAATAAATCTTTACATCCGCTTCTGGGTTTATATCCAAAATCCTTTCTTTTGCAACTTCTACTTTTAATTTCCCAATAGTCTTTGTGGTTGCAATTATTTGTCTATTTAAATTGCTTTCAACAACTTTATCATTATCCACTAAAATAAACTTTCCGACTCCAGCTCTTGCTAGCCCTTCTACTACAAATGATCCAACTCCTCCAACTCCAAAGATTGCAACTTTTGAGTTTTTTAACTTCTCTAAATTTTCTTTTCCTATTAACATCTCTGTTCTTAAAAATTGATTTAACATATTTGCTCCTTTTTAGCATTATATACGGGCAGAGATGAACCCCTGCCCCACATTTTATTTTTTTAATTCTATTAATGCTGTTTCTAGTCCAAATCCTTCTTTTTCAGTTCTATATGAATGTATTAAATTTGGATTACACATACTGCAAATCCCTGAGTCTATTATATTTTCTGGAATTAACCCCATATTTTGCATAAGCACTTTATTTATCAATACTGTATCTATGTTCCATTTATTTTGTTTTTCTTCTATTATATCGTCTAAATTAATAGTAATTTTATTTCCTTGGTCATCTACATATGAGCTTCCTTCTAGATAGCCAAACTCATTTTGGAACAATTCTTTTACATCTTGTGAAACTTCAAAATGACATTTTCTAATACTTGGACAAATGCAGCAAATTATATTCTTTGGTTTACATCCAAATTCGTTCATCATTTTGTTTACAGCTTGTACAACTATTCTTTTTAAAGTTCCTTTCCATCCAGAATGAACATTTGCAATAACATTTTTTACTGGGTCATATAGAAGAAATAATATACAATCTGCATTTGTAGTAGCTAACAATATATTTTTTTTATTAGTTACTAAACCATCTGTTTTTTTATATTTTTCCAAATTAAAATCTGGTGAAAATATATTAGTTTTATTTTTTACAGCTAATATATTATTTGTATGGCATTGTCTCGGTTTTACAATATTTCTATACTTACTTCCAATTGCCTTGCATATTTGTTTGTAAGACTTTTTGGCTAATTTATATTGTTTGCTTGATACTTCTGGTTTGCCATTAATTGCTGTTCTAAAGTTTACATTTGTTCCCAAACTATATGCATGGTTTATTTTATCTTTATATTCTAATAATTTTCTAAACTGTAAGTACTGTACTTTACCAGTTTTTATATGTATAACTCTATCATTGCTTAAATCTGTTAGCATATTTTTCTCCTTGTGTTAAATTAATTATCTTCCTTCTCCTTCATCTGCTTGTTCTGTTGGAGCAGTTGGTACATTTGCATTTTTTTGTTCATTATCTAGCTTATTCATTAGTTGTTTAACCTGTTCACTTAAAACAGTTCCTCTTTCAGCATTTTTTACTATATCTGGATTGAAGTGTCCTGTCTTTACTGCAACATTTAAAAATGATTTATCTGTCATTCCTGCTAGATAATCAGTAGCTAATTGCAATGCCATTTTTTGTTCCATTGTTCTTAGTTCTTCTTCTATTTTTCTGTTAATAAACTCTTGTTTTTGTTCTGGGCTTAAAGCTATTGTTCCATAAGTACCCATTATTTCTTGCCTAATTTCATCAACTTGTCCTTGTACTATATCTCTATATAAATGTTTTTTGTTAACTTCATGAGTTTCAGTTAAAGCAGTTTCTATTTTTTTCCTTACTCTTGTTTTTACTGCATTAAAAGTATTTTCATATCTAATTGCAAAAACTTCATCTTCGTTTTGTACATATGTATATATATTATGTAATAATTTCATTAATTCATATTGATTACTTCCAGTAAATTTATCTTTTGAAGGTCTTGTATATGCTTTTAAATCTCCTATTCCGCGTTCTTTTCTATATGAAGTATATTCACCTTCTGGTCTATATCTTGTTTCCATATATGCTAAAGCATTTTCATCTTTAATATAATTTCTTACAGTTTCATCATAAAATTTATTTCTAATCGCTCCAGATTTTAATAAGCCTTCAGAACATTTTTCTACTAACTCTCTAGCAGCTTGAGGCAATTCTTCTGTTTGGTAATTCCAGTTTGTATATTGTACAAATTCTTTATAATTTAATTGTTTTGCTTTAAAAAATAAATTCCATGCAGCATTAGAAAATTGTGGTGTATCTTGGTTTTGTGAATTTTTAATTAAGTCATTTATAAAATATTCTTTCATTTTACTTGTTACTTCATAAACTACACTAGACCTTGCTCTTAGCATTTTCGTTCCAAATTCTTCAATTTTATTTGCTTCTGAATTTACTTTATTTAAAGTTCTTGCAAGTTCTGTTTCCATTTCATCTAATGGTATTCCTTCTGCTGATTTTCTTGCAATTCTTTCTTCTAAGTTTTGTCTTTCTTCTTCTGGTATGTTTGCTCCTTTTGTTCTAAGAAATTTTGCTAATTTTTTATTTCTGTATTTTTCTTGTTCTTGTTCAAATATTTCTTGTATTGCTCCTATATCATCGTTATTATGTATATTTAATCCATTTTGTTGTATTTTCTTATTTATAGTTTTTAATGCATCTTGCATATCTTCATCTTGTCTACTCATAAAATCCATTGTTTCTCTTTTTTCTCTTAAATTTTGTTCCTTCATCTGCTCAATAATTCTTCTACCGCAGTCAATTTTATCTGCATCAGTTACTGGGTATTCTGGTGAAAACATTTCTCCAAATAATGCTAAATAATCATCACTGAAGTCTTTCAATATTCCAAGTCTAAATCCGTCTTGCATATCTGAAGATAAATATGCAATAACATCTGCAAATTTTGCTATTTTTCCTTCAGGAGTTTGTGCTATAAATTTATATTGATTTTCGCTATTGGCTAATCTCATTTTTGTTCGTACTGCTTCTTCTATTGTTGCATAGGGTATTTCTGGTCTCATCATGTCTTCTCTTGTTGCTTCACCATCGTGTGAAATAACAGCATCCAAAAAATAAGCAAATTCATCTTTTAGTTGTTCTCTTAATTCTGGTTTATTTGCTATATTAGGTATTTTACTTATTGCTTTTCCGCAAAGGTCTTCACTTAATACTATTTCTATTCCCTTAGCATTGTGATGGAAATATTGTGTATTATAAACTTCTCCTAATTGGTTGAAAATTTCTTCACCTTCATGTGCACTAAAAGGATGTCCTGCATCGTGTACTAGCATCGCTGTTTGTATATAATTTGCATTAAGCCCTAACCCTTTTGCTAATCTTTTGGCTATGTCTGCACACTCTCTTAAATGTATTGCTCTTGTTGTAACATGACTCTCTTCTGCTGTTTTTGGTGTTGACATTGGTTTATCTTCTGCACGTTTCATAAATTTACTTTCGTTTATTGTATCAATTAAATAGTCCATATAGTTATCCCATACTAAATTAGTTCTTTGCATTTTTCCCATAACACTACTCCTTTTGAAAAATTTTTTACATTAACACTTATATAATAACATTTTTTGTTTTTTTTTGCAAGTCAAAAATGCATAAAGGAACCGCCCCAGGAAAACCTGAGGCGGCAGGATACATTAAATATTCATGCTCATTCTCTTTACAGTACTAATTACATGCTTGAAAATTAACTGCTCCGTTCCCTCGCAGTAGAACAGGATAGCTTCCTGACCCACATTAAGGATTTTTCCACGCAATTGGAACCCATTCATCAAGTAAAGAAGAACCTTTTCTTGATTGTCGACAAGCTCCTGCAAATAAGTAGATTCGTTGAACATTTTCTATTTCTCCTTTTTATTTTTTTCTTCCTTTAGGAAGAATACTAATATTATATCATGTTTACATAATTTTTGCAAATTACTTTATACTTATATGTATAATACTCGCATTTACACTTAGTTCTCTTGATACTATATTTTGTATTTGTGCTATTTGTTCAGTTTGAAGTTCTTTTTCTCCTACAATTACACTTACGCTATTATCGTTTACAAAAATCACTACATTTTTGAAGCCTTTTGCTGAGATTAAATTTTCTGCTATCATTATTGCATTTTTAGTTTTATTTATGTTTGCAATTTCATTTAAAGCTGAAGTCTTTTGGTCACTACTAGTTTCTGTATTATTATATATTTGCTGATATGTTTCTAACATTTGTGAATACATATTTTCTCTTTCTAATTTTGAAGTTGTAAAGTATGTATCATCCGTTTCATAAGTAGCCACAGTTTCTACTGTATTATTTTCTTCTAGTATATTATTATCTTCTAAATTTTCTACTGTATTGTTTTCTACTAAAGTATTTTCTTCTATACTATTTTCTACTACAGAATTACTGCTAACTAATGTTGCATCACCAAGTTCTGCTGTTAAGTATGATGTTGTAACTGTATTATTATCTGCTGTAAAATTTAAATAACCTGCTGTAATTAACATTAATGAAATAACTAAAATGATTAATTGATTTCTTTTTATAATTTTCATATATCCTCCTTATTTTTGCATTTCAAATACTTGAACTTTATATGTAGCCAGACCTGTTACAGCCGAAACTGCTTGAATAATATTAGCTTTTGTTGTGGCATTTCCTCCCCCTTCTGCAATTACTATTGCCCCTTCTACCTTTGGTAACATAACTGTTTGAGTTATTGCTTTATTATCTCCATCTGTAATTACTTCTTTATTTAGATTTGAAGATTCTTGTTTTCTTGTTCCTCCGCCAGAATCTGTTTCCTCTGTTACTGTTGAACTTTCAGTTTCACTATACATTGGAACTACTGTACTTGTTTGTGAATATGTAATTAAAACATCTACTTTGCCTATTCCGTTCATTTTAGATAGTATGTCCTCCAGTTCCGTTTGTAAATCATATTCAGTATTTTCTGTAATATTACTATTTTCGCTTGCTAATACTTTATAACTTGCTTCTTCTTTTTCTGGCTGGCTTTTATCTTTACTCCATATCATATTTATTGCTATTACAGTTATTATTAGTAATATTAGAAATACAACTAGGTTTTCTATATTCTTTTTGTTATTTCCTTCTGTTTTTTTAGTTATGAATTTTTTAAATTTTTCCTTTAACATATATCCTCCTTAAGAAAATAAATTGTAATTTACCCAATTCTTAAAAAATTTGAAAACGTCCGCCCAATCTCGTCGGGGATTATATATTTTATTTTTTCACTGCCCCATCCTAGAAACTGTTATTCGCAATGCTCATACAGTTTCTACGGCGGTCACCCCGGAGTCGCTCAAAAATAAAATATATAAAACCCCTGCGTTGGGCTACTGTATTGCTTTGTATTAAATTTAATGTTATTTTAAATTTGCATTTATTAGAGCCATAGATACAATATTATTGTTAATAAACAATTATATTTTCTTCAGGCACATAATAAATAGAAGAAATAGATTGTTTTATATTTTCTTTTTCTTTATCAGAAATACCTGATTCTTCTTTTTTCTCTTCTCCTATTACAATTTTTTCTATTTGTATATTACTTTTCTGAGGTTCTTGCTGTTTTTGTAATACACACAATTCTAGTTTTAAAATTGTTCCATAATTTTCTTCATTTTCTGTTTCTATTTCTAAGTCAATATTTTTTACGCTGTAATTCATTGCTTCGATTTTTGTTTTTATATCTGTTTTTAGTTTTTCCTTATATACTTCTTCTATGTATTCATTTGTGTCTACCATTACTGGGCTACTTGTTTCAATAGTTTCATTATTTTCTATTTTAAAATATTTATTCAAGTCTAGTGTATTGTTATTTATTTTTGATATTATTGGAAATACTATTGTGAATACTACATATATTCCTATTACTGTTTTTATGTATTTTTTGTTTTTTCCTTCTGGTAATATCATTTCTATTATTGTGCATATTATTACAACTATTATTATTTTTTGTGCCCATGAATTTATTATTTCTATCATTTTTCCCTCAAATCCGCCGCCTCTTATTGGGGTTAAAAAAATATATAAGCCCCCTATGTACAGCTATTAAACAAATAATTAATAATCAACCGGAGCATTAGCCCTGTGTTTGAAATTTTCAGCACTATTGCAATTCCTATTATCAATAATGCTGCTATACAAAACATTATTGCAAGTAAAATTTTAAATGTTCCTGCAATTTGTTCTAGCACATTTACTATTTTTTTATCTGCCAATGGTTCTGCTATTGCAGCTGAAAGATTATATAATGCCATTAGCACTGTAAGTTTAATGATTGGAACTATACATATTCCTATTACTACTATTATTCCAACTATTCCTACTGCATTTTTTATAACTGAAGTTGCCCCGAAGTACAGTATCAACAGAATCTCCAAGCACCTTTCCTACCACAGGAATAAATGTACTACTTGCAGTTTTTAAGCCTTTTATGGTTAATCCATCTACACTACTAGTTAAAGTTCCCTCGAGTGAAAGGGCACTAACAAACATTGTAAACACAAATCCTAATACCCACACTATGCTAGATTTTAGCATCTTCGATAATTTTCCTATCTGAATTTTATCTGAAAGGTTTGATACTATTCCAAGTACTGTTGATATTAAAAGAATGGGTAGAACATACAAAGAAATTCCATTTCCAATAAAAACAATAGCTCCTAAAATTACTGGTTGCAAAGCACTTGCTGTAATTGCTGTTCCTGTTGTCATGACCAATGCTAAAAGTAATGGAATTAATATATTTATGTATGCAACTAGATTTGTAATTGTTGTTTTTACCATGTCTATTACATTTGTAAAACTTGTCATTACTAATGTTACAATAAGTATGTATTCCACATAATACGCCACTTGTGAGATACTATTGTTTCCTATATTTTCTCCTATATTTTTTAAGACTGCATGTATTACTATAATTGCTAGTATTCCTCCAATGATTGTTATTGATGATACTATTTCATTTCCAAATAAGCTTAAAATACCCGAATACAGGGTTTTTGTATTTATTTTCCCAGACACCGCAGATTTTAAAAGTTCTTCTATATCTACATCTTCAAAAATATCTTTTGTATATTTTTCTCCCTCTTCTATAAATGAAGATAAGTTTAACGCATCTAATTGTGATTCTATTAGCTGATTAGTAGCTTGTACTGTCCCTGGGAATAACATAATTATTAGAAACAATATTATTGTTTTTTTGTAAACACACATTTTACCTCCATCTTTTAAGGTAATATTTTTACTATTAATTCTAATAAGGCAACTATTATTGGAATTGATATGCTAATAATTATTATTTTGCCTCCTAAATCTATTTTTGTAGCAATTGCACTTTCTCCTGCATCATTACAAATGCTTACTGCAAATTCTGTAAGTATTGCTATTCCTGTTATTTTTAGCAAAATTCCTAGATATTCTGAATTTATTCCAGTTTTATTACTTAGGGTGGTTAATATGTTTATTATTCCTGCAAGTTTGTCCATACTTAGTGCAATTATTAGTACTCCTGCTATTATTGATACATATATTGTAAATTCTGGTCTATATTGTTTAAGTATTATAATTATTATTAATGAAATTAAGCCTATTCCTATTATTTTAATTATATCCATCTCGTCCCTCAATTTCTAAACTTTTTTATTCCAAAGCATAATATATTTATTTTCGAAACACCGCGTAAGCGACCAAACGTAGCAAAGCGAAGTGCGATTGGAGCAACCGACATATGGGCGCCTCCGGCGACCAATATATTTGGTGGTTGCGACACACAAGGTGTAAGAAAATAAATATATTATGCTTTAGAAAAAAGACTTATAAATTAAACAATGTTCTTACAGTTTCAAATAACGTGCTTATCTCCTTTATTACCATAGTTAACACAATTACTAATCCTGCAAGGGTTGTCATCATAGCTTGGTCTTCTCTTCCTGCCCTTACCAGTACTTGATGTAAAACAGCAACTAAAATTCCTATTGCTGCAATTTTAAATAATAATTCTATATTCATATATTGCCTCCACTATATTAATATAATTACAATTGCTAAACCTATTACCATTCCTAATGTTCTATACATTTTTTCACTTTTTGATTTCTCTTTTTCTGCCTTTGCTATTTGCTCATCTAAAAATTTACTAGTTAATTCTATTTGGTTTATTTGACCATCTATATCTGTTTGCCCTAAAAGTTTACTTAGGTTTTTTAGTATGCTTCTATCTTCTTCATTTATGCTTAAAATATTTGTATCTACTGCCATGTTCCAGGCGTCTCCCGCAGCTAATACTTCCATATTACTACTTGCAAGTTTAAATATTTTACCTGTATTTGAATTTATTTGTTTTGATATTTCCTCAAAAATTTCTGGTATTGGCTCATATGTAAATTTTATTTTTGTTTTAAACATGTTTAATGCATTTTTAAATTCCTTTAATTCGCTTACTCTGTCTTCATATTTTTTTGATACTAGTATACCTATTGCTGAACTTGATAAAAATATACAAGTGTATATTACTATTTTTAATCCTAACAAAATTGTCACCTTTCCTTTTTTATTTTATAAATTGCACTATTCTCTATCAAAGGCATAAATTTTTTCAATTTTTCCCCTTTTTCCTTTGGATTTTAAAAATATTATTCTTTCAAATATATTTGTATCCAATAACTTTTTTAAATTTTCATTTAAATATAGTTCTTTTAGAGTTGCCCCGTGTGCTGTAAATATTCCTTTTATTCCGTGAACACATTGCTTCTCTAATAGCGATTATATCCTCATTGTTGCCAATTTCATCTGCAACAATTATTTGCGGAGCCATGCTTCTAATTAGCATCCTCATTCCTATTGCCTTTGGTATATTGGATAATACATCTGTCCTACATCCAATATCATTTTGTGCTTCTCCTTTGTACATTGCCGAGATTTCCCCTCTTTCGTCAACAAGACCTACTGTTAATCCATTTAAAAATTCATTTCCGTTACTTATATTTCTTACAATATCTCGAAGTAGTGTAGTTTTCCCTGCACCGTGGAAGCGAGACAATTAAAGTATTATAGATGTTGCAATTTTCCATATTTATAATATAATGCAACATATTATTACTGCACCCTATTATTTGCTTTGCAATTCTAAAATTTAAACTTGATATGTATTTAATATTAATAACCTTATTGTTCTCTATAACACAATTTCCAGTTATTCCAATTCTATGCCCACCTTTAATTGTTATATATCCTTCACATATTTCTTGTTGATATGAATAAATAGAATTTTCACAAATATTTTGCAAAGTTTCTAATATATCTTTTTGAGTTACTGCATATTTTATAATTTTTTCATTAGCATTAAACCTTAAAATAATATATTGATTATTCCTAATTCTTATTTCTTCTAGTAGTTTTATTTCTTCTTCTGTTATATTTTCTTTTAAAATCTTGGAAATACTTTTCGAAAAAAAATTTAAAATATCATAAAGCATATATACTTCTCCTTAAACTAAGCATGTCCTTATTTTAATATATGCTCTCTGATATTTTTTAGAACTAAATTTTTACCCTAATATAATCTTCATCTTTTAAATTGAAGTTTTCTCTAAAATTTATGTCTGATACAATTTCTATAACATTTGATTTATGTGCTGTCTTTTCTGACCTTACTATATATGCTTTTTGCTTTAAGACTTTACATTCTTGTACATACACATCTTGTGTTCCACCATATTCATCTTTTCCTATTATCCAGTAATTTTCTAATTCATATGGTGTTTCTAATTCTATATTTAATGTTCCATGAAATAACTTAATTCCTGTTTTACTATAGAATATATTTTCTATCTTTTTTATCCAAAAATTTGCGTTTCCTAATCCTTTTTTTACTTTGCCTTCTAGAATCATTTTCTTTTCCTCCATCAATAACTATTTTAGTACTATTTTGGGAATTTGTCCATATCATTGTAAATTGTAGCTTATCTTCTCTTGTTTTTTGTCGTTTTTTATTGCAATTATTCGAAATTTGGTTTACAATATATTAAATGTGTATTATGGAGGTACATTTATGGAACTTAACCCAATTATTATAGGTATTGCAGGTGGTACTGGTTCTGGTAAGAGCACACTTGCAGAAAATATTGAAAAAGAATTTAAACATAACATTACAATGCTTTCTCATGATTATTATTACAAAAGCAATGATAATTTACCTTTTGAAGAAAGGAAAAAATTAAACTATGATCATCCAGATGCATTTGAGACTAATTTGCTTATAGACCATTTAACTAAATTAAAAAATGGTGAAACAATTAGAAGACCTAGTTATTCTTTTGTTGAGCACCTAAGAGAAAAAGAGACATATGAAGTTGTTCCTAAAAAAGTAATTATTGTAGAAGGAATTTTACTTTTCGAAAATAAAACTTTAAGAGATATGATGGATATCAAAATATTCGTAGATGCAGATGCAGATATTCGTTTTATTAGAAGACTTTTAAGAGATGTTCAAGAAAGAGGTCGTACTTTAGATTCTGTTGTTGAACAATATTGTACAACTGTAAAGCCAATGCATGAACAATTTGTAGAACCAAGCAAAAAATATGCTGATATAATTGTTCCTGAAGGTGGATATAACCAAGTAGCTTTAAATATGATTGTAGAAAAGATTAGAAGTATAATATAAAAAAATAATCCCAGATAACTGGGATTATTTTTTTATTCTAGTTCAAATGCACCTGTATATAGTTCATAATATCTTCCTTTTTGTGCTATTAATTCGTCATGTTCTCCTCTTTCTATTATTCTTCCATTTTCTAGCACCATTATTGCTTTTGCATTTTGTATTGTAGATAATCTATGTGCTATTACAAATACTGTTCTTCCTTCCATTAGTTTATCCATACCATCTTGAACTAATTTTTCTGTACGAGTATCTATACTAGATGTTGCTTCATCTAATATCATTACTGGTGGGTCAGATATTGCTGCTCTTGCTATTGATAATAATTGTCTTTGCCCTTGAGATAAATTTGCTCCATTGGCTACCACTTCTGTATCATATCCATTTGGTAGCCTCATTATAAAGTCATGTGCATTTGCAAGTTTTGCTGCATTTATTACTTCTTCATCTGTTGCATCTAATTTTCCGTATTTAATATTTTCTTTTATTGTTCCTGTAAAAAGATTAGTATCTTGAAGCACCATTCCAAGTGAACGTCTTAAATCATCCTTTTTGATTTTATTAATATTTATTCCATCATATTTTATTTTTCCATCTTCTATGTCATAAAATCTATTAATTAAGTTTGTAATTGTTGTTTTTCCAGCCCCTGTTGCTCCTACAAATGCTATTTTTTGCCCTGGTTTTGCATATAAAGAAACATCGTGTAAAACCATTTTGTCTGGCTCATATCCAAAGTCAACATCGAAGAATTCCACATGGCCTTTTAGTTCTTCATATGTTAATGTTCCATCTTTATGTGGATACTTCCAAGCCCATGTTCCTGTATGCTCTGGTACTTCTGTTAATACTCCATCTATATATTTTGCATTAACTAATGTTACATATCCATTATCTTGCTCTGGTTCTTCATCTATTAGTTTAAATATTCTTTCTGCACCAGCAAGTGCCATTATTATTGAATTTAATTGTTGAGCTACTTGTGATATTGGCATTGAAAAACTTCTACTTAGCTGTAGAAATGAAGCAATTATTCCTACTGTTACTCCTCCAAATCCTTTTAAAGCTAATGCTCCACCTATCATAGCAACTAGAACATATTGCAAATGTCCTAAGTTTCCCATAATAGGCATTAAAATATTTGCAAATATATTAGCCTTTGTTGATGCCTCACATAATTCATTATTTATTTTATCAAATTCTTCTTTTGCTTCATCCTCATGGCAAAAAACTTTTACTACTTTTTGGCCATTTATCATTTCCTCTATATAACCATTTTCTTTGGCAATTGATGCTTGTTGTTTTATAAAAAATCCTGATGCATTTCCTCCAACCTTTGATACTACAAATAACATTAATATTACAACTGCTATAACTAAAATAGTCATATAAATATTTAAGTATACCATTGCGCAAAATACTGCTACAATTGTAATTACTGAAGATATTACATTTGGAAGACTTTGGGTTATCATTTGTTCTAATGTATCAGTATCATTTGTATAATAGCTCATAATTTCGCCATGTGTATGTGTATCAAAATATTTTATTGGTAACTGTTGCATTTTAGAGAACATTTCATTTCTTATTTTTTTTAACACACCTTGAGATATATTAATCATTTTTCTATTATATATAAAACTTGCAAAAGTTCCTATTAAATATATTATGCCCATTATGCATATTACATTTAAAAGTCCTGTAAATACTGGGTTTTCTGTTCCAAGTAATGGTGTAATATAGTTATCTATTAAAATTTTTACGAATAGTGAACCTGCAACTCCTGCAATTGAGCTTATTATAATGCATATTACTACCAATATTAGTGTTTTCTTGTAATCTGCAGTTATATATTTTAATAATCTTTTTAATGTATCTTTATTTATTTTTGGTTTCTCCATTACTCTTCATCTCCTTTTCTTTGAGATGTGTATACTTCTTTATATATATCGTTTGTCTTCATTAATTCTTCATGTGTTCCTATTCCATTTATTGTTCCACCATCTAAAACAATTATTTTATCTGCCTCTTTTACAGAGTCAATTCTTTGTGCAATAATTATTTTAGTTGTGTTTGGAATTTCTTCTTTAAAAGCCTTTCTAATTAACTTATCAGTTTTTGTATCTACTGCACTTGTTGAATCATCTAAAATTAATATTTTTGGTTTTTTTAGTAATGCTCTTGCAATACATAAACGTTGCTTTTGTCCACCAGATACATTAGTTCCACCTTGTTCTATATATGTGTCATACTTTTTAGGGAATTCATTTATAAAACCATCTGCTTGAGCAAGTTTACATACTCTTACCATTTCTTCATCAGTTGCCTCTTTATTTCCCCAACGCAAGTTTTCTTTTATAGTTCCAGAAAATAGAACATTTTTCTGAAGTACTATTGCTACTTCATTTCTTAATGTTTCTATATCGTAGTCTCTTACATCTATTCCACCAACTTTAACTGTTCCTGTTGTTGTATCATATAATCTTGGTATAAGCTGAATAAGTGTAGTTTTAGAGCTTCCTGTTCCTCCAATAATTCCTATTGTTTCTCCTTCATTAATTTTAAGATTAATATTCTTTAAACAAGTCTTATCTTTATTTCCTACATAGCTAAAATTAACATTGTTAAATTCTATACTACCATTTTTTACTTCTTTTATTGGATTTTCCTTGTTTTTAAGTGCTGGCTCTTCATTTAATATTTCTACAATTCTTTCTGCTGATGCCATAGATATTGTAAGCATTACTAGTACAACAGAAATCATCATTAAACTAGTAAGAATTTGCATAGCATATGTAATTAAACTCATTAATTCTCCAGTAGTTAGCGTTCCAGGACCTACTATTAATTTTGCACCAAACCACGATACTAATAAAAGTCCTGCATAAGATACTAATTGCATTAGTGGAGAATTATATGCAATTATTTTTTCTGCTTTAGAAAAATTTTTATATATGCTTTGAGAAACCTCTCCAAATTTTTCTTTTTCTTCTTCCTCTAAAACATAAGATTTTACTACTCTAATTCCTCTAACATTTTCTTGAACTACATTATTTAATTTATCATATGTTTTAAATAATTTTTCAAATATTGGATATGCATGTGTAGCTATAAAATAAAGTCCAATAGCAAGGACTGGTGCTAGTGCTAAAAATATTAAAGATAATTTTACATTTATTGTAAATGACATTATAAATGCAAAAATTAATGTTAATGGTGCTCTGAATGTAATTCTGGTAAGCATTTGGTAGCTTTGTTGAACATGTGTTACATCTGTTGTCATTCTTGTGATAATACTTGCTGTCGAAAATTTATCTATATTTTCAAATGAATAGTCTTGTACTTTATAATACATGTCATGCCTCAAATTTTTAGCAAATCCTGTTGATGCTGTCGCTGCAAATTTTCCTGCAAGTGCTCCAAATATTAACGAAAATGTAACTAATAAAAGTAATAATAGTCCTAATTTATATATTAAAGGCAAGTTATTTCCATAAATTCCATAGTCCACCAATTTTGCCATTACAAAAGGAATTAGAATTTCCATTATTACTTCTAATGCAACAAGTATTGGTGTAAGAATCGTTTGTTTTTTATATTCTCTAATTGATTTTGCAAGTGTTTTAATCATACGTCAAATCTCCTTTCATTTTTTAGACATTAGTATATTTTACAACAAATTTTAAATACATTCAAGTTTTTTTACCAACATAAAAGCACCTTATAAGCAGGTGCTTTTATAAATAATTATTAACCTAATGCAACATCTAATACCATCATTATAATAAATCCAGCAATTAATCCGAAAGTAGATAGATTTTTATTTTCTCTTACAGATTCTGGTAGTAATTCTCTTGCTGCTACTACAATCATTGCCCCTGCTGCAAATGCTAGTAAAAGTGGTAGCACGCTTCTTATATACATTACTAATATGGCCCCTATAACAGCTGCCACAGGTTCAACTAATGCTGATGATTGACCTATCATAAAGCTTTTAAATCTTGAATATCCTTCGCTTCTTAATGGGAGAGCAACTGCCGCACCTTCTGGAAAGTTCTGGATTCCAATGCCTATTGCCAGCATAACTGCTCCAATTACTGTCATTCCTGGTACTCCACTTGCTATTCCTCCAAATGCTACTCCTATAGCCATGCCTTCTGGTATATTGTGAATTGTTATTGCTGATATTAAAAGTATACTTCTTTTAAGTGAATCTGCACTTCTAAGTTTTTTCTTGTTTTTTAATACTCTATCTAAGAATTTATCAGATAATAGAACAAATAATCCTCCAACAATAAATCCTATTGTTGGTAATAGCCATTCTATGTATCCAAGTTCACAAGACAAATCCAATGCAGGAGAAAGCAATGACCAAAATGAAGCTGCAATCATTACACCTGCACTAAAGCCTAAAACAGTATCTAATGCTTTTCTATTCATTTCTTTAAAAAAGCAAACCACAAGTGCTCCTAATGCTGTTATTCCCCATGTAAATGTTGTTGCAATTAATGTTTGAATTACTGGATTTAAATTTTCGAACCAAGTCAAATTATTCACCTCGTATTACATAATATGACTATATTTTCATTTTGTTACACGAGGTTGTCTGCAATTAATATGTTCAAAAAGTTTCTAATATCCCTTTAGCTGCCTTTTTACCTGCAGCTATTGCTCTACATACTGTTGATTTATTTTCTGTTAAATCTCCTCCTGCATATACTTTGTCTATGTTAGTTTTTCCATTTTCATCAATCACTACTAAGCCTTTTTCTAAGGCTATTCCTTCGTTTTCTAGTAATTGTTTTTCTGGTGATAAGCCTATTGCGAAAATAAATGTGTTTACTTTCATATTGTAATTTGTACCACTTAAATCCACTGCTTTTCCATCAATTACTTCTGTTTTTATACATTCAATTTCTGTTATATGCCCATTTTTTCCTTTTGCGCTAATAACCTTTGTACATGGTATTATTTCTACTTTATCCTCTATAGCATCTTGTATTTCTATTTTTCTTGCTGGCATATTTTCTATACCTCTTCTATATAGAATTGATACTTTGCTTGCGCCCATTCTTACAGCACTTCTTGCACAGTCCATTGCAACGTTTCCGCCACCTATTACAACTGTTTTACCTAAATCATCTATATCTCTCCCTTGATTATATTCTTTTAAAAAATAATCAGATTCATAAATACCTTCTAATTTTTCATTACATAATGAATAAGTTGTAGGACTTCCTGCACCAATTCCCAAAAATATTGCTTCATATCCTTGTTTTTTTAATTCTTCTATGTTTATATCTTTTCCAAATTCACAATTTAATTTTACTTCTATTCCTAAATTTAATATTGTATTAATTGTGTCATTTAAGTCATTTTTATTTAATCTATATGGTGGTATACCATATCTTAAAATACCACCTAATTCATTTTCTTTTTCAAATATTGTTACATTTGTTCCTTCTTTTGCAAGTTCAAATGCACATGATAAAGATGCAGGGCCAGAACCAATTACTGCCACAGAATGCTTATTCTTATCTTTGGGCTTAATATGATATTTTATTGAATTGTTTTCTGCATATTTGTTAACCCAATGCTCCAATTTTCCGATTTCTACTGGATTACTTCTAATTCCTCTTGTGCAGCTTCCTTCACATTGGTCTTCTTGTGGGCAAATAGCGCTACATATTGAACTAAAAATATTATTATCCATTAAAATTTTATATGCTTCTTCCATATTCTCTTCTTTTAATTTTTCAATAAAAGAAGGTATACTGGTTTGCATAGGGCACGCCTTCTGGCATGGCTTATTCTTACAATTTAAACAATATTTTGCTTTTTCTTGAATTATTTCAACTGGCTCCATTCTTTTCTCCTATCTTAACGTATATAAAGTATTTATATAAATATCCCTTTTTCTATATTTTGTGAATTGTTATATTTTTCAAATGAACGTATTCCTTTGTATTTTTCTATTTCTACTGCACTTTTTTGTGCTAAAGATTTTGGCAT
>ERZ779869.1539-NODE-1539-length-21234-cov-3.705510_pt1 | contig 21234 bp, 15 predicted proteins | sample MGYA00511557_ERZ779869 | MGnify/ENA primary metagenome ERZ779869 (study PRJEB29588, sample SAMEA2154620) | human gut metagenome | biome: human gut; feature: human-associated habitat; material: faeces | place: Denmark | collected 2008/2010 ... | reverse complement strand
GGGTGGAATAAACTTCGGTTATCCCTAAATTTTTTGCAAGTGCCTTTAAGTATGCAATGTCAATTAAATTTTGCGTTTGCTGTGGAACTTTGCCAAACAAATCTTCTAGTTCTGTTAATAATTTAACGCGATCTTCTTCCCCTTCGATTCTTGAAATATTTTTATATACTGTCATTCGTGTGGCTTCATCTGTTATGTATTTTTCTGAAATAAAGGCATCTATGCCAACCCTCATCAAAACTTCAAAGTCATTTTCAGTTTTATTACCCTTAAGTTCTTCTATCGCATTTTTTAGTAATCGGCAATACATATTATAACCGATTTTTTGAATATGACCATGCTGTTCAGCACCAAGAATATTTCCACTTCCCCTAATCTCAAGATCTCTCATAGCAATTTTAAATCCACTGCCAAATTCGGTGAACTCAGACAGAGCTTCTAGTCGTTTAAAGCTTTCTGGCGATAATTGCTTGCTTACTTTATAGGTAAAATAGGCATATGCTTCTCTTGTTCCCCTTCCTACTCTACCTCTTATTTGATATAATTGCGACAACCCAAATTTGTCCGCATCGTAAACAACCAAGGTATTTGCATTAGATAGATCTATGCCATTTTCTATGATAGTAGTTGAAATTAGAACATCTACCATTCTATTATAAAATTTATATATTACATCTTCAAGTTCTCCAGATGACAATTGTCCATGTCCAATAACAATTTTCGCATTAGGCAAAAGTTCCTGCACATGGTGTGCAAAAGCATAAATGGACTCTACTCTGTTGTAAACAACAAATGCCTGACCACCTCTGTTGATTTCTCTGTTTATTGCATCTTTTAATAAACTGTCTGTATATTCCCTTACATATGTTTGTACAGTAATTCTTGCTGATGGCGGTGTAGAAATGATTGATACATCTCTGATTCCTGATAGCGACATGTGCAAGGTACGCGGAATTGGAGTCGCCGAAAGAGTCAAACAATCTACCGTGCTATGCAATACTTTTAGTTTCTCTTTGTCATTTACACCAAACTTTTGCTCTTCGTCTAGAACAATTAAACCAAGATCTTTATAAACAACATCTTTTGACAACAACCTATGCGTTCCACAAATTACATTGATTTTGCCAGATGCCAAATCTGTTAATATCTGTTTGGTTTCTTTAGGAGACCTAAACCTATTTAATACCGCAACAACCACCCCAAAATCTTTAAATCTTAACAAACAATTATTGTAGTGTTGTTCAGACAAAATTGTGGTTGGTGCCATAAAAGCAACTTGCTTGCCTGAAAGTACCGCTTTAAAAATAGCACGCAGTGCAACTTCGGTTTTGCCAAAACCAACATCTCCACAAATTAATCGGTCCATGACTCGTGGGCCTTCCATATCGGCTTTAACTTCTTTAATTGCTTTTAACTGGTCTTCAGTTTCGGTATAGGGAAAACTATTTTCAAATTCCAATTGTATTTCATCGTCCTTAACAAAAGCAAAGCCTTTTCTGCTTTCTCGTTCGGCATAAAGTTTAAGTAGGTCAAACGCAATTTTTTTAATATTGCTTTTAACCCTCTCTTTAACTGCTCCAAATTCCGTTCCGCCAATTTTAGATAATTTAGTTGGACTTTCCGCACCAGAAAAACGCTCTAACAGGTCTAATTGATCTATTGGAACATAAAGTTTATCACCATCTCGATATCCAACAACGACATAATCTTTTGTCCCAAAACTTCCGCTAAGAGTTGTTACTCCTTCACAAACACCAATGCCGTGTATATTATGCACAACAAAATCGCCAACTTTTGGAACACTAAAAGTATCTTGCCTATTTACCAAAACATTATTTACACTTTGCTTACGTGGAAAAATATCATAAGTACCTACAACAACTATCTTTTCACTTGGCATAATAAACCCTGTTGTAAGTTCCATTGGCAAAATTGCCGAGCCGTTATCCGATATTTTTGTATGCTTATTAATTTCAATATATATTGAATTTGCATTTAATCTTTGTTTTAATTGTTTTGAATTTTTCTCATCGCCAGCACAAATTATAATTTTATATCCTTCTAAAATCCAACTGTTTATGTCATTGACAAATTCTGAAAATGAGTGCGTATATCTGATCATTTGCAATGTTTTAAAGTTGAAGACTTTTGTCGGATTAAAAAATCTGTTACTACTTGTTATTTTTTGATTTACAAATGCTTTTCTTTCATTTATTTCATTAACAATCTGCGAAATTGGAATTAGTCGTAGCTCTTTAACTTCTAATATTTCGCCACTTTTATTTAACTCCTTTTCTCTCTTCTTTAGTTCGGCAACCATTTGTTCCATTGCATCATAAACCATTTTTGCTTCATCGATTGCAACAACAAAGTCATTGTTTAAATAATCAAAAATTGTTCCCAAATTTTTTGTGATAAGCGGAAAAAGATAATCTAGGTTAAATGACCTTTCCTTATTCTCTAACTTAAATTTAATTTCTTCTACAATTTGTTGAAAACGTGCCATTTCATTGTTTTCTAATTTTGCTAAAGCTACCAATTTGTTTAATTTTGTAATGAGTTCTTCAGATTCACCTTCTTCCAAAAGTAAATCAGTAAATGGACAAATATCAACACAATTAACTTCACCATTAGATTTTTGATTGTTTACATCAAAAGTTTTAATTGTTTCTATTTCATTATCAAAAAGTTCAATCCTATAAGGAACAGTAGAATTTATTGGGAAGATATCCACAATATCTCCCCTAACTGAAAATTGACCAGGACTATTTATTAATGGTTCCCTTGTGTAACCAAGCGAAAGCATTTTATCTGAAAATGTTGCCAAATTAATCGTGTCTGTATTCTTTATATTAATAATATTCTTCTTAAATAGTTCTGCACTTGGCAAAAACTGTAAAATTGAATTACTATCTGCAACTACAACTTTAATTTTACCGGTAGTAAGCCCATAAATTGTCCTTATTCTTTCAATGTTATTTTCATTAAAACTTGCTTTAGAGTAAACAAGATTATCCCCTGCCGGAGGCAACAATCCAACCATATTTGGACTTAACTGATTGAATAGTTCATAAACTTTTTTTGCACAAAGAAAATCGCCGGTAATGTATAATACCCTACCGGTTGCTCCTAAACTTGCGATAACTCGTTCTGTCTGACTTAAGTTAAAAACCGAACAATGTACACCGTTCTTAATATCATCAATCAGATTTTTATAATCACCGCCAAGTAAACTAAAATTTAGTGTTTCTTTTAACATTGCCCATTTCCAGCTTAGTTATATTTCTGCATTAAATCTTCTGCACTTGCTCCATTAATATAATTGATAATTGCATTTACACCCTTGTCTATAGCTACAAAAGTTTGGTCATTTCTTATTTTAGACAAAACAAAATCCGCCACTGACATTGCTGGTTGCTTTTCACCAATACTTATTTTAAGTCTGATAAATTCATTAGTATTAAGTTCAGCTTTTATGCTTCTTATACCATTATGAGTGCTATTACCTGAAACCGACTTTATCCGTATTGTACCTTCCTTAATATCAAAATCATCAGACACAACAACAAGTTCAGTTTTAGTATTTACATTATATTTTTTAACAAGTTGCTTTACTGCTATACCACTATTATTCATAAATGTCAATGGTCTTGCTAAAACAATCTTTTCCCCATCAATAAAAAATTCAGAAATTTCACTATCGCATTGTTTTTTGTTAAATTTTTTGCCTAAAATCTCTGCAACTTTGGTGACAACCAAAAAGCCGGCATTATGATTTGTAAATTCATATTCACTGCCCGGATTTCCAAGCCCAACAATTAACTTCATTTTTTCTCCTTATTTTATAATCGCACCTGGTCCTATTTTTGAACCTTCTTTAATTTCGCACGCTCTTGCTATAACGGCATTTTCAGCAACAGAAACATTATTTAACAAAACTATATTTCCACCTTCACCACAAACCCTTGCGCCATCATAAATTTTACAATTCTTATTAACATAACTTCCCTTAACTGAAGCGCCAATAATTTTACATTCTTCATCTACAACCGATTCTTTTACTGAGGCGCCATCAATGATTTTGCAATCACTTTTAATTAACGCGTCACTTCCAATTACACTATTTTTAATTCTACTTTTTGAACCAATTACACTTGAAATTATAGATGAACCTTCAATTTTAGCTTCTGCACTTATAATAGAATTTAATATTCGGTTGCCACCAAACAACTGCACATTATCACCTATTTCAGTAGTACCGCATATAATGTTGGATGGGTATATTATTGTGCCTTCACCTATTGACACACTACTTTCAATGTATGTGGTTTCTGGGTCAATAATCTGCACTCCGTTTTCCATATAATAGTCCATAATGCGTTGCTTTAAAATTTTTGAAACGCGTGTACAATCGGCAAAAGTTATTACTTGCGTAAAATCTTGTTTATTAAATTTATATTCTTCCATTCCATAAATAAAATCAGTATGTTTTAAGTACTCTGTTTTACATACATATCCCCTTTCAAGTCTTAAAACATTTAAGTCTTTTGTTTCGGCATATTTGACTGCATCATCTAAAACTACCGATGTTACAAGCGGTGTATCTGAATATAAAATAATAGTCCAATCTGAATTGGTTAAATCAGGCTTTATTATATTAATTATATCTGTTTGGTTAGATTCTATCTCTTTAATTGTTGGTTTTTCTGCACAAGCATTTGAAACCCACTCTAAAATAGACTTGCCATAAAGCTTTGTCTGGCAAGTCGGCATATTTTTTTGTTTGTTTTTTACCGAGTTCGGCATTAAGATTATATACGCAATTGATTTGTTATTGCTTTCAATTTTTGCCAGCTGTGGCAACTGTATTACTTCTTCCTCTTCCATTACCATATTTTTATATCTCCTAATATCTACTTAAATGATATAATTAAGAAAAAAAATTGTCAAGCAATTACCTTTTAAATACTAAATCGAAGATATGTTTACAATCTTGCTCTAAAACATTTGGTGTTATAATTAATTTATGATTCAATATTGAACCACCATCGTTTATTTTTTCTCTAATTATTTGGCTGTCTTTATCATCGCCAAACCCATAAACAACACGTTCTATTCTGCCATTAAGCATCGCACCGTAGCACATTATACACGGCTCCTTTGTAACGTAAAGAGTACAACCCGTTAATCTCCAATTTTTTACTATTTTGCATGCCTTTTTTAATACAACAATCTCTGCATGCAAAGTGCAATCCCTTTTTGTTTCTCTGCTATTATGGCCACAAGATATCACTTTATCATCTTTAACTATAACCGCACCTATTGGCACCTCGCCCTTTTTATAAGCTTTGTATGCTTCTTTAATTGCAAGATGCATATAATCTTCATCTGTCATATTTATTTCCTTACTTATGATACTTTGTGTTATTAATTATTGTCATTGCTCGATAAATTTGCTCTGTTGCCACAACTCTCATTAATTGGTGTGGAAAAGTTATTTTGCCAAACCTTATAACCATATCTGCCTTATTTAATAGTTTACTACTTATTCCATTTGAGCCACCAATTACAAAGGTAATTTTACTATTTCCACTATTGGCACAATTAGTAATTAATTCTGCAATACCTTCACTAGAGATTTCTTTCCCCTTTAGATCAAAAATCACAACATAGCCTTCTAGTTTCTTTTCTAAGTTCCAAGATTCAACTTCAACAATTTGTTCAGTAGTACATCTGGAATTTGGCAAATATTCAGGTACTTCAACAATTTCAAATTTACAAAAACAGGACAATCGCTTTATGTATTCTGCGATTGCCTCGTTAAAATATTTTTCCTTTATTGTGCCAACTGTTAATAGTTTAATCATTTGCATAGAAGTTTTTAAACCCCACCAAGATTTGTAAAACCATAAATTAAGGTACTAATCCAATCCATAACAAGCCAAGTTAAACATATTATTAACATAACTCTGCCTTGTTTAGATAATTTGTTTTGATTTGTTAAAGGTTTACCCATATTTTCTTCTGTAACCGCATTTCCGTTTTGAAATTTATAACTATTTAGATTATCGGCATCCATAAGTTCAATGGTAGTTGGTTTATAAACCTTTTCAGAATCGTTGTCAATTTTAACATCTGGTTTCTCTTTTTCTTTTCTCTTTTTATTTATTGCAGAAAAACCTCGGAAAATTAAATAGATAATACAAGCTGCAACCAAAGCGCTTATTAATGCATACATTAAATATTGCACAAAATATATTTCTGCAACTTCAGTACCAGTTTCTGTCGCTGTATCACCAGTAACAAGAAATGAATAGGTAACCGCAATAAAGTTATTAAAGAAATGTATAACAATTGGAACCCAAATTGATCCAGAAATTAAAAATGCCAATGCTAAAATTACGCCTAAAATAAATTGATGTACTGTTTGATCTGGTCCACCATGCATAATCATAAAAATAAAAGCACTACCCAAAACACCTACAACATTATTAATTTTTTTAAGCCCAGTAAATATTAGTCCCCTAAACAACACTTCTTCACAAAATGCAGGAATTACACAAATTGTTAAAGTATATAGAAGATACATCCAAACATTGCTTATCACTATATCGGACTGCACCGACTGATACCCAAAACTGTATAGAACTTCTAAAAAACAATTAGTTAATCCAGAAAAGCCAAAAATACAAACTAACGAAATCACAAAACATAAGCAATAGTATAACCACGATACCTTTTTGTTTAACTTTACTTCTACCGCAGTGTTTTTCTTCTTGTTTTTTGCAACTATGTATACAGCAAGTACAAAACTTGCATCTAATATTATGTTAAAAACAAAAGACCATAAATCACTTGTAAACCCTACAAAATATACCGACTGATACAACAAACTTACAACTGTTTCAAAAACCAAAAATAAAAGCAAGCCTTTTACTGCATCATCTGGAGTAAAGCTATTGTCGGTAAACATTACGGAAAAATCTTTAAATAACTTGTTGTTTTCTTTTTTCTTTTCTTCTTCCAAAATTAAATCTCCTTGTTTGTCTTTAATAAAAAATTTGTTCCAAGTTTGTCTTGGTATGAAACGCCTATAAAAATTTGACTATCTAATTTTTCTCTTTTAAGCCTTAGGTAAGTTTCTCCATAAGCCAATTCAGGTGTGTTATTTACTTCGCTTAAATGCATGAGCACAAAATGTTTCGTTCCATATTTTATCAGTTCCATAATTGCAAGTGAACAATCGGTATTGGATAGATGACCATTTTTTGATGATATTCTTCTTTTTAACTGATAGGGATATGGTCCATTCATAAGCATTTTTAAGTCGTGATTAGATTCAATATATATTAAACTACTTCCTGCCATAGCCATAAGTACTTCAGTTGTAATTGTTCCCACATCTGTTAAAATTGATACACTTTTTGTTCCACAAAAAATTCGATACCCAACTGTGGATATTGCATCGTGTGACACACTAAACGCAACAATCTTAAATCCAAAGTAATTAATTTCCTCACCAGGTTTAACAAATCTTCGGTTGGGACTTGCAACAGCACTTAATTTTCCTTCTATCCAGTTAGGGTCAGTTGCAAAAACTTTAGTCTTATACTTTTTTGAAAATCTTGTTAATGAGCGTATGTGATCTACATGAGTATGTGTTACAAATATTGCTGATATCTTGGAAGGATCAGATCCTGCTCCTATTATTCTGTTTTCTATTTCGGTTATTGGTAAACCGCAATCAACCAAAATTGATGTTTCTTCATTTTCAATTAATGTACAATTCCCCTTGCTCCCACTAGCCAAATTTATAACTCTCATTTCTCTCGTAATTTCTCCTAACCAATTAGCAAGGTTAATTATATCACAATATATTTAAAAATACAAATATCAATTACTCAATTATGTTATTACCTTTCAACCATTCTTCAATAAACATTTCAAGATTCAGTCCGCTCGCATTCTCAAAAGCCTGAATAAACTCTGTTTTAGATGCTATTTTGTATTTGTTGTTTTTGAAAAACAGACTAAGTCCTTTTACATAAGCTTCATCACCAATTTTTTCCCTTAACGCATCTTGGAACAATACGCCTTTTACATAAATCATATAAACATATTCATATTCGCTTGCGTACTCATTAACATATAGTTCCATACTTAAATTTACTGACGAAGTTACAACTGATTGCATTACATCCATGTATAATAAATAATCCTCTTTATTTTCCTTAATTATTTGCTCTCGTGTAACCCCATATTCTGGGTGATTTTCAAAAAACATTAGCGTGCTGTATTCAGCTAACGATTCATCTATCCATGCATCTTTAAGTTCGTTATTCCCAACAAGGGAATACCACCACTGATGTGCAATTTCGTGAATTATTACCTTGTTTGTGTTAATTTCATCAATAATATTATCTGCAATTATAACTAGGTTTGGATATTCCATCCCACCATGCAAAAATGGTGTAAATACAACATTTAAAACTGAATATGGATACACACCAAAAGTATTACTAAAATACTTAAAACAACTTACTGCTGTTTTTAAATAACTTTCTAATCTTTCGTCATTATTATAAGCATAAACTCTAACAAAAGTTCCACTCACCTTCTCTTCTGCCATTTTCCAATCATCGGCCAAACACATAGCAAAGTCTCTTACTGCAAGCGCCTTATATTCGGTGGTTGACATTTCGCCTTGTGCTTCAGTTTCAGTTTTTACCAACTCTCCTGTTGAAGTTAAAGTATATTTACTTGGGTAACTAAGTGATACTTCATAGTTTGCACAATCGGTATAAAAAGGGTCGCCTGTTGAATAATAAGGCGAAGTATCAAAATTGTCATTTTCATATTTACATAATACTGGATACCAGTTCCCAAGACTTATTGTATGGTCAGTATATCCTAATCTATGCGTAGATTTTGCAAGAGATAAAATAAACTCTATTTCTATACTAAGTTTTTTATTAATGGCAAGTGGCTCAAAAAAATCAACTTTTAGAGCATTGTTGTCTTCCCCAATAATTTGATAATTTGCATTTTGCCCATCTACCCTAACAGAGTCAATTACAAGGTCACCATAATTTTTACCATCGTAAAAACACTTTTCAGAATTTAATATTGTATATGGCAAAATCTTTGCATCTTCTGAAAAGGCTGTTCCATATAAATTAAAACAAACAAAAGATAGGTTGTCTTTTATTGTGTTAATGAACACCACCTCTTCAGTTGCTGTTATCTTTTTCTCTTCATCGCATAAAGTTGCAGTAATTTTATAATTATTTAAACCTTTGCTTGCTTTTGTTACTTCTCTGTTTTTGTTACAACCTGTTAACATTGTAACAAGTACCGCAATTAATGTTAGACATAATACCGGCTTAATTATCTTCCAAAATTTGCAAAAATTTTTTTTCATTTTCGCTCCTAAAATTATAATTTATTGATATAATTCTATGAGAAAAAATGTGATTATATGATGAACAAAGTAACAATTACTTCGTTGCTTTTCTTTTTATTTTTAAGCCCATTAAGATAGCAATTTTGCTGGTTGATAGTTTACATAAATTTAATACTTTGTGTCAAAATGGTCCATTTTTATATCTAAAACAACGTTATGATTTTAAAATTATTTGTAAATTTTAGCAAATTTATAAATTTTGATTGATTTTTTTATTAAAAATTTTTCAATGTTTTTTAATAAAAACAAGAAGCAAATCTGTTTGGACTTGCTTCTTTCTGTAATTAAATTAATAACATTGGTTTAATTATTGAACCATGGTTAGTAGTTGGCTTTTCTACAATAAATTTTAATTGAATTTTTTCTTGAAGTTCTGGGATATGTGATATTATGCCAATGGTCATATTTGGACTTTTTAATTTGTTAAGAATTCCAACTATATATTCACAGTAATCTTTGTCAAGTGTCCCAAACCCTTCATCTAGGAAGAAGAAATCCATTCGTTTATCTGACCTAGACATAATTGCGTCTGATATTGAAAGTGCAAGAGCTAACGACACAACAAAAATTTCACCACCAGACAATGTGTTAACCGGTCGCCTAATGCCATTATTAAAATTGTCTAACACATAAAATTCTTTATCTTCATATTTTAAAACATACTGCCCATCCATAAGTTCCTGCAATTTGTTTGAAGCCATAAACGAAATATCATTTATATATTCTTCAGCAACATATTCTAAAAGTGCTTTACCCCTTAACAAATCTAACAATTCAGTTTCAATTTTTAATTCCTTGTTCAGCTTATCTCTGTCTTGTTCAAGTATGGTTAAATTATTTAGTTCTGTCTTCTTATTTTCTATCATAGTAGCAAGTTTTCCATACTCTTCTCTATTAACTTTGTTAACTTCTTCAAGTTTTTCAATTTTATTCTTCATTTCATCTATAAGAGATGGAACAGACTGCCTACCATTAATTTTTAAGTTAAGCTCTTGTGCTTTAGACATTAAAATTGCAATTTTATTATCAAAATCAGAAATCACTTCTTCTAATTCTTTTATTTCTTTTTCAGTTAAGCGATACATATCTATCTCGTCAAAAGAATTAATTCCAACCTCAGAGATAGAAGCGTTTAAATTTTTAATATCGGCATCGTAATGCTTTTGATGTTCAAAAAGAGAAGAAGACATTATACAATATTTAGAATTTAACGCATTTAACTTATTTGTTATTTCTTCAACCGACTTTCGCCTAGATTCTATTTCTTTTTTATTGGATTCTATACTCTTTGAAAGATCATTAATTGCTTTCGTATAATCAGAAACATTTTCATAACCTTTTAATTGATGTTGTAATTCGGTAATTTGTTTTGAAACTACTTTTAATCTTTCAGCAAGCAACTTTCCAGCACTTTCTTTTGTTGCGTACATTTCTGTTATTGTACGCATTGTTTCTTCATGTTCACAAATGTTATTTTGTAAATTGGTTATACTTTCTTCTAACCTTGTTCTATTTAAAAGCAAAATATTTAATTCTGCCGTTTTTTTGCCTATCTCACTTTCATTTCTAGCAATTAATTGCATATCAGCTTCAACTAGCTGTTTTTCAGTTACTAAATTATCTATTAGTTGCAAATATTCATTACATTTTTCACTTGCTGAAATAAAACTCATATTATACTTAATTTTATCAATATTAAGATTATTTATTTTTTCTATAAGTTTATTCTCAGACTTTTTAGATTTTTCTAGTTGCGACAACTCTTGTTTTATTTTTAGTTCAGCAATTGCCAAATCATTTAAACCAACTTTCTTGCGATTTAATATCTTCTCGCATTTACTTGTTACACTTTTTTGTACTTCAGCCAATGAAGTTGTTAATTCAGCTATTTCAGATTCGGTTTCAGAAATGATACCTTTAATTTGGCTGATTTCCGAATTAATTTTTAATTGCTTATCAACTAATTTACCAAGTTCTTTTTTTGCTTCATTTATTTGCCCATCGACAACCAACGTGCTTAATTTGCCAATAATATTTTTAGATATGATTTCATTTTTACAAATAGGACAATTATCACCAATTTTAAACCTGTCACTAAATTCAACCACGCTGTTTTGTGCGACAATAGCATCTTTTTGCTCGGTGAGTTTGCTCAATACTTCCTCTTGCTCTTTAATCTGTGATAAAGCCTGCTCATATTCAAGTGATTTTGTTGCAAGGTTGCCATTCTGCTGTGATATTTTTAATTTTTTATTTTCAATTAATTTTTGCAACTCTATTGCTGTTGCATTTTTTCCTGCAATAAACTCTTCAGTCACATTGCAGGTATTTAATAATATATATCGCTTTTTTATTTCACGATCTATAACATCAATTGGATAAGCAACATTTTCACTCTCCCATACAGATTTTCTAAGCTCATCTAATTGATTAATTACCAATTGTTCTTCTTGTAAACATTTAGAAATTTTTTCATTGGTTTTTGTTTTTAGGTTAAGTGCCCTATTCATTTTGTCATCTGCAAATTTAATATACTTGTTTATTAATGACAAGCGATCCGAAAGATTATTATAATTTTTAATGACATCAAGTTCTGCTATTTTAGTGCAAATAGTTTGATATTCCTTGCGCTCTTTTTCTATATCACTTTTTAATCTTTTAAGGTTGTTGCTTAAGGTATTCTTCTGCTGTGACAAATCTACCCTAATTAATTCAAGAGAACTGCTCTCTTCAATAATTTCTGACCTTAAATTATTAAGAGAATTCAGTTTTTCATTGTTTTCCTTTGCAACTTCCATCTTAACTTTTTGTTCTGCAAGAGTAGTTAAACTGTTTTGACAATTTTCTATAACAGAATTTGCCGAAGCCAAAAAATCTTTTGTTATTTCTTCTTCGTGACTTTTTTGTTTTATTAAGTCATCTAGAGCAAGTTTTTCTTTTGCAATTGAATCATTTTGTGCTTTACATGATTGTATTAAAAAGTCATTATCAATAATTCTTCTTGCTTTTTTAATTGCCTCTTTTTTATCAGCAATTGTTGCCCCCAGCCCCGCATTTTCCCCAAGCAATCGATTTACTTCGTTAAGTTCCTTGGTGTTTTCTGCAAGTTCATACTCTTCTTTAAGCACTACTTCTAACTTTTCAATTTCGTTTGTATTTGTTTCAAACGATTCATTTAACAGAATAGATTTATTGGTAAGAGTTTGCAAACTTTCTTCAGTAGCATCTTTATATAATTCTATTTTTCCATCTAATATTGCAACCTCTTTCTCTTTTTCGCTTGCCTTTGCCTTTAATTTATCCCAAAGTTCTTGTCCATATTTATTTAAATCAAATATACTGCCAATTAAATTTATTCTTTCGTTTGGTCGTGCTTTTAAAAATCCAGCAAACTCACCCTGTTGAAGTGCCACACATTTTGTAAATTCATTTTCGGTTAAACCAACATTTTCTTTAACAAAGTTATCTACCTTTAAAGCACCTTCTGCTATTTGATTCTTGCCAAAAGATGTAAGTTCAAAAACTTCACTAGTTTGTTCTACTTCATCATTTTTCTTCTTTTTGTATACTCGAACAATTTCAAATTTTTTTGTTTTTCCATGATTAGTAAGTTCAAATGCAAACGCAACTCTTGTTTGTTTACTTTTTAAATTTATGAAGTCTGAGTTTGTTTTACTTCGGCCAACATTACCATAAAGAGCTAAAATCATGGCATCTAAAATTGTAGACTTACCACTTCCAGTTGGTCCAAATACACCAAAAAGTTTTAAGCCCTTAATGTCTTCAAAATTAATAGTTTGCTTTTCAATAAAACTATGCAAACCTTCTATTTCAAGTTTAATTGGTTTCACCAGACTTATCCTCCATCAAATCTAAAAATAGCTTTACAATTTCTTTGCTTGGCTCAATATTTTTTTTGCTTCTATAAAAATTTTCAAATAATTCTTTATTAGAAAGTTTATCTCTTCCACCAATGTATACCTTATCGTCTTTTTCAAGATTTGTTAATTGTAATTTCACTTGAAGAACACAAGGGTAATTCTCTTTAATCTCTTTTATATCTTTTGATGTCAGTGGAGAATTTTGCACAATCGTTAATTCAACAATGTCGTTATCGTTGTAATTTTTAAGTGCTTCTGCCAAATTTTCTTTTCCCATTACGCACACTTGATCCATTTTACAAGCGGATTTTGTAGGAACAAACTTAAAGTCTTCCAGTTTATCTTTATTGGTCTTTATTAGTACCATACCGCTATTCTTTTGGGAATAAGCAAGTTTTATTGGCGCACTACAATACACCATATTATCCTTAATTACTTGATAATCATGAATATGTCCCAACGCATAATAATCAGCCTTTGGGAAATCTGATTTAGATACTATATTTACATCTCCAACTTTAAATGTCCTAACAAAATCATTTTCAATTAAAGTTCCACCAGCAACCATTAAATGCGTTGCCAAAATATTAAAAGTATCTCTTTTAAAACCTTTGCATGCAATTCTTGCCCAGGCTTTAACCTTTTCTTCATATGTTTCACCCTCTACTTTGCAATTAAGCCTATATTCCATTGGGTATGGCAAAATCGCAACTGCCAATCGCTCTTTGCCTTTATTTGATGCATTCGATTCTACAATAACATATCCTTCACCAACTTCAACCACCCTGTTTTTACTTTCGGTGTTTATTTCACAAATTGGGTTTAAATCACCAACTAAAACTATGTTATGTTTTTTTGCAAAATGCCTGTTTGCAGACAACCTTTTAGGATCATCGTGATTTCCTGCAAGAGCAATAATTACCCTGTTATTATCTTCAGATAATTTTTCTAGGGTATTATAAAACAATTCTTCGGCATCGCTAGTCGGTATTGCTTGGTCAAAAATATCTCCGGCAATAATGACAACATCTACATCGCTATCTTGTGCCGTGCTTACAATTTCATTCATCACTTTGCGTTGCTCATCTATTCTGTTTCTTCTGTCCGTTTTGGCACCAAGATGCCAATCACTTGTGTGTAATATTTTCAAAACTCATTCTCCTGTAACTTTTTCTTTTTATGGTAAATGACTTGAATAATTGCCTTTTTAATGATATTATTATATTATCAAATGAAAAATATTGCAAACGATTTTGGGGTACCTTTATGTCTTTGTGTTCTTACTCTAGCGATACACATTCAGGGTCTTTTTTGGTAATAGAAAACACCTTTATAAACGAATATCTTCCATTAGCACCGGCTTCGTGTGTTAAGGTATATTTGTATGGTCTTTATCTTTGCACAAACCCAAATTCAATTGAAAACACATTAAGTAATATTTGTCACATCTTAAATATGGATGCTGGCGAAATTAAAGATAGTTTTGAATATTGGCAGGCAGAAGGGCTTGTACAGATTTTAGAATCGCCAACTGAAAACGAGTTAAATATAAAATACTTGCCCGTTTCAAAAAGAGTTGGCTCAAGCAAAAAGCGTGCCGATAAATATAGTAATTTCAACAGCAAAATTCAAGCAGTAATTAAAGGCAGAATGATAACTCCAACAGAATATAATGAATATTATACCCTGCTTGAAAGTTACCACTTTGACCAAGATGCCCTTGTCTTAATAGCTAATTATTGTGTAAAACTTAAAGGTGATAAGGTTGGTTTTCCCTATATAATTACCGTTGCAAAATCTTTTCATAATCAAGGACTTAACACAACTGAAGCTGTACAATTAAAATTAACTGAACACGAAGAAATCACCCCTGAAATTAATGAACTATTAAAATGTCTCGGCAAAAAAACAGCAATAACCCTTGAAGACCGCAACAACTACATTAAATGGACAAAAGAATTTGGCTACACTATTGGTGTAATTAAGGAAGTTGCAAAAAGTCTTAAAGGCAAACCGAACGCATCCCTCTTTAAATTAGACAATCTCCTTTCTTCTTATTTTAAATTGAAACTATTTACAACTAAGGATATTGTGGAGTATAATACCAACCGCGAAAAATATTTAGAACTTGCAAAAGATGTTACTCATACTCTTGGTCTATACTACGATAATCTTGATACTATAATAGAAAATTACATAACTGATTGGCTTCAAAGAGGATATGATGAAGACACAATAAGAACTATTGCCCATTATTCTTTAAAGCGGTCTACTAGAACCATTGAAGGAATGAACAATGTCATTCAAAAATTTTATAAACTTGGACTAATCTCTAAGGAAAGCATTAATCAATATATCGATGAAGTAGTTTCTATTGACCAAGAAATTCAAGAAGTTCTTGATAAGTGCAATTTACTAAGAAGCGTAAATGTTTACGACCGCAACGCATACCAAACTTGGACCAACACTTGGAATATATCAAAAGATATTATCTTATATGTCGCCGACCTGTCAAAAGACAAAAATCAACCAATGCAATACATGAATAAAATATTGTCTAATTTATATGAAGAAAAAATAGCAAACCTAGAAGATGCAAAAAAATATCTATCAAAATCCCAAGCAATGAAATCAACAGGCTCTTCAAACAAAAAAGCCAAACGACCATCCACCGAACGCGTGCTTGAGCAAAAAGACTTTGATGCGTTATTTTCTAATTTAGATAATATTGAAATTTAAGGAAAAATATGTTAAGTAAAAGAGAAATTCAAGAAAAGGTAAATGAAGAATATGTAAAACTAAGAGAATCTGCTATTTCAAGAGCAGATAACCTTTTTGATTCTCTTAAACAAAATAAAGAGTTTTACAACAACTACTGCGAAATTAATAAATTAAATTTTGAAATAGCTAAAAAACTTAACAGAAAAGAAGATGTATCAAAAGAAAAAGAAAAATTAAGTAAACTTAACCAAACAAAAAAGGCCATCTTAAAAAAATTAGGCATTCCTCTTGCTAGCCTTTCGCCAAATTACACTTGTAAACTTTGTAACGATACTGGAAGAATCGGTTCTAAGTTTTGTTCTTGCTACAAACGCAGACTTAGTATGGCGATGTTAAAAGAAAGTGGACTAAATACTACCGAACTAAAAACAATGAAAGACTTTGATACTAATGTATGTACAGATCAGGATGAAAAACACAAAGCCTATCTTAAAAAGCTGAAGCAAACACTTACTGAGTTTACCGTTTCATTTCCAAAAGGTAAGTTCCTAAACTTATTTGTTTACGGACCAACTGGCGTTGGAAAAACTTATGGGCTAGAATGTGTTGCAAGCGAATTAATTAATAAGGGTTACTTTGTGAACTTTGTTACAGCATTTCAATTAAACACAATTTTCCTAAATTACCATAGCTCATTTGACAAAGACAAACAGAATATGCTAGAATCTTTGCTTGACCCAGATTTGTTAATTATTGATGACCTTGGTAGCGAACCTGTTTTTAATAATATCACAAGCGAATACCTATATTTGATTTTAAGTGAAAGACATCTTAAACACAAAAGCACGTTTTTCTCTTCTAATTGCAGTCCAAGGGATATTTTTGATAGATATGGGGAAAGAGTTTTTAGTCGTATGTTTAATAAAAGTGCAACTTACACATTATTAGTTGATGGTCTTGATTTAAGATTATACAGAAAATAAATTTTAAAGGAAAACGAATTTACCTCAGCGTTTTCTATTGCTGAGGTTTTTTTATGGGAGAAAATTATGGAAGAAAATAAAATTAGAAATATTGCAATAATAGCTCACGTTGACCATGGCAAAACAAGTCTTGTCAATGAGATGCTTAAACAAGGTGGCGCATTTAGAGAAAATCAAGAAATTGCTGACCGAGTTATGGACAGCAATGCCCTTGAACGTGAACGAGGAATAACTATTTTTAGTAAAAATGCATCATTTATGTACAACGGCACAAAAATTAATGTTGTAGATACACCGGGCCATGCCGATTTTGGCGGAGAAGTTGAACGAGTTCTTAAAATGGTTGATGGAGTATTGTTGGTTGTTGATGCATTTGAAGGACCAATGCCACAAACCAGATTTGTTTTACAAAAAGCACTTGACCTTAACTTAAAGGTTATTGTTGTGATTAATAAAATTGATAAAAAGGATGCAAGAGTCTGTGAAGTAAAAGATGAAGTTTTGGAATTACTAATGGACTTAGACGCAAATGATGAGCAATTAGACAGCCCATTTGTCTTTGCATCTGCACGCACTGGCATTGCATCTATTGATGAAAATGTTACCGGCACCGACTTTAAGCCACTTTTTGAAATGATACTTTCTCACATCCCTGCTCCAAGCGGAGATAGAACAAAACCATTTAATATGTTAGTAAGTTCGGTTGAACAAAATGATTTTTTAGGAAAACTTGCTGTCGGAAAAGTTGAGCAAGGTATAATAAAAGTTAATGATCTTGTGGTCGCAACTAACCACTTTTCGCCTGACCGAAAATTTCAATTTAAAGTTCAAAACTTGTTTGTGTTTGATGGGCTAAAAAGAATACCAGTAAAAGAAGCAGGCGCAGGCGAAATTGTTTGCATCGCAGGTTCATCAGAAGTCACCATTGGTGATTCGCTAAGCGATTCTAATAACATTAATACAATTCCTTTTGTTAAAATAAGTGAACCTAGTGTTGAGATGATGTTTTCGGTTAACACAAGCCCCTTTGCTGGCAGAGAGGGCAAGTTTTGCACAAGTAGACATTTAAGAGAGCGTCTTTACAAAGAAGCAGTTAAAGACCTTAGCTTAAAAGTTTTTGACACTGAATCTGCAGACAGCTTTAGAGTCCTTGGTCGTGGCGAAATGCACATCTCTATTTTAATTGAAAATATGCGTAGAGAAGGCTACGAACTTCAAGTTAGTATGCCAAGAGTTTTAATAAAAGAAATAGATGGAAAAAAATGTGAACCAATTGAACAAGTTTTCATAGATGTCCCATCTGATTGTGCTGGTGCAATAATAACTGACCTTTCTAGCCGTAAGGGTGAATTGATAGACCTTCAAACAAAAGGAGACCGTTCTAAATTAACATTTATAATCCCTGCCCGTGGACTATTTGGTTACAAAAGCCAATTTTTAACTGAGACTCGTGGCGAAGGAATAATGAACAGCACTTTCTATGAGTATCAACCATATCGCGGAACAATTACCCGAAGAAATATTGGAGCACTTGTTGCATATGAAGATGGCGAAGCTGTGCAGTACGGATTATACTACATTCAAGAACGCGGTAAATTAATTGTTGTCCCTGGCGACAAGGTATACGGAGGAATGGTTGTTGGATTTAACCCTAAAGGTGATGATATTATTGTAAACGTTTGCAAAAAGAAACATTTAACAAACACTCGTTCAAGTTCAAGTGATGAAGCATTAAGATTAGAACCTGTTAAGAAACCTACCCTAGAAGAATTTTTGGAAATTCTTGATGAAGATGAATTACTAGAAGTTACCCCATTAAACTTAAGAATGAGAAAGACCATTTTGGACCATACAATTAGAGGCAGAATGGACTTTAAAAGAAAACAGGAAAAGTAATAGCAAAACATTTATTTTTGACACAATTTTGCTGTTATAAATTTTAGTAAATATTCAAATTAGACAAAATTTGGGGTATTTTTGACACAAGAGCATCCCCAAGAGTGTTTGCTCAAGAATAAAAACAGGCTTACTGTTGGCTTTGATTTTTTAAAAAATTAAAAGCAAAAAAGAGATAATTTAAACAATTATCTCTTTTTAATTTTAGTCAATAGCCAAAGCATCTGGAATATACTTAGAGCCAATTTTGTAATTTAATTCTTTAGTTTTTTGCTTAACGCTTTCACATAATAATTTGCTATCTTGTGTAGACGTATAAGCACTTACAATGTTTAGTTGATTAAATCTTGCCACCGCTCTTTTAAATGCATTCAGAAAATTATTAAATTTATTTTGATTTAAAAACAGTTCCCTACCCCAAGTATTTTGATCAATACTTTCAATACAATATGGAGATTTTACATACTCTCTAAAGTCTCTAATAAGTTGTCCTCCTTGCTCCATTGTATATGGTTTTAAAAAATACATGTTTGATCTTAATAAAGCAACCGCTTTGGGATCGGTTAATCTATCTCTAAACAATGGATTATCTAACATCATTGAAATATTCTTGTCTAATGAATTGCGATAGTTCTGAGGTAAATTTGGAAGCGACAAAATATATTTTAACACCAAAGTAGCAAGTTTAGATCTTTCATTAAGAATTTGTTTAAATTCAGGTTTTACTCCTGAACATTCTTCAAAACAATTTACAATATTCAAATATTCTTCTCGTTTAGAATCTCGGTAAATACTTCCATCTGGACGAACAAGTTCAGTTACGTAAAATGGGCCAGAAAAAATTTTAATTCCAAGTTCATCATTCTCAGCAACTTTTTTGTTAAATTCTTCTGCAATCATAGCGTTTAAAATGCCAATTTCAAACGCACCCAACACCTCTGGCATATTAGATTCTGATAAACCTTTATTTAATGATTCAACAGTAAACATGTTGTACAATGAAACTATATAACCATTTGGTATATAAATTGACTTAACACCTTTTGCCATCGCATTTCCCTCTTTGTTATATTTTAACACAATAGCAAATAAATTGCAATACTAAAACTTATCTACCCCAAGTTTTGTTTTTATATAGGCCATTAAGTTCTGATGTAAGTCATCTAATTCTCCATCTAACATAAGCTTTTTCATAAAACCTTCTTTATTTTTCTGCAAACTCATAATTACTCCTTTATTATAGTTTAAGTAAAATATTAACTAAAATTCAAAAAACACCTAGATTAATTAGGTGTTTTTTCTTGTTCTCTGTCTTTCTTTCCTTTCTTTATTTTTTCTTTTTTTACTCTTTCTTTTTTTGCATAATCAGAACTATTAGATTTATGAATATTTGACCACAAAACAATACCTATCTGAATTGGAATTCCTATTGTGAAGATTAACCAAAAATGATATTGATTAAACGTTATGTATATGCTGGTTAGCAATGTCCAAACAAGAGTAGATATAAGTATAAAATTAAACCACATTTTCCCCCAAATAGAATTAAAGACAATGCCCACTATACACGTTACAGGAACAGCCCATAAAAAAATAATCCATGCATTAACATTAAAAGTAATAACAGCATAAACATACGAAACAGTAGCAATTAACCAAACCAACATTATCGCAAGTAGACTTATTGCAAGTTCATTTCTTAATCTATACCTATATAAGTGCTCTACTTTTATTTGTGTTACTTTTTCTTCAAAGATATTAGCTATGGGTATGTTGAATATTTCACACAGTCTGTTTAACGTTTCAACATCTGGCACAACTTCTCCAGATTCCCATCTTGAGATTGCCTTGTTAGAATAATTTAATTTCTTTGCAAGTTCTTCCTGAGTTAATCCATTTGCTTTACGTAAATCTTTTATATTATTACCAATAATTAAATTTAAATTTTCCATACATAAATAATACCACAATTCCACCTAAATGTACAGTAAAAATTACAAATTCTCGCATGAGTGGAATTGTAAATTTTAACGGACATTTGCCATTGTCTAGTTCCACCTTACCAACAATATGGTTGGGAATGCAAATTTTTATATTCTCTTTGTTTTTACGCTTATTATTAATATACTAACAGTATAAACCAAAAAGGAGATAAATTTATGAATAAATTAATTAAAAAACAAACCAAAAACAAAGAAACAATACCTGTATTTTTTGCAACCGATGATAATTATATGCCATTTTTGCTAGTAACCTTGGAGTCTATAGTAAGAAATATGAATAATGATTA
>ERZ779869.1535-NODE-1535-length-21295-cov-5.165866_pt1 | contig 21295 bp, 14 predicted proteins | sample MGYA00511557_ERZ779869 | MGnify/ENA primary metagenome ERZ779869 (study PRJEB29588, sample SAMEA2154620) | human gut metagenome | biome: human gut; feature: human-associated habitat; material: faeces | place: Denmark | collected 2008/2010 ... | reverse complement strand
AAGGCGGGGATGAAGCATGAAAAAATGTTATGAGACAGTCTGGGAGATCTTTAATAAATGCGCCAACAATCAGATGCGGGATGTATTTTTTGAGGAAGTAGCGCTGGATGATCCGGAGCAGTATATCCGGAGCCGTCACAAAGACAGAGAACTGAAGATCGAGCGGGAAGACCTGGAGGATGGAACCATTGTCTATCATGTGGAGACTTCCGGGATCGCGCAGAAATATACCTTCACGGAGATCTGAGGGCAAATCTGCTGTGCTGAAAATATTAAAGAAATAAAACTTACAGGATATTAAAATGTATACTAAACAGAATGTTGTTATTGTAAAACAGAAATAGATGTGTTATGCTGAGAACAGGAAAACAACCGTGTTACAGGGTGGCTGACCTCTATTCTACATAGAATGGGGGTGGTGCTGATGAACAATAATCATTTTGATTTCAAAGACCTTATGGCTTTTGGAATGTTCATTTTGTCGCTACTGACATTCATTTACTTGATTTGTCACTAAAGTAGCAAAAGACCTTCCCTGTACTTCAAGTGCATTACGTAAAATACTGTTTTCGCTTGTATTAACCCAATAAGAATCCATCCTTCTTCTTGCCGCATAACACGATATTGACCATGGATTATATACATCTGTACTGCCAAAATGATATCCATCGTACATCTTTTTCAGCTCATCTGAAAATTCTGCTTTACAATAAGCAAGCAGCTCTTTTACTTCTTGCTCTGTAAAACCAAAACAGTCATCATAATCTTCATCCTGCACTGTGCAGACAACTAAATTATTGAGACCCGAAAATATATTTTCCTTCGCAATTCTCTGAATTCCTGTCAGAATTGCCTTTTGAAGATAATCGTTGCCTTTCAGGGACGTTGCCAGAAAACGATTCAACATGGCTCTTACTTCATCATAATATCCTTCGGAATTTGCAGACATAAACGGAGTATCATATTCATCTAACAGCAAAAATACTTTTTCTCCATAATACGTACTCAGTGCCTGACAAAGAACAGCAATTGAACGAATTACATGATTTTCTATTTCTTTTCCGATGCTTTCCTGACATAAACTATTATAAATCATATTGAATTCTTTCACCTGGAATTCTGACAGTCTTCCATCATTAACCATCTGATAAAAGCGCTCATACTCCGCACGTACAGTATCTTTCAATGCATAACACAAAGATTCTGCATCCCCCGCTTTCACGTTAAGGAAAGACAAAAATACAACAGGATATCGATTGAGCTCCTTGTAGTGGACAGATTTTGTAATCTTTGTTCCACAAAATAAATCGGAGGAATCTTTTGTGCAGTCAAGAAATTCTGCCAACATTGACATATTAAGTGTCTTACCGAACCTTCTCGGTCTTGTAATTAATGTAATCTGATACCAGGATTCTAAAAACTGTTCAATAAACTGTGTTTTGTCCACATAATAGGCTTGTTTTTCACGCAAATCGCGAAAGTCCTGTACTCCTATTGCAAGTTTAGGTTTTTCCTCTTGTATCCCAGATACATTGTACAGAATGCTGTCTTCCTTTACCACGTCACAACTTGCAACATAAGTTGGTTTTCTTCCAAATAATTCATCTAAGGAACAGGCTAACACCTCACTTATTCGTTCCAGAACTTCAAAGTCCGGTGTTCGGTTTCCATTCTCATAATTAGTATAAGTCGATCTGGAAATCCCCAGTTTTTCTGCCATCTGCGCCTGAGTGTAGACCCGGGATTTACGTAATTTTGTCAAATACTCGTTAAATTTTGTTTTCATAGAATCACCGCTTTTTTTCTTTTAGTATACGCTTTTATGTTTCGTTTTGCAACATTCTTTTTTATTTATATACAAAAAAGGACAGAAAGGTTTCGCTTTGTTAACCTTTCTGTCCTTTTTAAATAGTTGCTATCTTATTTTCCTTACAGCATAGCTCCGAAATCTGTTACGATTGCCTGTCCTGTAATCGCCTTTGATTCATCGCTTGCAAAGAACAGGATTACATTTGCTACATCTTCTGCTGTACAAGATGGTGTTCTAAGATTACTGTGTGTTGACATTGCACCGATCATATCCGGGTCAAGTGCTGCCGGATTTGTTCCTGATGTCATTGGTGTAATGATATTTCCCGGGCAGATTGCATTACAACGGATTCCTGTTGCCTGGAAACGAAGTGCTGTATGCTTTGTCACTCCTACGATTGCTGCTTTAGATGCTACATAAGCAGCTCCGCCACATCCTTTCACTCCAGCGATAGAAGCAACATTTACGATAGATGCTCCTGCCTGCATCTTCTGTGATGCAGCACGCATGCAACGCATAGTTCCTTTTTCGTTCGTCTCTACGATACGATCAAGATCTTCGTCTGAGAATCGATCGATTGGTTTCAGTCCTTCCTCAAGAATTCCTGCATTATTCACAAGAATGTCTACCTTGCCATATTTCTCGATCACGAGATCCATCAGTCGCTCCGGATCTCCCTTCTTTGAGATATCTGTTGAAACAGCGAAAACTTCTCCTCCTGCTGCCTTAATCTCTTCTGCTACTTTCTCCAGTGCAGCCTCTCTTCTCGCTGTGATAACAACAGTTGCGCCCTCTTTGGCGAACATCTTTGCTGTTGCTTCTCCAACTCCTGAGTTACCACCTGTAATAATAGCTACTTTACCTTTCAAACGATCCATTTCAAAGATCCTCCTTTGTTGTTATAGGTAAAATTATACAATTCTTCTTTCAGTATTTCAATCTATTTATCTATATTTTACATTTTGTTTTATGCTTTATATTTCATCCAAACAAATTCATAGCCTTTCAAAACTGGATCTTTCACTTCTACAATTTCACCATTCACCAGATTTCTGAAAATGCCTTCTTCCTGCATCCACGCAGTCTGTTCACTTTCGCTGAAATTAAACAGTGCAATAAATCGTTCTCCCTTATACTCTCTGAGGATTCCTAAAATACTGTCATTGTGAACATCATATGTATATACTTCTGCTTCCTGGGAAAAGACATTTTCCTGTCTTCGGATCTGTTCCAATCGGTTCAACATCTGGAACAATTGTCCCTGTACAGTAGAAAGATCTTTTCTCTTATCCGCGAGTTCCCACAGGAATGCTCCTCTGTGGAGATAACGTGAATCAGATGCTTTTTCAGCATCATCTTTATAACTATAATCATTTACCTGTCCTAACTCATCACCACTGTAAAGCATCGGAATTCCCGACTGTGTCAACATGTAAGCGTGGAGCATGAGATCTTCTTGAATTGCCGTCTGCATTTTTTCTGCATTTCCTTCAAATCCCGCTGCTTCAATTCCGCACATGGATGCTGTTGTTCCACAAAATCGTGCATCTTGAGTTACAGGATCATCGTTATATAACTCTCCACGGCTGATGCTGCCTGCTATCTTTCCGGTGAAATAATCATTCAGATAACGCTTATGAGAAGGCTCTTCCATTCCCCATTGTTTCATTGTATCAAAATCAAGCCCCCAACCGATATCGTCGTGACAACGAAGGTAATTCAAAAATGTATATTGCTTTGGCAGACGGCTAACTATATCCATCTGTTTCTTCAAAAGCCGGATGTCTCTTGTCGCAATACTATTCCAGGTCGTCGCCATTGTTGTCACATTATAGAGCATATGACATTCCGGTTTTTCAACTGTACCAAAGTACGGCACCACCTTTTCCGGCTCCATAACCACTTCGCCAAGAAGTATCACGCTCGGACAGACAATTTCCGCAATCATACGCATCATTCTGACAATCGTATGTACTTCTTTCAGATTCCTGCAGCTTGTTCCTAACTCTTTCCAGATGTAAGGAACTGCATCGATACGGATAATATCCATTCCCTGATTCGCAAGAAAAAGAAAGTTATACATCATTTCATTAAATACTCTTGGATTACGGTAATTTAAATCCCACTGATATGGATAAAACGTCGTAAGCACATAATGCCCGATTTCCGGAAGCCATGTGAAATTTCCCGGTGCAGTTGTAGGAAATACCTGTGGAACAGTTTCTTCGTATCTCGCCGGAATATCACCGTTATCATAGAAGAAATAACGGCTCATGTATTCTCCTTCGCCTGCTCGTGCACGTTTTGCCCACTCATGTTCCTCAGAAGTATGATTCATCACGAAATCCATGCATACATTCATACCATTTTCATGACATTTTTCTGTCAATCTGGCAAGATCTTTCATTGTACCGAGATCTGGTCTTACTTTCCGAAAATCTGCCACTGCATATCCACCGTCTGATTTTCCTTTCGGAGTATCCAGAAAAGGCATAAGATGAAGACAATTTACATTACACTCTTTCAGATAAGCTAACTTTTTTTCTACACCTTTCAGATTACCGGCAAAGTTGTCAATGTACAACATCATGCCAAGCATTTCTTTTTCCTTAAACCAGTCAGGATTCTTTTCTTTCTTAATATCTCTTTTTTTCAACTCTGTGCTACGCTTCAAGTAGTAATCATGCATCTGCTCACAAAGTTCTGCATACATTGCATCATTTCCATACAACTCCATGTAAAGCCAGCGTAATTCATCCTGATGTTTTTCCATACGCTGTGCAAAGATTTTTTCTGTATTATTCACATTCTTCACCATTTTCTGTTCCATCGTCAACCAATTTATTTTACTCTTTCACAAAACAATACTGATATGCCTGATATTCGCCCGGCTCTATCGGAAGCGGCATGCCGCCATACATAAGTGCAGCTCCAGTGTATCTTTTTCCACTCTTTTTTTCTCGATATACAGCTGTTTCTTCAAGCCCTTGAAGTTTTACATAATTTACTGTCATATTTCCATGAATCACCTGCATAACTATATTTAAAAGAACTTTACTTTGTTCTTTCTCATCTGTATGCACAAACTCCCATGCGCAGATTTCTTCTGTTGTCGGATCTGAGAGACGATAGTACAATCCGTTCTGAATGATCGACGCATAGCTCTTATATTCTGCGATTTGCTCTCTGATCTCCTGCTTTTCTTCTTCAGAAAGTTTCATAAGATTCAGCTCATACCCAAAAGTTCCGGACATTGCAACAACACCTCTTGTATGAAGTGGGGTCTTTCTTCCCGTCTGATGATTCGGCACTGCTGACACGTGAGAACCTACTACCGATACCGGATAACCAAAGGATGTTCCATACTGGATCCGTAATCTGTCAATTGCATCCGTATTATCACTACACCAGATCTGCGGAGTGTAATACATCATACCGGCATCAAATCTTCCACCTCCACCGCTGCAGCCTTCGATCAGCAGATTCGGATATCTCTGCACAAGACGTTCCAGAAAATCATATAGTCCCAATACATAATCATGTAACACTCTTCCCTGATCTCTTGTTACAGAAGAATAAACATCCATCAGGCTTCGATTCATGTCCCATTTTACATATTCGATATTACCCTGATCCAACACCTTACAAATCTGATCATAAATTTCATCTACAACTTCTTTTCTTGAAAAATCCAATACAAGCTGATTTCTGCTTCTGACCGGATTTCTACCCGGAACCGTCAATGCCCAGTCTGGGTGTTTCCGATAAAGATCACTGTCTTCTGAAACCATTTCCGGCTCGATCCAGATACCAAACTTCACACCCAGATCATTAATCCTCTTAATCAGATTTCCAAGTGTGCCACCAAGTTTCTTCTCATTCACAAACCAGTCACCCAGTCCGCTGTTATCATCATCACGTTTTCCAAACCAGCCATCATCCATAACAAGCATGTCAATATCGACTTCCTTCGCCGCTTTGGCAAGCTCATAGATTGTATCTCCGGTAAAATCGAAATAAGCTGCTTCCCAGCTATTGATCAAGATTGGACGAATTTCTTCTTTATATTTGCCTCTGCAGATATGTTGTCTGATACAATGATGCAGATTCTGAGACAAGCGATTCATTCCTTCTGAGGAATAGGATAAAATCACTTCCGGAGCCTGGAACATTTCTCCTGTTTCCAACGGATAGCGAAAAGCTTCTTCCTGAAGTCCCAGCATCATTCTTGTCTGGTTTAACTGATCTTTCAACACTTCTCCCTGGAAACATCCACTGTATACAAAGGACATTGCATAACAATTTCCTTTGTCTTCTGTCGTTTCTTTTTCTGCAAGGATCATCATCGGATTGTACTGATGACTGGAGGTTCCTCTGACACTTCCGATTTTCTGTGTTCCATGCACAACCGGAACTCTCTGAACATTTCGCTCCATCGCATGTCTACCATAAAATGTTAGAAGCTCATAATCTCCGTAAAGAAAATCCAGACTTGCTGACTCAATTTTGTTTAAATAAATTTTGCCACTGCTTTCATTTTTCACACTTACACTTCTTGTAATAATATCCTGTGCGGGAAGCACTCCATAAAGAAGTACCACCTTAACTCCCGTCACCGGATCTTCCATTAAGATTTCCAGTGTCTGTGCTTCCTCCTCACTTGCATAAACTGCCGGAAGTCCTTCCAGATTATATTTTCCATCAAAGATTTTATGACTCTTGTAACGAAGGTCACAACTCATACTTCCATCTGCATTTTCTACTGCAAATGCTGTACTTCTGAAATCCCCGTTCCCGTAACAAGGAAATTCCTGTGGAAGTGTATCCATTGAATACGTACGATCTTCTCCTGCATCATATGGATTTCCCGAAAATCCCCTGTCATAATATGTCAGAAGATAGTCCATACATCCATCGGTTTTCTTCCCGTAATATAGATGTAACAAAAATCCATAGCGATCCACCTGCATCTGATATGTCGTATTTTTTGTCTGTAAAGTAAATGTTCTGTCTTTCTCGCAATATATAATTCCCATATCTAAATACTCCTGTTTTCCATTTTAGCGAAGCAAGATCTGCATTACTGTCTGTTCTCACTTCGCTATCTTTTACTTTTTATTATTTCACTGCTCCATTAACAACTCCGTTGAGGATATGCTTCTGACAGATCAGATAGAAGATCAGAATCGGAAGCAGTGCCAACAGATAGGAGGCAAATGCCAGATTATAATTTGTTCCAAACTGTGTCTGGAAGTTTAGCTGTGCCAGTGGAAGTGTATTTCCGCTTCCTGAACCGGACATGATGACGAGTGGTGTCATAACATCGTTCCATGTACCAAGTGCTGTCAGAACTGCAACTGTCGCATGCATTGGTTTCATGATTGGGAAAACAATCTTCCAATACGTTTTCCATGTGCTCGCACCATCCACGCAGGCTGCTTCTTCCAATGCCAACGGGATATTTGTCAAATATCCTGAATAAAGCAATACATTCATAGGCATATAGAATACAACGTACAGAATAATAACTCCTGCTCTGTTTGCCAGTCCCATCTGCGCCGTCTGTTTTACAACAGGCATCATCAGAATTGCAAAAGGAACAAACATTCCGCTGACAACATAGAAATAAATAAATTTGTAAAATTTACTCTTCTTATTTCTTCCGATTGCATACCCCAACAGTGAATGAATCAGAATTGAAAGGACAACTGTTACAAGTGTAATAAATACACTGTTTCCGAGAGAATGCCAGAAATCTGTCACTCTCATTGCCTCAGCAAAATTATCAAGGCTCAAATGACTTGGCAAGGAAAGGATTCCGCTGATACTATTCGTCATCTCAGAAGGCTTCTTCAGTGCAATTACGATTGTCATATACAGTGGAAAAGCAACCGTAATCAGACCAAGTAAAAGTAAAATCGTTACAGGCCAGTTTACTCGTTCTTTTATTTTCATTTTTTCCATTACAGCTGTTCCTCCTTTTTCCCTGTGATTGTCATCTGTAATACAGAAATTACAACAATAACGATAAAGAATATCACTGCGTTTGCACTCTGGAATCCAAACTGACCGCCACTCATACCATTGTTATAAATCAGATAAGAAATGGATTCTGTACTCTGTGCCGGACCTCCTTTGGTCAACGCCATGATCTGATCAAATACCATCAGGAAGTTTTTCACACAGAGTACCATATTTATGCTAAAGAATGGAATAATGAGAGGGAATGTCAGATGTCTGAACTTATTCCATCCTGTTGCACCGTCAATCGCTCCTGCTTCGTAAACATCCTCCGGAACTGTCTGCAGTCCTGAAATATAAATAATTGTATTCATCGCAATCGACTGCCATGCACACACGATTACAACTGCGATCCATGCCAGTTTTGTACTAGACAGCATACTGGAAGAAAGGGTCTTGCTTCCAAGCATTTCTCCGAAAGCCGGAAAAATGTATGTAAAAAAGTAATTGAAAATGTATCCTACAACCAATGCTCCGAGAACATTTGGAATAAAGTAGGCACCACGAAACGCACTCTTGAATTTAATCTTACTATTCAGTCCAAGTGCAAGGATCAAACTGATTACATTTGTCACAATCGTAGCTACAATTGCAAGTTTAAATGTAAACAGATAAGAACCTCCGACTCTGCTGTCTGTAAAAAGATCCTGATAATTTCTAAGTCCTACCCAGTCAAAGCTTCCATAACCTTTGAAATTCGTAAAACTGTAAATCACACCTTTGATCAGTGGCAATGTATTAAAACAGAAAAACAGTGCCACGATCGGAATTGTTATCAGAAGAAAGGTCATTTTTCTTCCACTCATTGATTTCTTTCCCATGCTTGAATTCCCCTTCCTTAATCTTCGTCCGCATGCTCTTTCTCGTAATCTTCCACTTTGCGGATGATATCACGGTTATATCTCTTCCAGTCTGTATCAAACTTTGTTAAGAATGCATCCACATCCCCTTTCATAAGAAATGTCTGAATCTGTGCATCTACTGACATCTCTGAAGGATAATAATGATCCTGATAATCTGCCATTCGGCCTTCTTCTATAAAAGATTTCACTCCATCAAGTGTTGAAGCAAGTTCAAAATCTCCTTCCTTACAAGGAACCGCTTTCTGTTCATCCAGATAACTCTGTACATTTTCATCTTTCAAAAGGAAATTAAGCACTTCATACGCTGCCTCTTTGTTCTCGCAATCTTTCATAACACTGAACTGAAGATCCACACCAGAGTTCAGCTTGTTCTCTGATGCATCATTATTAGCCGGCATTACAAAGGAATCGATATCCATATCTGGATTTACTGTCTGAATCTGTGGGATTGCATAACTTCCGATCGTGTACATTGCAGATTCTCCGTTTGCAAATGCTGTACAAGCTCCATTGTAATCATAAGCGAAAGGATCTTTCGGTCCATATGCAAGCAGTGCCTTTGTCTTTTCTGCTACTTCTCTATATTCATTTGAAAATGTTGTCTCTCCTTTGTTCACCTGGCTGCAGACATCTGCCGGTGCAAGATCAACGGCGATCGCATTCCACGGTGCAAGACAAGTCCATGTATCTTTAAATCCAAAATACAATGGCTGGATTCCTTCACTCTGGATCTGTTCACAGAGGGCTATAAATTCATCCCAGGTTTCCGGAATTTCCCAGCCATATTCCTCAAACATTGCTCTGTTGTACAGAACTCCTGCTGCATTTGCCACATATGGAACGGCATACACGCCATCCTCCGGTACAAATTCAAGCGCTTTGTCTATATCCAGGTAAGCCTGTTTAATAGAGTCCAGGCCTTCATAATCTGAAATATCCATAAGCATATCAGAATCTATAAAGTTAGAGAAATTGACATCTCCACCGATTCCGATAATATCCGGAGCATCTTCTCTGATAAAACGTGTTTTAAGTACTGTCATTGCATCATTCGGAGATTCAATCGTCAAATGAATATCGTCATGAGTTGCATTGAATTCTTCTTCAATCTTCTCAAAGGTTTTTACTGCCTCCGGTTTATACTGCACAAGCTCGATTTCTATCTTTCCGCTATTTTCACTCTTCTGTCCGCAACCTCCGAGTACCATTGCCGAAGTCATACAAAGCATCAATCCCATGCAAATGATTCGATTGCTTTTTTTATACATTTCCTTACTCCTTCCTTTACCATACACCTTTCATTTTGACACATTCCGGAATATTTTTGTCTCTTTATTCGGGTTTTCTATTTGATAAATAAATTCTAACATATCTTTATGCGACTATAAATATCTGTATTTTTTATGTTTTATAGCAAAATGCAATTTTCCCTCTCATATATTGAAGTTATCTAGCATTTTGATATATAATGATATCAGAGGTGATTTAAATGAGCGATTTACTTTTTTCTGTATTTCCAAATGAAAATTTTGTTGATCTTGGATTATATCAATATGGATGGGAACAATGTGCACCGGCACATTCTTTTGGTCCTGCCGCAAGAAATCATTACCTTTTCCATTATGTAATTTCCGGAACAGGAACATTACTTGCAGATGATGAAAACGGAAACACCATCACTTGGCAGGTAAAAAGTGGACAAGGCTTCATGCTTTTTCCGGGACAGGTCAATACTTATATTGCTGATTCTAAGCTTCCGTGGGAATATACGTGGGTAGAATTCGACGGTCTTCGGGCCCGCGAGATTGTCACAACCGCAGGTCTGAGCCTGAATCACCCCGTTTATCATGCAAGTTCAAAGGAACTTCGCAACCAGATGATGGAAGAAATGCTTTATCTGAGCCGTCATCCCGAAGAATCTCCGTTTCATCTAATTGGACATCTCTATCTGTTTTTAGATTATTTTATGCGTTCTGCTGCAACAGTTCACGTAAAACAAAACGGAAGTATTCGGGACTTTTATGTCAAAGAAGCTCTTTCTTATATCGAGCAGAATTTTCAGAATGATATTTCTGTAGAAGATATTTCCGCTTCCTGCGGATTGAACCGAAGCTATTTCGGAAAAATCTTTCATGACACAATTGGACGTTCCCCTCAGGAATTTCTGATTAGTTATCGCATGACCAAGGCGGCAGAGCTTTTGAAGATTACTTCACTCTCGATCGCAGATATTGGAAATGCTGTCGGATATCCGAATCAGTTGCATTTTTCACGTGCATTCAAAAATGTATATGGGATGTCACCAAGAAATTGGCGAACTGTGAATAAGATAGAACAATAGGGACAGTGGTTTTGCTCCACTGTCCCTTAATAAATCACATTATCCTATTAACATCTCCTGTTCAATTTCCATTTCACTTTCCAGGATACATTGCTTCAACGCTTCCAATTGTCCAGCATTTAATGCCTCTAATTTTTTCTTCTTCTCACTGTTTAGTTTAATGCCTTTTCCATTTTTCAAAGCATCCTCATAAGAAATAACATCCATCTTCCATGGAGTCAGATTTGGGAAAATATTTTTCTCATTGTATAAAAAGATCTGTATTCCACCGTAATCCATATCTCCCCAGTGATAACACTGGATTTCTTTTGGTGCTGTCTTCATTAACATTTGCAAAAAGCGAACTTCTTTTGGCGAAAAGTAGCCATGACAAAAGATATATAAAACTTTTGGATCATATTCCATGCTTTCGTAATTCGCTTTATTCTCAATTACAATAATTTTTTCAACATCATTTCGTAAAGTTGGAACGGCATGCTCTAATGTCTGTGCATTAAGTACTGTTCCATAATAATTCGAAGAAGTGTCAATTTTCTCCTCGCTTGCTGTGCCATTTCGATCTGTCAGGCAATACTCCACGGCACCTTTCCATTCTAATGTCTGAGAATAACTTAATATTCCATGTGCTGCCAGTATCTCATCATCTGACATGCCCTCTTCATATTGCGGAGAGTATTTCAAAGCTTCAATAACTGCACCTTGATAAATGCGTTCGAAAACTTTAGATGGTGTGATATCATTTTTCTTTTCAAATACTTTAGAGCTGAACACACGCTTCCATTCCGGTTCTTTCAGATCAGCTAAAGCTTTCAGGCATTTAAGAAATTCTTCATCCTCCGCTTTGGATAACTCTTTCGTATTTCCTTTATTCAGCTGTTCTAACACGTGATCACAATAAGCACTTAGACAGCTTTCGGAGACATCCACCTGCAGTTTGCATATTCTTGAAATTGCCTCTAACTGACGCTCTCTTGGATCCATGATTCCGATCAGCTCACATAATCTTGGAATCACTTCTACCCGATAATCAATCCTCGTAATATCTGTATTCATTTCTCTCCAGTCAAAATGCAGATACTTTTCTCCACCCAATGCTGGGATCCGTTCCAGAACTTTTGCCTGTCTGACCAGTTCATCTCTGCCACCTACTGTTTTCAAAAGATTCCCATCCACCTTTGGATGTTTCATTCCTGAGAGATTTCCTATGCGATAGTCCTTTGTATTCGTCTTATCGATCAGCCATTTTGCCAACGGCAGATTCTCTTCATTCCATTCCATACTCTTTCCTTATTCATTTCCCTCAACCATATCGAGGTAATCCCCTTTATCAATATGCATCATGGATACCTGATTCTGATGTCTTCTGAATCCATAGACACAGTCTACATTTCGAATCAACGACTGCAGACGTTCATCCGGTACACATACGATCAGCTGAAGCTCCAGCTCTCTCGCATAATGCAGACATACTTCGCTTCGCTCCTTATCCATCTTGGAAAATGCTTCATCAAGAAGCACCAGACGGATCTTAGAATCACGGTTTGTCTGCTGCATATAGAGCATCGCAAAGCCTGCAAGCAGTGCGACATATTTCGGGTTCTGTCCCTCTCCTCCGGAGTCACGGCCTGCCATATCATCGACTGCATTTTTGCGGACATTTCCATTCTCATCCTCTACCTTTTCATACATACTGAAAGTCAGATAATTACGGTAATCTACATACTGCTCCATCTGCTGACGATACTGGCTTAAGGATCTTGCATCTTCCTCCTTCGGAGGCATGAACTTCTCAGTCAGACGCTTGATATCTTCTTCATACTTCTGATAGAACTCATCCTCACCAAGACTTAACTGACCTTCAAATCCGTAGTCATCGAACACTTTGCTGTCTAGTTCAGGTGCTGTAAGCATCTCATAGAACTGTCCATTTTCATTCTGAGCCGGTATGATATCAATCTGGTAGATACTATCTGAGAACTTGATCTTCGCAAGCAGACGGTTGATCTCTTTTTTATGTCTGTAAGCTGCCTTGATTTCACCATGAATGGAAGCAATCACATTTTCACGCAATGTATAGTAAACCAGATTATACTGCTTATCGAATTCTTCCTTGTACTTCGGTTCGAAATCTTTCCTGCACTGATTCAGCACTTTGTCATACACATCATTTTCATGTTCTATTCCTGTAAAACCATAGGCCGGATAAGCATTATTGAACTTATTTCTACTTCTTTGCAGTTCTTCTTTCTCCGTCTCTTCCAACGTTTCCAAAGCATCCTTTTCTTTTGTCTTGTCTCTCTTATAAGCTGCTTCGCTCTGTACTTTTAACGCATCTGTTACTTCATTCTGAAGCTGTTCGTTGACAACAAATCCCTCTGTCAGGAAGTTTATCTTTTCTGAAAATGATTTGATATTACTCTCGATTTGTCCCTGTGTCTTCGCATACTGTACTACCTCACTCTGAATGCTATCAAGAATCTCTGCATTTTTCTTAAGCAACTCCAGTAATTCCTGCTTTTTCTTCTTCAGTTCGACGGTCCGGTCGCCTCGTTTCAATTCTTCTACTTCCAGACGTAATTTTTCCTGTTTCTCGTAATAATCCTGAAGCTGTTCCGCTGCTTTTGAAAGATGTAAGATCTGTTCTGTACTCTGGTTCAGACACTCAAATTTCTGTGCTGCACGCAGTGCCATCTCAACACGGCAGTCCTCTTCCACTTCCTGTTTCAGCTTCGCTGCTTCTTCTTCCAACTCAAGAAGTTTCGCCTTTGACACTTTCGTTCCGATACAGGCATATTTCCCATAATCATTCTTTCTTAAATGTCTGAAAATGTAATTGCTGTAGGAATAACAGTCCTTTGTGACACCATCTCTCGTCTCATGAAGTTCTTCCACCGTCTCACATTTCTTAATGCGGCCTAAGTATCGCTTCAGACAAGTATCTACATAAGCTTCCTCTGCGCGCACACACTCGTACAGTGTATTCTCATCTGCATTCGGCTTGTCTCTCACGATTGCCGCAGTATCCATGAGTTCGACATCCTCGATCCCCTTCATCTGCTTCATTTTGCGAAATGCTTTCGCAGCATCTAACGTATATTCAGGTGCTGTCACCAGACTGTGTTTCACACGTCCCATACGTCCTTCGATTGCATTTTTCCACTCTTCATCCGTAATATCAAACAAGTCCGCAAAGATATTTACATGGATCGTTCTTCCATACTGAGTACTAAGTATATTCTGCAATTCCTGTCTTGCACGCTTCAATTCCGTACGATATGGTTTTCTGTCATTTTTGAGGTCTTCTACCATCTCCCGCTTCTCTTGAAGTTCTTTCTGATTCTTACGGATTCTTTCACGAACATCGCCTAATTCTGTATTGATGTTGTCGAGTGCATCACTTAAATATTGCTTTAGCTTTTCAATCGAATCTTCACTCACAACACCATCTCGGATATCATCAATTCTATGCAGCGCCTGATTGCTCACATAAGCACTGACTTCATCGTCTTCCTCCCAGGCTGAAAGACCTTTTACGATATCTCTCCATTGTTCTGAATTCGTTGCCAGGAGCTGGATCGTATTCTCAATCTCCTTTAGCTCCTTCTCTTTCTGTCCATAATCGCTGGCTTTGAGTTCTGCCTCGACTTCTACCTGTTCTTTCGTATAAGCATCTTTCTCTGCCAAATAAGATTTTCTCTTTTCTTCTTTTTCCTCAATCTTCTTGAGAATATCCTGCAGATCATCCTCTTTCGATTGCAAATGTGCTTTACAATTTTCTATTTCAATATACTTTAAGATCTGTTCCACATAGATCTTATCAGCTCTTGCTTTCTGCAAGGCTAGATTATGCTGACTGATCTCGTCAAGCATTTTAATTCTCTGCTCCAAATCTTCTACGCGTTCCTTGATCTCACGGTAAGCGCCAAGCTGATCACTGATTGTTGCAACTGTGTCTTCCTTGCTCTTTGGGAACATATAATCTTTGATAAACTGTCCCGTTCCGTTCGTCATACGAAGTGCAATCGCGCTTTTCTCCATTGTCATCATACGGCCCGGCTCTACATAACCAAAAATTGCATCATAAACCGTTTTCAAATACGCTTCTTTCGATGGATATACACGGTTCACATCTCCGCGACCTCTGTTGTCAGCCGATTCTATTCTTGCTTCTACCAATTTTTTAAGTTTCGCGATTGTATACGGGACACCTTCTTCTGTCAAATATTCATCCTCCGGAATCTTTCCGGAATGACTGAAGAAACAATATTTCCTGATGTCTGTATCTGCCTTTCCAACCTCAAATGAAACACCAATACAAGTATGTGTATTCTTTCCTGTATCCTTAATCTCCAAGACGATTTGAGAACAGAAGTCCTGGTCTTCTCGGTTAAAGGAACCGTCTTTCTGCGCTCCTCTAAGATAACTTAGAACACTACGCCTGTTCTTCGCGTCATCTGCCGCTTTATTCAAGAATGTGGAAGATATACTTCCATATAAAACAACCTGGATCGCATCCATAACAGTAGACTTACCAGATCCACTTTTCCCACTGAAAAGATTCACATACTCATGGAACTCCATCACTTTGTGACTGATACCGCCCCAGTTATTCATTAACATTCTAGTAAATATTTTCTTCGACTGTTTCTCTTTCATCTTCCACACCTCCCTCTGCTTCTTCCTGGATTTCCTGTTCAGAAACTTCTTCTGTAATCTCTTCCTCTGCGTACTGATCTTCCTGATATTCTTTGATCAACGCAGTAATATCCATACTTCCACAATATAGATTGATCGTGCTGTAGATATAAATCGGAGTCTCATCCTCAACATTCTGGATTGCTCCCGGCACTTCAATGATCTGATGCTTACTCATCACATATAAAGCTTCTTTCCACTCACCCATCGTAAGCTTATAATTAATCAGATTCGTATTCTTTCCATATTCACGAATCTCCGCCAGATTCGTCACTGTAGCTTTCAAACCTTCTCCTAAAATCTTATCTCTGTAAATTAATTTAACCAGTAAGATTACTTTTGTAACGGTGGCATTTATCTTTTCTATCGCGATTCCATCTCCATGTAAACGGTAAATGTGTTCCTGTGGGTCATGCACTAATTCACAACTTAAAACAGACAGATAGTCTTCAATAAACTTTCTGTGTCTTGTACAGATCTCATAATGCAGATTGTCTCTTGGGACAAGTGTTACAGGATCATATTTCATCTGTAAAATACATGTCTGTCTGAATAATGCAGCAATTGTTTTCTTCAGGTTATCAGCTTCTGTCACTGACAATTCTTCCATATAATTAACCATCTGATTCTACTCCCTCTATCGTAAGTTTTGAAAATCGGAAACCAGCCTCATTCTCCATCTCCTGCGCCACTTCAATCTGTGCCTTACTGTCCGCAGATTCTGTTGCATGCTGCCATACCATAAATAACTTCTCCAAATCTTCTATTGATTTTACAGTATCTTTTGTCACTGTGAATTTTCCATTCTGTTCATTTTTCTTTCGAAAATCTCTGATCTCTTTCTGCGTATACAGTGGTTCCAGGACAAATTCTGTCATATTCTCTTCCTGTGATTTCTCAGGTGTTACCGCCTGTGGAGTGAACTTTTCCTTCTGATTTTCACGTCTTTGATACAGACTCTTCTCTGTCATAATCTTATATGGCTCCGAAAACCTAAGTTTTGAAGACAACTTATCCAGAATCTCTTCCGACTTGCCACTTTCATTGATCAGATTAATCAGTGCGACTGTCTGATCTTCTTCCATTACACCTTCCATCATAATGTACCGGATTCTTGCTGCGGCACGGCTTGCAAATACTGTCTTTTGTTCAATCAGCTTATTATATCTGCGCTCAATCGCATCAAACTCTCTCGAAATCTTATAGAGCATATCTGTCGCCTCTTCACAGATCTCAATCATTCTTCGCAGACGATAAGATTTCCTCGTATTTTCCTCTTCGCTTAAGAGTTCTGTTTCAAATGAGTATTTTCTTGCTTCTGTCTTTTCCAGATTTTCTTCGATCAACTCTTTTACAGCTTCTTTGTATCGATAAAAGCTGTCTGTTGTAGTCAATATCGCATATTTTTTGCTATCACTGTTATTGATCTCTTTCACAAGTACTTCCTGGATTCCTCGGAAACTTCTCTGCTTTGACAGTTCATCGAAATATCCACGCATTCCTTCCTGCATGTTCGCGAGCATCTGCAGAAGTGCTCTTGATGTATGAAGCGCACTTTTTAAAATCTCATTATTCTTCTCTTTGTCTAAACTGTAGGTATAGAGATGACTGTATACCGTAAGCACACTCTCTCGTTCCTTACCGTCATTTTCACTGTATAATTTCTGAAATAATTCTACAAACAGCTGACTGTATTCCGGAAATGAAACGACATAACTATTCAACGTTTCATCATAATCCCTTCTAAGCCATCCCCAGTCTTCAAAATGCTTCAGACTGACTGATGCCATGTTGGCTCTGGTGATCAGTTCTCCTTCTTCATCGACTCTTGCCTCACTCCAGTCCAGTGCCATCTTCGCCAGTCGTTCATTCATGATCATCTGACACTCTCGTTCCGTAAGCCCGAGAAGAGAAAAAGACTGACTGCTCTCCTCATAAAGCGCTACCAGAAACTGCATATAGAATTCCATATATTTACTTCCAAATATTTTATATAGATCCTTTGGAACTTTTTCGACCAGTTTCATGTTTTTTCTTATGTCTCCTTTTTATTCCTATTAAAGTTTCTTTTACATCTTTTTCATTTCTTATAACATCTTCTCTGCTTCAAAAAACTGAGAAAAATGTGCAATGACCGGACATTTTCCCTTCTCTGTCTGAAGCCACTCGATCTCATTCACATTTTTCTTCGGCCGATACAAGATCATCGGCATTCCTATATTCTGTGCTCCTGTCACATCATGTGCGATGCTGTCTCCGATAAAGATACTTTCTTCCACCATCACTCCTGCTTTTTCAACACAGAGATCAAAAAGTTTTCGATGCGGTTTTTCCTCGCCAGCCTCTTCACTTGTCACAATTCCATCAATATACTTACCTAATCCAAGCTTTAATATCTTCCGATACTGGACGTCTGAAGTCATATTGGATCCTATACCGATATAAATGCCTCGCTGTTTCAATTCTTTCATCAACTCTTCAATTCCAGGAGATGGAATAATCTGATTGATCAATGTATCCCAGTACAGATTATACATCTCATACGCATATGGGAAAACTGGCTTTCCAAGTGTCTCCAGCATACACTGAAATCTCACCAGGCGATTATGGTTCACCGCATAATCTCTTCCGGCTCTGTCATCTGCCTTCACTCTTGCCTCGGCAACATATTTCTCCAAGTCTTCTTTTGCTATGCCTAAATTCTCATATGCCCATTCTTTCATCACCGGCATCGTATTATTATGCGCTCCAATATAATCATAAATGGTGTCATCTATATCAAAAAATACTGCTTTTGTCATCCCAATGTCTCCTGTTTTTTTGCTACTGTCTTGATTGATGTTTTGCATCTTCTGTGCCTTGCATTCAAGAATGCCTCTGCATTCTTGCTGCGAGATGCGCGTCATGCAATGCATGACATACTTCTTCTGCGCATCTCTGCAATCCTGCCGGAGGCTATATCAGATGGGAGTCATCTCACATCTGATATACCCTGGCACATTTTGCCTCATTTCATTATAACATGTTTTCATCAAAGAAAAAGAGTTTCGCAAATGACTTTTCCTCTCCATCTGCGAAACTCTTAATATTGATCATCAGCTCTTACTCTGACTTTTCTTCTGCCACCGTTTCTTGTGACTGTATTTCTGTTGCCTGTGTTTCCGGCTCTTTTTCTGTTTCCGGTTCTTTCACTGTTTCTGGCTCTGCTGCTTGTGTCTCTGTCGGCTTCATCAGGATTCTTCCGGACTCCTGCTCTTCTTTCTTTTCTCCATCTGCTTCTTCCGGTTCAGGGATTCCCTTCACTTCACGGAAGATCTTCATGAATTCCTTACCTGTGATCGTCTCTTTCTCGATCAGGAAGGCTGCAATCTTATCAAGAGCATCTCTGTTCGCACTCAAGAGGCGTTTTGCTTCTTCATAGGAAGCTTTGAGCATCTTCATGATCTCTTCATCGATCTCAGCTGCTGTCGCTTCTCCACAGTTACGAACTGCACGACCGTCCAAGTAACGGCTCTGAACAGATTCAAGTCCCATCAGACCAAAGCGCTCTGACATACCATACTGTGTGATCATTGCTCTGGCGATCTTCGTTGCCTGCTCGATATCGTTCGATGCACCTGTCGTAACAGTGTCAAATACAATCTCTTCTGCTGCACGTCCACCGAGTGCAACAACGATCATTGCTTCAAGTTCTTTCTTCGTATTTAAGAACTTCTCTTCCTCCGGTGTCTGCATTACATAACCGAGTGCTCCCATTGTTCTAGGAACGATTGTGATCTTCTGTACCGGTTCTGTATTCTTCTGAAGTGCTGTAACAAGCGCATGTCCAACCTCATGGTAAGATACGATTCTTCGCTCTTCTGCACTCATGATACGGTCTTTCTTCTCTTTACCTACAAGTACAACTTCCACTGCCTCAAAGAGGTCTTTTTGACTGACAACCTGTCTGCCATGCTTAACTGCAGTGATTGCAGCCTCATTGATCATATTGGCAAGATCTGATCCAACTGCTCCTGAAGTTGCAAGCGCGATCTCTTCCAGATTGACTGTCTCATCCATCTTAACATCCTTCGCATGAACCTTAAGAATCTCGACACGACCTTTCAGATCCGGCTTATCTACTATGATACGGCGATCGAAACGTCCCGGTCTCAACAGCGCCGGATCAAGTACCTCCGGACGGTTTGTTGCTGCAAGAACAAGTAGTCCCTTATTCGTATCGAATCCATCCATCTCTGCAAGAAGCTGGTTTAATGTCTGCTCACGCTCGTCATTACCGCCACCGCCAAGTGCGCTGTCACGGCTCTTACCGATTGCATCGATCTCATCGATAAATACAATACATGGAGCCATCTGCTGTGCCTGCTTGAACAGATCACGGACACGGGAAGCTCCTACACCTACATACATCTCTACAAAAGCCGAACCGGACAACGAGAAGAACGGGACGCCCGCTTCTCCGGCTACTGCCTTGGCAAGCAGGGTTTTACCTGTTCCAGGAGGTCCGATGAGCAATGCACCCTTTGGCAGCTTCGCTCCGATCCCACTGTATTTCTCAGGATTATGAAGGAAATCAACAACTTCCTGCAAGGATTCCTTCGCTTCATCCTGTCCGGCAACATTCTGGAATGTGACTCCGGTCTGCTTCTCCATATACATCTTGGCATTGCTCTTTCCGATGCCCATCATACCGCCGCCTTTGGTCATCCGCTTCATAAAAAATGCGAACAACAATACCATCAGAATGATTGGCACAACTGTGATGACCAGCTCCGTGATCAGAGAACCTGCCGTATCCGGCACTTCTGCCTTAAACTGCACTCCACCCTTTTTCAGCTTCTCTACAAGTGTTTCATCATTCACAAGACCGGTATAATAATCAGGATCCTTCTCTTCCGTATCTCCGGAGTCCTGCATCTGCTCCTGGAGCTGACTGATCAGATCATAGGTTCCATTTTCCCCGGCTGAGCTACTGCTGTCCTTTGAAGAATCAGAAGTACCGCTTTTCTCCGTGGACTCTTTGGATGAACTGCTTTTTTTACTCTCATCCTTTACTTCTTTTAAAGTTCCCTTCAGCTTTTCCTTTCTTGCCGAATCCGTAAGTACAATATTAATCCTGGAATTTGTAAACGTCACTGACTCTACCTTTTTATTGTCTACAAGCTTCAGGAATTTATCATAACTGATCTCTTCCGGGGTTCCTCCCCGCATAAGAGAAAAGAGGCCCATAACAATAAAGGTGATCAGTAACGTGGTAAATAAAATGATACCCCATCCCTGCCGGTTATTGTTCGGACCTTTGTTCTTATTATTCTGGTTATCCATCATTTTCCTCCTAAAATCAACTAACTTCCATTATAAATACAGGCTTTCCATAAATCAATAAATAATTTATAAAGTATCGTTTTTTGCCCTATTTCCCTGCTTTTTTTCTTACATTTTCCCTGCTTTTCTCTTCATTTTGCCGCCTTTTTTGCACTTTCCGCAAGATATTAGTATGATGCCAGGGGCAAAAGGTCTGAAACCACGTGTGCTTGCACACTGGTGGTAGAATGACCTTGAGAC
>ERZ779869.1530-NODE-1530-length-21320-cov-7.714084_pt1 | contig 21320 bp, 20 predicted proteins | sample MGYA00511557_ERZ779869 | MGnify/ENA primary metagenome ERZ779869 (study PRJEB29588, sample SAMEA2154620) | human gut metagenome | biome: human gut; feature: human-associated habitat; material: faeces | place: Denmark | collected 2008/2010 ... | reverse complement strand
GGCAAGGTAATCTCACTTCGGGAGGATTTCTAGATGGGGCTCACTGGGCATATACTTCCCGACCCTTGAGAATAATACAAAAAAAAGGATACAGGGATCGACTTTTTCAAGACACGGATATTGACATTTCTGGAAATGAGGCTATAATATTAATCAGAAAGAATTCAATGGGAAACAGGGGGAACAACAGGCGTGATGATGGATCCAGCGGGAATTTTATCTCTGAGGAACTGTTGTTCCTGTTTCCACGAAGAAATTGCGGATTTATCCGCAATTTTTGATGACGGTGTTCGTCCGGCTGAATGTTCTGGATTGTTTCAGGTTGATCGGAAGAATCCTTTGCTGATCTCTTCCTTATTCTTCAGGAATTTGTCAGAACAGTCCTTTCGTTTCCTGATTTCCAGAAAGAACATGATTTTTTTTAAAATTGTGTCGCCGATAGTATTATTATACTGGAAACGACATTGTAAAATATGGAAAACAAACAGCTTTGAACTCATGTTCTAAACAGGGTTCAGAGCTGTTTTCATTTTTGTGATAGCTTTAGTCATCTAAAAGCTATCGCTTCGCGCTGCCCGGATTACCTGTTTCGAGGCGACTATGGAAGAATGTTCGGAAGATAACATCTACACTGACTTGCTCCGGATTCATGAAGGAAGCTCCTGGATGTATTTCAAATCCAAGCCGCTCTGTGAGATTAAATTATACGAGGCGTTAAAGGCACAGAATGTCATCTGTTATTTGCCGTTGGTAAAAAAGACAACGGAATATCAGCATCGTATTTATACCAGAATGGTTCCAATGTTTGGCGGTGGCTACGTTTTTGCTTCCACTTCCCGCAACGGTTTTGATCTCGCCAGAATCAACCGGAATCTCTTGAAGATTTTTTATCTGAGTGAATATGATTCGGAAAATCTGCTGAAAGACTTGAAAACCGTCCGGAAATACGAACTTTTAGCTCAAACCCACAAAGTGGAAGTTATGACGAATTTGCAGGTCAAAGAACCGGTCGTTATAACAAAAGGGTATCTCAAGGGTGAGACGGCGCAAATCAAGCGATTTAAAAATCATGAAACCGTTATAGTACAGCTTACCGCGATTCCGGTTGCAATGATGGTTGAGCTGCCGGTTGATTTCGTGAATCATAAAGATTTGTATTTATAACGATCCAATCTTTTAAGTTATTTGCTTATATCAGGTTAAAATAAATTAACCTTGAAAAATATTGTTGCGACGAAAAAAACATTGCCTTTGATTCTCGCAGGTTGTCTCTGAGAAAGGAGCTGGATTTGCGGGGAATCTACCGAGGAAAGAAATTTATTCCTTTGCAGAGAAATCCGGCAGAGAAATCTGCAATTTCATCCGGGTGCCCTACGACGTCCTGGATGTAGATATTCACTTCTGAAAAAGTAAGAACAGTCCGGCAAACTTCTTTTTTCAATGTGTTGGATTTCTGTCTGCACATTGTTACAGAAACCACTTCTTTTCATTCTTTTTGATTTCTTCAAGGAATTTTACAGACGGCGGGGCCCCGATAACCGCCGATCAGGAATTGTCAAAAAAAATTTTTAAGAAAACCGTGAAATCATCAGAACATTTGAAACTTGGGATCATCGGCCTTGGCTTTTGACATCTGTAATTTGAATACGGTCATGATACAATAAAGTTTATGTTTTCGTTTTTCAATGATATAACTTAAAATGATCATATCTCATCCGTAACGAAAACAATTTTAAATCTTCCAAGCAATAATCTAAATTTGATTGCAACGTTACTTTCGATTTAATAAGCTTCATTACTTGTGTTGCAGATACACTATATAATCAGCATCATAATAACTTTATTTCTCAATAGACTTATTGTTTTAAGAACACTTTAGTTTACTTGCAAAAAATTTACTAACAATTAAAAATAGGGTCCAAAGAAAATGCTCGAAAAAATCAAATCCGGGGAAATCAAAATTGCTATAATCGGGTTGGGGTATGTGGGTTTGCCGCTTGCGGTTGAATTCGGGAAAAAGTTTGATACGATCGGCTTTGATATCAAAAAGGATCGCTTGGAGTCCCTACGCAATGGAGTTGACGTCACTTTGGAGACGGCGACAGAAGACTTGAAAGCCGCACGATTTCTGAAATACTCTTTCGATTTGGAAGATTTGAGAGACCGCGATATATTCATCGTAACCGTTCCAACACCGGTGGACAAATACAATCGTCCTGATCTGATGCCACTCTACAAAGCCAGTGAAACCGTCGGCAAAGCGTTGAAACCGGGCGCCATCGTCATTTACGAAAGCACAGTATATCCAGGCTGTACCGAAGAAGAGTGCGTCCCGGTACTGGAGAAATTCAGTGGACTGAAGTTCAATACCGATTTCTTCTGCGGCTACAGTCCTGAGCGCATCAATCCGGGAGACAAGGAACACACCTTGACCAAGATTCAAAAGATCACCTCTGGATCGACACCGGAAACGGCGGAAATCGTGGATGCTTTGTATAATTCAATTTTGAAAAATGGTACTCACAAAGCAAGTTGCATGAAGGTGGCCGAGGCAGCCAAAGTAATCGAAAATTCGCAGCGAGATCTGAACATTGCCTTTGTCAATGAATTGGCTAAAATCTTTCATCTGATCGGGATCGATACCAATGATGTTTTAGACGCGGCTGGAACGAAGTGGAACTTTCTTAAGTTCAAGCCTGGCTTGGTTGGTGGCCACTGTATTGGTGTCGACCCATACTATCTGACTCATAAGGCGCAGGCGCTGGGCTACCTGCCAGAAGTGATTCTCGCTGGCCGCCGCATCAATGACGGTATGGGGAAATATATTGCCGCTGAAATCATCAAGCTAATGATCAAAAAAGATCGCAAGGTATTAGGTGCAAAAGTACTTCAGCTTGGAATTACATTCAAGGAAAATTGTACTGACATTCGCAATTCGCATGCGGTTGACGTAGTACGCGGCCTTCAGGAATTCGGTTGCAAAGTCGATGTCTACGACCCATGGGCAGAACCGAAAGAAGTCATGGCACAATATGGTTTAACTTCGCTCAAGAAACTTACCCAACCGAGAATCCTATATGACGCAGTGGTATTGGCTGTTGCTCACAAAGAATTTACACTGTTTGACATTAGCAAACTTCATAATGGGAATGCGGTTATTTTCGACATCAAGGGAATACTCCCCCGCGAGATTGTTGACGGCAGACTGTAATTTTGTGTGGAATAATTGAAAAAATTATATGTATCCTTTAAACTTCAAGAGAATAAAAGAATTATCTGCGGCTACAACACAATTTTTTGATTGGGAATTTTAATTCAAGTTGCTCAACTGGCGTGGCATGATAGAAAAATGAATCTCATGACAGACAATTTGCGTCTTATCCGATCATTACTGACAATGATCGGTCCTGCAGGCACTGTAGAAGATATCCTCAACTGGCTAAAAACTCGAAATGAAGCTGTCATTGTTGATGTCAAGTTGGTAGATTTTGCCGTAATGGAACACTGGACTTTTGAACAAAGTTCAGGAGACCTCGTACATGAAAGTGGTAAATTTTTTGCGATACGTGGATTAAGTGTTGATACCGACGGCTGTTCGCTGGTACCACATTGGGAACAGCCTATCATCGATCAGCCTGAAGTCGGTTTTCTGGGTATGATTGTTCAGGAAATTGATGGAGTTCTATGCTTCAAGCTCCAGGCCAAAATTGAACCAGGGAACTTGAACCATGTTCAGCTTTCTCCAACTCTACAGGCAACGCGAAGCAATTACATGCAAGTACATAAGGGAAAAGTTCCACGTTATCTGGAGTATTTCCGCAATGCAAAACAATATAAAATCTGGTTGGATCAGCTGCAGTCCGAACAGGGCGGTCGCTTTTTCCGTAAACGCAACCGCAATATTATCATTGAAGTAAAAGAGAATATTCCAGATCACGAAGATTTCATCTGGGTAACGCTTGGACAATTAAAACAACTCATGCAGTATGACAACACGGTCAACATGGATACTCGTACTGTCATTTCAGGCTTGGGCTGGCAAGGAAATGATATAGTACCACTGCTTCAATATGCCTCAAGTACTTATTCCCGTGGCCTACTGGCCTCACTGTGCCCTCGAAACGTCAATGACCAGATACGAACAACGCTCTACTGGCTTTCGGAATTGAAAACTAAATACTCTATCACATCTCGACTGATACCGTTGAAACAAGTTGCGGAATGGCAAATTCTGAAAGATGAAATTGTTCGAAAAGATCGACTTTATTTTCGAGTAATTGGCGCACAGATAACGATCGCAAACCGTGAGGTGGCAAGCTGGAGTCAGCCTCTGGTACAACCAATGCAACATGGGCTTTGTGGACTAATTGTAAAATTCATCGATGGCATTGCCCATTTTCTTGTACAAGCGAAATTAGAGTGTGGGAATTTGGATATTGTGGAACTAGCGCCTACTGTACAATGTCTCACCGGTGGTTATAACAGCGGGAATCCGAATTTTCTGGCATATATTCTCAATGCAACCCCACAACAAATAATTTACGACAGCAACCAATCTGAGGAGGGTGGTCGTTTTTATCAAGAACAAAACCGGAACATTCTTGTAGTTGCTAATGAAAATTTTCCGACAGAGAATCTGCCAGAAAATTTCCGTTGGCTACCTTTATGGACCTTACGAGAATTGTTACGTTATAACAACCATTTAAATATTCAACTTCGCAGCCTACTGGCTGCAATCAACGTTTTCACGACCTAGGTTTAAAATGAAAATTGCAGTCTTGTGTCCATCTGAAATAGCATTGCGTCGCTTTATGCCGGCGTTAGAGAAAACCCAAATATTTGATTTTGTTGGAGTGGGAACAGCTTCTCCTGATGAATGGTTTGGAGATCGCCTTTCCTCCGTTCCTTCTGAGGATATCACGCGGCAACAACAGTCTGAAAAGGCCAAGGCGGAAAAATTCACCTCACAATTCGGCGGTGTCTGCTACGGGTCATATGTGGAATGTATTGCAGCAGCTGATGCCATTTATATTCCACTTCCACCCGGATTACATTTTCAATGGGCAAGCAAAGCATTGTCTGCGGGGAAACATGTATTAGTTGAAAAACCTGCAACAACTACATACGAAACAACTTACGCCCTCGTACAAACGGCGAAGCAACAATCTTTGGCGTTGCATGAAAACTATATGTTCACGTTTCATCGCCAGCTTCATGAAATAGAAGAAATTATCCACAGTGGTAAAATCGGAGATATTCGACTACTCCGAATTAGTTTTGGATTTCCTCGGCGTAATACCAATGATTTCCGTTATAATCGGGATCTGGGTGGCGGTGCACTGCTTGACTGCGGTGGTTATGTTATCCGATATGCCTTGCGCTTGCTGGGCGAATCCGCAAAACTGACAACAGCCCAAGCCAATTTTATTGACGGCTTTGAAGTAGACATGTTTGGCAGCGCCACAATGGCCAATTCCTCTGGCATGACTGCACAACTCGCCTTCGGTATGGATAACCAATATAAATGTGACTTGGAAATCTGGGGTAGTACAGGCAGTCTCCGAACCGGGCGCGTTCTGACAGCGCCAGCAGGTTTTGTTCCGACGATAGAGATTCAAAAGGGTAATGAGCATGAAATACTGTCTCTTTCTTCTGATGACGCATTCGGAAAATCAATCCAGTATTTTAGAACATGCATTGAAAATGCGGCTGTACGTTGCAATCAATATCGGTTAATCGTACGGCAGGCAGCATTTGTTGATGAATTCAAAAAAATGGCAGGAATAAATTAATATGGAAAAGATCTTTGTTACTCAACCCACCCTTGCCCCATTGGATGAATATACCGAATTACTCAAAAATATTTGGACTACCGGAATCATGACTCACAATGGGCCGCTGGTTCAACGATTCGAACGGGAATTTTGTACACATGAGGGCATTGATCGAATTGTCAGTGTTGTTAATGGTACAATTGCCCTGCAAATGGCAATTCGCGCCTTGCAACTAAAAGGGGAAATCATCACTACACCGTTTTCATTCATCGCGACGACGAGTTCTATTATCTACGAGGGGTGTACTCCGGTATTTGTAGACATTGAACCCGATACATTCAACATGGATCCGAAAAAAATCGAAGCAGCAATCACCTCTGATACGGTCGCGATCATGCCTGTACATGTCTTCGGGAACCCGTGCAACATTGAGGAAATTGATGAAATTGCTCATAAACATAACTTGAAAGTCATTTATGATGCCGCCCATGGTGTCGGCAGTAAATATAAGGGGAAGGCTCTGTTAAGTTTTGGAGATATTTCAGCAACCAGTTTCCATGCAACTAAAATGCTGAACACAGCAGAGGGAGGAGGCTGTATCACTAGGGATGAAGAGATCCACCGTCGTTTGCAAATGATCCGTTTTTTCGGCTACAACAATCAGAAAGATGTGGAAATCGACGGTAGTAACTGTAAGATGACGGAAGTGCATGCAGCATTGGGGATTGCAAATCTAAAATATCTGGATGCAGCGTTGAATGATCGGAGAAAAAAGTATTCTTTGTACAAGGGAATTTTATCGCAGCGTCACGATCTGCAATTCCAGAAGCTCACAGGAGAATGTAATTGTAGCTATTTTCCAGTTGTTTTTCCCTCCGAAGCACTGCTACTGAAATCACAAGATGCATTAATAAAAGAAGGCATCATACCACGTCGTTACTTCTATCCGTCATTGAACACTTATAAAGCGATAGTCAGGTCAGTCAATATGCCGGTATCAGAATCGCTGGCTAACCGAATTCTCTGCCTACCACTATACTTCAGTCTCTCCTACGAGAAAATCAATAAAATTGCCTCCATTATCATGGGAATAAACTCTTGATGGCCCAATTCTGCTATCGTAATACCTCCCATTGGACAATTATGACATAAGACTAATTAGAATGATATTGGAAATGAATCCAGCTCTCTCTATATATGGGGCAGGAGGCCACGCAAAGGTAGTCGCCGCAACAGCTCGTTTATGCGGATGGAATATAAAAGGCTTCTGGGCAGATTCTGAAAAGAATATTGGAACTGAGTTCTTTGGCAGTAGAATTATTTCAAAACATGAGATTCCAGAGGGAGCACATGTTTTCGTTGCATTTGGTAATAATTCACTTCGATTGAAACGAGGGAAAGAATTACAAAAAAATTTCAGATCCCTACCTGCGGTTGGCCCCGAAAACTGGAAAACTTGACTTGGTGTAAAATGCCCGTAAATTAACTTTGAAAAAGAGGGCGTTTTATGAAAAAGTCGTATGACTCCAAATTCAAAAGCCGTGTAGCAATGGAAGCATTGCGTGTGGAATCGACTGTCGCGGAGATCGCGGGAAAATACCAGGTTCATCCGAATCAGGTTCAGCAGTGGAAAAAGAAACTCATGGAAGGAGCGTCCGAGATTTTCCAGTCCAAGGCAGAGTGGAAAGAAAGCAAGCTGTATACCGAAGACGATCTGCTGAAGAAAATTGAACGCCTTGAAATCGAGAATGACTTTTTACGAAGTGTGTCCTTGGCCTACGGCTTGAATCCAGAAAAGCTCAAATAAGCGATCAGAATCCGGCTATAAGCGTGAATCGTCACATGAAGCTGCTTCAGGTTTCTCATTCGAGCTTTTATTACAAAAGCCGGCGGAAGATTTTCCGGACAGCTTCCGACGAGCGGGTTAAGGACGAAATGCTAGAGATTTATATGAAGACGCCAGTTTACGGAGTGCCCCGTTTGACTGCGGAATTGAAACGCCGCGGGTACAACGTGAATCACAAACGGGTACGCAGACTGCAAAAAATCGTTGAATTTGCGAACGGTCTTTCCTCGTCCGCATTTCAATACCTCGGAACCTCATCCGGAACATGAGAAAATCCCGTATCTTTTGCGCAAATGCAAGATAGTGCGTCCGAATCAGGTATGGAGCACGGACATCACCTACACACGCTGGAATTGGGCATTTGTGATTGGAATTGTCGACTGGTTCAGCCGCAAGGTTTTGGATTGCAACGTAGTAAACCGCTTTGCAGTGAATCCCCAACTTACTGTGGCCTGCCAAGTGTCAATTCTTCAAATCTTCCTGTTACAACGAAGGTTGCGCAATAAATCCTTTGGCTTCCCATGTTCGCTGCATTAACAAAAGACATGCAACAATTGATAATAAACGAGATATGTATCCTTGTTAAATAATATTTTCCGCGTTGTTCAACCCGTCTGAGGAGAAGGTGTATGAAAAGGGTGCAGGAAACAATTTATGTATATGGAGCAGGAGGTCATGCAAAAGTAGTTGCTGCGGCTTGCCGTCTACGCAACTATTGGATTGGTGGTTTTATCGAGGATAATTCGTTCCGAACTGGAACGGAGTTTTGCGGTTCACGCATCCTGAGCCGTACTGACCTTCCGGAAGGAGCAACCGTTGTCATAGCATTTGGAAACTGTCAGCGGAGATGTGAATTGGGGAACGAATTACAGCGTTCGGGCTTTTCCTTGCCAACAATTATCCATCCTGCAGCCTGTGTTGCAGAAGATGCTGTTATCGGAATAGGATGTTTCATCGGCGCTTTCGCCAACCTTGATCCTGGATGTCGGATTGGGGATTTCTGCATTATCAACAACTCCGCAATAGTTTGCCACGATTCCGAACTCGATTCAGGTTGCCATATCTGTCCAGGAACAGCAATTGCCGGTGGTGTTCACATCGGAGCCAGAGCTTGGATCGGCCTTGGCAGCCGTGTGATTGAAAAAAAAACAATTGGTGAAGGTAGTTTGGTTGGTGCCGGTTCTGTTGTTGTTACCTCTCTGCCCCAACGCACTTTGGCCTACGGAGTTCCGGCCAAAGTCATAAAGAAGATGGAATAGTTTTTCTTGCCACAAACGCTTAAAAGTAGAATTGTATTCGGAGTTTTCTGGCAAACCATTGGAAATGGCGGAACCCAGGTCTTGCAATTTTTTATTTCTGTATGCTTGGCCCGTTTACTGAGTCCGAAAGAGTTTGGCGTGGTGGCCATTCTTTCCGTATTCATTGTGATAGGAGGTATCATCCTTGATTGCGGATGGGGAACGGCATTGGTTCAGCGGAAAGAACTGGATAATGCGGATTGCAGTTCCGTATTCTGGATCAATCTAGTCACAGCACTGGTCCTCTATGCTGGATTATGGATATCAGCCCCATTAATTAGCACATTTTATGATGATACTACCTTGACACCCTTGTTGAGAGTCCTCGGGGTCGTTTTACTGATCGGCAGCTTGACTATCGTTCACAATGCATTGCTGCTTCGTCGTCTACTATTTAACCTCCGGTTCCGTATCACTTGGAGTGCGTTGATTGTGTCAGGTGGCGTCGGTATCGCTCTTGCGTTCGCTGGCTATGGTGTTTGGGCCTTGGTTTTTCAGCAATTAAGTAACGCTTTTACGCGTTCTGTTGCTACATTTTTCTGTATCCACTGGTTGCCAGACCGTCGGTTTGAATGGCAGAAGTTAAAAGGGCTGCTGAAGTTTGGGGGGAACATATTTGTAGTTCAATTGGTAGATAAAGTTTCAGTGGACTTCATTCAATTGCTGATTGGGAAAATGTTCAATTTTGAAACTCTCAGTTATTACAACCGTGGCAATAGTTTGGCCGCACTTTCACGAAGCATGAATGACAGTATCTGTTCCGTTATGTTTCCTGCATTCAGCCGCCTTCAAGGAAATCTTGAAAGTTTACGAAACACTTTTCTACGCTCATTGGAAGGAAGTATTTTTTTCATCTGTTACTTTTCTGCTTTTCTCATTGTCATGGCAAAGCCACTAATCTTATTTATTTACGGAGAAGCATGGCTACCAACAGTAATTTTTCTGCAACTTGCGGCAGTGTGTTCTTTTTTTGGTCCAATCCATTTATTGAACCTGCATGTCATTAACTCGCTTGGACATTCGGAGATTTTTCTCCAATTGGAAATTACTAAAAAAATCACTCTAATATTTATCATTATCGCAACTTATCGTTGGGGGATTCTATGTATGTTGTGGGGAATGGTCGGCTACAATTTGATCAGTTTTTTACTCAATGCATGGCCCAATATTAAGTTGATCCAGATTACCCCATGGCAACAGATTAAATTATCATTACCATCTTTATGTTCCACAGGCTTGGCGATGACCGGAATTCTATTCTTGGTCAAAACGTTGTATAATTATAATTTATTTTGGCAACTTATGATCAGTGGAATTACTTACAGTTTATTATTTTTTCTATTCGCTCTGCTGATGAAAAATCGGATACTTTGGTGGGGATATAAGGCCCTGATGACAGAACTCACAGCAAAAATGATTCATAGAAGAAAAGAATGCATCAAATGATTATTCATATTTTCATCGGCTATTATGAATACCATGTTCCTGCGATGTTGAAAAATTTTTGCATGAATCTGGATAATGATTCCAATCATTATATTATTTGGGTCAATGGGAAAGAAATGGCTTCCAGATATCATAGATATCTGGAAGAAGTAGGATGCAGTACCTGCCGTCTATATATGACAACTCATTCTCTTTCCTCGACTTCTGGACGTATCCGAGAACTGCTGGCATGGTTCCAAATCGCTTGGACTTGTCGCAATCATACTGTAATTGCCCATTTCAATCCGAATATTCGCCACTTTCTTATTTTTAGTTTGTTGGGGATTCGCCATGCGTTTGTATTCTGGAGTTCTCCAGTCAAAAGATCTCGTTTTTTTAAAATTTTTTCAGGAATTCTATGTCGGAAAACTCGAAAATTATTGTGTCTCAGCAAAAGTGATTTAGCCATGGCCAGAGAATATTATCCTCAGATTTCTTCAGCCTGCATAAACTATTTCACCCCATCGGGGGAGCTACCTCCGGTGCAAACGGAAAAAGTGATTCCGAAGAGTATCCTACTGGGTAATAATGCAACTTTTTTGAATGCCTATATTGAGATTCTTTCTTCTTTTAGCAAATATAAAGCTCCAGCAGACATGATGGTATGTTGTATGACAGCTTTTCCCGGAAGCAAAGAGTTGCGCGATCAATTGAAGGTATTGATTCGAAAAATGCCATTTAATGTAATATGTCAGGAGCAGAATCTTTTATTAAACGACTACTTTCGTTTTTTACAGCAATATGAGATTTTTGTCTTTAATTGCAAACGACAAGGAGCCTTGGCAGCTATTTACACTATGCTTTTCTATGGGAAAAAAGTGTTTCTTAGCGGGTGCAACCTGCAGACTTTTCAAGCAATGAATTGCCGAGTATTTGATGTGAATGAATTATTCTCTTGCAATTGGGAAGATATTTTCACGCCGCTGAGTGAAAAAGAGAAAAATAATAATAAAAAAATAATCATGGAAATTCTCAATCGAGATCAAGTGCGTGCGAGTTGGGAACAGTTGTGCACGGAATTGGAAGAATCCTGAGGGCAATGATATATTTATGCAAAACTTTCCTCGTAACAAAATTCTCCATCTATTTTACGGTGATTGTACGTTTCATGTAAAGAACATGATTCCTTCTCTGATTCGCTTTCACGGATTAGAAAATCATGCATTCTTAATTTATGTAACCCAGTTTAAATTAGTTCAAGAATACAAGACTTTTTTAGCCAATATTCCCCAAATGAATGCAAAAGTCATTTATTTAGGACCACATAGTTATCGCCCCAGAGGTGCCGGTATTCCTGCTCCTGGAATATTTGGTAAGCTTATGCTATTAAAACAGGATCTGCTCTTATGTTGGAAAATCCGAACAGAAAATCCAGAAGTAATTCTGGTTCACGGTTATTTTCGACTGCTAGTAAAAATATTTTTAGTTTTGTCGTGCGCCTCTGTCTCTTGGGTCAATTGGGGAACTCAAGAACGAACCTACGGTATAAAAAGGATGATATACTCATGGATTTATCAACGTTTTTACGTTATCATTTGTCTGCAGGAAAGTGATAAAGCTTTCTATCAAAAAAATTACCCCAAAACTAGATTAGTTCAGAAAAACTACCTAACTAGCTTTCCTGCAGAAAACAAAACTGAAATGAAAAAGACAGGGAAGCATATTTTACTTGGTAATAGTGCTTTTAGTATAAATGATTATAGAAGGTTGTTGAGTATTTTACATTCAAAGCATTTCTCTAGCTCTCCAGAGATGACCTGTATGATGAATTATGGAGGAGATCCAGATGAGGTTATAGCTTTTAAAAAGGAAGTTCATAAGCAATATCCTACTTTACAATTATGGGAAGAGATCGTACCCATTGATGAATACATGAAATTCATCCAGAAAATTGATATTTATTTATGTGCAAATCAGTCTCAGTCTAGCCTTGGGGCCATCTATGCATGCTTAAATTATGGAAAAAAAATATTTCTGAATGGAAGTAATTACACTGCGCTAAAAGACGATGGGTTTCACATATTTCACATTCGAGAGCTTGCTGAATTATCAGGAGATGAGATTTGCCGCGCTCTCCCTGCCGTTGAAGTTGCGTGGAATATGAAAACAGTTCAAGAAAAATTATCTTCAGATGTCAGTATTGCAGAATGGGATACTCTATATTCAGAAATGCAGAAGGAAAGTCATCGCAGATGTCTCATCTTCAGTTTATCATTGCACAACTAGGGGCACGACAACACTATGCCATTCCAGAAGCGTTTTTTAAAAATGATGCCTTATCCGTGTTTTACACGGATTTCTGGGTGCAATCAAGATGGCTTTCCATCCTGCGCCATCTTCCGCATCACTATGCACAGAAGATGTGCGGACGTACCAATCCGGCACTAAAAAATGCTCCTGTAAAAAACTTGAGGCTATATCCGACTACCGTAAAGGGTGCTGACCAATGGCAACGTTTTTGCCAAACCGGCAAAAGATTCGCCCGTGAAGTAACACTTCAACTGAAAAAACGGAAAAACGATCCGGAAAATGAGATTTATTTCGGTTTTACCACAACTTCGCTAGAAACGTTGGAATATTGGAAATCACTTGGAGGGAAATCCATTCTGGATCAAATTGATCTGTCCGCAGTGCATTATGATATCGTTCGAGAAGAGCAGCAGCAGTACCCCGGCTGGGAGGATCACATTATAGGAACCCCATCCTCTGATTATATTCAGCGCTCCAGCCAGGAATGGGAACTCGCCAGCCATGTTCTTGTAAATTCGAAATGGTGTGCTTCTGCATTAATCCGGCAAGGAGTTGCTGCGGAGAAAATAATGGTGGTTCCTCAAGCATATGGCGGAAGTATTTTTCCCAAGTGTAACTACTACGATGGACGCAGAAATCTTCATGTGCTTTTTTTGGGAAATGTCAATTTGGCAAAAGGTGCTCACTATCTGTTACAAGCGGCAGAAAAGCTAACTAACTCCACTGATTTCTATTTTGTAGGACATGTTCATTTCCTAGAAGATAAGATTAAAAGTGCACCCTCAAATGTAACATTTCTTGGGGCAATCCCCCCGACGGCCTGTGACGATTTATGGCAGTGGGCGGATGTACTTGTATTCCCGACGCTTTCCGACGGTTTTGGGATTGTGCAGCTTGAAGCTATGGCCCATGGGGTCCCGGTCATTGCAACCGATCATTGCGGTCAAGTTGTAATTGATGGAAAAAATGGATTTGTGATTCCGACTAAAAATCCAACTGCGATTGTTGAAAAATTGGAAATTTTTGTAAATACCCCAGCTCTGATAAAAGAAATGTCAGTTCATGCGATAGAAACCTTAAAAATGTTCAATATCGACAGATATTATCAAAACGTTAAAACATTACTTGTGGGAGAAGCAAAATAATGAATGGGTCAATGGCTGTCCTGCATGTCATGTGGAATCCGAGAACCGGTCCATGGAGTGTGATCCGAGAACTTGCTACCGCACAGAAAAAAAGTCGATTATATTCTATGGTCAAAGTAGGAATTCTGGCTGATTCTTCTTGGCCAATCGAATACCTGCATGAGCTCCAACAGTTGCAGATTCCCTTTTGGGTCAAGCAGGTACCGAAATTCCCATGTGAAAATGCGACTTTCTTTTTCTTCTACTGTTTTCGACCTCGTTTGAATAAATGGCTTCTGGACATTGCAAATAGTACCGGTGCAAAAAAAATAATTGTGCATTTTCATAATGCTTGGCGGTCTGGAGTCTTCATGCCACTTATAGAAAAAGCTGGGGCTTCAGAGATAAAACCTGTAGTTACATTTCATGGGGTAAATCTCAAGCTTCTGGAACAACCATTACGACTGCGACTCAATCGTCTGTTCGCCTCTCGTTTGATTGATGGGCAACCAATACAGCTGGTTTCCTGTGACGCTTATAATGTACCATTTGCGGAAAAAGTGTTTCATATCAGACAAGATTTTTTTTCTATTGTTCATAACGGGGTACCTGATCCAGGCTTGCGTTCCTGTCCATTTCTAATTCAGAATCAAAATTTTACAGTCGGTCATATTGGTAGCATATCCGGACGGAAGGGGTGGCGGATCACTGCGGCCGCGATAAAAAAACTTCATTCGAAAGGATTTCCCATTTATGGAATCTTTGCAGGATCCGGAACAACAAAAGAAGAGCAGGATCTACGAAACATGGCAGCAGAAACTGATTGTTTAAAATTTCTCGGCCATGTACCCTTTCCACAACGCAATCTAATGCCACAGCTGGATGTGTTATCCATGATGTCAATTCATGAAGGATTGCCTATGTCAATGATTGAAGCAATGTCGGTAGGGCTTCCGGTGATCAGTACCAAAGTCGGAGGAATCCCGGAAGTATTGCAAAACGGGATAAATGGAATCTTCTCCGAACGAACAGAAGATTCATTATCTGATAAGATTTTAGACCTATACCACAACCGGAAAAAACTTCAAAAGTTACACCTGCAAGCTATGGCTATTTTCTCGACCAAATTTACTGCTGACCACATGGCATTAAATTATCATGAAATTTATCAAAAATAATGATCCCAGTTTTCAATGGCAGATTTGTCGCAACTATTTGGACATCTCTTTGTCTCCTTTTGAAAAACGGCTGATTGTTGTGTTGGGCATACTTCTAATTCTATTACATTTGACGCCGATAAATCATTCAATCATAGCTGGCGCACTTTTATGCCTGTTATTTTTTCTTGCTTTTCTCTCGCCGATGTTGGCCTTCGCCATAATTCCAATCGGACAATTTCTATTACCAGCCCCAGGAATCCCTGTAATGCCTGCCATGCTTGTCTTTATCTTCTGGCTAGGGTCGTTGTTTTATGTTCAACAATTGCACTTTACGGTGAAAGGAATTGGTGCACTCTCCATTTGGATTCCATACTTTTGTTGTGTAATGATAAAATATACGTATCTTCCACTCTCCTTTCTTAGTTCTTTTTTTGGAGCAGCTTCCACGTGCTTGATTGTCAACAATCTGGTCTGGCGTTCCGATGGACGTTTTTTAAAATGCTTACTGGGTTTTTCTGCTGGTTGCGGAATGGTATGCCTCGCATTCTGGCTGAACAAGCTCGGCTTACCGGTACAATTATCTCAGGAATTTCGGGACGGGATGATCCGTTGGGGAGGATTGCGGGCCAGTTCGGCCCAGATGTGGTATCCCATTTTTATTTTCTTTTGTGGATTTTACGGTACCATTCTGGTGCTGCTAAAAAAACAAAAACCAGTGGTCGGTCTAATGAAGATCACGCTCGTTGGTACAGTTGGAACAGTGATCCCATTGATTTACACCTATACAAACACCTCTTTTTTTGGTATCTTAATCATTGTCTCTTTTCTTTTTCTGCTCTATATTTATCATTTCAGATCATTTTTATCTGGCGCAAAAGTTAAATGCATACAACTTCTGCTTTGCGCAATTGTACTCGGAAGCTTGTGCCTGTTCTTCAACGTTTTCGATGTGTACCGAATCATTACTCGATGGGAAAATACTTACCATACTTCTGCGGAGGAGATCGGCATACTTGGTACACGTGATGGACTTTTTCAACATTGCTTGCAAAGGATTGCCGAATATCCTTTCTGGGGCCGTCCCCTTGGGGAATATGATCCACCGCCAGATCCAATTCCGTCTGAATATAAAAAATATGGATTTTACCTATCACATAATGTTTTTTTAGATGTGGGACGCTTATTGGGTATTCCTGGAATAATTGCATTTGGGCTTGTTATTTTATATCCAATATTAATTTGGGGAAAAAAATCATTTTGCGTAGCTTATGTGCCATTTGTTGGATTATTTCTTGCTACGATGATATTCTTGAACATTCTTTCTTTCCCATGGAACAAAATTCTCTGGGCTTGCTGGATGTTCATTTTGATGGCAGCCCAATACGGCATTGTTAACACAGATTTATTATCAAGGGAAATAAAAAATGTGTCTGCTTGAAAATTGCACAATACTGATACCCACGCGAAATCGACCGGGTGTTTTGGCACGTTCCATTCAGAAAATGATCGACATTGGTATGCGGGATGAAAAATTCATTATTCTAGATGATGAATCCCAAGATCCTGATGCTGTACAAAAGAGCGTGTCAGTTTTGCCGAATGCCAAGGTTTATTATAACAAGCCTCGAACCGGTCAAGCAATGGGCCGAAATAAGCTCGCAGAGCTTGCGGACACGCCATTCCTTTTGTTTCTTGACGATGATATGTATCCCGTTGAGCTTGGAAATCTTCCAGAAATACTTCATAAAGATAATCTTCCAAATGATGTGGGAGCCTTGGTTCTGCAGACTGTCCGCGAACATGATGGATATCGAGAAATGCCAGCCAATTTACCGTCGGGAACGGAAGTTTACTCATTCCTCGGTGGGGGTGTACTCTTTCGCAAGGAAGCTTTTACCGTAGTCGGTGGATTTCGTAACTTTTTCTGTTACGGATTTGAAGAACCAGATTGCGCTCTTCGTCTTTGGCGTAAAGGTTGGAAGCTACTGGCAGAATGTTCCACAGTGGTGGAACATTACCATAGACATGGGCAGGAGCGAAACATGCGAGAATATTTTTTCTTGTATTCTCGAAATCGAATTATATTACATGCATTAAACTATCCTGGCTTTTATGGTCTTCCTCTGGGCATTTTAAAATCAATTAAGCAATTTTTTAGGTATTCTTACAAGACATCAACCCTGCGCGGCATACTTGCTGGCATCATTGTATCGTTTCAACATCGTGGCGAAGCAACCAAGTTAAGTATTGGTCAATACCGAGAATATAAGAAAAAGCAGCAAGAACAAAATCGATATTTCAATGATTTGCGACAGGAGGATTCCCATTGAAAATGTGTCAACTTTTGAAAATTGCGATTTGGATGAACTATCCTTCGCATTATCAAAGGGCATTTTTTCATGCCTTGGCCTCACGTGAGGATGTGGATTTGGAAATTCGTTATTTTCATAACATCCCGGAGGAACGATTGCAGCAAGGCTGGCAGCATTTTCAATTCGAAACTTATGAACAATCTGTCGCCGAATGTCAAGATACTCAAAAACAATTAGAAACAATTCAAGATTGGCGAGAGCGAATTCATATTACTAGTTTGACTTTCAACCGCGAACTTGTTCATATTTTTTGTCGGAAACACATCCTTTGGTGTCACTGGTCCGAATGCCTTGGTGGGCCGCTGGCCAAGAAACTGGGTTACAATTTGCGATTGTTTTATTTGTTGCTACCACTATTACTTTTCTTCAGACGCACACTCTATCAACCTGTGGCTAAGCATGCAATGATTGCATTCGGTCAGGGAGAATTAGCGCACCGGTCATTTCTAAAGCTGGGAATTCCAGAAGAAAAAATTCGCTTTCTTTTTTATTCTCCGGCCCCGCTTCCACAAGCAGAACCAAATCCCAAGATTACAGCATTTGCTCGAGGACGAAAAGTATTTCTCAGCGTTGGAATGTTGAATAAACGCAAAGGAATGGATTTGCTGCTAAGAGCATTTGCTGGCTTAAAGACTTCTGATTGGTGCTTGGTTCTTTGCGGCAAAAATTTGATGGGGGGAAAACTCGAAGTACTGACAAAGCATCTTGGGATAGAGGATTCAGTAATGTTTTGTGGTGCAATATCCAGCGAAACCATTGCCTCTGTATACAAAAGTGCTAACGTTAACATCCTTGCCTCCAGATTTGATGGCTGGGGAGCGGTACTTAACGAAGGCGCCTCTCTTGGACTTGCGTTGATAGGAGTTGACAGCGCAGGTGCCAGCTGGCACTTGATCAGCGAAGGAGAAAATGGTTTTCGAGTTCCAGGAGGTAACGTGAAAGCTTTAACAAAAGCTATGGCTGAATATGTCAAAAATCCTAAACTTTGTACTAATCATGGTATTAATTCCCGGAAAATCTTCTTCGAAAAATTTTCTCCGGAATGCAATGCAGAACGTCTGATTTCCTCAATTAGAGAAAAAATATGCGAATTGTAATTAATGCGTCAAACCTAAAAATTGGTGGGGGGTTGCAGGTTGCAGAATCATTGATTCGTGAATTGCCGGCATTCCGGGAACATGAATTTCTGGTCATAGTTTCAGATGAACTTCTTTCTTTGTTGAAAGATTGTCATGAAAAAGATGGAATTCACATTATCTCATACAACATGCATGCTAATATCATCAACGCCATTTGGAACCACAATCATCAATTAGACCAATATACTAAGGAATTTAAGGCAGATGCAGTGTTTACAATTTTTGGACCAAGCTATTGGCGACCTAAAGTTTTTCATTTTTGCGGTTTTGCAATTCCGCATTATCTGTATCATGCAAAAGATACTCCTTTCTATTCGCATCTTGGAAAGAAAAAAACTATTCGGCTCAAATTGATGCGTTTTCTGAGAATATTTTCGTTAAAGCATTCTGCTGATCTATTTGTGACAGAAACTCACGACGCATCGCGCCGTTTAGCAAATCTGTTGCAAGGAAGACAAGTTGTAACAGTTCCGAATTGCTGTAATCAAATCTTTGATTTTCCGGAACGGCAAAAAAAAATTGAAATCCCACAATTTAATGGAGTTACATTGCTTACGGTGTCTGCATGGTACCCGCATAAGAATTTAGATCGTTTACTAGGGGTAGCAGAATATCTCCAAAAAAAATATCCTGGTTTCAAGTTTCGATTTATCCTTACAATTTCAGATAAGGCTTTAGCAGTTCCTCTTTCGTTGAAAGAAAATTTCTTGTTGATCGGGAAGGTTCCCATTGAAGTTTTACCTTCGCTTTATCGACAAAGCAATATGATGATTCTACCTTCACTACTCGAATGTTTTTCGGCTACTTATCTGGAGGCAATGAAATCTGGCTTGCCGATCTTGACTTCAGACCTAGCTTTTGCCAGAGATATTTGTGGAGATGCTGCTAAATATTTTGATCCTGAATCATCATCTTCTGTAGGAGATGCCATTTATTCTTTAGCATCAGATGTTCTTGAACAGAAGCTACTGATAGAAAAAGGTATAAATAAACTAAAAGATTATCCGAATCACCATGCCCGTTTAGAAAAATATTTACAATACTTAGGTCAATACAATCAGAAGAATGTTTCCTAATTGCCCTTTCATTCCATTCCAAAAGGAAACAAATAAGGATATTTAGCATATAAAATACTGCAAAATATTATACTTGTATTTAATTATATTTCATGGAGGCTTTTTGCGTTGTCCAAGGTTGACGGAGAGAATTCAGGTTTCAAGATGGTAGCCAACCATTAATTGGAAAGACTTTTTTCTGATGAACAGCTTTCTTTCGGAGAACAACTTATACATTTTTGCTGAAATCCGACATTGATTATATCTGGATTGTTTTTTCTTGTTTGATAACGTCCGAAAATTGCGCACATTTGAAAATGAGGCAGCTTAAAAAAGGGCCTGCTTTCTGATTGATTACAGTCATCACACAACAATCAATCGAAAGGAAAACAGGCATGGAAAAATGTAGCGCAAGAAAACGAAAGGCAATTTCTGGAGCGATTAAAATCGATGAAAAAGAGATTCGGACGCATCTCGACGGACTGGTTCGACAGTCGGTCGAGGATACGCTGAATGCGCTCCTGAATGCGGAAGCCGATGCGATCTGCCAGGCATCGAGGTATCAGCGCAGCCCGGATCGGCAAGATACACGAGCAGGAAGCTACAAACGCAAACTCCTGACCAAAGCGGGCGAAGTAGAACTTCGGATTCACCGTTTGCGGACGTTGCCATTTGAAACGCAAATCATTGAGCGTTATAAGACAAAACAAAGCAGCGTCGAAGAAGCCCTGATCGAGATGTATCTTGCAGGAGTGTCCGTTCGACGGGTGGAGGATGTCACCGAAGCTCTGTGGGGGGGGCAAAGGTCAGTTCCAGTACGGTAAGCGAATTAAATCAAAAGATTTACGGCAAAATTGAGAAGTGGCGTAAACAGCCGATTCCCGGCGAACATCCGTATGTTTTTGTCGATGGTGTCTATCTGAAACGAAGTTGGGGCGGAGAGGTTCAGAACGTTTCTGTTCTGGTTGCGGTCGGCGTGAACGACGAGGGATACCGTGAAATCCTTGGCGTTGCTGAAGGCCGCCGTGAAGACAAGGAATCCTGGAGCAATACTTGAAAGAACGCGGACTCAAAGGAGTAAGGCTGATCGTTTCGGATAAATGTCTGGGATTGTATGAGATCATTGGGGACTTTTTCCCTGAGGCCCAATGTCAGCGCTGCATTGTGCACTGGTATCGAAATGCTTTTACCATGTATCCGTGGATACATCTTCGTGAGGTGGTGGCAATGCTCAAGGCAATTCATGCTCAAGAAGATAAGGCGGCGGCCCGGCAGAAAGCCGCTCTCGTGGCTGAAAAATTATAGATAGGCAACAAAAATACTTGTAAGATCTCTTTGAACGTACTATATTACCGGTATGGAACTTCGAGATGCAAGAAAAATCAATTCAAAAGAATTGTATGAGCGTCGAAAGCAAGCGGTATTGCTGTTCGAAAAAGGGCTGAAGCGTTATGAGATTGCTCCACTTGTCGGAGTGAGCGCCTATACAGTCGGCCAATGGATTAAGGCCTGGAAAAAAGGAGGTCAGGCCGCATTGAAGGTCGGCAACAAAGGGCGACCGCGGGGGCTTTATCGAAAGTTGCTTCCGCATGAAGAACGGGAAATTCGTCGTGCAATCACAGATCGTTGTCCGGATCAGCTGAAATTGCCATTTGCACTCTGGACTCGACAAGCGGTACAAACTCTGATCAAGCAGAAATATTCTGTGGATTTGAGCTTGCAGGCGATCAGCAATTACTTGAATATGTGGGGATTTTCCCCGCAAAAGCCGATTCGGCGGGCGTATGAGCGCAACGATCAGCGAGTTCGCATCTGGT
>ERZ779869.1526-NODE-1526-length-21371-cov-11.755723_pt1 | contig 21371 bp, 11 predicted proteins | sample MGYA00511557_ERZ779869 | MGnify/ENA primary metagenome ERZ779869 (study PRJEB29588, sample SAMEA2154620) | human gut metagenome | biome: human gut; feature: human-associated habitat; material: faeces | place: Denmark | collected 2008/2010 ... | reverse complement strand
TGCTTTGGCAGGGGCAGAAGGACTTGAACCCTCGGCACGCGGTTTTGGAGACCGCATTCCTTCCCTTATTTATCAACATTTTCTCTAGTTTTGGGGGCATATCAGGGGCACATACTGCTTAAAAGCAGCATACAATCTGCACAAAGTTTAAGAATTGCGTTTGTCGGATATAACGAAAGACCTGCTTGAATAATGCATAAGAATTCATTAAGAATTATGCTCAAATCGACATCTCAGACGCTGCCGATTCAGTATTCTTAACAGGGCATTGCCCTTATCTTCCCTTTTATTCCAACATTGTTTGACGTTGCAAAATGACTCCTTCATTGGCGACATTACGATAGAAAAGAAGAGAATCTTTAAACCGATCATAGGTTGCTTGTGGGACCGTACACAGTGACAAAACGCAGCCGTTTTCGATCTCGAGTCTATATATTCTATCCCTGAGCCGATAAGTGTATGAATTGACATCGCCGTGATCAATGTCCGCCAAAATCATTATATCTATATCGGATTCGTCATTGTAGTCGCCTCTTGCGTAGGAGCCAAAAAGTATAACTGAATTCAGCTTTGATCCAAATTCTGCTTTAGCGCAGCTGCTGTGTCAGCTCTTGGTTATCCGAATAATTATGAAAAAACCGTTGACTAGTGCTTATTGCGTGGAAATATCCAAAATTGTAACCACAAAAGAGATTACACGAACAAATTCAAAACTACATTATGAGCAACCGAATCAGTAAAGAAAAGACACGATGAAACGCTCATGTAAAACTAATGATGTACAGCCGAAATTTTTATAATACACCTATCCAATACGGATATAACTGGGGAATTAACTACTTGTGGACGCTTGAATACAAAAACACAGCGTTCATGTGGGATAGTTTTGATGGAAGCACTATTGTTTTCCAGGCAACGAATCCTCAACAGAAAGACAGCTTGGGCAGAGTCAAATAGACGAAGCCAACCAACAGCTTTTTTCATAGATAAAATAACTGCTTGTGACTCTTTGGCGAACATGAAAGAATTTACGCAGAATCCTTGATTTCTCAGGAAAACAAAGACCTTTGACCTCGATAAAAAAGAAGATCAAAAAAGTACAATAAAATATAAAATTCTGTACAATTATTCGCGTTTGCTGCGTTGTATATTTATAGAAGCATTAATGGAAGTGGGTGATAAAATAGAAATGTGAATACCCGATCTCGACAGAAAGAACTTATGCGTAAAAGCGATTACCGTGGTGTTCAACTGAAACGAAAGGAGAAAGCAAATGACTTCCAAAGTGAAAATAATGTCGGTTATACTTGTTTTTGCTCTATTAGTTGGCGTACTTCCTCCGCGCATTATGGCAATTCAGAATTCAAATTCGGCAGAACAAAGCGAAGAGAAAATCGGAAAAGAAATTTACGGAAAAGATTATATTGACGCTGAGACAACATTAATAACAGGCGAAGATAAAAGCCTCAGAAAAGAAAATGAAAAGCACTTTCGGCATAAGGACGGCTCCTATTCTGCCGTACTGTATGCTGCACCCGTCCATTACAAAGACAGTTTCGGAAATTGGCAGGATGTCGATAACAGTCTCGTTATGAAATCCGATGAAAGCGGAAATGCTGTATATTCACCGACGGCTTCAGGGAACAATATTCAGATCCCGCGAACATTTTCCGACGGTCAGACAATGCTTGTTGAGAAAGACGGATATAAAATTGAGCTTGGAATCATGACGGATCGCTCAATCGAAGATATGCAACCGGGAATTATTGCTTCCCCGGAAGTACCGATAGGTGAAAATCCTAATGCAAACAGCTCTATTAATGCAAATGACATATTGTCGGCACTGCCGTCAGAGGACAGCATTGCCGATATTCAAGGTGTTGTCCGCGAAGAAGAAAGCAACGCATTTAACAGCCTAAGCGCTTCAACGCCGTTGTCGGCAGAAGAAGCAAATGCGAGAACGGTGAATGCGGATACACACGATTCCACGATCAGCTATTCTGATTTGTTTAACGGTGACAATTTAGAGTATACCGTATCATCTGACAGAATCAAGGAAAGCATTATTGTCCAATCACAAAAGGACAAGTATATTTATGCGTTTTCATTGATGTACGACGGCTTGAATCCGGTTTCGAATGATGATGGGTCGATTTCTTTCTTCGGCGACAATGAAGAGACACCGGTATTCAAACTGGCAGCTCCGTATATGTACGATGCCGCTGATGAAATAAGCGAAGATGTTGAAATGTTTCTTTACGATTCGATGCTGTTTCTTGTTGCAGATGAAGAGTGGATAAACGATGAGGAGAGAGTCTTTCCGATTACAATTGACCCAACCGTAGTGTTGGGATCATCATCGTTTAAGGATACATATGTGAGCTCGGCGGCACCGCTGTTGAATTATTCCGACAAAGGAATATTGAAAGCCGGCTCGGGCGGCTTGCTGTTCCATTTCAGAGCATATATGAAGTTTGACCTACCTTTGCTGCCGGCTGGGAGCGTCGTGTCAAATGCGACACTGTCTATTTGGCAGAGTTCGGGTATTGTGCAGGATCAATCCAGGTTTTGCGTTTATGATCTGACAGGAAAGGGCAGTTGGGATGCCGACAAAATAACATGGAGAAACCAAATCGTTAATAAAGACCTCGATGGATATACAAGAGATAAGTATAGCATAGTCGACTGTGTTGTTCCGAATGAAACCGAAGGGTATAATTATCTGTTCAATCTGACTCGGGTTGTCAGAGGATGGTATGAAAACGGTAATAATAACGGGATAATGTTTGCCTACAACTTTGAGGAGTTTGCACATGCTACCTATTTTTGCTCCGCTCAAGCATCGAGCGGCAGGCCGTCATTGATTGTTAACTATAATCACAATGTGGGCCTCGAAGACTACTGGTCTTATCAAACGGCAGATCTCGGGCGGTCAGGAGAGGTCAGCATAAATAACTATAGCGGCGGAGTTACTTATCTACACTCCGATATTGCTATGACAGGCAATCGACTGCCTATATCGGTGTCACACATTTATAACAGCGAAGGAAGCTCGGCTTTTAACTCAGTATATCCTAATATGAACCTGGGCGGTAACTATCACTTAAACATTCAGGAGCTGCTGCTTCCGATTTCTGCTTCTGATTCTCTTTACGGCAAGGGTTATCGTTATAGGCTTTATGACAGCGACGGCACGGTGCATTTATTTAACATACACACGAATTCTGCTGCGAATAGTGAATTTGTGGCTCAGGAATATGATGAGACCTCCGTTGTAACTCAGAGTGGCTCTTCGTTCATATTGACCGACTCGCAGGGGAACAAAAAGCATTATAATTCCTCAGGCCAGTTGTATAAAACAGAAGATAGAAACCACAACATCCAAACGATTGAAATCACAGACGGAAGGATTACCAAAGTTACGGATCCGGCAAATCGAGCGGTTATATTGAATTATTCCGGGAATCTGTTGACTTCCATAACCGATCCCTCCGGCAGGGCTGTAACATATGCTTATACCGGCTCCGGCAGCAATTCTAAATTGACCCGAATAACCTATCCCGGCGGTAAAACTACCGTGCTTGAATATTTCTCTGATTGCTATCTTAAAAAAGTGACTGCCGTTGACGGAAGTTCGGTTGCGTTAACATATTATCAATCGCACGGCTGCGGTAAGCGTACAGAGCGTTTCTATAAATACAATAAATCCGGGGCAGAAACCGATTGCTTGTATTTTGTATATGCGCCGATCGTGGAGGATTGGACTTCATCGGGCAGTACACGGGTTACAAATAAAGACGGTGACTATGTTAACTTTGGGTTCGATACATATGGCAGAGCAGTGAGTGTGACCGATCAGGATAACAGGTCATTTTTCACGAGTTACGGCTCGTCTGTTTCCGCAGAAAATATCAATACCTTTAATGATGTTTTGGCTGTATCAGAAATGCAGTCAATTGCAACAAATTTTGTGTGGAACAGCGGCTTTGAATACGGCGTATCCGGATGGACCGGGGCGGACGGAGTTATCAGCGACGAGATTTATTCTGCAGGCTTTAAATCTGCCTGCCTTGCAAATGGGCATTGGAGCATTGAGCAAAATATAAAAGACCTGATCATCGGAAAAACATATATACTGTCTGCGGATATATACATCCCCGAAAGAAAGCAAGACTCATATTTAAATGTATCCTTTTCGAATGAACGCTTGCTTTCGATCCAAAGTACGGAGGGATGGGAACGCATTTCAGTTCCGATGACGTCTATAAGCAGAGACTATGTTGAGTACTTGGAGTTTTCCATAACCGGTTCAGGAAACGGGTTCGTCGCATATGTCGATAATGTTGCGCTTGAGAACGGAGAAGGCACGACAGCTTACAATCTTGTTGAGAACGCTGATTTTATGAATTATAGTGATTCAACCAGTCATTGCGTCGGAGCCGACGCATCACGCTGGAGCGAGTTCGGATATGGGATTACGCGTAATTACAATAGTAATTCAAACACCATTTTGATGAACGGCGATATGATTAGTGACCGTGTCCTTACGCAAAGTGTAAGCGTCAATGCCGAAGCGGGAGAAACAGTTATTATAGGCGGCACTGCTGCGGCGAGAGCGATGAGCAGCAACTTCGACGGCGTTAACACATTCGGCATCCGTGCCGTGCTCTATAAAGACAGTGATACGGTCGACGAGACGCTGTATATTCCGTTTGATCCTTTAGTGGATGGAGGCATGCAAACCGTAGCGCGCTGCTATAAGCTGAAGAATCCATGTCACCATATTGTATATTCGTTTGTATACGAAAAGAATATAAACGAGATGGCGCTTAAAAACGCTTTCATCTATGTTGACGGGTTCGGTGAGCATTATGGATATAACGACATCGGCCTCGTGAGCGACAAATATAACGATGAAGGCACCGCATATGAATACTCATATGAAAACAACAATGTTTCTTTGGTTTCCAGAACGGTCAGCGGAATCGAAGAAACTGTTGCGGAGAACACCTATGACGCAAACGGCAATCAGACCGAAACGGTCAACAACGACGGCACAAGCATCACAACAACATATGCCGGCGGGTTGCCGATATCAAAGACTGTCTCAGGCTCCGGTGATGAGACATACACAGAGCAGTTCAGCTACTATCCCGGCGGGAACTATCTGGCGACCTATACGGATTATTCCGGCGGAGTAACGCAGTTCTTCTATGATAATAACACCGAAGCTACCGCTCCGATCCTCAAAGGTCTGTTAACTAAGATCATTGATGCAAACGGCAATGTAAAAACATTCGCTTATGACGCGAATACGGATGAAATGATCTCTGCGTCCGGTACGGTCAGCGTCAGCGAGAACGCAGTTACCGCACTGTCGTATCAGGGTGGCAATGTCAGCTCGGTGGTTCGCGGAGGCACGACATATTCTTACAGCTATGATGGCAATAATAATGTCACTCGGACTAAGGTCGGTGCAAACACGCTCTCTCAGCTTTCATATAATGATCGTGGATTGCTGACAAGTCAGACATACGGCAACGGTGCGGTATATACGCCGACGTTTGACAGCCGCAGGAGGCTTGTTTCGGAGAAGTGGGGCGACACTCAGACCGCCGAATATTCTTATGATGTCAAAGACAGAGTGATGACGTCAAAGGATCTGATAACGGATGTTTCATATCGTTATCAGTATGCGTTCTATGACCTGCCGCACAGAATTACGGGCAGCGACGGTTCGGATACGGTTTACCGTTATGACCGCTCAGGCATGATGACCGAATTCACGTTCTCAAAAAATGCCGATACGCTTTACAACAGCAAATATCGGTATAATTCCAAGGGGAACCCGGAGGATATTGAGATACCGACATTTAATAACGCCTTGCTGCACTACAATTATGATGAGCTGGGCAGGGTTACCGGATTCTCAAACGGAAAGACGATAACCGAAGTCGAGTATACCGGCGCAGACGTTTCGGGCTATATGATATCCAATACCGACGGCCAATCGCTTTATCAGCTTTCTTACACAAGAGACGCTAACGGCAATATCACCGGCGTTATTGACCCGAATTATGATTTCCTCTCGGCTGAGTATGAATACGACGGCCTGGACAGACTTATAAAAGCCGAGCAAAAAAATAAGCTGCTATCATTTGACACAATGGATGAAATCGTGTATAATTATAATAGCAGCGGCAATATAATGTCTGTTAAACTCAATGGCGAAACAGTGCATACATACACTTACGGCAATGTGTCATGGCCGGATCAGCTGACGGCTTTTGACGGCAAATCAATAACATACGACGCTTCGGGCAACCCGCTTTCCTATGGAGCCGAAGCCTTTACATGGCGTAACGGCACGCAGCTTGCAAGCTACTCTGCGGACGGATCATACACATACACTTATCAGTATGACGCCAACGGTAACAGGGTAAAGAAGGTTTGCAGCCCGAGCGACAACAGGCATTGCCCCACGGACTATGTATATGCAAACGGCTTGCTTATCAGCGAAAGAACTGATTTGGACTTTGAGATCCGCTACGCATATGGCGCCGATAGCGAGCCTATAGGCCTTTACTACGAAGGAGACTATTTCTATTTTGTCAAAAACGTCTGCGGAGATGTAATTGCCATAGTCGATTCAACCGGTCGCGTTAAGGGCGAGTATCTATATGACCCCTACGGCAACCTGCTTGACATTGAGGGCTGGGTCGCTCATCTCAATCCGTTCCGATATCGCGGATATTATTATGATAAAGAGAGCGGATTGTATTATGTGGGTTCTCGCTATTATAACCCCGAATGGGGCAGGTTCATAAGCCCGGATTCGCTGTTTATAGCCGGAGACCTTGTTTCCGGCAGCAATATGTATGCATATTGCGATAATAACCCCGTTATGCATACCGATTCTCAGGGCACGGCGGCAAGCGGCAATAAGGCGGATCAGATCGCGGACAGCGTCAGAAAAACCAGCAAGGTCATTTCCATTGCTCTCTGGCCTGCGACAGGTCTGTTCTTCTTGGGCGCTAACCGAGTTGTGCTGCCGGCGGTTAAGAACTATTTAAGCAAAGATAACCCTGCGGCGAAAGATGATTTCGCTCAAACAGACTTTATGCAGAATTACGGCATTCCGGCGCTCAGTAATATGTCAAAGGCTGCGCTGCCGATTTTCGGCGGCGATAGGACCCACGGGGTGCCGTCAGGCTTGCGGCACATTATGCCGGTCGATATGCGCCGCGGAGCCGTATGGGCTGCGTACTTCTTAGGGTTTGAAAGCTCAAAATATTCATGGAATCGCTTCGGCCTCTTCCCGTTTGAGAATTACACAACGGTTGAGGGCAAGTATATGTGGCAGCAGGAGGTCGGCTACTCCTGGTGGTATGACTATTTCTTCAGTCTCGGCGGCCCGATCAAAAGGCTGATGCTGAAATTTGACACCTCCGGCAACGGAAACTCATCCCCTGTCTATTATGTCATCTGGTGCTGGAAAGCGGATTATTGGAATCTCGGTGCAGGCGCTGAGATAGGTATTTATTCAACCGATGTTGCGAGCAACGCAAGCGCAAACTTCTATGAGATCGACCCGCAGCTCACGGTGCATACCAGGATGAAGATAGACTATACCTTCTATCAGAGCACCTCCGCCCTGCCGACGGTCAAAATGACTCTGAACGACTTCCACCAGACCAATTGGTGGGTCACCTCGTTCACGCCCTCCGTTCAGCTGCCGGATATCAATCGACTTGATGTCGAGCTGAATGTGCGTTTTACCGGCGATAATTATTACCCGCTGATGAGAGCGTTTGTGGATGAACACGACAGTGAGATTAATAAAACTGCTGAAGAAATTGAGAATTGGTCACATGTTAGTCTAGCAGATTTTGTTTACAAATCCCGACCGGCAGGTCATTCATCTCATTTTTGCGTTGAAAGACCGGAATACTGCACCTGCGTCTGCCCGCTCGGTGACAACAATTGTTCATGGCCTTGCAGCTACTATTCTCTTAAGTGCACAGAAAACTGTGCCCATATTAACGAACCGGAAAACGGCTTTCAGTTCAAAATAACATATTAATGAGGAGGTTTATATGAAGAACTTATCAAAGAAACTAATAAGCATTATTATGGCTTTGCTGTTCGCCCTTGCGCCTCTAAGCTCTGTATTCGCCATTAAAATCCCATGGTTGATAACCTATCCGAGCGAAAAAGAAATTGCCGAAACCCTCGGCAACTTTCTGAAAGCAAGAGATGTTGACGGTATAGTAGGTATGTTCAGCGAAAGTGTAAAGAGCGAATTAGGCGACTTGGAAATACAAGTTAAAAAGCTGCTGGATCAGATCGACTGCGATATTGAAGAGTATACCTATTCTGGGACTGGCGGCGCCGATGAACGCAATTATGGATATTATCGCAAATCCATTGGTGTGTCTATTGAAATAGTTGCTGAAGATAAAATTTTTCATATTGGAGCCTCATATATTCAAGCGTGGACAGATGACGAGCGAAAAGTTGGAATGAGGGGTCTGTGGTTGAATTTGTGCGATTCCAATGGTCGTGTCGTTGATTATTTGGCGACTATTGGTCCTTCCGTAAAAATTGATCTTACCTATAAGGAATCTAAGCAATGTTTTATGGCGAGAAATGATTGGAGGCACACTCATAATAGAATGGGATATAACAAGCTTGTCATAACCTCCTCCGACGAATCGGTTGCAAAGGTTGATAGCGACGGCATTGTAACGGCGGCGGGTCGCGGCTCGGCTCGTGTTACCGTCACCTATGTCAATGAGACAACCGGTAAAGAGCTTGAGTATCTTTATGATGTCACCGTAACCTTTACCCGTTGGCAGTGGATCATCTGGTATGTGTTCTTCGGCTTCCTCTGGTATTGAGTTTTGATTAAATTATCCTTCTCAATTAAAAGCATACGGAAATTCCATATGTTAAGGAGGTTTATATGAAAAACTTATCAAAGAAACTAATAAGCGTTATTATGGCTTTGCTGTTCGCCCTTGCGCCTTTAAGCTATGTATTCGCCATTAAGATCCCCTGGCTGACGACCTATCCGAGCGAAAAGGAAATTGTCGAAACCCTTGGCAACTTCCTGAAAGCAAGAGACGCTGAGGGAATAGCCGGCATGTTTAATGGCGAAACTAAGAGCCGAATGCCGGATTTAACCAAAAGGGTTGAAAGTTGGCTAAATCAAATCGAATGTGATATTGACGACTATACCTATTTCGGACGTGGAGATTCTGTAGATGGAAACTATGGCTATTATCACAAATCTTGTAGCTTTGACTTAGAAATAAAGTCGAAAGATAAGATTTATATTGTAATTGCTTCATATCTTCAGGCGTGGACTGATAATGAGCAAAAGGTTGGACTGTGCTCATTAAATTTAACATTGAAATCTTTTGATAATGAAATAATTGACTATTTGGATGATATTTCACTTCCAGACACGGTTACGCTTAATTATAAAGAAACATATCAATGTCGGCCGGGTACTGAGCAGTGGAAGGATCAATATGCCTATCTCGGATACAAAAAAGTTGTTTTTGAATCATCGGATGATTCTGTCGCAAAGATTGACGAAAACGGCGTAATAACAGCGACAGGCCGTGGAACCGCTTATGTAACTTTTACATATGTCAATGAAGAAACCGGAAAAAAACGAACTCATGAATACGACGTCACTGTCACGTTTACTCGCCAACAGTGGATCATCTGGTACTTATTCTTCGGCTTCCTATGGTATTGATCTTTGGATTAATGATTCAAAAAATTTTAGCGTTATAACATAACGCCATTACTGTTCACCCTTGCACCGCTAATCATTCAATAATGTTTTGATTGCGTAGTGCAATGGATTAACCTGACCGGTAGTCACAGCGAAATGCATAATGTCTTTCATACTTGTCACCATGCAATTTAATCTATAATGCTTCTAATGATGATAACCACGGCGCGGGTCTGTTCCCGTCCGTGGTTATTTTTTCTGTTGCCGAGCTGTAAGAAATGAAGCCGAAAAATGAGACGGTTTTTAATCCTCCGAAATCGGTCGTCATAACCTGTAATGACAACATGTCGTCATATATGACAACTCGACAGGTCAGACACCTATTCTGCGTTTTCCATACAGAGCTCAAAAAGACGTTCCGGCGGATTTTTCAACAGTCCAATGTAACCGCCCTTCAACTTTTATTTCAACTGTATAAACAGCCAAAACGATCTTCTGACCGACTCAAAGCGAGAACGTATTCAGAAGCAGTCATTCCTGAATAACCAACCGGACAATAGCAGAATATGAACTGAACATTCATCGGAATAACTCGCGAAATATGGTTTTCACATGATTTTTCGTTGAGATAATTTCGCATGCCGTTTATGAATGAGCTGATCAATAATTGATTTAACCACCAAATTTTGACTTTATGCAGTAAATTTCATTGCATTTTTCCTGCAAATGTGCTATGTTATAATTATATTATTTAAATGAAATATTTCCAACCATGTACAAGCTTCGGCAAAATCCGTTTTTTTGTACAATGGATGATGTATGGTTATATAAAAAGAAATTTGGAGGATTAAAAAATGGCCGCTAAGAATAACGCGAATATTGGTTTTGAAAAGCAACTATGGGATGCTGCATGCGTCCTCTGGGGGCACATTCCCGCAGCAGAATACCGAAAGGTCATTATAGGGTTGATCTTTCTTAGATACATATCAAATGCGTTTGAAAAACGCTATCAGGAGCTTGTCGCTGAGGGTGACGGTTTTGAGGATGATCGCGATGCCTACGCCGAAGATAACATTTTCTTCGTACCGGAGGATGCCCGATGGAGCAAAATTGCTTCTTCCGCTCACACCCCTGAAATCGGAACGATCATTGACAATGCAATGCGGGCTATTGAAGCCGAAAACAAAAGTCTGAAAAATGTTCTGCCGAAAAACTATGCAAGCCCTGATTTGGATAAGCGTGTTTTGGGCGATGTGGTTGACCTGTTCACCAATATGGATATGGGTGATACCGAGGAAAGCAAAGACCTTCTCGGCAGAACCTATGAATACTGTATTGCTCAGTTTGCGGCATATGAAGGTGTCAAGGGCGGCGAATTCTATACTCCGTCCAGCATAGTTAAAACCATTGTTGCTATTTTAAAACCTTTTGCCAACTGCCGCGTCTATGACCCTTGCTGCGGTTCCGGCGGGATGTTCGTCCAAAGTGCAAAATTCATAAAAGCGCACAGCGGCAATCGTGGTGAAATCTCTGTTTATGGGCAGGAGTCAAACGCCGATACTTGGAAAATGGCAAAGATGAATATGGCGATACGCGGAATAGATGCCAATTTCGGGCCGTATCATGCAGACACTTTTTTTAATGATCTGCATCCCATGATGAAGGCTGATTTTATAATGGCTAATCCTCCTTTCAATCTCTCTAACTGGGGACAGGAGAAGTTGAAGGACGATGTGCGATGGCAGTTTGGCACGCCCCCTACCGGTAACGCCAACTATGCGTGGATTCAACATATGATCCACCACCTCGCCCCCAATGGCAAGATCGGTCTTGTCCTTGCAAATGGTGCGTTGTCCACTCAAACAGGCGGTGAAGGGGAAATCAGAAAACGCATCATTCAGGCTGACCTTGTGGAGGGAATTGTAGCTCTGCCGGCACAGCTTTTTTATAGCGTGACCATTCCCGTCACCCTCTGGTTTATCAGCAAAAACAAAAAGCAGAAAGGAAAAACTCTGTTTATCGATGCCCGTAAGATGGGCTATATGGTTGATCGTAAACACAGAGATTTTACCGATGCGGATATTCAAAAGATAGCAGATACCTTTGAGGCTTTCCAAGAAGGAACATTGGAAGATGTAAAGGGTTTCTGCGCCGTAGCAGATCTTCAGGCAATTGAAAAGCAGGACTTTATCCTGACCCCCGGCAGATATGTGGGAATTGAAGAAGTTGAGGACGACGGCGAACCTTTTGAGGAAAAGATGACCCGTTTGACCTCTGAACTTTCGGATATGTTCAAGAAGTCGCATGAGTTAGAGGATGAAATCCGCAAGAAACTGGGGGCGATTGGGTATGAAGTGTAAGCTTTCTGATATTTGCAGTTTTCGCAAAGGAAAAGTAGAAGTAGAAAATCTAAATGCGAAAAACTATATATCGACCGAAAATATGTTGCCAAATAAGTGTGGAATTACTGAAGCAAGCTCTTTACCGACAGTTTCTTTAACACAGGAATATAATAGCGGTGATGTCCTTGTTTCTAATATTCGCCCTTATTTCAAAAAAATTTGGCAAGCCGAATATGATGGCGGTTGCTCAAACGATGTATTAGTCTTTGTTCCAAAACCTAATACAGATAAAGATTTCTTGTATTATGTACTTGCGGATGATGATTTCTTTACATATTCTATGGCGACATCAAAGGGAACGAAAATGCCACGAGGAGACAAAACCTCAATAATGCAATACGAAGTTTCTCTGATTGATTTGCAGGTGCAAAAGAAAATCGCAAGTGTTTTGAAGGCATTGGACGAGAAAATTAAACTTAATAATGAGATAAATGATAATTTAGCGGCTTAAAGTTCGACGGCGGATACATCCAGTTCACCGGACATTAACTTAGGCAGCAAATTATCTCTTAATGCAGCTAACTTTTCATTCTGAGCTTCATTTATCTTGATTGCCTTTATCAGTGGAAGTATGAGACTCAGGTATTCACTCATTTTTGCTTCGTCGAGCAACGGAATAGGCAGCGATTTGATTGTTGTGAGGCTCAGGTTAGCCTGAACAGCTTGTTGTACACGCTTCGCATAATAATCGGTGTGCCATCCGCCAATAAAGCAAGTGTAGATATATTCAGGTAAAACCTTTTCGACATCAGCACGAATTATTGCAACGGCTTGATTGGCGTTTGCAGGAATGATATTTTCATCAATCAAAGCGAAGCGTCCGAGTGTACCAGCAATAGTGAAAACTACATCACCGGCATGGATTATAGAGCGTTTTAGAAGCGTATTTGTTTCTTCGTCAATGAAAGCAAACTTGCTTTTGTCTATGGAATGATCGTCTAAGATTGATTCAGCCTTTATAAAGTTGATCCCACTTTCAACAAAAGGCTTGCCAAGCGTGGTAGGTGTCGTTCCCTTAGTGACAACATGGCATAATTCAGATAACGGTATCTGTGTTATGTTTTCAAGTTCGGGGTTATCCGTAAACTCTGACTTAAAAATTGTGCGAAGCTGCTGCTCTAAATTATCATTTAATTAAAGGAGTAAGAAATACGAATTTTAATACGAAAGAGAAATATATAATTCGAAATTTTAGAGAAAAATTTGAAAAAAGGGCATTTGATGAAATTGATGTCTGCTTTTTTGTTATACTATTGCGTTCTCATCTTGACAAAAATGAATTCCCATATATATGTGACTTTGGAGATTCAATTGCCCATCGAGAACGAGATCGAGGTAAAGCTTTTGATTCAATAAAAAACTCAAAAGACAATGAATATAAAACACAACACGATTCAAAAAAGCTAATCGGATACGATGGCATAGATAATGAATTATGGAAGCGTGAATGGATGAAATTGGGTCAAAAACTTTCTATCCGTTATTCAGATATTGCTATCAACGAATTGCTATTGTGCTATATTTCTTCAATGCAGTTTTCTCAATTCGAAAATTTAGGGGAAATGAGAATAGTTATATCTGAAAAGGATATTAGTCTTGCTACGGCAGCTAAAACTCCTAGTAGTCCATACGCTTCTTTTGCGGTTTTAAAAAATGTTGATTTCAAAACCCCAAAAACTTCTCGGTTAGTTGAAAATGCAGTTTTTACAATCAGGAAGAATAACGAACTGCAACTGATTGATGAAAGCGGGGAAAGAATTCTGTAAGCGATAAACTCCTACCAGTGGCAGGAGAAATAACAGAAACTGCCACTGGGTGTCGTTTTCTGAAAAGGAGAATTGACCGTGAAACACAATTTAATTAATGACGTTGTTCAAGGAATGCTGCCTTTCCTAAATAACGCACAAAATGAGAAGTTGAGAGAAGTGTTGCAATACACGCTCGCAAATTATGAGGTGACACAATCGACAGATAAAAGTACTAACTCGGAACATGATTTTGTAGAGTTGTTCTTATCAGCAAAGCATATAGAGGGCTGCTCGGAAAAATCTCTTAAATACTATAAGGCAACTATAACATCGATGCTTGAAGAAATACAAAAGGATGTCAAGCACATTGTTACTGATGACATACGAGGATACCTTACCAGGTATCAAGAAAAGAACAATTCAAGTAAAACTACAATCGATAATATTCGGCGAATTTTATCCAGTTTTTTCTCTTGGTTGGAGGACGAGGACTACATTATTAAAAGTCCGGTGCGCCGAATACATAAGGTCAAAACAGCATCGAAAATTAAAGAAACCTACTCCGACGAAACGTTGGAGTTAATGCGGGACAGTTGCTCTGAAATGCGTGATTTAGCTATGATTGACCTGCTCGCTTCAACGGGAATGCGTGTTGGTGAATTGGTGTTGCTAAACCGTGACGATGTGGATTTCACGGAGCGAGAGTGCGTGGTGTTTGGTAAGGGCGACAAAGAACGAATGGTATACTTTGATGCCCGAACAAAGCTGCACTTGCAAGCCTATTTGGAAAGCCGCTGTGATGATAATCCAGCATTGATTGTTTCATTGAAAGCGCCTTTTAACCGTCTATCCATAGGCGGTGTCGAATCACGATTAAGGGAATTGGGCAGGCGCTTGGGCGTCCCAAAAGTTCATCCGCATAAGTTCCGCCGAACGCTGGCGACAATGGCAATAGACAAGGGTATGCCCATAGAACAACTTCAGCAGTTGCTGGGACATAAGCGGATTGACACGACTTTGCAATACGCAATGGTCAAGCAGAGTAATGTAAAACTGGCTCATAGAAAATTTATCGGGTAGGGTGATAATAGAATGGCTGAATGGAAAGAGTGCAAAATAGCCGACTTAGGTACTGTTATTGGTGGAGCGACCCCTTCGACAAAGGATTCCGCCAACTATGAAAATGGAACGATTGCGTGGATAACGCCAAAAGATTTATCAATTTTTACGGGACGCTATATCAAGCGAGGCGAAAGAAATATTACTGAAATCGGATTGAAAAGTTGTTCTACGCAACTTCTGCCCCCTAATAGTGTGCTGTTTTCTTCAAGAGCGCCGATTGGTTACATTGCTATTTCTGCCAATGAGATTTGTACAAATCAAGGGTTCAAGAGTGTTATTCCAAATAATGATACAGACCCTTTGTTCTTATACTATCTCTTGAAATACAACAAAGATAAAATCGAAAGCATGGGAAGCGGGACTACATTCAAAGAGGTATCGGGAAATACGATGAAAGGTATTTCTGTCAGAGTTCCTAAGGATGTTTCTGCTCAAAAACGCATTTCTGCCGTGCTTGGAATGATTGATGATAAAATCGAAGAAAATGAGCGGATAAATGATAATTTAGAGCAGCAGGCTAAGGCCCTTTTCAGGAAATGGTTCATCGACTCTTCAGATCGCAGTCAATGGAAGTCTGGGACTTTCTCCGATATTATTATGTCTACGCTCAACGGTGATTGGGGAAAGGAATACCCATCTGGCAATAACATAAAGAAGGTTTATTGTGTTCGAGGTGCCGACATTCCAGATGTTAAGGCGGGTAATAAAGGAAAAATGCCAACACGATATATCCTTCCTAAGAATTATGCGATCAAAAAACTTGAGACGGGGGATATTGTCGTTGAAATATCCGGGGGCAGTCCAACCCAGTCTACCGGAAGATGCACTGCGATTACCCAATCCTTGCTTGATCGGTATGACAGCGGAATGGTTTGCACCAATTTTTGTAAGGCAATTAAACCACTAAGCGGCTATAGTATGTTTGTGTACTATTACTGGCAGTATCTCTACGACAAAGGAGTGTTCTTTTCCTACGAGAATGGAACGACTGGAATAAAAAATCTTGATTTTTCCGGTTTCTTAGAGACAGAACCAATAACACTTCCTCCATTTGAGAGGATTGCCGATTTCGATGCTTATTGTCAAACCAATTTTGATCAGATATATGCTAATGGAAAACAGAGTGAGCAGTTATCGCTGCTTAGGGACGCTCTTTTACCCAAACTAATGTCCGGCGAGTTGGATGTCTCTGCCATCGAGCTTTAAGCCGCTAAATTATCATTTATCTATAGGAGAATAAATTTATGTCACTACAAATTAATATTGAGAACATTCGAAATATCAAAGAAGCTAGTATCGAGCTACCTTTTGATAAAGGCATGTATGCTTTAGTTGGAACAAACGGATGTGGTAAGAGCACGTTAATGTTGCTATTGTCTTTGACTATAAAAACGTCTTCTGCTCATCTTTTAACCGAAAAAGATACTTCAAATAAATCTAAAGTCGAAATAACTGACGGAATAAAATCTGATGTTTGGATTAGAAACACTGCAAAAAAATTGACGACAACTAAATATAACAAAACGCGAAGAATGTATGCCAGTGTTCATTATCACGGGTTTTATGAAGGTAGCATATTTTATGGTAGCAGATTTAATGATTATAACAAAATAAACGACTTTTTTTCGAAAATCGATTTTGAAGACGATCTTGTTGACGCCGATCCATATGTATCCCAGACATTAGGATGTATTCTGCATAATGACAAATCACATTATAACAACTTAAAACGAATTCGTTCTAAAAGCATTGCTAAAAATGCAGGCTTTAAAGGTTTTCCGTATTTTTATACAATAGGTGATAACATAATTAGTCAATATCAAATGAGTAGTGGCGAAAGTATGCTCATTTCTTTGATTGATTTTATAAATAATTTGGTGCGAAAAGGAAATTATAAAAAGTTGTTTTTCCTAATTGATGAAGTAGAACTTGCTTTGCACCCTGCAGCGATAGATAGGCTTCAATTATTTCTAAATGATTTAATCGAAAATTCTTCGACAGAATTAGTTGTTTACTTTTCAACTCACTCTTCAGAACTTATACAGAGAATACCCGCAAAAAATATATTTTTACTTGATAATGATAATGGCTTGCTAAATTTAGTGAATCCTTGTTATCCAAATTATGCGGTAAGAAATTTGTATATTCCTAACGGATTTGATTTTCTGCTGCTTGTTGAAGACGAGTTAACCAAAGCTATCGTTGAAAGAGCAATACATGAAAATAATCTCTCAAGCAGCAAGTTGTGTTGTGTATTGCCAGCAGGTGGATGTACACAAATGTTGAAACTTCATCATGATATGATTACATATAATACATTGGGCATTGGTAAACACATCATAAGTGTGTTTGACGGAGATGTCAAAGATGATATATGTAAAAAAGAAGAATATAAATCATTGCCAAAATGTTTTTTGCCAATTCCAAGTGTTGAAAAGTATTTAAAACGAAAATTAATATTAGAGCCTGACAAACAATTTATAAAACTAATTGGAGATAAGTATTTTAATCAACGTTCTTTGAATGATATTATATCGGATTATAAAAATAATCCAAGAACTCAAACTTCAAATGATAATGACGGAAAAATATTATATAAAATTATTTGTTCCAATTTAGAAAAAATAGGTATGGACGAAGAACGATTTATACAATTTATCAGCGAAGATATTTATAAATACGAGAACCCAGTTAAATTTGTAGCATCTTTAAAGAAACTATTGTCATGACTTTTATCAGAATGTGCTGATTGTTTAGATACTATATGTAATAAATCTACAAAGGAGAAATAAAAATGCCGGGATTATATACCGAAGCCGATTATGAAAACTCTGTAATCGAGCTGTTTAGAAATGATTTGGGATATGAGTACGCATACGGTCCCGATATAGAAAGGGATTTTTACTGTCCGTTATATGAGGAGGTTCTGATTGACTCTCTGTATCGTTTGAACAGAGGGCTGCCTGATGACGCAATTCAGGACGCCTTATTCAAGCTCAAAAACTTTGAAAACGGAGAGCTTGTGCAGAAGAACGCCGAATTTATGGAGTACCTGCAAAGCGGCATTCCTGTTCGATATTTAGAAAACGGCGAAGAGCGTTCCGCTATCGTTTACCTTGCTGATTATACCCATCCCGAAAACAATTCCTTTATTGTTGCCAATCAATGGACATTCATAGAGAACAGCAATAAGCGCCCGGATATTATTCTCTTTCTCAACGGTCTGCCTGTTGTTCTTGTGGAGCTGAAATCTCCCTCCCGTGAGGAAACGGATGCTTCCGAGGCCTATCGGCAGCTCCGAAACTATATGCAGGAAATTCCGTCGATGTTTATCTACAATGCCATCTGCGTAATGAGCGACCAATCCACTTCCAAAGCGGGAACGATCACATCCGGCGAAGATCGTTTTATGGAGTGGAAAACAAAAGATGGCAACTACGAAAACACCAAATATGCACAGTTTGACACCTTCTTTGAAGGATTGTTCCAAAAAGATCGTCTGCTGGATATAATCAAAAACTTTATCTGCTTCTCCAACGAGGGTATCAATTCATTCAAAATTCTTGCCGGATACCACCAGTATTTTGCGGTTAGAAAGGCAATCGAATCTACAAAACACGCTACCGTTACCGACGGCAAAGGCGGTGTGTTCTGGCATACACAAGGAAGCGGCAAATCGCTTTCTATGGTTTTCTATGCTCATTTATTGCAGGAAGCACTCGACAGCCCGACCATCGTTGTACTTACCGATAGAAATGACCTTGACGACCAGCTTTACGGTCAGTTTGCAAAGTGCAAGGACTTTTTAAGACAAGAGCCTATGCACGCAGAGAGCAGAGAACATCTGAAAACTTTGCTTGCCGGCAGACAGGCAAACGGTATTATCTTTACCACAATGCAGAAGTTTGAGGAGTCTCACGAACCTCTTTCAGAACGCCATAATATCGTTGTTATGGCTGATGAAGCACACAGAGGGCAATACGGACTTACCGAAAAAATTAAGATTACGAAAAACGAAGAAGGCGAAGATGTTGCAAAGCGTGTTATCGGCACAGCCCGAATTATCCGCAACACTTTACCGAACGCTACATATATCGGCTTTACGGGTACGCCTATTTCCTCCAAAGACCGCAGCACCCGTGAGGTATTCGGAAATTATATCGACATTTATGATATGACACAAGCGGTCGAGGACGGAGCTACACGCCCTGTTTACTATGAAAGCCGTGTAATCAAGCTCAATCTTGACGAAGCGACCTTGAAGATGATTGACGCCGAATATGACATTATGGCCGGAAATGCCGACGATGAGGTTATCGAAAAGAGCAAACGAGAGCTTGGACAGATGGAAGCTATTCTCGGCAACGATAACACCATCAACTCCCTTGTTTGCGATATTCTCGACCATTACGAAAACAACCGTGAAAACCTGCTGACCGGCAAGGCGATGATTGTTGCTTACTCTCGCCCTATTGCTATGAAGATTTATAAGCGTATCTTAGAACTTCGCCCTGCTTGGACGGAAAAGGTTGCCGTTGTTATGACTTCCGGCAACAATGACCCGGAAGAATGGCGTAAAATCATTGGAAACAAGCACCACAAAGACGAACTGGCACAGAAATTCAAGGATAATGACAGTCCTCTGAAAATTGCTATTGTCGTAGATATGTTGCTGACGGGCTTTGATGTACCTTCCCTTGCAACAATGTATGTCTACAAACCGATGCAGGGCTACAACCTGATGCAGGCCATTGCCCGTGTCAATCGAGTCTTCCGTGATAAGGAAGGCGGTCTTGTCGTCGACTATGTAGGTATCGCTTCCGCCTTGAAGCAGGCAATGAACGACTATACGGTACGGGATAAAAAGAACTATGGCGATACCGATGTCGCAAAGGTTGCATATCCCAAGTTCCTCGAAAAGCTCTCTATATGCCAAGATCTGTTCCATCACTACGACTACTCAAAGTTTATGTCCGGCACGGATCTTGAGCGGGCAAAAACAATCAGCGGCGCTGTGAACTTCATAATGGGTCGGGAGTTGGAGAAGGAACGGGATACTTTCCTCAAAGAGGCACTGATGCTTCACCAAGCACTGTCTCTCTGTTCTTCCTTGGTAGATGAGCCGATGCGGTTCGAAGCAGCCTTCTTCGAGTCTGTCCGTGTCCTTGTCATTCGGCTGACTAATCAGGGCGGTGGGCAAAAGATTTCTCTCCCGGAGATGAATGCCCGGATCAATGAGCTTTTGAAGCAGAGCATCAAGAGTGACGGCGTCATAAATCTTTTTTCTGATGTAAACTCTGAATTTTCACTTTTCGATCCAAAGTTTCTTGAGGAAGTATCAAGGATGAAGGAAAAGAATCTTGCAGTTGAATTGTTGAAAAAGTTGATTGCCGAGCAGGTTCAGATTTATCGCAGAACCAACGTGGTCAAATCCGAAAAATTCAGCGAGATAATGCAGCGAGCAATGAACGCCTATCTTAATGGTATGCTTACGAATGAGCAGGTTATTGATGAAATGATGAAGCTCGCAAAGCAGATTGCTGCAGCAAAAGATGAAGGAAAAGAGCTTGGCTTAAACGCTGATGAGCTTGCGTTTTATGATGCGCTTACCAAGCCGCAAGCAATAAAAGATTTTTATGAAAACGATGAATTAATTGCTATAACTAAAGAACTTTCTGATACCCTTCGTAAGAATCGTACCATCGACTGGCAAAAGAAAGAATCCGCAAGAGCGAGAATGCGTATGCTAATTAAAAAGTTGCTTAAGAAGCATAAGTACCCTCCTGAAGGGATGGAGGACGCGGTCCAAACTGTTATGACACAGTGCGAGTTGTGGACCGATAACATGGAAGTTTGAGTTTTGTATCTGTAACATTGAATGCCCTACAACAAATTTGCTGTAGGGCATTTTTTACGCCTAAAACGATGCCTTAATCAATTCATGCTTATATGCGTGTCGAAAATATGGAAATGCATTATTTTCCTTTTGGCTGTGGCTTTAGGTGCCTCTTTTAGACAACGGACCGCTTTTATAGCAAATAAAACGAATCAGAAATAGTGAGCATAGGTGTATCGCATTTATATAAAATATGATATATAGTGCTATTCAATTCAGCTAATTACCGCTGCACCTAATCTTACATACTTTCAATGATAAGAACCACGACAGGAGATAATTCTCTTGCCGTGGTTTTTTGCTGTGAGACGGTATGAAGCGCGGCAGAGGATTGGCGGCTTCTCTTACACGCCGGAACATCTTAAATGACAGGAGGAGATAACAGAGCGTAAGAAAAATTTGTAAAGAGGCGGTGATTGATTGAAGCCACCGTAACGGCAATGTCGGGCTCTGTG
>ERZ779869.1517-NODE-1517-length-21463-cov-6.645927_pt1 | contig 21463 bp, 21 predicted proteins | sample MGYA00511557_ERZ779869 | MGnify/ENA primary metagenome ERZ779869 (study PRJEB29588, sample SAMEA2154620) | human gut metagenome | biome: human gut; feature: human-associated habitat; material: faeces | place: Denmark | collected 2008/2010 ... | reverse complement strand
AGACCAGGGCAAGAGCGATGCAGCCAATATGCTGGAATTAAACAAGTTGGAATCACTTATAGAAGAACTCCTGTAAGTGAAAAACGAAGAAAAAACGTTCGGCGTCCGAAGGGAAAGCCAATTCAAATGATTTAGAAATGACCGATAAAAATAACAATATAGATGATAAGATTGTTCGCGGTTATGGCGAACAGGCTCTTAGAAACGAGGCGCAGGCCATCCTCGACCAGATACCTTATCTGGATGACAACTTTGAGAAAGCTGTAGACATGATGTATCAATGTCAAGGCAAGATTATCGTTACAGGTGTGGGCAAGAGTGGACACGTAGGTGCCAAGATTGCCGCTACACTTGCCTCTACAGGCACACCAGCCTTCTACATCAATCCACTGGATATCTATCACGGCGACTTAGGTGTGATGACCGACAAGGATGTGGTTCTGGCACTGAGTAACAGCGGTCAGACCGATGAACTGCTTCGTTTCATCCCGATGGTACTCCACATGAATATTCCTATCATTTCCATCACCGGAAATCCAGATTCCCTGCTGGCAAAATACTCCAACCATCATATCACCGTAAAGGTAAAGAAGGAGGCTTGTCCGCTGAACCTAGCCCCTACCAGCAGTACTACTGCAGCATTGGCTATGGGTGATGCACTGGCTATCGCCCTGATGCAGGTACGCCACTTCAAGCCTCGTGACTTTGCACAGTTCCATCCTGGTGGAGAATTAGGCAAACGACTGCTGACCACAGCAGAAGATGTGATGCGCAGCGATGATATGCCTATCATTCCTAAGGAAATGCACCTGGGCGAGGCTATCATCCACGTAAGCAAGGGCAAACTGGGATTGGGTATCTCATTGGATGAAGACAACCACGTTATCGGACTTATTACCGATGGTGATATCCGACGCGCCATGGAGAAATGGCAGGCAGAATTCTTTAACAAGACTGTAAGCGACATCATGACCACCACTCCGAAAATGGTGACTCCGAAGACGAAGATTTCGGAGATTCAGCGCATCATGCACAAATATAAGGTGCATACGGTACTGGTTGTAGACAAGGATAATCATCTGAAAGGTATCGTAGACCACTATGCCTGCATGGTATAAATTTTTAGGCACGGATTACACAGATTACACGGATTTATAGATAACACGGTTATAGATAAGATGAGATATTTTTTATTAATAGCGACATTATGGCTGTCTTGTTCGCTGTGCAGCGCACAGACTAGCGATTCATTGATCGTTAATCAGCTTCGTGGGAAAGGTGTCAGCTTTTCTCACGATAATTCCGTGACCCTTCTGATGAATGGTCAGGAAAAGTTTGATGATATGTTCCAGGCAATCCGACAGGCTAAACATAGTGTACACCTGGAATACTTCAACTTTCGCAACGACAGCATCGCCTCCCTCCTCTTCGACCTACTAGCTCAGAAAGTCAAGGAGGGTGTAAAGGTGAGAGCCTTATATGATGGTTTCGGAAACTCTTCCAACAATAAGCCTCTGCGAAAGAGACATCTCAAGAAAATCCGTTCCAACGGCATAGAGATTTATGAATATAAGCCCCTGAAGTTTCCATGGGTACATGCAATCTTCAACCGTGATCACCGTAAAATCGTAATCATTGACGGACAGATTGCCTACACAGGCGGTATGAACGTTGCCGACTATTATATAAAAGGTACTGAGGCAGTAGGTGAATGGCACGATATGCACTGCCGCATCGACGGAAGCGAGGTGAATACCCTGCAGAAGATATTCCTCAAAATGTGGAATAAGGTGAGCGGACAGAATGTGCACAGCACTGAGTTCTGGAGATATAAGAAGAAGGATTATCTGGTAGAGAATCTCAAGCCAGATACGACAGCAACAGCCTACAGAAAGATGGTCGGCATCATCAATCGTGAGCCTCATATAACAAAGGATATCATCCGATATTTCTATGTGAATGCCATCAATGATGCACAGGACAGCATCAAGATCATCAGCCCCTACTTCACCTTGAGTCATAAACTCAAAAAGGCATTGAAGAATGCTGTGAAAAGAGGAGTGAAAGTAGAAATCATGCTCTCTACCAAGAGCGATATTCCGCTGACTCCTGACTGCGGTTTCTATAATGCCCACAAACTGATGAAGGCAGGATGCAATGTTTGGATGTACACACGGGGCTTCCACCATACCAAGATTATCATGGTAGACGGCAAGTTCTGTACCGTGGGCAGTGCCAATCTCAATGCCCGAAGCCTGCGCTGGGACTATGAAGAGAATGCAGTGATTGTGGATTCTTGCACTACCCAACAACTGGTACAGCTCTTTGATGGGGAAAAGAAAGACAGTTTCTTACTCAATGAGAAGAACTGGAGAGAGTGGCGTACGGGCTGGCAAAGATTCAAAGGATGGTTTGCCGCAAAGGTACTCACTCCATTCTTGTAAAAACAAGATATAAGTATAACCCAACTTTCACTAGCAGAAGTAAAACAAACAGAGATGAATGAAGAAATGATGAAAGCCATGGCTGGCAAACAGATGCCGGAAATGGCAATAGTAGAGAGCAATACACTCGCCGCAATGGGACTCAGACAACTGCTTGAGTCGGTGATGCCCATGATGAAAATCTCGACCTTCGGTTCGTTCCGTCAGTACGAGGCAAACAATCCAGACCACTTTGTTCATAGCTTTGTATCTATGCACATTGTACTGGAACACCGTTACTTCTTCACACAGGGCAACAGGAACCGCCACGTGATCGTTCTAACACCCAGCAACGATCCCAATTCGCAACTTGCAGAATTTCATTGTCTCTGCGTCAATGTACCAGAAGGATACCTGATAAAAGAGCTTCTCAACCTGCAGCATTCCGGTCATCCTCATGGCGAACATATCCCTGCCATGCCCCCTGTCACTCAGGAAAAAGTCCTGTCGGATAGAGAAATAGAGGTATTATCTCTGGTAGCACAAGGGAAAATCAACAAAGAGATAGCCGACCAACTCTGTATCGGACTGACTACCGTGATTACCCATCGCAAGAAAATACAGGAAAAACTGGGATTAAAAAGTGTGTCTTCACTCACCATTTATGCTGTGATGCATGGTTTTGTTGACATCAATATGATCTAGCCTTCACCATAAATAGTGATGCAGAATCATCACATACCTAAATATAATGATAGCGCCTTCCCCTCATGTGAGAGGAAGGTGCTATCATTTTAGGAAAAATAACATTATTTAAACAGATATTCCACAGATAAGCTACAGCTTTACAGAAGAAATATCAACCAAATTGTTCACGATGGCATAAATTGTAAGACCTGCTGGAGAGTGAATCTGAAGCTTTCGGGCTATGTTTCTGCGATGCGTAATGACCGTATTGATAGAGATAAACAGGTGGTCAGCAATCTCCTTGTTGGTCATTCCCTGAACCAAAGCAACAATCACATCTTTTTCTCTATCGCTCAACTGTTCGTCACTCATCGGAGTCTGATTAATCATGCTCGAAATCTTGGCACTCACATCGTTCTGCTTCAGTTTACGCTCTGCATTTCTTACGGCAGGAATAAAGATTTCTTCCTCCACCTCAGAATGATGCTTCAGCCATTCCTCATTATTGTAGATGTCATAAAGAGTGGCGCTGAGCTGATTATTATGCAAGCCATCAGAAGGCAAATACTTGATAATGATACTCTTGAGTTCCTTTAACTTCATATCAACCTGAGCATGGTGCTTCGAGAAGGTTTCTATATCAAAGTTTGCATTGGCATTACCATCTATAAGTGCCTGAACATAAGGGAATACCATCTTTTCCTCATACTTCATGTGATTGGTGATGCTATGGGCATAGTCATCATAAAGCTTGAGGATAAGGCGCGCCAGATTATCCTTTTCATCCAGCGCTTCAACCAGTTCCTTACGGATAAACGGCAACTGGAAATCTATGTAATAGGCATGCGAAGCCTTGAGATAATGCAATAGGGTCGGCAGCGACAGGCGGTCAGCATCGTCATACTCCTTGTAACCATTAATCGTCAAGTTAACCACGGACAGGAAAGTATAGGTATCCACCTGCTGTTCTTCGCAAACTTCGCACACAGTCTTGTCGCCAAAGCCCAGGTTGATGCCGAAGCTGCCGAGGCTCTGTAAAATGTTATAATTGTCTCTAATGATGCTGATCATCTTGTCATCAGCTTCATACATCTTCTGATTTTTCATCTTCTTTTATCCTTAAATGAAAACATCCTTGTATCAAGAACATTCATAATGTTTCTATTTCGGGTGCAAATATACAAAAAAGTTTTGAAACTCGCAATACCTAAAAATGGGGATGCCGCAGTTTACCGATTTTTAGGTATTGCAAGATATTTTAAAACTCCGTACCTTTGCACCCGAAATCGAGAAAGAGCGCGGTGATGATTGCCATTCCCGAGTGGCAGAGCTGCGTAATTCCTTATCAAGTCAGATTGGCTTTAAGGAGATACTAGGCCTCTAAAGTGTCGAGACCGCAAGCAGACATCCGCGCCCTTTTCTTTTATATAAAATTATACGATAACAATAATTTCAAAATATTTAAGATGAACAGTTTAAGAATTGGATTGATGTCCGCTGCCCTCGTTGCCGGCTTGGCAACGGCAAGTGCACAAACTGTGGCTGCCGATAGTGTGATGCAGCATGTAAATGGCAAGCGCCTCAGCGTGGGTGGTTATGGCGAGGTTGCCATGAGCCGCAACTTCTATAGCGACGCTGGAAAACGCTACTCTAACGCCACCGCTTATAAAAATGCACCCGACCACGGACGCTTCGACATTCCTCATGCAGTAATCTACTTGGGTTACGACTTCGGAAAGGGATGGACCATGGGTACTGAGATTGAGTTTGAACACGGAGGTACCGGACAGTCTATCGAATACGAAGCAGAGGAGGCCATCGAGTATGAGCAGGAGGTAGAGAAAGGAGGCGAGGTTGAACTCGAACAGTTCTGGATTCAGAAATCATTCGGTCGATGGGCTAACATCAAGGCTGGACACATCGTTGTACCTGTAGGTCTTACCAATGCCTATCACGAACCATTGAATTTCTTTACTGTTTATCGTCCGGAAGGAGAAAACACCATTCTTCCTTGTACATGGCACCAGACTGGTATCAGTTTCTGGGGAAAGAGTGGTAAGTTCCGCTACGAGGCACAGTTTCTGGCAGGTTTGAACGCCTACCGTTTCAGTCGCAGCAACTGGATTCAAGGCGGTGCCAAGAGTCCATACGAGTTTGAGGTAGCCAACAAATATGCCGTTGCTGCCCGTGTGGATAACTACAGTATTCCTGGTCTGCGCATCGGACTGAGCGGTTACTACGGCAAGGCGATGGGCAACACCACCCCACAGGATACCCAACACAAAAACATCAAGGGAAACGTATATGTAGGTGCCTTCGACTTCACCTACAACAAGTACAACTGGAAGATTAGAGGCAACGTGGATTATGGCTATGTAAGCGATGCTACAGCCATTACCAGTATTTTTTCTTTTTGCTGGCACTGGTGTCCGGAAGCCGCTTTGTATACCGGGGACTGCGTATCATACGACACAGTTATCTGGGAGACGCATCAAGACATGCCATCGCTACCATGGTGGAAGCAGGCTATGATGTCTTCTCTCAGATTTCCAAGTTGAGTGAAAACAACCAGAAGCTGTATGTGTTCGGTCATTTCGAGTATTACGATTCATCCGTTCACAATACCACCGCCAAGTGGACCAACCGCAAAATTGTGGCAGCAGGTATCAACTACTTCCCTCTCCCACAAATCTGTGTGAAAGCTGAATACAACCAGCGCATCTTCCACTCTAAGTACAACAATGAGCCAGCCGTGAACATCGGCATCGCTTATCAGGGCTTCTTCCTCTAAATCAGGGGGAAGCGCCGTTTCATAGATTATAATTAACATATTCAAACATAAAAAACAAAGAAAAATGAAAAAGATTTTCCAGAAGGCATTTTTGTTCGTAGCAACAATGACTTTATCTTTGGGTTTCGCTTCTTGTAGCGATGATGATGACCCAGTAACAGAGGGTAACGTAGTACCAGCAACAGAATTATCGGCTGTTGCCAACACTTATGTAAACGACATTATCAATCCTACCTACAAGGATTTGAGAGACTACGCTAAGGTTCTGAAGGATGCATGCGACAAGGCATACGCCAACGCCAAGGCTGGCAACTTGAGCGATGCAGATATCACTGCTGCCTGCGAGGCTTTCAAGAACGCTCGTCGTGAATGGGAGCGCAGTGAGGCATTCCTCTATGGTGCAGCAACCAACAACGAGATTGACCCACACATCGACTCATGGCCACTCGACCACGACCAGCTGGTAGAGGCGCTCAACAACCAGAACATCATCGCCGGAATCCAGGGTTCAAACCCAGCTCAGTTTATCTATACCGAAAACAAGAACTTCGACTCTGTAATAGGTTTCCACGGATTGGAGTTCGTACTCTTCCGCAATGGTGCTGAACGTACTGCAGCCATGCTGAATGCCAACGAGACAGAAGCAGGCATGACATCTGTGAAGGGTATCGATGAGTTGGCATTTGCTGCCGCTGTAGCTGGCGACATCTACAACATGACTTCACTCCTCCAGTATGGTTGGAATGGTGATGCAACCCTCGGTTCTTGGTTGACAACCAATTGCAAGTGGGTGGTTGATGGTCTTGCTGGTCTGGAGGAGAGTGCTGGTGCCCTTTCTTCTGCAGGTATTGGTTACGGTCAGTTCTTCCTCAATGCCACAGGCGACAAGGCTTGGTTCCCTACATGGCAGGAGACCTTGGAGAATGTATTCGTAGGCGGCTGCTCAAGCATCTGCCAGGAGGTTTACACCCAGAAGCTGGGTCAGGCTTACCGTGTAGCTACCGGTCATGGCGGTACAACAGAGGATGGCGAAGCTGAATCTCGCGACTACATTGAGTCACCATACAGCAAGCGTTCATTCATCGACTATCAGGACAACATCTACTCTATCAAGAACTCTCTCTATGGTACACGTGATGTAAATGCTACAACTCCTGTTGCTAATTCATTGATGACTATCATGAAGAAGTATAACTACAGTGGCTACAGCGCATTGAACACAGCTCTCGATGAGGCTATCGCAGCATTGGAGTCTGCCAAGAAGAGCGGTATCGCCTTCGTGGATGATCCAGCCAATGCTCAGGTAAAGACTTGCATCGACAAGATCAACACCCTGGACGACGAGTTGAACAATGCGGGTGCCTGGTTCCGCGCCTTGAAGGTTTCCAAGTAATTTATCCATTACAGCAGAAACAACAGGAATAAAGGATTACGTAGCTTTGCTTTCTTCAATAGAAGCGAAGCTACGTCATTTGGGTTAAATATAATATATCACAAAGAAAATACATTATGAATAAGAATTTTAAGAATTACGCCTACCTGTCGTTCGCCCTGGCTTTGGCTACGACAATGGCTAGCTGTTCTGACGATGACAACAAAGTTGAAATTCAGGAAACAGATGCCGCATACGTAGGTAAGGAAGTGGGTAACTTTACTGCAGATGAGTGGTATCCAGGTGGTAAGCTGGGTACAACAGAGAACACTGGTTCCAGCAGTTACTCTGACCAGACCCCTGCCGTAGATAACGATCCAGAACTCTTCAAGCAGTTCTTTATCGGCGAGCAGATGTTCGAGCGCCAGTATTCATGGAACACCGGTGCCTTCAAGGGCTTGGGTCCTGCTTCTGTACGCTCATCTTGCTTAGACTGCCACCCAGAGTATGGTCATGGCAAGCGCAAGGCACAGTATGAAACCCGCTATGGTAACGGTAATGGTTATCTGCTCGTAGTTTATCATCCTGTAGATGGTGCCAACAGCAATGATGGTGGCTATGTAGCTGAGGTTACAGGTATGCCTCAGACACAAGCACAGTCTCCATTCCTCCCTCCTATCGACGAGAGCAAGATCAACATGAGTTGGCTGCACGTTGCCAAGATGGAGACCGATGAGATTCCTACCATGCAGTTCCCTGACGGTGAGAAGTTTGATTTGATTTATCCGGAGATTACCATTCCACAGTCGGCATTCAATACCGATCCTGTTCCTAGCAACTATGCCGTTCGCCTGGAATCTACCATCGGCATTGGCGGTACAGGTCTGATTGATGCCATCCCTAGTGAGGACATCGTTGCACAGTACAAGTCTGAGGCTTCTTATTTCAAGAAAGCAGGCAAGGAAGTGAGCGAATACATCAATCCAAGCATGTTTGATGCCAAAACCATGGAGATGACTGCCGATGCCTATTATACCACCTTCGGCAAAGACAGCAAGTATGCTAAGGGCGGCGTGCATGCAGATGGTACCACTTTCGATCCAAATACCACCGATGGCAACAAGAAGCTCATCAAGCGCTTCACCTATGCCCTGACCCGTGGTAGTTTGCAGGATGGACCTGGTGCCAACGCTATCTGGAACATCACCAATGTAACCCGTCAGGATCGTCCTTGTCTCTACACCACCACTCCTTGGGCAAAGGCAATGTCAGAGAATAAGGATGTGATTGCAGCCATCAAGAAGGACCCAACCTCTCCTTATTATGCAGATGGTACTGACGAGGGAATCAAGGAAGCAGTAGCAAACCTGTTGGATCCAAATACCAACCAGTTTGACAACCAATGGCACAATTTCAAGCCTGAGCAGAGCATGGACGATTTCTATGCCTTCATGGTATGGCATCGTGGACTTGCAGTACCTCGTGCCCGCAACTTGAATGATCCACAGGTACAGCAGGGTAAAAAACTCTTCATGGAATGGGGCTGCGCCAACTGTCACAAGCCATCATGGAAGACCGGTGACGATAACTACGTAACATCCAAGTACATCGCCGGCAAGAAGTTGCCTCGTTATCAGAACCAGACCATTTATCCATATTCTGACTTCGTTCAGCACAAGCTCTATATGATGAACGACATCCATGGATCATGGTGCCGCACCACTCCACTTTGGGGTCGTGGCTTGAGCTACGTGAATACTGGTGCTGAAGATCGCCTGCACGACTGCCGTGCCCGTAACGAGGTAGAGGCAATCATGTGGCACTGCTACAGCAAGAAGAGTCATGCCTATCATGCAGCCATGAACTTCTACAAAGCATCGAAGAGCGATCGTGATGCAGTGGTTAAGTTCCTGCGTTCTATCTAATCAAAAGATATTACAAGAAGAAACAAAAATAAGAAAAGCTGCCAGGCTATCAAAAGCATTTGGCAGCTTTTTTTATCAGAACCTCTAAATATACGTATAAAATCTTGCTTGTCTCAGAATAATATCGTAATTTTGCAGCGGAAATTCTATCAAGATTCCAACTAAGTATGGTTAAAAAGATTATATTCATTCTTTACATTCTTGTGCTCGTATGCATGGCTGCCGCCACCATCGTGGAAAAAAGCCAGGGCACGGATTATGCCCATGCCCACTACTATGGGGCATGGTGGTTCATTCTTATCTGGGCAGTACTTGCTGCCCTCGGTGCTTTCTACATCATCAAAAGAAAAGTGAAGTGCGCTTCTACATTGTCACTCCATCTCTCCTTCATCATCATCCTTGCCGGGGCATTGCTCACACATATATCGGCTAAACGGGGCATGATTCATCTGCGCATCGGTCAGCCTACAGATACTTATATGGCTCAGGATGAAGAGCAGGGTATGAAGGAAGAGAAACTGCCTTTCTCGCTCTGCCTGCAGAAGTTTGAAGCAAAGATGCACGATGGAACCAACGCCGTGGCTGACTATTCTTCAAAATTCACCGTAATAGACGGAGATGATAAGAGCGAAGGCGAAGTTTCGATGAACAACATCTATTCCCACCGGTCTTACCGTCTTTATCAGTCATCTTACGATGAAGACGGCAAGGGAAGCGTGCTCGCTATCAATGCCGATCCATACGGCATACCAGTCACCTATACTGGCTATGCGCTGCTCTTCATCTCCCTCGTATGGATGCTCTTCGACCCTAAGGGCGGTTATCGCAGACTACTGAAGAGTCCTTTGCTCAAGAAGGGAGCGTTGATGACAGCACTCATCCTCAGCATGGGCAATATACAGACACTGCATGCAGAATCTGCAACAAGCAATCTCCAAAATGCAGTATTGCCAAAGGAAACTGCAGAGAAGTTTGGCGAGCTTCATATTCTCTACAACGACCGCATCTGTCCGGTACAGACCTTTGCCCTCGATTTCTGCAAGAAGATATATGGAGCCAGGAGCTATCTGGGATTGACTGCAGAACAGGTACTCTCTGGTTGGGTATTCTATGGAAATACTTGGGCAAACGAGCCTTTCATCAAGATCAAGAGCGGAGAAATGAAAACAGCGATGAATCTGCCTGACTATACTTCGCTCAATACTTTCTTCAATCGTGAGATGGGGGGCTATACCATCGGACAGTATGTTCAGGAATACTACAATGGTCAGCAGGACAAGTTCCATCAGCAAGCCGCTGATATCGATGGCAAGATACAAATCATCATGGAGTTGCGAGAAGGTATCTCATTGAAAGTTCTTCCTTACACCTTCACCAAGAATGTGAAGGCTACCAAGGATCATTCATTCATCAAGGCTGGCACTACCACGTGGTTTTCACCTGTAGATAAGTTGCCACAGGCCGTGGAGCACCAGCATGCGCTCTATATCAGGAATGTATTCTCCCTGCTGAATGGCGATGTAAAGGCAGGCAATACGAGCCGTGTAAACGAGTTCTTCGTCAAGATGAAGAAATATCAGGAGGTTAGTAGCGGTAATTCGCTGCCAACAGCTACACAGTATAAGGCAGAACGCATCAATAATGCCTTTCCTTTTGCCACCATTCTCTTCATGGCAAACCTCACACTGGGCTTCATAGCCCTATTCTACACCATCTATCGCATGACGAAGAAGAGAGAAATCAAGGCATTGAACATTGCTTTGCCTATCTTGCTTGGCGTATCCTTCCTTGCATTAACCTTCGGATTGGCATTGAGATGGATTATCAGCGGCAACATACCTATGTCTAACGGATATGAAAGTATGCTAACTGTAGCCTGGTTCGTGATGCTTATCAGTATTCTGATGCAGTTGCGCATCCGCATCGTGATGGTATTCGGCTTCCTGATTTCAGGATTCTTCCTTCTGGTAAGCCATATCAACCAGATGGATCCTGCTATCGGACAGATGATGCCGGTATTGAACAGTCCACTGCTCAGCATCCATGTCAGCATCATCATGATGAGCTATGCCCTATTGTCCTTGACTTTCATCTGCGGCATCATGGGCATCTGCATGCGCTCTCATGGCGACGAACTGCGGGATTTAAGCCGTCTCTTCCTCTACCCTGCCCTCACCACAATGGGGTTCGGCATCTTCATCGGAGCTATCTGGGCAAACGTGAGTTGGGGAACTTACTGGAGTTGGGACAGCAAGGAAACATGGGCGCTCATCACCTTTATGATTTATGCCGTAGTAGTGCATACGCAGAGTCTGCCGGTCTTCCGCAAGCCGCTGGTATATCACATCTACATCACCCTAGCCTTCCTGAGTATCGCCATGACCTACTTCGGTGTGAACTATTTCCTCACGGGCATGCACTCGTATGCATAACCCATCAGAAGACAGAATATATTTAGTCTTAAGGCAAAATTTATTTTCCCTTAAGGATAAATATATGATGGTGTTGACATCAATCTAATCAAGAAGTATTCCGGACGAACCCAGGAACAGATAGAAAAAATGAAATAACTAATAGAATTAAAAATACTATTAAATTTTCAATAGTCTTTTTATTATTTCCTTCTGTTTTCTTCTTTATTAAGCTTTTAACTTTTTCTTTTAGCATACCTAACACCTCTTAAACTATTCATTAATGTTGATTTCATCTGTTCCATAATTCTCTTTTAGAAACTTTTTTAGTTCTAGTATTTCTTCCTCTGGAATTGTTTGTGGCTTATTTTCTTTGCTTAAATCTATTTCAATTGGCTGTATTGAGCCTATTTGCTTTATTTTAGATATTTTTAAATCTATTTTATTTATATTTCCATACCCAGTTTCTTTTTGTTCTATTCCTATGTTAATATTTATTACTTTATATCCTTTTGCCTCTATCTTTTCTATTATGTCTTGTTTTAGTTTGTTTATGTATGTACTTTCTATATATGCATTTGTATCTATTACATTTTGCTGTACTATAGTTGTTTTAGGCAACTCGTATGTTTTTAAGTTTATTTCTTTGCCTGTAATTTTTGTAATAATTGGTGAAATAATAACAAATACAATATAAACGCCAATTACTGTTCTTACATATTTTTTTATATTTCCATCTGGCAAAATCATTTCTATTATTGTACTTATTACAACTGCTATAACAATACCTTGCACCCAAGAGCCTATCCAATTAATCATTTACAACCCTACCTATACATTAAACTTGCATTTGAAATTTTAAGTGTTAATGCTACACCTATTATTAAAAGCACTGCCATAAAAAACATTACACCAAGTAGTATTTTAAAAACTCCTGCCATTTGGTTTATAACATCAACTATTTTTTTATCTGCAAGTGGTTCTGTTATTGCTCCCATGAAGCTATAAAGGACTGAAAGCACAGTTAATTTTATTATTGGCATAACACAAATTCCTATAATAATTATTATTCCAACAAAGCCTATTGAATTTTTTATTATTGATGTTGCTCCAAGCACTGTATCTACTGAGTCTCCAAGTGCTTTACCTACAACAGGTATAAATGCTCCAGTTGCAGATTTTATTCCTTTTATTGTTATTCCATCTACACTACTTGTAAGAGTTCCTTCTAATGAAACTAGCCCAACAAAGATTGTAATTACAAAACCTAAAAACCATGTTACACCTGACTTAAAAAACTTTGCCAAGTTTCCAATTTGTACTTTATCTGATAGATTTGATGCTATACTAAGTATCATACTTGCTGTTACAATTGGCAACACTACTAAGCTGATTATATTTCCTATAAAAACAACTGAAAATATTAAAACTGGCTGTAATATTGTACCTGTTGCAACTTGTCCGGTTGCAGTAATCAAGGCTATTAGCAAAGGAACTAGCATGTTCATGAAGCCTACCAAATTCGAAATTGTGCTTTGTATGCTTTGCATAATACTTGCAAAATTATTAATTATGATTGTTATTATTAGTATATACTCTATAAAATATGCAATTTTAGCTGTGTTCTCATTTCCCAAGTTTTCGCTAATTGTTTTTAAAATGCTATGTACTATTATTATAATTAAAATTGTTCCAAGCATTGTAATACTTGTAACAACTTCTTTTCCAAGTATTTTTAAAATTGCTTTGTATATAAGTTTATTATTTACTTTCCCTGTAAGACTTTTTGTTATTAGTTCTTGTATGCTTATTTCTGGAAATGCTTCCTTTGTGTACTTTTCTCCCTCTTGTATGAATGTACCAAGGTTTAATGCCTCTAATTGATCATTTATTATTGTTTCCGTTCCATAACACGGGTGTGGAATTAATAATATTAACACTATTAAAAAAAGTATTTTCTTCATAAATTTTCCTCTATGGAATTATTTTTAATATAATTTCTAAAAGTGCTGAAATTATTGGCACAGACATACTTATAACTATTATTTTGCCTCCAAAATCTATTTTACTTGCAATTGCACTTTCTCCGGCTATCCTTGCAAATACTTACTGCAAATTCTGTGAGTATTGCAATACCTGTTATTTTTAGTAATATCCTTAAATACTCTGCATTCAAGCCCGTTTTTTTACTTAAACTTGTTAGAAGATTTATTATGGCTGATATTTTATCTAGGCTAAAAAAGATTATAATTGCACCAGCAATAATTGATGCATACATTGCAAATTCAGGCTTGTACTGTTTTAGAATAACAATAATAATTAGTGCAACAATTCCTACACCAATAATTTTAATAATATCCATCTTTGCTCCTATAAATTAAATATTACTCTTACGCTATTAAATAATGTACTTATTTCTTTTATAACTATTGATAAAACTATTACTACACCTGCAAGAGTTGTCATCATAGCTTGGTCTTCCCTGCCTGCTCGTACTAGAACTTGATGCAACACTGCAACTAAAATACCTATTGCTGCAATTTTAAATAATAAATCTATTTCCATTTTTCCCTCCAATTTTTTAAATTAAAATAATTACAATTCCTAAGCCTACTATCATTCCTAATTTTCTATACATTCCTTCACTTTTTTCCTTTTCCTTTTCTGCTTTTCTTATTTGTTCATCTAAGAATGATGTTGTAACTTCAATTTGGCTTAGTTGCCCGTCTATATCGGTTTCTCCAAGTAGTTTACTTAAGTTTTTAAGTGCACCTTTGTCCTCTAAACTTATATTTAATATATCTGTATCTACAGCTCTATTCCAGGCATCTCCTGCTGGAAAGAATTTCATGTTATAGCTTGCTATTTTAAATATGCTCCCAACACTTGGGTTAATACTTCCTGATATTTGGCTAAATATATCTGGTATTGGTTCATATGTAAATTTTATCTTTGTTTTGAACATGTTTAAAGCATTTTTAAACTCTTGAAGTTCCTCTACTCTATATACATATTTTTGAGATTTTAGTAACCCTATAATTGAACACACCAAAAATATAGAGCTATAAATTAATATCTTTACTCCTAGCATTAAATTTCCTCCTAAAAAATTCATGCAACTTCTATCTTTCTATTTCTATCTAAGAACAAGTACTTTTCGATTACTCTTTCTTCTACTAGTTCTTTTAATACTGGATTTTTTACTAGTTCTTCTTTTCCTTCTCCATGTGCCGTAAAAATGCCCTTTACACCGAGAGCACACTGCTTCTTTTATTGCTTTTATATCTTCATATGTCCCTATCTCATCTGCAACAACCACCTGTGGTGCCATTGATCTTATTAGCATTTTTATTCCTGTTGGCTTTGGTGTGTTTTCTAATATATCTGTTCTTAGTCCCACACTATTTTGTGGTATTCCTTTGTATAGCCCAGAAATTTCCCCTCTTTCATCTACTAACCCAACATTTATTCCGTTTAAACCCAATTTCATCTATACCTGTACTTATGTTTCTTACAATATCCCTTAGAAGTGTAGTCTTTCCGAACTCCTGGTGGGGATATGATTAGTGTGTTATATATTGTGTTTTCTCTTGTATTTAATATGTATTGTAAGGCAGTATTGCTACAACCTATTATTTCTCTTGCTACTCTAAAATTTATGCTTGAAATGTACCTAATATTTGTAACTTTGCCATTTTCTATAACGCAGTCTCCGGCAATTCCTACTCTATGCCCTCCCTTTACTGTTATGTAGCCATTTTTTATTTCGTTTTGATATGAGTATATTGAGTTATTACATATAATTTGCAATGTTTCTAGTATTTCCTGGTAAGTTATTTTTTCTTTTAATACTTCTTGTGAATTGTTCAATTTTACTGTGATATAACCGTTACTTCTTATTCGTATCTCTTCTAACTCATTTAGTGGCTTGTCTATTAATTCTTTTTTTAGTATTTGGGAAATGTTTGTTGAAAAAAAATTAAATATCTCCAACATATAACTCCTTAATTTCTTTACTCTTAGAATTATATGCTAGAGATATTATTTTTAGAACTAAAAATGTTCAAACTTCTAATGTAATATCATCATTATCTTTTATTCCATACTTGCTTCTAAAGTTTATATCTGAAATAATTTCTATTGTTTGTAAATCATAATCTCCTGTACCATTTTGGTTTTTCTCCGCTCTTACTATATATGCCGTGTTTCCAAAAATTTTGCATTGTTTTACTAAAACATTTTGAGTACCTCCATATTCTTTGGGCAAGATTATGAAGTCTGGTTGAATTTTATAGTTAAAACTTAACTTTATGTTTAATGTGCCATGGAACACACTCATCCCTGTTTTTTCTTTAAATATATTTTCAATTTTACTTACCCACATTTTTGCTATTCCTATTCCACTTGTGGCTTTTCCTTGTAAAATCATAGCTTCCTCCTATATTTGCACATAATAAAGTACAAGGGTTTTTGCCTTGTACTTTATTTATAAATTATCTTTCTTCGTTTTCTTGCTCTTTAGCTTCTACTGGAGCTGGTTCGCTTTTTTGTGGTTCTGGGTTTGCTTTAACTTTTATTTCATCTCTTAAAGATGATGTTTCTGTGTTTTCTGGTTCTGTATTTTCTTTTTCAGAACCATCTGAAAGAAGTAGGTTTTTATCTCTATTCTCTATAAATCTATCCCATTTTGTTTTTAATCCAAATAGTGCTTTATCAAACCATCCAACATTTACTTCCACTTTATCCTCAAATCCCATCTTTTCAAATAGTTCTTGAGTTTTTAGTGCATCTTGGTAGTTATCATAGCGTTCTGAGAATTTCACATGATTTCTTTTCTTTAAATCGTATACAACTATTGGAAGTTGTTTTCTTATTTCTTCAACTTCTTTATCTGAAAAATGTTTTAGCTCTCCATTTGAAGATACCATATCTAAATATGCTTTTAATTGTTTTGGATTTGCATTTTTATCATGTGTTAATTTATATAGTAATCTTCTGTCCATTTTTGGATGTTCATACATTGCTTCTATTACTTCGTCTTTTTCTTCTGGTGTAGCTTCTTCTGTCTCGAATATTGCTTTTACAAAATCTACATCTTCAAATATTTCTTTTTTAAATTCTTCTAATGAACAGTTTCTGCTAAACTCTTCAGCATTATTTTCAAGCACAATTTCTTCAATTTCATTTGCTCCTGTTTTTCCTTGTGTTGGTGCTCCTGGTACTGGATTTCCTGATGCTGGTTTCTCTGTCTCTGGTTTATCTTGCTCTGGTTTATCTTGTTTTGGTTTGTCTTGTTCTGGCTTGTCTTGTTCTGGCTTATCTTGTTCCGGTTTATCTTGCTCCGGTTTATCTTGCTCCGTTTTATCTTGCTCCGGTTTATCTTGCTCCGGTTTATCTTGCTCTGTTTTTTCAGTTTCTGGTTTTTCAGCTTTGTTTTTTGTTTCATTAAATTCTTCTATTACTTGTTTTGGGTTTATTTCATTTAATTCTTTTTCTACACCTAACTCTAAAGCATATTTTTTGATACTATCCTCATAATTATCTAAAGTTGCTCTTTGTTCAAAATGTTTCTTTTGGAATTCAAACATTTCAGTGTTTACAGCTTCTCTTGCTTTTCTTGCACTGTTTTCAACAAGTTCAAGTTTTTCTGGTGTTAAGTCTCTATCTCTCATACTTTCCAATTTTTCTTCTATTGCTTTTTGCTTTCTAACTGTTTTCATTAGCATATCTTGATATGCTTTTTCTGTTTGTTCTCTTAACACTATAATGTTCTTTTGAGCATTTATTAATGCATTTTTTGTCATTTCATCAAATTCCGTTTTATATTGTCCCTTTTCTGTGAATTCTGCCTTTCTACTTTCTAACTTCATTGGCTTTGATTCATTCATCATTGCCTTTTCCATTTTATCTAAGTCCTTTTGTTGCTTTCTTGTCATAGTCATTGATTCATCTATTTTTTCCATTAAATCATCTAGTTCCTCTTGTAATTCTTCATATGATTTTTCCATATAGATACCTCCTAATATTTTCATACTACTTTATTATAACATATAATTTTGAAAATGTAAAATTTTTGCTTAAAATTTTAATATTTTTTTTACATATTCAGATAATTTTGTCGATTTTTGTTGCATTTATATTTTTTTTGGTTTAAAATAGATATAGTATATTTTTGGAGGTTTTTTAAAATGGAACTTAACCCTATTATTATTGGTATTGCTGGTGGAACAGGTTCTGGAAAGAGCACACTTGCAGATAACATAAGAAAAGAATTTGCAAATAACATTACTATGCTTTCACATGATTATTATTATAAAAGTAATTCACATCTTTCTTTTGACGAAAGGAAAAAACTAAATTACGACCATCCAGATGCTTTTGATACGGACTTACTTATTGAACATTTGAATAAACTAAAAAAAGGAGAAGTTATTTACAGACCTAACTATTCCTTTGTTACTCATCTAAGAGAAGAACAAACTGTTGAAGTAGTTCCTAAAAAAGTTATTTTATTGGATGGTATTTTAATATTTGAAAATAAAGAATTACGTGATATGATGGATATTAAGATTTTTGTTGATACAGATGCTGATATTCGTTTTATTAGAAGATTGGTTCGTGACGTTAGTGATAGAGGTCGTACACTTGAGTCTGTTATTGAACAATATACTACAACAGTTAAGCCTATGCATGAACAATTTGTTGAACCAAGTAAGAAGTATGCTGACATTATTGTTCCTGAAGGTGGATACAATCATGTAGCTCTTAATATGATTATTGAAAAAATTAGAAGCATTATTTAATTAATGCTTCTTTTTTTGAATTGACTACTCTATTTTCACTCGATTTCATTTAACTGTTCCAAATTGTGTGATTGGCCAGTAACGCAAAATTACTTTGCCTTCTACTTTTTCTAGTGGAATACAGCCAAAAGTTCTGCTATCCATGCTTTCATCTCTGTTATCTCCCATAACAAATATGCAACCTTCTGGTACAATCAAATCATTATAATATACTGTTTTTGTTGTTACACCATCTTGAAGGTAGTCTTCTACTAATTCTTCTCCATTTACATATACTTTTCCATTTGCTATTTGAATTCTATCGCCCTCTACTCCAATTACTCTTTTTATATAGCTTTTTTTAGTTAGTTCTAGAATATTGTATGAAAGTTTTTCCCATATTCCTTTTGGTTTGTAGTTGTAAATTGCAATTTTGTTTGATAAATCTACTTCTGCCCCTCTTTTTATTTCGCTTGGTTCTTCAAATGTTACTATATCTCCCCTTTTGTATTCTGATTTTGTTATTCTTTTGGTTCTGCTTAATACAATTCTTTGGTTTTCTTTAAGTGTTGGGTACATTGAGAATTGCTTTACAACTGTTGATGTGAATATATAGTATCTTGTAGCTAATGCTATTATTAGTGCTAAGAATATGCAAAAACACCATTCTACTATTTCTTTAAAAACTTTAATTTCCTTTTCTTCTACTTGTTCTTCCATTTGTTTACCTCGCATTTATTATAACATTATTCTAAGTTTTTTTACAAGGGTTTTGTATATTTTTATATATTTAAGGCAGTGATTTTTTAACTTAATCACTGCCCTCTATTTTTTATTTTTGTCTATAATTTACTGTTACCGTTTTGCCTATTAATTTTGTTAAATCAACATAATATTTTTCTCCATCAAATCCGACTAATTTATCATTTTCTGCTTCTTTATATGAAGTATATGTCTTTCCTCCTGCGATTTCTAACTTGAAGTCTTTTGTTGTATCTATTTTATCAAGATATGCCTTACCTGTTTTCCTATCGTTTTCATCTATATCATGAGTCTTTTTGTTTGATACTGTTTCTGTTATACTTCCTATCATTGCTCTTTGTAAATCATCTGCAGTCATATCATTATTTGCAAATGCTTTGTCTGCATAGCTATAATTGCTATATGGATTCTTAACAACTGTTACATTTTTATATTTAGCTTTATTTATATAATTTCCTTTATCATCTTGTTGAAATCCAACAGAACAACTAGCACTAATATCTTGATTAAAATTATTTAAATATTTATATAATTTTTGTGATATTTCTTTATCCTCAATTTGATTTCTAGTGTCTGTTTCTCTCCAATTTTCGCACTTTCTAACGTTTGTATTATTTGGGTTTAGTACTGTTTTTCCATACTGTGTTGTTAAATCCATTGCAATAGTAAATACCTTTGCTGAAGTTCCATAGGCTTTTGCTACTTGTTGTTTATAATAATTTGCTGTTAATATTGTATAGTATCCATACACTGCTGAAGTATTCTTTAATTGTGAGGTGCCTAAGACTTTTCCAGATAGTGGTGATGTATAATTTGTTGAAAATACTGTTGGCTCACCATCTGATACAACTATTATAACAGGAACTCTTTGTACATCTTTTCCATCCACTTTAACGGTTTTGCCTGTGCTATTAATTAATTGTTCTGCACCTTTTTGTATTCCAGCTTGAGTAAATGTTCCAGCCTCAAAGTATCTTGTTTTTTTAGCCTCACCTTTAATGTTTGTTTCAATCCTATTTTCTGATTTATTTAAATAATTTTTACCATCATTTGCAGTATATCTTCCAAGAGGTAGTAGTACTGAAGAATGTTCTTTATTATTGTATGGAACTTTTAAGTTTGAAAGAACTCCATATTCACTATATCCCACAACTGAAATTCTATTATTTGTATTAAATCTTAAAATTTCATCTATAGCATTATTTACTGCTTCAACCATATTTGTTCCTCTTGAAGAACCTTTGTCTATCATGCTCCAAGATGTGTCAAGTACAAAGACTACATCTACAGGGATTGGAGATTCTGTTGTGCTTTGTGTATCCCAATTCATTGTTATTGTACCTTTAGGCGCTTCTGTATATGTGTTTGTTACATTATAGCCTGTTACTTTTGATTTATAACCTGAAACTGTGTCTTCGCTTATTGTGTATGTTATTTTTTGTCCGTTTTTATATACTGGTAAGTCTTCAAATTTATATGTCCAACTATCATTTTGTGGTGTTATTGTTTTACTATCTACTTTTCCTCCATTTGCTAATAAGTTTATTGTTATACTTTCTGGTCTACTATTATACTTATTATCATAATCAACCCAGGTTTTTGTTCCTGAAACAGAAGTTGTTTTTGGTGTATAGGTGTTTGTTATGTTCATTCCTGTAGAATCATATTCTACTGTATATTTTTCTCCATTTTTTCCAACTATTTTTCCATCTTTTTCGCCTGCTTCTTTTACTGTGTATGTTATTCTTTCTCCAGCTTCATATACTGGTAGATTTGACCAACTATAATCTAGTTTATTTCCTGTTAGAACTTGTTTATAGTTTTCTCCCATACTTGTTGTTGTTCCATTTACTGTTTTTAGTAGTTCTACTGTTATGCTGTCTGGTCTTACTCCATCTTGGTTATTGTTATCATTCCATGTTTTTGTTCCTGAAACAGAAGTTGTTTCTGTTTTATGTGTGTTTATTATATTGTAGCCATCTAGTTTTGTTTCATAATTTTCAACTGAATCTTCTTTTATTGTATATGTAATTTTTTCTCCTTTTTCATACACTGGTAAGTCTTCAAAATTCCATGACCAGTTGTCTTTTTCTGTTATTTTTTTATGGCTTACCACTCTTCCATCTGCTAATAATCTTACTGTTATGCTACTTGGTCTCTTTCCGTCTTGGTCGCCGTTGTCATTCCATGTTTTGCTTCCTGTTATTGTTGTTTTTTCTGGTGTATGTGTGTTTGTTACATCATATCCATTTACAACTGTTGTATAATCTGCAACTGTATCTTCACTTATTGTGTATACAATTTCTGTTC
>ERZ779869.1506-NODE-1506-length-21527-cov-24.344868_pt1 | contig 21527 bp, 14 predicted proteins | sample MGYA00511557_ERZ779869 | MGnify/ENA primary metagenome ERZ779869 (study PRJEB29588, sample SAMEA2154620) | human gut metagenome | biome: human gut; feature: human-associated habitat; material: faeces | place: Denmark | collected 2008/2010 ... | reverse complement strand
CGGCGGTTGTAGCTCAGCGTTCCCAGCGGTGCGCCGGCGGGCGGGTACGGGCGCAGGTACGGCGGTAGCAGTTCCGCTTCTTCTTCATTCATAGTGCAATTCCCCACAGCCGGTTCAGGCATACGCACGAAATCGGCTTTCCGTGAATTCGATTGGGTACGGCGACAGTCCGCTCAGTCACAAGAATTAAACTGCTGATTTGCCCGCACGCGGCATAGCGGGTCAGCTGCATCACAATGCGCTTGCGGTCAGGCTGTCCGCGCTTGATTTCGATGCCGATGCCGCCGGGGCAAAGCAAGTCGATGCGGCAGCGCGGGGCGAGCGGGACTTCGTGCGCGCAGGGGATTTCCGCCTCCGCAAGGGATGCCCGCACGAGGTCATGCAGGTCGTATTCGCCTTGCTGGATGGGGGCGCGGATGCCGCGGAGGGCGTGGAGGATTTCTGCGAGAGAATCCGCCGTGTTCGTTGATGTATCCATTAGTAGAGACCCGCCATCGCCTGTGTCAGCTGCCCCATTGCGGACGCAACTTCCGCCGTCGTCGGGGCGGGGAGGGAGATGACGTATTCCAGATTCGTGATGGCGGACTGAATCGCGGAGTAGCGCTGCGCGTCGTTTACAATGTCCATGCTCTGCAATTGCGCGTAGGCTTGCGAAAGCAGAATCTTCGCATCGGGAATCAGCGTGTTCTCCACCATCGTGTTGCTGCCGGAGCTGGATGCGCTCGTGTGGTACGGGCAGGTGCCGCTTGCGCCCAAGACCGCGTAGCTGCCGAGGTACTCAATCAGCACATCCTCATATTCCGTGCCGATGAAGGAGGCCAGCGGGTGTCCCGACGGAATCGTCAGCACGCCGCGCGTGACCGTGTCCGGGCAATAGGGGGAGGCGAGCAAGCCGCTGACGGAGCAGATCGTCTGCGTCGTGTGCATCTGGCAGGAAACCGTCGGTTCTGTGCCGGCTTTCCAGTAGTCCGTCACGACCCCGTAGCCCATCGCGTCGCTGCGGCACGCGTCGGTGGCAAGCTGCCCCGATACCGCGCACGTCGTCACTTTCACCAAGCCGTAGTCGCTGGCGCTGCCCTCCAGAATGTCGCGGTTGGACAGCCCCTGATGAATCTTGCTCATGTAGCTCTGCCACAGCGGGGCGGCGGAGCGGGAACCGGTGGATTTCGACGACAGCGCCTTGTAGTTGTCGTGCCCAACCCACAGGGCGGAGGAGTAGTAGCCCGTCATGCCGGCGAAGAAAACGCCCTTCTGGTCGGAGTTCGTGCCAGTTTTGCCCGCGACGGTCTGCCCCTTGATTTTCGCGTTTGTGCCCGTGCCGGAGGAAACCGCCTGCTTGAGCATGTCCACGACCATGTACGCCGTGGATTCGCTGAACACGCGGTGACGCTCCTGCTGCTGGTGGCCGTCCCAGATGACCTTGCCCGTGCTGTCCGAGATGCCAAGGACGGAGATGGGCTGCTGATACACGCCGCCGTTCGCCAGCACGCCGAAGGCAACCGCCATCTGCATGGGCGTGATGCCGCTGGAGCCGAGGGACAAGCCGAACGGCGTTGCGTCAATGTGCGCATCGTCAATGCCCATCGCGTGCAGGAAGGCAACGGAATTGTCTACACCCACAAGGGTCATCAGCGCCTGCGCGGCGGCGGTGTTGTGGCTGTTGACGAGCGCCTTGCGCAGCGTCTCCGGGCCGGCGTAGGAGCTGCCGCCGTAGTTGCGCGGCCATGAATCCTGCCCGTTTGACCCGCGCCAGCCGGAAATCGGCAGCGGCATGTTCATCACGATGCTCGCGGGGGATGCGCCAAGCTCAATCGCGGGGGCGTACACGGCAATCGGCTTGATGGACGAGCCGACGGGCATGGTCATATCCACCGCGCGGTTGAAGGTCTTCATCGCCGTCGGACGCGTGCGGCTGCCGACAATGGCTTTGATTTCGCCCGTGTGGTAGTCCACAACGACGGCGGCGGCCTGCGGCTCAACCGTTTCGTCGTATGTGCCGTCGGAATTGCGCGTGCGGTAGACCTTGTCCGCCGGGTCGCGCAGGGAAGGGTAGTTCGTCCAGTTTTCCAGCGTATCCTCGACGGTGGACTGAATGGAGGTGTCGATGGCGAGCTGGACGTGGTAGCCGCCGGTGCGCAGCTTGTTTTCCATGGCGTTGCGGTTGGCGGAGGTGTCCTCAAGGTTGTTCAGCTGCAGCAGGATGTCGATGACCTCATCCACCGCGTATTCGACGTAGTGCGCGTAGGCGTACATGCCGGTAGCCGTGTTCGGGTCTTTCTCCAGCACATGCGCGGTCGCCGGTTCAAGCGCCTCCTGATACTGCTCGTAGGTGATGTACTGGTTTTCGTACATGCAGCGCAGGACGTAGTTGGTGCGGTCGTTGGTGATGGCGGGGTAATCCACGCCCTCCTTCTGCCGCGTGTAGAAATTCCGGCGCGGATTGTAGTAGTAGGGCGAGTTGCATGTGCCCGCCAGCATGGCGCATTCGCGGAGCGTCAGTTCGCCCAGCGATTTGCCGAAATACCCCTGTGCGGCGGTGTACACGCCGTAGTAGTTTTCGCCGAGGTAGATGGTGTTCAGGTAGCTTTCGAGAATCTGATCCTTTGTGTAGCGCGTTTCCAGCTGCATGGCGAGGTACGCTTCCTGAATTTTGCGCTTGTAGCTCTGCTCGGAGGAAAGGAGCGTATTCTTAATCAGCTGCTGGGTGATGGTCGAGCCGCCCTGCGTGGAGGAGGAGGACAGGTTCGACACGAACGCGCCGATAATGCGCTTGATGTCCACGCCGTTGTGCGTGTAGAAGCGCGCGTCCTCCACGGCGATAAAAGCGTGCTGGAGGTATGTCGGCATGGCCTGAATCGACACTATGACGCGGTTCTCCGAGCCTTTGTATTCGGTGATGAGGTTGCCGTTGGCGTCGTAGATGAAGGAGGTCTGCGCCTGATCGTCAATCGCGGCGAGGTCAAGCGTCGGGGCAGTTTCCATGTACCCTTTCGCAATGCCGACCACCGCGCCGACTGCCGCCAGCCCTGCCACCAGCACCAGCACCGCGAAAATGCGGATGACGTTGACGGCAATCGACAGCACGAAGTTCGGCTTCTTCATCTCCGGCTTGAAAATGGAGTGCTTGTAGACCTTTTCCTCCTCCGGCAGCGCTTCGCTATCATCCGCCGAAGCGTTCCAGAAATCCTCGTGCGCGAACATGTCCGCCTGCCCCGCAACTTCCACGGGGTCGTCGTCGTCCGCCCAGTTCGGGTCGTACTCGTCAGGATAATCGCCCTGCGGGTCGTCGGGATGACCGTCCTGATAGGCAAAATCGTCGTTTTCCGGCACAAAATCCGGGAAATCGTTGCGTTTCTTCACTGCTTCAGCCCCTTTGCGCCGTCAGCGGCATGATGCGCGCCCCGGCGGAATATGAAGGAATGCGGAATGCTATTTTCGGATTCGCCTGCGCCATCTGCTCGCGCCTTGGCGCATTTTCATCCGAAAATAGCATAACCCGCAGAGCATACAGAATTACATCCTATATTATAGCACATATTCGCGCATCCTGCAATGGCAGGCGACGAAAGGAGGATGCACCATGCCCCAGACAAACAACGAATCAGAAGCGAAAATTCCTGCAAAGCGGCGAAAATCTCCCCGGCGGCGGTGGAAACGCGCACTGCTGCTGCTTGTGCTGATGACGCTGCTGATTCTCCGCGTCGAGCGCAACGTGACCGACGTCGTGCTGACGCTCTCGCAGGCGACGGCGCGGTCGCTGGCGATTCAGGCGCTCAACGAGGCAGCGTCTGAGATGCTCGGACTCGGCGTGCATTACGCCGACCTGATGACCGTCGAGAAGGACGAGCAAGGGCAAGTGCGCCTGATTCAGGCGAATACCCCGGAGATGAACCGTCTGGCGGCGCAGGCGTCCCTGCTTGCGCAGGAAAGATTGACCGCCATGGGGCAGAAAACCGTCGTCGTGCCGCTGGGCAGTGCCATCGGGCTGACGCTGCTGGCGGGCGCTGGGCCGGGCATCGCCGTGCAGATTCTGCCTGTCGGCTCGGTGCAGGCGGCGTTCAGCACCGATTTCACCACCGCTGGCATCAACCAGACACGCCACCGCATTTCCCTCGTCCTGACTGCGAACGTGCAGATTGTCATTCCGACCGGTGCGAAAAACGTGCAGGCCAGCACGCAGATGGCGATGGCGGAAAGCATCATTGTCGGGCAAGTGCCGGATTCCTTCGCCGAGGGCGGCAGCGACAACAGCATCATCGACCTTGCGCCGTGAGGGGGAATGGGGTATAATAGAACGAAAATCCCGCTGATTTCAGCAGAAAGAAGCATTACCATGCGCGTTCTCGACATTGACCTCGACTTTTTCCTCGCTGATTGCTGCCCGCTTGCCGAACTGGGCGAGCGCCCGTCCCTCCCCGGACATGAGCCGTGGGAAGCATCCGCCGTCCGCGCGTTCCTCGAAAACCAGTGCGGCCTGTCCCGCACCGCCCCCAAGCCCGGCCGCATTTTCGAGACGCACGACGGCGCGCTCCGCTTCTGGGAGGAGCAAATCGCCGCCGGACGCCTGACCGCCCCCTTCGATGTCACCCACGTCGATGCCCACAGCGACCTCGGCATTGGTTATCCCGGCCCGAACTTCGTGCTGTTCAACGTCCTGTCCATGCCCGTCCCAAAGCGGCTGGATTACACCGCCTTCTATGCCCAGAAGAAGCTCGATGAGGCGAATTACCTGCTTTTCGCGCTGGCGATGCGGCGGATTTCGTCGCTGGATAACGTGCGCAATCCGCGTTCGCGGGCGGATATTCCGCAAGTGCTGCTTGACGCGGACGGCAACATCCATCTCAATTCGCTGACCGCGCAGATGTTCGCCGCGAAAAACGGCGCAGAGCCGACCGTCCCCTTCCGCGTGTACGACGACTACCGCGATTTCCGCGCGGAAGGGGCGTATGACTTCGTGACGCTCGCGATTTCGCCGAGGTACGCGCCGAAGGAGGCGGATGGGCTGGTGGAGGTCGTGGGGGAGTATATTCGTCACATCTAATGCGCTGCAAAAAAATGGCGACGTGACTTGACAAAACAAAAAGCACATGCTATATTACAAATGAAGATACTGGCATGAAAAACGAACGATACAGAAAGGCGTGAATCCCATGGGGCAGACAGCGCGGCAATCGTAATCCTACTGTGACAGATAAAGGAGAAGCGAATGAAAAAGTTTCTGTCGCTGATGCTCTGCGCCGCTCTGACTCTGTGCGCTTTTGCCGCCCACGCGGAAAATGCAGAACTGAACATTGCCACCAATCAGTATTATGCCTTGATGGAACGCATGGAGCAGTTTGAACAGGAAAGCGGCATCAGCATCACCTGCGAAAAGTCCGTAGACATCATGGACACGATTTCGACCGCCTACGTTATCAAGAATCCCGACATTGATTTGTTTGTTTTCACTGCTTACGACGGCTTATACACCCTCAAAAATATGAAGTACTACACCCCGCTAACCGGCAGCGCGATTTTGCAGGACGCTTTCCAGCATGTCTATCCCGCTCTGCGCCCCGTCTGCACGGATGACGATACGCTGATGGGCTGGATAATAGATGCTTCCCCGATGGGCATGATGGTCTTGACGGAATATCTGGACGAATGGGGAATGAAGTCGCCCGAAACCTTCGACGAACTGCTGGATGTGTGCAACGAAATTCTGGAAGAAGGGCTTCTGCCGGAAGAGACAGGGCTTCTGATGCAGAAATACACCCAGTCGGGCATGATGGACTTGTTCATGAAGTATTACATCATGACCTCCCTGCAGGAGGGACGCAGGCTGGACTTTACGGACGAAACGTTTCTGCATTACGTCCAGCGCATCAAGGACGAACTGCCCGCGGAAGAAGAGCCGCGCATGGCATTTGAAAATATTTTCATGATTCCGGGTGCTTCGTCCGCCCCGTCGCAGATGATTCAATTCGTGCCGCGCATTTTCCCGGAGCAGAACAGCGCGGTTGAAACGTATGTGACCATTGCTGTGGTGAACCCCTACGGCAAGAATCAGGAAGCCGCGATTCAGTTTTTGGAATACTGCGCCACACATCTGACAGATGGAAGTTACTTTATCTATGACAACCTGACCGAGCCGATTGAAAATCCGTCGATGGTGGCGCAGCTGGATGAACTTGCGGAAAAAATCGCACTGCTGGAACAGAAAGCAGATAAAGAGCGCGCGGACGAGGACACCCTGCGCGACTTGCAGGATCAGTACGCAAACATGGAGCAGTGGCGTTATTTCTCTTCGGCGGAGGATATTGCCTACTATCATGAGATGGCGAAATCGCTGTATGTGTCCGAGGGTTCGCCGCTGACGTATGATGACGCGCTTCAGGTGTTGGTGCAGCGCTATCTGAACGGCGCGTTTGATGCGGCGACGTTCGCGAAGGAATGCCAGAATCATGTGGAAATGATTTACGCGGAAATCGGCGAATAATCAATAGAACCAAAAAACCTCGCGGCATCACCTGTCGCGAGGTTTTTATGTGGAAGCAATGTGGATAACTCAAATCCCCGTCGCGGATTTCGCGGACGTGGCGATATTCTCCGCGTGGTCGCCGATACGTTCGAGGTTCGTCAGCATGTCCAGATAAATCATGCCGTTCTTCGCGGAACACTTGTGGTTCTTCAAGCGGTCCATGTGGTGGCTGCGGAGGGCTTCGGTCGTCGTGTCGATTTCGTCCTCTACGCCCTCCACTTCGCCCAGCAGCGTGTCGTCCGTTACCTGCGCCTTGAACATGTCCAGCGACCGCTGCATCTGCGCGCGCACAAGGTTCGACAGGCTTTCCAGCTCCTGTACCGCCTTGGGCGAGAATTTCACCTCGTCCTGATTCTTCAGCTGCGCCGATTCCATGATGTTCTGGCTGTGGTCGCCAATGCGCTCCATGTCGTTGACGACGTGGAACATCGAGCCGACCAGCTTCGTGTCCTTCTCGGACAGGTCAAGCCCCTTCACTTCCACCAGCGAATCGGTGATTTCGCGGTTCAGGTAGTCCAGCACGTCCTCGTTCCGCGCCAGCTCTTCGGACTTCTTCGCGTCCCACTCGTTGAAGCACTCCATCGCCCGCTGGAAGTTGCCCATCGCGATGCCGCCCATGCGCTGCACTTCGTTGAACAGCTGCGCCACGGCAATCGGCGGCGTTTTGAGCATACGCGCGTCAAAGTAGAGGAGCTTCATTTCCTCGGCGGTCGAGCCGTCGTCCTTGATCAGCAGGCACGCCAGCTTCTCCAGCCAGCTTGCGGCGGGCAGCAGCAGCGCCGTCGTCGTGACGTTGAAGAGAATGTGGACGATGGCGATTTGCAGCTTGAGGTTGCCGGGGGAGAGCATCTCGACCCAGCTTGCCAGCGGCAGGCAGCAGGCGATGATGACGAAAATCACCGTGCCGATGACGTTGAAGAGCAGGTGCACCGTCGCCGCGCGCTTGGCGGTGGAGTTTGTGCCCGCGCACGCCAGCAGCGCCGTGACGCAAGTGCCGATATTCTGCCCGAAGAGGATGAAGATGGCGCCATCCAGCCCAATCAGCCCCTGCGCGACGAGCGTTTGCAGGATGCCGATGCTGGCGGCGGAGGATTGCAGGACGGCGGTGATGCCCGCGCCAATCAGCACGCCCAGAATCGGGTTGTTGATGGACGCCATCGCCTTCTGGAAGCCCTCCCACGTCCGCAGCGGCTCCATCGCGCCGGACATGGTGTTCATGCCGATGAACAGGATGCCCAAGCCCATCGTGATGGTGCCGAACTGCTTGGCGGTTCTGTACTTGTCGGGAAGATTCGAGAGAATCAGCCCCAGAAACGTGAAGATGGCGGCGAAATCAATCTGCACCGACAGCAGCAGCGACGTGACCGTTGTGCCGATGTTTGCGCCCATAATCACGCCGACCGCCTGCGTCAGGGACATCAGCCCTGCGTTGACGAAGCCGACGACCATGACCGTCGTCGCGGAGGAGGACTGCACCACCGCCGTGATGGTGATGCCCGCGAGCATGGCGAGGAAGCGGTTGCCCGTGACCATGCCCAGCAGCTTTTTCAGCCGTGTACCCGCCGCTTTTTCCAGCGCTTCGCCCATCAGCTGCATTCCGAACAGGAACAGCCCCAGTCCGCCGAACAGGGATAAGACATTCATAATCGTCATGATGGTTCGTTTCCTCCGAGCGTGCCGCAATGCAGCAGAATTCCGCCTGTGCGGGGAAAAATCGCATACATATCTACTTTACCACACTTTGCGCTTGTTTTCAACTGAATTTTACATATTCATAGAGATTTTAGGCGGCGCTCAGCGGGGGAACAAAAGGTTCTTCACGGAATCTTGGGGGGAAGAGCAGCTTGGAGGCGCGTCTGCGGACGCGCAGAGTTACTGGCAGGGACGCTTCGCTGCCTGCACCTTTGTTGACGGCTTCCTTAGGATTGGTCGGACGCGGAACAGTTGGGGCGTTGCCCCAAACCCCACAAGGGACGCTGTCCCTTGACCCTGCAAGGGGCAATTGCCCCTTGACCCCTTTTCGCGATTGGGTTGGTCGCACTTTCATGCTCCTTCCGCGTGCAGCTTTTGGGGGCTTCGCCTAAGCCCTTGTTTGCTTTCCCAACTTTCCGTGAAGAACCAAACAAAAAGCCGCCCCGAAAGGCGGCGAATGTCAAATTCGCAGCGGATGCCGCTGGGCAAATCAACATCTTGCGCGGAATCATCCCTGCGCCTGGCGCACCATATGGTAAAACGTCCCTTCTCCGCTGAGCGTCACCCGCTTCACCGGCTCGCCCACCACCCGGAATCCCGCCTTCTCGTAGCAGCGAACGGCGCGCGTGTTCCACGTCCGCACTTCCAGATACATCGGCTTGCCCGGATACAGCCGCTGGGATAACTCCCACGCCAGCGCCGTCATCTGCGTGCCGTACCCCTGTCCGCAGTGGTCGGGATGCGCCCCGATGCCGAAAAACACCTCGCTGCCCTCATCGGACAGGTTCACGAAGCCCACCAGCGTTTCGCCATCGTAAAAGGAATAGAAATTGTTTGCCGGATTCGCAAAACCGTATCCGTGCTTCTTCTGCTCGGCATACGGCGGATTGTTGTACATCGCGTATTCGCCGGGGTACTGCCACGCGCAGATGGCTTCCTTCTCGGCTTCGGTGGTCGGATGATACGTCAGCATGGGCGTTTTCCTCCTTGGGGATATTTCTGATTATGCAAAAAACCGGAGGCAGCCTGCGCCACCCCCGGTCAAATCCTCGATTATTGCAGCACAATGCCTTCCGCTTCCAGCTCCGCGCGGGTGCAGAGCCGCAGCGTCACAAAGTTCTGCTGGCAGATGATGTAGCTGCCACCTTCACGCGTGTCCTTGTTTTCCAGCGTCACGATGCCCTGCGCGATGCAGTCGTGGTCGGCGCAGCTGGCGTCGGTCATCTCGATGCTCGTCTCCGTGACGTGGATGATGTTCACGCACACGCCGTGGATCAGCCGGTAGTACCCGTCCTCCAGCAGCGGAATCGGCTCGTACGTCTTTGTGCCGACCGTCACAAGCAGGAACGCGACGGCTTCCGACGGGTCGCGAACCGCGCTTGCCATCGGGGAGGGCGCGATGCCAGGGTCAGTGCCGCGCGTCGCCGGGTTCAGCTTCGCGAAGCTCAGCGATTCGTTCGATGCCGCCAGAATCGCCTGTGCGTCGGCGAGGGTTTCCTGCGTCGTCGTCAATTCCGCCTCTGTCGCGGCAAGGGTTGCCTTTGTGGCTTCCAGCTCCGTCGTGGCGGTGGTCAGGCTGTCCTTCGTCGCGGCGAGTTCGTTTTCCGCAGTGGTCAGACTGTCCTTCGTCGCGGTGAGTTCGGCTTCCTTCGCACTCAGGCTGTCCTTCGTTGCGGTGAGTTCGGATTCCTTCGCGGTCAGACTGTCCTTCGTCGCGGTGAGTTCGGATTCCTTCGCGGTCAGGGTGTCCTTCGTCGCGGTGAGTTCGGATTCCTTCGCGGTCAGGGTGTCTTTTGTCGCGGTGAGTTCCGATTCCTTCGCGGTCAGGCTGTCCTTCGTCGTTGTGAGCTCGGCTTCGGTGGCGGTCAGCGCTGTCTTGGTGTCGGACAATTCCGTCGTGGCGGCGGCAAGGCTGTCCTTCGTCGTGGTCAGCTCGGTTTCAGTGGCGGACAGGCTGGTTTTTGTGTCGGACAGCTCCGTCTGCGCGGCAGTCAGCGTGTTCTGCGTCACCGCCAGTTCGGCTTCCGTCGCGGCGAGCGCTTCCTTCGTGTTCTCCAGTTCATATTCCTTCGCCGGCAGGGATGCCTTCAAGGTCTCCAGTTCGTTCTGCGTGGTGGACAGCGTGTCCTTCACTGCCGCCAGTTTGGTCTGGGTGATCATCAGCGTGTCCTTCGTGGATGCCAGCGTGGTGTCGCGGCTGTTCAGGGCAGTCTGCGTTTCGGCGAGGGTGGCTTCGGTGGATGCGAGGGTGTCCTTTGTGGCGGACAGCTCGGTTTCGCGGTCAGCAAGCGTACCCTGCGTTTCGGCGAGGGTAGCTTCGGTGGATGCGAGGGTGTCCTTTGTGGCGGACAGTTCGGTTTCGCGGTCAGCAAGCGTGCCCTGCGTTTCGGCGAGGGTGGCTTCGGTGGACGCGAGGGTGTCCTTCGTCGCGGACAGTTCGGTTTCGCGGTCAGCAAGCGTGCCCTGCGTTTCGGCGAGGGTGGCTTCGGTGGACACGAGGGTGTCCTTCGTGGCGGACAGTTCGGTTTCGCGGTCAGCAAGCGTGCCCTGCGTTTCGGCGAGGGTGGCTTCGGTAGACGCGAGGGTGGTCTGGGTATCCGTCAAGGCGGCGGCGGTCGTGTCCAGCGTGGTCTGCGTGTCCGCGAGGGTCGCTTCGGTGGATGCGAGGGTGTCCTTCGCGGCGGACAGGCTGTTTTCGGTGTCCGCTAAGGTGGATTGGGTGGAGGACAGCGCGCTCTGCGTGTCCGTCAGCTGATTCCGGGTGTCCGTCAGCGAATTGTGGCTGACGATGAGACCGGCGCCAAGTGCGATGGAAGAGACTGCCAGCACGATGGCGGCAATCATCCAGATGATGGTCTTTTTCCGGGCGGCAATGGGACTCATAGCAATCCTCCTAACAAGCGACGAAAATGGGCGGAAAACTTCCGTTTTTTCCAGTTTACCACCATCGGGGGAAGTTGTCAATCTCGAATTTCGCGGAAGCACAAAAAACGCCCCTCCGCCGACAAAAGCAGAGGGGCAGGGGAAGGTGGATTATTCCTGCTTGAGCGCGTCGCGGCTGACGATGGTCATCGTGATTTCGCCCAGCGCAAGGCAGTTGTGGTCGGCGCTGGCGTTGACCAGTTCAATGCCGTCCGCGGTGATGTGGAACAGATTCATGTTGATGCCGTGGATCAGGCAGAAGTAGCTGCCCTCTTCCGGCATCGGGATGGGTGCGCAGGTCTGCTCGCCGACGGTGACGATGAGGTAGTTTTCCGCATCCAGCGCGGTGGTGTCCGTGCCGGTCGGGGTGGCAGCGTCGGTGGAGAGCAGGTGCAGGAAGAGCATCGGCTCCTTCGCCGCCACGGCGTTCGCTGCGACGCCATCCTTCGCCACCAGCGATTCCTTGATAATCGTAATCAGTGATTCGTTCGTGCCAAGGGCATCCTGCGTCAGTGCCAGCACGTTTTCCGTCGCGGCGAGGGTGTTCTGCACGTTCGCCAGTTCGTTTTCCTTCGCGGTCAGCTTCCGCAGCGGCCTTATCGTTCTGCGCGGCGGTCAGCGCGGTTTCGGCGGCGGTCAGGGCATCTTTCGTCGCGGTCAGGGCATCCTGTGCGGCGGTCAGGTCAGCTGCCGCGGCAGTCTGCGTGTCCTTGGCGCAAAGAAAAAACCTCCGAAACACAGCCGCGTTTCGGAGGAAGAAAGATGCATATATAGAGGAAGTTACTTCTTCAGTTCAATCCCTTGACCCTTCAGCCGCGCAACCACGCCGTCAACAACCGCCTGCACTTCGTCGCGGGTGAGCGTGCGCTCCGGGTGCGAGAAGGAAAGGCGAATCGTGATGGTCTTGCCGGTGATGTCGCTGTATGTGCCCAGCACGGTCACCTTCTGCACCAGCGGGGAGTTCTCCGCCTTCACCGCGTCCAGAATCGGCTGGCAGCGATTGACCACGAAGGTCAAATCCTGCTCCATGCCGGGGAAGCGGGACGGCTCGCGGTAGACGATGGGCGCGGGCGCGATGGACGCAAGCGCTTCCGTGTCGATTTCGGCAAACACAATCGCCGCCTTCTTGTCGATGTTCTTGCCGACAACCGGGTGCGCCACGCCGATTTCGCCGAGTTCAACGCCGTCCAGCACGATGGCGTTCAGGTTCTTCGGATGCTCATAGGAGTGGGTCGCGGTCATTGCGTGGAAGGACAAATCCTTGTGCAGGATGTCACTCACGGCGACGCACAGCATGTCGCGCAGGCGGAAATACAGCGTTTCCACGTTATCGACCTTGCTGAAGAGCGTCACGCACAGCTTCTTGTGTTCCTTCGCCAGCTTGTTCTCGTCCACGCCGTCGATAACGTGACCGATTTCAAAGATGCCGAACGACGGCGCATAGCCCGTGTTGACCTTCACCTGGCACAGCTGGGTGGGAATCATGGAGCGGCGCAGCGTCTCGATGTTGGGGTTGGAGGCGTTGAGCAGCTTCACGTTGTCCTCAACGGCAATGCCGAGCTTCTTGTAGTCGTCGGCGTACTGCCAGATGTAGGAATGCACCTCGTGCAGCGAATAGCGCTTGACGAGGATGTCCTTCAATTTGTCCTCCACCGTCTTTTCGGTGGACATGCGAACCGGGTAGAGCGGGGATTCCGCCGTGTGCAGGTCGAAGTTGTCGTAGCCGTAAATGCGGGTGATTTCCTCGATGATATCCGCCTTGATGGTTACGTCCTTCGTCGCGCGCCAGGAGGGGACGTCCGCGGTGAAGGAATCGCCGTCCCGCGTCATGCCGAAGCCCAGCGCCGTCAGCGTGTGCATGATTTCGTCGGAGGAGATGTTGATGCCGGTGTAGCGGTCAACAAACGCCTTGTCGAAGGACAATTGCACCTTCGGATAGTGGAAGGCGTACTCGTCGGTCAGGCGGGAGGTGACGCGCATTTCCGGGTCGTATTCCTGCAAAAGCTTGACGAAGCGGGCGATGGCGACGGTCGTCATTTCCGGGTCAAGGCTCTTTTCGTAGCGGGCGGAGGCGTCGGTGCGGTGGGCGAGGCGGACGCTGCTCTTGCGGACGGACGCCGCGTCGAACGTGGCGGATTCCAGCGTCAGGCTCGTCGTGTCATCGACGATTTCGCTGTCCAGACCGCCCATGATGCCCGCGATGGCAACCGGCTTGTCGCCGTTGCAGATCATCAGCGTGTTCGGGTCGATGGTGCGCTCCACCTTGTCCAGCGTCTGGAAAGGGAAGCTCTCCGGGAAGCGGCGGATGCGGATTTTCTCCACCTTGCGGCTGTCGAAGGCGTGCATCGGCTGCCCCATTTCCAGCATCAGATAGTTCGTCAGGTCGGCGAGGAAGTTGATGTCGCGCATACCGCAGTAGTTCAGGCGGATACGCATCGCCATCGGGCTGACGTGGCGGTTGATGTTCTCCACCCGCAGGCAGGAGTAACGCTGGCACAGCGGGTCTTCAATCTTCATGTCGATGGCGGGCAGATTGTTGTACGTCGCCAAATCCGCCACGGGCAGCGCCTTCAGCGGACGGCCGGACAGGGTGGAGAATTCGCGCGCCATGCCGTAGTGCCCCCACAGGTCGGGGCGGTTCGTCAGGGACTTGTTGTCCACCTCGAAGATAATATCGTCAATGGGGTAGAGCGCCTTCAAATCCGTGCCGCAGGGAACATCCTCCGGGATGACCATGATGCCGGAATTGTCATCGCTGATGCCGATTTCCTTCTCCGAGCAGCACATGCCGTAGGACGTGTACCCGGCGAGCTTGCGCGGGCTGATGGTGATGTCGCCCAGCTGCGCGCCCACCTTGGCGAACGCGGTTTTCATGCCCAGCTGCACGTTCGGCGCGCCGCAGACCACGTCGGTCAGCTGCCCGTCGCCCGCGTCCACCTTCAGCAGGTGCAGCTTGTGGGATTCGGGGTGATTCTCTACGCTGACGATCTGCGCGGCGACAACGCCGGACAAATCCGCGCCCTTGTGGAAAATTTCATTCTCAACTTCCGCCGTGGACAGGGAGAACTGGCGAATCAGCGCCATTTTGTCAAGACCCGTCAGGTCAACGAAGTCGGAAATCCAGTTCATTGAGATCAGCATGTTCGTCTTTCCTCCGCATTACTCGTCGTCCGTGAACTGCGCCAGGCGCGTCAGGCTGCCGCTGTTCAGGTCGCGAATGTCCTTCACGCCGTACTTCATCATGGCAAGGCGCGTCATGCCCAAGCCGAACGCGAAGCCGGTGTACTGCTCCGGGTCGATGCCGCCGGCTTTCAATACTTCGGGGTGAATCATGCCGCAGGGGCACAGCTCCAGCCAGCCGGAATGCTTGCACGACGGGCAGCCCGTGCCGCCGCAGATGAGGCAGGAAATATCCAGCTCAAAGCCCGGCTCAACGAACGGGAAGAAGCCCGGACGCAGGCGGACTTTGATGTCCTTGCGGAACACCTCGCTCAGCATCGTTTTCATGAAGTAAATCAGGTTCGCGATGGAAATGTCCTTGTCCACCATGATGCCTTCCATCTGGAAGAACGTGTTCTCATGGCAGGCGTCGGTCGCCTCGTTGCGGAAGCAGCGGCCGGGGAAAATCGCCTTAATCGGCACGCCACCGTCGACCAGCGCGTCGCGGTAGCGGCGGTAGATGGCGTTCTGGGCGGCGGAGGTCTGCGTTTTGAGCAATTGCCCGTTGTCCAGATAATAGGTGTCCTGCATGTCGCGCGCGGGGTGGAACTTCGGAATGTTCAGGCTCTCGAAGCACTCGTAGTCCGTCACCACCTCGGCGTAATCCTCCACCGTGAAGCCCATCGACTTGAACACCTGCTCGCACTGGCGCTGCACCAGCGTGATCGGGTGATACGACCCGCGGGTCATGTCCGGCGGCATGGAGATGTCAAATTCGGGCAGGGCGTTGATTTCGCGCTGCAATTCCTGTGCCTTGAGCGCCTCCAGCTTTTCCGCCAAGGCGACGGTGATGGCGGTCTTCAGCTCGTTCGTCTCGCGCCCGACGGTCTTTTTCTGCTCGTCGGTCAAGCCGCCCATGCCCTTGAGCGCGTCGGTCACTTTGCCCTTGCGGCCGAGGTAATTCACGCGCAGGGCTTCCAGATCCACCATGTTGGCGATCTTCTTCAGCTCGGAATCAAAGCTGCTTTTCAGGGCTTCGATCTTCTCGTTCATTCCGGATGTTCCTCCTTACAGTTGGATGAAAAAAGCCCGTCCCATCGTTTGATGAGACGGACTGAATCCGCGGTACCACTCGTCTTGCGGCAAAGGAAAAAAATCCCGCTGCCGCCGCTTGATAGGCGATAAGGCTGCCCACGCCGAAAAACTCACGGGATGAAGGTTCACGCCGTGCGCCCTGCCACCTCGCACCACCCGGCGGCTCTCTGATATCCTATTTTCTGCATTCGCCTGTGCCATCTGCTCGCGCCTTTTTCCTTCTGGCGTCCGCTCGTTCCACTTAGCGTAGCGCTGCTACGCTGCGTTTCACTCCCGTTAGCCAGCAGAAAAAATTCGCTTCGCATCTTGGCACATTCTCATTTGGAAATAGGAAGGGGACTTGCACGCGCTACTGTTTCCCGGTCATCGCTTCCAATATTTCGCTGACTTTCGTCGGCACGCTCTATCTTACCATAGGTTGGGACGTTTTGCAAGGGGGCAAATGCGGAATTCGGAATTCGGAATGCGGAATAAAAATCGCACGGAAGTGGAATTCTTTCCATCTTACAGGCGAACAAACCGTGAATTTTTCCGATTTATTATTTACAAGCCATTTTTTTGTGCTATACTGTAAGATGCGTTATCATGTAAAGCGCGATTCAGGCGCTTGCGTGAAAGTCCGCGCGGGGGAGGGACAAAATGCCCTCCGCACAAGGCGTGGCAGGGAACTTCGCGCACAATCGCGCGGAAGAAAGGAAAGGAAGCCGGATGAGCAACAGCCGTCCACCCTATGATGGCGCCGGGGACGCCGGACAGAATCCTCAGCAGCCCGGTTTTTCGCAGGGCAATTATCCGCCGGCGCAGGGCTATGCCCCGAATGGCGGCTACGCGCCCAATGATGCCTATGGTCAGGGCTACGCGCCGCAAAACGGCTATGGGCAGCAGCAATATGGTCAGCAGGGGTATGCGGACTATCAGCAGCCCTATGGTCAGCAGGGATACCAGCAGCCATACGGTCAGCAGGAATATCAGCAGCCATACGGTCAGCAGGAATATCAGCAGCCATACGGTCAGCAAGGTTATCAGCAGCCGTATGGGCAGCAGGGCTATGACCAGCAGGGCTATCAGCAGCCATACGCCCAGCAGCCTTATCAGCAGCAGCCGTATGACCAGCAGGGGTTTGTGCAGCCTGGCGGGTATCAGCAGCCCTACGAGCAGCAGGGGTATCAGCAGCCGAATCCGGCGTACAATCAGCAGGGTTACAGCCAGCAGAATCCGCAGGAAACGGATTTGCCGCCGGAGCAGCAGTACGCGCAGTACACCCCCGACGGTCAGCGCGTGTACCCGACGTCGGGACGCAGCGGCTTCCGGGTGCAGCCGGCGGCGCACAGGGAAATTCCGTGGGATACGATTGCAAAAGTATTGATGTTCGGCGTGCTGCCGATTCTTTTCATCTTGAGCATGGTCTTTGCGTGGACGGCGGTGAAGTGGGTCGTCCTCGTCGGCGCGGTGGCGAGCATCGCCGCGATGTGGCTCCGCGAGCTGGTTACGCCCAACGCGCGGCTGGTGCTGTCGCTTTTGCTGGCGTCGGCGGCGGTCGTCTGCCTCGTCAGCGCACTGGCGACGAACGCGGCGGATAACCAAAACCCCGCGCAGCCGAATCAGTCCGGCCAGATGCAGCAGGGGAGTACATCGGGCAATAACCTCGATGTCAACCTGACCGCGACGGACACGCCCAATCCCGCGCCCACGCCCACCGCGACGCCTGTGGATGACTCCGAGGAGTGCTACGCGCAGCTGCATTCCTTCTTCACGCTGTGGAAGAACAACGCCATCAGCCAAATGGTCAACCTGACGGCCCCGTCGTGGCGCAGCAGCATCAAGGGCGGCACGGACGCGGTGACGCAGAAGCTTTTCGGCGAGGTGCTGACCAATCGCACGCCCGTCAGCTGGGATTTCACGGCCATCACGGGCACATCGAACGACATCGCCCGCATGGTCACCGTGCGCGCCGTCATCAACAAGAACAACACCCTGGGCGAAAGCGTCTACCTGTGGAAGGTGCGCATGGTCAAGGAGGACGGCGTGTGGTACGTTGACCCCGCGACGCTGCAAAGCAACGAGCAGGAAAGCACCGCCACCCCGACCAACGCCCTTGCCACCCAGCCCGTGCTGAACACCAGCCATCCGGACTTGATTCTCTACTACAACCAAAACGGCGGAACGTATTACCACATCGACCCGAACTGCGCGTCCATCAATCAGCGGTATCGCCCGCTGACGGCATCCTTCAAGTGGACGCAGATTGACGACGAACCGTACAATAACCTGGAGCAGTGCAAGGTGTGCGGCGCACCCCTGCGCGAAGACAAGAGCAACTGATACTCACATATAATATTAGGAGGACAACACGATGGACACCAATGCCAAGCTGTATCAAGACATGACGAAGATTCTCGTCAAGCGTGAGGACATCCAGAAGGCCGTTGCCCAGCTGGGACGGGAAATCACCCGCGACTATCAGGGCCGCGATCTGGTGATGGTCTGCATTTTGAAGGGCGCGAGCGTCTTCTTCTCCGACCTCATCCGCGAAGTCGATTTGCCCGTGACGCTGGATTTCATGGCGCTGTCGAGCTATCGCAACTCCACCAAGTCCTCCGGCGTGGTCAATCTGGAGAAAGACCTGTCCGTGTCCATCAAGGGGCGCGACGTGCTGATTGTGGAGGACATTGTGGACAGCGGCAACACGCTGTTCTACCTCGGCAAGTACCTGATGGGTCGCGGCGCGTCCTCCATCCGCATTGCGACGCTGCTGGACAAGCCCGACCGCCGCAATCCCGAACACAACCTGACGGTGGATTACCACTGCTTCAAGATTCCGGATGAGTTCGTCGTCGGCTACGGGCTGGATTTCGCCGAGAAGTACCGCAATCTGCCGGACATCGGCGTGCTGGACAGCCGCGTGTACGGCGCGGCGCGCGAATAAATCAGCCGATTCTTCCCCAAATAAAGATAAAATTTTTGTAAAGATGGATTTTTCCGCACACGTCATTCGTCTATATGGGTATACGCCGCAGCAGGCGGATGGCGCTGGAACGGAAGGAGGATGCTCGCATTGAAGAAGTCTCGCGGGATGTTCGGCTACGTCGCGGTTTTGCTGCTGATGGTGCTCACCATTTCGATGCTGTTCACCAACGGCTTTGGCAGCAATACCCGTGACCGCCGCATCACCTATCCCCAGCTGCTGACGATGATTGAGGAGGGGCAGGTTCGCTCCGTCGCCATCCGCGGCACGTCGCTGGTGGGCGTGACGACAACAACAACGGTCGCCGACGCGGATTTCCCTGACAAGAACTACGATTTTGAAACCACCATCGGCGCTGATTTCATCGTCACCGCGCGGCAAATGCAGGCGGCGAAGCTTAATAAGCCGCTGGACGAGGTGTCCGTCAAGGATTTGCCGTTCACCATCATCTACCGTCAGCCGCTGACCACCCCGTGGTGGTATGATTTGATTCCACTGGCAATTTCGCTGGTGCTCTGCGGCGTGATGTTCTGGCTGATTATGCGCGCGCAGACCGGCGGCAACGGCAAGGTGATGAACTTCGGCAGAAGCCGGGCGCGCATCCATGACCCGAACAAGAACAAGGTGACGTTCGCCGACGTCGCGGGCGCGGAGGAAGAGAAGGAAGAACTCAAGGAAATGGTGGACTTCCTGCGCAACCCCAAGGCGTACATTGACATGGGCGCGCGCATCCCCAAGGGCGTGCTGCTCATCGGCCCGCCCGGCACGGGCAAAACCCTGCTGGCAAAGGCAGTTGCGGGCGAGGCGGGCGTGCCGTTCTTCTCCATTTCCGGCTCTGACTTTGTGGAGATGTTCGTGGGCGTGGGCGCGAGCCGCGTCCGTGACCTGTTCGACCAAGCCAAGCGCGCTGCCCCGTCCATCATCTTTATTGATGAGATTGACGCCGTGGGTCGCCACCGCGGCGCAGGTCTGGGCGGCGGACACGACGAACGCGAGCAGACGCTGAACCAGCTGCTGGTCGAGATGGACGGCTTCGCAATCAACGAGGGCGTTATTGTCATGGCGGCGACGAACCGCCGCGACATTCTTGACCCCGCGCTGCTGCGTCCCGGCCGCTTTGACCGCACGATTCTCGTCAATTACCCCGATATGGCGGGGCGTGTTGCCATCCTGAAGGTGCACGCCAAGGGCAAGCCCCTTGCGGATGATGTGGATTTGGAGAATATCGCCAAGCGTGTACCCTTCTCCACCGGCGCGGAGCTGGAAAACATCATGAACGAAGCCGCGATTCTGGCGGCGCGCGGGCGCTTGAAGGCCATCAATCAGCAGACGCTGGTGGAGGCAATCTCCCGCGTGCAGATGGGCCCGGAGAAGCGCAGCCACAAGGTGACGCAGCGCGACAAGCGCATGGTCGCCATCCACGAGGCGGGTCACGCCATCGTCGGGCACGTCCTGCCCAACTGCGACGAGGTGCACCTGATTACCATCGTCCCGCGCGGGCAGGCGGGCGGCTACACGCTGTCCCTGCCGACGGAAGAGGACGATTTGCAGACTTACAGCCAGCTGATGGACTTCGTGGCGATGGGGCTGGGCGGTCATGCCGCGGAGCAGCTTTATCTGGGCGAGTTCACCACCGGCGCAACGAGCGACCTGAAGAAGGCGACGGAGGTCTGCCGCCGCATGGTGACGCAGTTCGGCATGAGCGAAAAGCTGGGCCCGGTCTATCTTGACGGCGATCAGGAAGTGTTCGTCGGCATGGAGTTCGGGCAGAGCCGCGGGTACAGCGAAGAAATGGCGGCGCGCATCGACGCGGAAGTCAAGCGCCTGCTGGAGGAATGCTACCAGAAGGCGGTGGATGCCCTGAGCGCCAACCGCGACCGCATGGAGAAGCTGGTGGACGCGTTGCTCAAGTACGACACCATCAGCCGCCGCGAGTTCGTCACCCTGATGGAAACGGGCGCGCTGCCGGATATTCAGGATGCCGACACCCGCACCACGGGCGATGTGATGATGCAGGATATGGCGGACGAAAAGAAGGAAGAAAGTTCCGAAAAGTCTGCTGAAACGGCTGAAAAGAGCGCGGAAGCCCCCGAAAAGACGGCGGATGCGCCCGAAAATCACCCGGATGCCCCCCATGAAGCCTGATTTGCACACCCACACCACTTCCTCCGACGGGCTGCTTACGCCCGCGGAGCTGGTGGCGCTGGCGGACAAGCACCGCGTGACGCTCCTTGCCGTGACCGACCATGACACGTTTGACGGCGCGGCGCAGCTGCTGGGGAAACCCGCGCCGATGCCGATTCTGCAAGGTGTCGAATTGTCCCTGCGCGATATGCCCGGCCTGCACCTGCTCGGCTACGGGCGCGGGACGGATACGCCCCTGCACCGCAAGGTTCGGGCACTGTCCCAAATGCGGCTCGGACGCGCGCGGCAGATGGTGGAGAAGCTGAACGCGCTGGGCTATCCGCTGGATTACGACGAAATCGCCCGCGAAGCCAAGGGCAGCGTCGGTCGGCCGCATATCGCCCGCGCGATGGTCAGCCACGGCTACGTGGTGGACACGCGCGAGGCGTTTGACCGCTTTCTGGCGGATGGCGCACCTGCCTATGTGGCGGGGGAGCGCTTGAGCATGGCGGAGGCGCTGCCGCTGATGCGGGAAAGCGGCTTCGTGCCTGTTCTGGCGCACCCGATGGAGCTGGAGAAAACCGGCGCGCTGCTGCGCCATCTGCTCGGCGTTTGGCAGGAGCAGGGCTTGCGGGGCGTTGAGGTTTACCACCCGTCCGCCGGACGCGCCACGCCCCTGCTGGATTTGACCGCGCGGCGTATGGGCTTTCTGGTCACCGGCGGCAGTGACTTCCATGGCGATGGCGACCGCCACGGCATGGTCGGCTGCACCGCGCCGATGTGGGCGAGGGCGGCAGATGATGTGGAGAAATTGCTGCAAGCAGTGGAAGCTGCTCAAATCATGTGATAGATATAAGATGAAGAAATACCGAATTGCCATCAGAAAGGGGTGCTGAAACCATGTCCGAATTCAACGACAACAAGCAGCCGCGCCGCCGCCGCACGCAGCTGAACGCGGCGCAGTATGCCGGGCAGCAGACGCTGGACAACAGCATCCCCCTTATCCGCACGGAAGACGCGCCCATGCAGCCGACAAATCCGCCGCGCCGG
>ERZ779869.1505-NODE-1505-length-21530-cov-8.177974_pt1 | contig 21530 bp, 18 predicted proteins | sample MGYA00511557_ERZ779869 | MGnify/ENA primary metagenome ERZ779869 (study PRJEB29588, sample SAMEA2154620) | human gut metagenome | biome: human gut; feature: human-associated habitat; material: faeces | place: Denmark | collected 2008/2010 ... | reverse complement strand
TATATAGTGAGTGATGATTCTTTAGTTTGTAATCATATTATTAATAATGATATTTATGTTTGTACTAGTATCTTTTGAAACCACAGCATTTGCTAAACAGGTAATGTACAATGATGGAGGTGGCGGTAAAGCATCAGGAGGTATAAATCCAGATAGTTATAAAGTCACACTTGGGTATAATGATGCAACATATATATTTAATAAAGGTGGACAAGTCCTAAAAATTTTAAGAAATATTGCAGCAATTGCAGCTGTAGTAACTATTTCAATAATTGGTGTAAGATACATGGTAGGTAGTGTAGAACAAAGAGCAGAGTACAAACAAACAATGATGCCAGTTGTAGTGGGATGTATACTTGTAGGGGGACTTGCAGGAATACTAACAATAATACAATCTATTTTTAATTAAATAGAGGTGATAAAATGAAAAATATAAAAATGACAAAAAAAATAAATATAATTATAGTAGTAGTATTTATAATTAGTATAATATTTTCGAGTTGTTCATTAGCTGTAGGTGGTGCCTTCTCAGCTGCCGATGATTTTTTAGGTAAACGGAGATTCAGTATCAAGTACAATAAATGAGGGGCAATTACGAGCAACTTCAAGTTTTATATTCAAATTGTTAATGGCAATAGGTATTGTAGTAATGCTATTAGTAGGAACAATTATAGGAATACAATTTATGGTAGCAAGTGCAGAAGATAAAGCAAAAGTAAAAGAAACACTAGTACCATATGTAATAGGATGTGCTGTAATATTTGGAGCATTTACAATTTGGAGTATAGCAGTTAACCTAGGGCAAAATATAATCCGGTGGTAGCAGCGGTGGTGGCTCAACAACACACGAATCAAGCTCTGGTGTAGAACATGGTGGCGGTGGTGGAAAATTTTAACATGTTTTTAACTTTTTCTAATTAAATTTAGAAAGTTTAAATATAAAAATAAAAAAAGATAGGAGGAGAAACATATGAACAAAACAATTAAAATAATTTCTACACTATTAATAGCTGTAATGTTAGTAGCAACATTAAGCCAAGTTTGTTTAGCAACTGATTATGATGGAATTATAACTGGAGTTGACAGTCAGGCTAACTCTGCAACCGTAGATACAACCAAAATAAATGCAACAGCAGGTAAAGTTATAAAACTAATTAGAAACGTTGCAGCAATAGGAGCTGTACTTATTTTAACTATATTAGGTATCAAATACATGATAGGAAGTACAGAAGAAAGAGCAGAATACAAAAAATCTTTTATACCATTAATAGTAGGTGTAATAGTAGTAGTATCTGCAGCATCAATTGCTTCATTACTATTCTCAATTGCATAGATAATAAAGAAAAAAAGAACGTTTTTTGAAGAACGTTCTTTTTTGTTGCCCTATGAAATTTGACAAAGTTTAAAGAAATATTACAGGAATATTACATTTTAATAAAAAAGACCTTTTTTTTCGATAAAACTTTACAATTAAACCGCCGTTTTGGTATAATATAAGAGTATAGATAGATTCAAAGGAGGAGAAAAATGGCTACACATGAAATACCAAGAAATGTAAAAGGAGAACGGAAGAATTTTAATGATTTTTACAACAAAATCATTGATTGCCAGTTGCGCTGGAGCAGCAATAGGACTTGCAATATATTATTTTCTTAAAGTAATTATTGGGTTAGGAAAAATCGGATTAATAATTACATTAATATTTGCGGCAATTGGATATGGGATTACAACACTGAAAGTTCCAGAAACAAGCAATTTTGAAATAACCAGAAAAACTGGAGGAGACAGAATGGATGATGTAATTTTAAGAGCATTAAAATTTAGACAAAAAGGAAAAAGAATATTTGTATATACAAAGGAGGAAGATAAAAAATGAGTTTTATGGATATTTTAAATATAATTTTAGCATTCTTAATTCTAGCAGTTGTTGGACTTTCAATAGCATATATTTATACTGTATATAAAAATAAAAATACAGATGAAGAAAATGAAAATGGTGAGAAAAAAGGAAAAAATCAAAAGAAACAAAAAAATGTAGTGTTTACAGAAATACCAGTATTTGATTTTATGCAATTTGATAAAATTGAGGATAATATGATAGTGCAGGATAATGAAACAAGATATTTAATGGTAATAGAATGTGAAGGAGTAAACTATGATTTGATGTCAAACATGGAAAAAACTGCAGTAGAAGCAGGATTTGTGCAATTCTTAAATTCATTAAGACATACAATTCAAATATATACTCAAACAAGAACAGTTAACATTGAAGAAAGCATAATGAATTACAGGGCAAAAATAGAAGAACTAGCTAAAACATTAGAAACTAAACAAAGAAAACATACTGCAATGATTCAAGAAGGAATTGCAACACAAAAACAAATAGAAGATTCAAAAAGAGAAATAGCCAGACTCCAAAATTTATATGATTATGGTGTTGACGTAGTAGAAAATATAGAAAAAACAAGTCAAAATAAAAACGTATTAAGAAAACATTATTATATAATAGTACCTTATTACTCATCTGAAATAGATGGTGATATGCTAGATCCAGAAGAACAAAGAAATATGATATTTTCAGAACTGTATACAAGAGCACAATCAATAATTAGAACATTATTTGCATGCAGTATGAAATGTAGAATTCTAAATTCATATGAACTTGCGGATTTATTATATGTAGCATATAACAGAGATGAGTCTGAGGTATATGGTATAGATAAAGCCCTAAGAGCAGGATACAATGACTTGTATACTACAGGACAAGATATAATAGACAAGAAAATGGCAGCATTAGATGAAAAAATAGAACAAGAAGCATTAAAACTTGCCATAAATAAAGTTGAAGAAGCAAAAAGCGAAAAAGAGAAAAAATTAGAAAAGAAAGAAAAAAGTTTTTCAGACTTAGTAAAAGAAATGGCAAAACAAATGCTAAACGATAACGAAACAATATTAGGAAAAGAAATTGCAGATAGTGCAATTGATAAAATAAATAAAACAAAAGAAGAAGGAGGAAATGATAATGAAGAGAAAGAAAAAACAACAAAAAAACCTAGAAATAATACAAAATAATTATGAAGTGCAGGATAATGAACCACAATATGAAATCTTAAGAGAAAAAACTCTAAAAGAATTAATAGCACCATCTGGAATAGATGCATCAAATATAGACCACCTAGAAATAATTTCAAATACCACAAGATATGCTAGAAGCTTCTTTGTATCAACCCTTCCTAGAATGTGTACATTCCCAGAACTATTTAGGGACATGTATTTGTTTGGAGACATTAATGCTTCTATATACATAACTCCAGTGGCAGAAGCAAAATCACAAACAGATTTAAACAGGGTAATTAACCAATTGGAGACAGAAAGAATTGTAGCAGCAGATAGAGGAAATATAAATAGAGAAAGCATACTAGCTCAAAAAAGATTAGAAGCTGAGCAACTAAGAGACCAAATAGCAGCAGGATTTAATAAACTTTATGAAGCTTCTATTGTAGCAACATTATTTGCATACAATTTACAATCATTAGACGCATATACAAAACTACTTGCAACAGAAATGTCTAAAACATTAGTTGGAATAAAATCAGCATGGGCAATGCAAGAAGAAGCATTCAAAAGCAATGTCCCATTAATGAAGGACCAATTGAAAAGAACACATACATTTGACCGTAATTCTATGGCTACAGTATTCCCATTTACTACATCAGAAATTGGACATTTAACAGGAGTACCACTAGGAATAAATAAACAAACAGGAGTACCAATTTTGTTTGATAATTTCCATAAAAGCTTAGCAAACTACAACATGGTAGTATTCGCTAAATCTGGTGCAGGTAAATCTGTTACAATGAAAACATTGATTTCTAGATCTTGCGTTCTTATGGGAATAGAAAGTTTAGCATTAGATGCTGAAGGCGAATATAGAGCAGTTGCAGATGCTTTAGGTGGAATTAATGTTGTAATAAGTCCTACATCAAAAACAATTATAAACTTGTTTGATATTGAAATTGAAAATGTAAAAGATGAAATAACAGGTAAAGAAAGACCAGTTTTAAATGTAGAAAATAAAATAGAAGACGTTACACAGGCAATTCTTACAATGGCAAGAGGTAGTACAAAAAGTAAAGAGGTAAATGAGCTTACAAAACAAATAATTGCTGAAACAGTTGCAGATGAATATGTAAGATGTGGAATAAATTCTAATCCTAACAGTTTGTACCAAGAATCAGCAAATGTTTTAAAGAATGACTTATACAAACAAAAGAAAATGATGCCTACAATAGGTTCATGGTATAAGATGCTAGTAAAAAAGGCAAAGGAAAATACAGATAGAAACTATGATTTCCATTACAGTTATTTACTTAAAGTTATGAAACAATATGTAAGAGAATTAAATGGACAGATGGCATATTTTGATGGACAATCTACATTTGAATTATTAGACCATGTACCATTTATAAATCTAGATATATCACAACTAGAAGAAAGATTTGCAAGACCACTTGCACAACAAATATTACTTTCTTGGATATGGGAAAAATATGTAAAGAAAAACAGTGAGGATAGAGAAAAAGCGACAAAGAAAAGGGTTTTAATAGATGAAGCATGGATGTTACTTCCATTCGAAGAAGCAGTTGACTTTTTAAACAAAATGGCAAGACGTGCCAGAAAAAGAAACGTATCTTTGGCAATCATTTCTCAAAGATTCCAGGATTTCTATGAAAATGAGGCAGCACAAGCAGTTCTAACATCAGCAGATACAAAATTATTCTTAGCACAAGATAAATCAGAAATTGAATACTTAAAAGAAGTATTTAAATTAAGCGAAGGAGAAGCAAACTTCTTAATAACATGTTTAATAGGTGAAGGATTACTAAAAGTAGGTTCAGATACAGCAATTATACAAATAACACCAACTAAGAAGGAATTTAAGTTCGTTGAAACAAACTTAAATAAATTAAAAGAAAATAACTAAAGACTTAAAATTAAAGTTAAGGAGAAAATATGAAAGCTTACGTAAATAAAAAAACAATAAAAAATTTAATAATAATTATATTCATAATAACTATTTTAAGTGCTTTAGTGCCAGTGTCTGTTCATGCAAAAACAAACACTGAAAATGGAGGAAAAATTTTAACCCCAATTGAAGACTTTGCATTATTTTTAGGTGATAAAGTAATGCAATGGCTTCAAGAAACATTTATGAGTAAGGATAGTATTGAGGTAGAAGAAGGAAAATGGGAGTTTAAGTATTCACCAGCCATAATATTTTCTGGAGAAGTACCCGCATTTGATATAAATTTTATTAATCCAAATACAAATACAAGAGAAGATAGTGGCATGAAAGACTGGCTAACAGAACAAAGAAAAGAGTTTTCTGCTCAAGCTACTGAATACACATGGGAAGAATATCGCAAATTGGGTCCCGAAAAAGGAAAGGAATGTAAAACAATAACGGAAACAATATCAGAAGCACATATAGGAAAAGTAGCAGATGTGATTATAAAGTATTATACACAAGATAATTACTTGCATGTATATTTCTTTGAGGAATTTTATGACGGAGACACAGAGCCAGTAAGATTTTTCTATCTTGAAAAAAGTTATGAAATTACAGAAGAGTTTTTAGCAAAAGTAAATACAACAAAATATGGATCTATTGCATTTAAATTACAAAGTACTATAGCATCATGGTACAATGCTTTGAGAAGAATAGCATTAGTAGGTTTACTTTCAGTTCTTGTATATATAGGTATTAGAATAGTTACATCTAGTTCTGCAGGAGATAAAGCAAAATATAAAGCAATGATAAAAGACTGGATAGCTGCAATATGTATACTGTTTACTTTACATTATATAATGAGTATTACAATAACAGTGGTCAATGAAATTTCAAATATATTTGCAAGAGGAGATTCAGATGTTTTAGTAAATACACTAAGAGGAGAAATATTTAGCGAAAAAGATAGAGGAATAATACTTGCTAAAACTATAATGTATTTAGTAATAGTGGTACTTACAGTAACATTTTCTGTCCAGTATTTAAAAAGGGTTATATTTATGGCATTCTATACATTAATAGCCCCATTAATAACTCTAACATATCCACTAGATAAAATAAAAGATGGACAAGCACAAGCATTTACTATGTGGATAAGAGAATATGTGTACACGGCTCTAATACAAGTAATACATTTAATAATATATACAGTTATGGTTGGAAGTGCATTAGATATAGTTTCAATGTATCCACTTTATGCAATAATTGTAATGTTATTTATAAAAAAAGCAGACGGTATAATTAAGAAAATGTTTGGATTTGATAAATCTGAAACAGTTGGAAGCTTGGGAGCTGCTGCAACCGGTGCATTAGTAGTAAATGCACTAAATAAAATTGCACGGAAAAGGCGGCTCGAAAAAAAGCAGCTCATCGGAAAGTGCAGGCGGAGCAGAGAAAACAAATGTAAGAACTACACAAAATAATGTAATGGAAAAGGCATATGAAAAATTAGGAGGAGCACCAACAGCAGGAGGAGCTGGACAAAACATAAATATAAGAACTAAAAATAATGGAGACCCAAATGTAGCTTCAGGAGCATGGGCTGTAACCAAAAAATATGGTGGAGCAACATTAAAAGCTGCAACAAGTGGGGCATTAAAAACTGTAACAGCAGCAACAGGAGCAATGTTAGGGTTCGCAGGAGGAGTAGCAAAAGGAGATATATCAGAAGCACTTAAGGGAGCTGCAGCTGGTGGAGTAACTGGAGCAGGACTTGCTAGTAGTGGAATAAAATTTGCTTCAAATATAAAAGATAATGTAAAAAATTTAGGAAATGATATACAAGATACATATAATGGAGGAGCATATGGCTCAGAATATGCAGAAAACATGAAAATGATAAGAGCATATAAACAAACAAGTGATTATAAAGAATTAAAAAATCTTTATAAAGACCAGTTAACAGATGAAAAATTGATTGAAATATTAAATGCTGCAAAAGAGGAAGCAAAAAAATAACTTCAACATGTTCTAAAGGATAGGTAAGATGAAAAAAGTAAAAGCAAAAAACTTAATTAAACAAATTATATGCATTATGGTTGTTTTAATGCTATGTAATTTCATAATACCAAATTATGCTTATGCAATTGCAACAAACCCAAAACAAGATTTGGCTATTACAGCAAGAACTGGAGATAGTGGGGCTATATTTGCTCCTTTTTGCAAATTCATTACTTTCTTATGCGATAATGTTATGCAATTTATGCAAAATACTTTTACAAGTGTGGAAGACATTGAACAAGAAGATGGAACATATGATTTTAAGTATTCTCCAGGAATAATCTTCTCTGGAACAGTACCAGCATTTGATATAAATTTCATTAATCCAGGAACTAGTTCAGTTGCAACATCCAGCATTGAAGATTATATAATAAAAAATGAAGCAAACTTTAGAATGACACAAGCTATTGATTCTGATGTTTATGAACAAAAATTAGCACAGCTAAAAAGTACAAAATATGATGGCGTATTAGCAGGAAGAGAACATATGTATTCCGGTGATTATAGAGATACTATAAAATACGATATTTATTATAAAATCAATAATAATACTTTGACTGTAGAAACAATAGGAGAATTTGGAACAAAAGTTGGAAGCAATTTAGTAAGAAGATATTATGTATATGGAAAACAGGAGCTAACTATTGCTGATGGAGTGATTAGTGGTGTAAATGTTGATGGCACACCTAATAGTGCAAAACTATCATATGAATCTATTGCTTCAAAATTACAAAACACAATAGCAACATGGTATAACGCATTAAGAAGAATAGCATTAGTAGGTTTACTTTCAGTCCTTGCATATTTGGGAATTAGAATAGTAATATTAAGTGCATCAGGAAAAGAAAGTAGTAAATATAAAAAAATGCTTATAGATTGGCTAGTGGCACTATGTTTATTATTTACACTACATTACTTAATGAGCATTACATTAGTAATAACTCAAAAAATTTCTAGTATTTTTAGCAATGGAGAAACAGATACAGTATTAAATACATTAAGAAATAAAATTACAGAGGGAAAAACATGGGAAGTGGTTGTATCAGAAGTTATAATGTATGTTATTATGACCATATATACAGTATTGTTTTCTTTCCAATACCTAAAAAGGGTTTTATATATGGGATTTTTCACTATGATAGCACCACTTGTTACACTAACATACCCACTAGATAAAATAAAAGACTCAAAAGCCCAAGCATTTACAATGTGGATAAAAGAGTATATTTTTAATGCACTAATTCAGGTAGTACACTTATTAGTTTATTATACTTTAGTAGGAAGTGCATTAAGCCTAGTAGACAATTATCCATTATATGGAGTTGTAGCAATTGGCTTTATAACTCAAGCAGAACGAATAATAAGAAAAATGTTCGGATTTAATACTGCAACAACAGTTGGAACTATGGAAGCAATGGCAACAGGAGGATTAGTTACTGCTGCATTAAACAAATTACAAAAAGTATCAAAACCAAATCAAAAAACAGGAAGTCCTGAAAAAAGTTCAAATAATAATGTTAGAACAGTTGCAAATAGTATAGCAAATAATTTAAGAGGTGATGGAACAACCTCTGGAGTAAAACTAAAATCAGGACCAAGTATACATTCAGGAGCATGGGCTGTAGCTAAAAAATATGGTGGAGCAACACTAAAAGCTGCAACAAAAACTGCAACAGGAGCAACAGGAGCAATGCTAGGATTTGCAGGAGGAGTAGCAAAAGGAGATATATCTGCGGCACTTACAGGAGCAGCAACAGGAGGAACAATAGGAGCAGGACTTGCTAATAATGGAATAAAATTTGCTTCAAATATAAAAGATAATGTAAAAAACTTAGGAAATGATATACAAGATACATATAACGAAGGGGCATATGGCTCAAAAAATGCAGAAAATATGAAAATGGTAAGAGCGTTTAAACAAACTAAAGAATATGAGGAATTAAAAAATGAATTTGGAGATAAATTATCAGATGATAAATTAAGAGAACTATTGGAAATTGCAATGAAAGAACAAGAAAAACAATAGAGTAAAAAAGGAAATAGATGAGGTGAACAATGAAAAAGAGACTCATAACGGTATTATTTATAATAATAACAATAATAGTAATACATATGATTATACCAAAAGAAGTACAAGCAGAATCATTCTATAGCAGTGATATTACTTGGAGTTGGGAATACCATAGTGATGGGGAATATTCTAAACAAGGAAGCAAGATGGCTTATGGAATATGTATTCCATCTACAGCAAGCTCATCTAGTTCTCTTCCTATGATTGTGTGGCTTTGCGGTTCTGGCTCAACAGCAGTATCTTCAACTGAGCTAAGGGATAATGGATTACCTGGCGCTGTTCTTAATGATTGGGAATCTTCAGGATATGACGGATTTAGTGCATATATCTTGTGCCCTCAATTGCAAGAAAGCAATGGTTACTGGAACGAAGACCAAAATGTTAAAAAACTTAAAGCATTATTAGATGATATTATTGTACAATATAATATTGATAGTTCCAATATTGTACTTATGGGTAATAGTAGAGGCGGAACAGGAGCTATGTATATTGGAAATTATTTAGCAGAATATTTTACTAAATGTGTAGTATGTAGTGGATTTTCTGTTACTACTTATCCAACTATTGAAACAATATGTTATGTTGGAACATCTGACCAACAGGGGTGCATAAATGCAGGACATACATATGAAAACGTAATTGGAAAAGATAAAGTTTTTTGGGTAAATACAAGTCATGGTTCTGTTCCTTATTTGGCAATATTTGAAGATAGTGGTGAATTTGTACGGGAAAGGACGGAAATAACCGTTCAGACTTAATTGAATGGATGTTTGGAGATTTAAGTACGGAAGAGGAAGATAATAAATTGGTAAAACCAATAGCACAAATGTTATGCTTTTTACCAGATGCAATACTTGGAACTTTTCAAAAAATGTTTGTAACAGGAGATGATATTACTACTGGGGCAAACGGAAAGGGCAAATTTTCTATAAAGTATTCTCCAGCAATAATATTTTCAGGAGAAGTGCCTGCATTTGATGTAAACTTTTTTAATCCAAGTAATAAGGAAATACAGATAATAGAGAAAAAGAAATCAAATGATACGAAAGAGGAATTAGCAAGTGGAAACATTATTAATGATGTAGCAGAAACGGCAGCAGGGAAAATATTAGCAAAGTTAAATTATCAAGGAAGTACTTCAGAATATGATACAAAAAAACAAGAAATAATTCAATTAATAAAAGAAAAAGGGAAAGAAGCTACTACTAACGAAAATTCAAATGGATGGAAATCTAATTTTTCGTATGACAGTATAAATTTAGAAATGACATATGATTGGTATACAAGCGTTTTTAATATTTATACTGTAGAATCACAATCTAGCACATCAACAAAAACTATTAAAAGCACAGCAAAAGTATTACAAAATACTATAGCAACATTTTATAATGCATTAAGAAAAATTGCATTAGTAGGACTACTTTCAACACTTGTATATATGGGAATACGAATTGTATTAGGTAGTACATCAGCTAAAGATAAAGCAAAATATAAAAGTATGTTAAAAGATTGGCTAATAGCATTGTGTATTTTATTTACATTACATTATATAATGAGTATAACGGTTACAATAGTAGAAAATATAAATGAAGTTTTAAAAACATCAACAATTGCAGCTAATGGCGAAGATGTAATGATGACAAGATTAAGAAATAATATAGCAAAGTCAAAGAATTGGAGCAGTGTTATTGTTGAAGTAGTACTATACTTCATATTAACAGTATTTACAGTTATTTTCACTGTACAATATTTTAGAAGAACCATATATTTAGCATTTTTAACAGTTATAGCACCATTAATAACATTAACATACCCATTAGATAAAATAAAAGACAGTAAATCTCAAGCATTTGACATGTGGATTAAAGACTATATGTTCTTTATGTTATTACAAGTTGTGCAACTATTAATTTACTATATTTTAGTAGGAAGTTCTTTAGATTTAGCAGATAAGGGAAATTGGATATTTGCAATAGTAGCAATAAGTTTCTTAGTACCAGCAGAAAAAATTATAAAGAAAATGTTTGGATTTGAAAAGTCAAAATCATTGGGAGCACTTACAGCTGGAGCTACAGGTGGATTAATAATGAATGCTGTAAATAAATTGTCACGGAAAAGGAGCTGCAAAAAAAGGCAAATCATCACAAGGCTCAGCAGGAGATGAAAAAAATAGTATAAGAACTGCACAAAATACAATAATGCAAAAAGCACATGAGGCATTAGGAGGAGGGCAAAATATAAATGTAACAGTTCAAGATGGAGAAAACCCGGTAGATTCTGGAAACGGCTCAAGTGGCGAGATAAGAACCAGACCAAGTGTACGTTCAGGAGCATGGGCTGTAACCAAAAAATATGGTGGAGCAACACTAAAAGCTGTAACAAGTGGAGCGTTAAAAACTGCAACAGCAGCAACAGGAGCAATGTTAGGATTTGCAGGAGGAGTAGCAAAAGGAGATATATCAGAAGCACTTAAGGGAGCTGCAACTGGTGGAGCAGTGGGAGCAGGACTTGCTAGTAGTGGAATAAAATTTGCTTCAAATATAAAAGACAATGTAAAAAATTTAGGAAATGATATACAAGATACATATAACGGAGGGGCATATGGCTCAGAATATGCAGAAAACATGAAAATGATAAGAGCATATAAGCAAACAAGTGATTATAGAGAATTAAAAAATCTTTATAAAGACCAATTAACAGATGAAAAATTAATTGAAATATTAAAGGCTGCAAAGAAGGAAACAAAAAAATAAAAAATAACTTCAACATGTTCTAAAGGATAGGTAAGATGAAAAAAGTAAAAGCAAAAAACTTAATTAAACAAATTATATGCATTATGCTTATATTAATGTTATGTAATTTTATATTACCGAACTATACTTTTGCTGTAAAAACAGAAAAAGGTGGTTCACTTATGGAAACGATAGCGCAATTTCTATGCTTTATTCCTGATTCAGTAATGAATATTTTACAAGATATGTTCATAGTTCATGAAAATATTAAAATAGATGATGATACTTATAGTATTAAGTATTCGCCAGGAGTAATATTTTCAGGACAGGTACCAGCATTTGATATAAATTTTATTAATCCTAGTACTGAGACAAAAAATGGCAATAATTATGGAAGCTATGTTAGAGATAATATACCAAACTTTTTTGTTAAAAGAAATACCAATGATAAAGAAGCATATGAAAAGGCTAAAGATCGTAAAGACCGATTTGCTATAAGTGGAGGAGTTCAATTACAACAAGCAAGAGATACTTATACAGCATACTATTGGGTTGAAAATGATACACTATATATTGCATGTAGATTTGATGCCGGTTGGTTAAGTAATCCTAGATATAAGTATTATTATACTTCTTGCCCTGTAAGTGATCAGGCAGTTCAGGAATCGTCGTCAGATGCATTATATGGTTCAATAGCAAATGAATTACAGGCAACAATTGCAACATGGTATAACGCATTAAGAAGAATTGCATTAGTAGGATTGCTTTCAGCACTTGTATATGTAGGAATAAGAATAGTACTTTCAAGCACATCGGCTAAAGAAAAAGCAAAATATAAAAGTATGTTAAAAAACTGGATAGTGGCAATATGCCTATTATTTACTTTACATTATATAATGAGTATAACAATTACAGTAGTAAACAAAATTAATGAAGTTATAAGTGTATCATCAATATCTGCAGATGGAGAAGATGTTTTAATGACCAGTTTAAGAAATAAAATCTTAAATGGGGAAGAATGGAATGTAGTATTAACTTATGTTGTTATATATTTTGTTTTAGCAGTATATACAGTAAAATATACAATACAATATGTGAAAAGGGTTGCGTATATGGCTTTTCTTACAATGATTGCACCACTTATAACATTAACATACCCTTTAGACAAGATAAAAGATAATAAAGCCCAAGCATTTGATATGTGGATTAAAGATTATGTATTTTTTGCATTAATACAGGTAGTACATTTGTTAATTTATTATATTTTCCTTGGTAGTGCTATAGACTTAGCTTCTGAAGGAAATTGGTTATTTGCAATAGTAGCAATAGGATTTATAACACCTGCAGAAAAATTAATAAAGAAAATGTTTGGATTTGAAAAGTCGAAAACATTGGGTTCGATGGCAGCAGGAGCAACTGGTGCATTAATGGTAAATGCATTACAAGGTATTTCAAAAGGAGGTCAAAAGGAAAGTGCTTCAGAAGGAAATGCAACAGCAGCAGAAGCAGCAAGACCTGTAAGAACAGCGGGAGTAAATCCATTTGTAAGATATACAGAGGAAACAACACCAAGTAATTCTCCAAGGACAGGTGATAGTTCACCAGATTACGGAAGCTTTGATACAGGTAGCCCAATACAACCAAATTCTGATAAAAAACAAGAATCAAAATTTGCTCAAGCATTAAAGAATAACAAATTGGCAAAAAGTAAATCTTGGAATACATTTAAATCAAATGCAGGAAGAACTATAAAAGGAGTATCTGCGGTAGCCGCAAAATATTCTGCACCAATGGCAGTTGGAACAATAAGACTTGTAGCAAAAACAACAGGAGGATTGATAGGATTCTCTGCAGCAGTGGCTGAAGGTGGAGATGCATCTAATATAGCAACTAAAACAACATTAGGAGCATCTGCGGCAAATGGAGTAGTAAATGTAACAACTGATACAGTAAAGAGAGTAGCAAAAATTCCAGAAAAAGTAGATGAAGCAGTAGATACATATAGAGCAGGAGCATATGGCAGAGAAGTAGCTGAAAATGCAAAATTCGATAGAGTATTTAGAAATAGTAAGGAATATAAAGAATTACGAGAAGAATCAGGATTTACAGAAAAAGAATTTGATAAAAAAGTACAAAAAATCTTAGACGCTGGAATTACAGATGTTAAGAGAATGAAAAAAATACTAAAAAATCATAAGCTAGATCCAACAAGGTATAATATGGATAGTGCTATAAAATATAGCAAATTAGCTAAGGTTTGTTCAAAAGATACTTTAGAAAATCAAGTAAAATTTATAAGATTTTGCCAAGATAGAAAATTAGGTATTAGTGAGGAAGAAATGGCTGAATTGAAAAAAGATATAATGAATTTTAAATAATATTTGATATAGGAGAAAAATATGGGAAAAGTAAGAGAATTTTATAATCAAAATAGATATATGATTTGGATTATTATTTTAATATTAGTAGCAATTATAGTATTGATTCAGATTTTAAACAGTTTTATTTCTAAAAGGAATGACATAGAGGAGTCTAATAAACAAAATACTGTTATTAAAAGTAGCAATAATAATATTAATGAAAATTATTCAGTAATAACAGGGCAAGAAGTAAAAAAAGAGGTTTCACAAGTAATAGACGATTTTGTTTATTGTTGTAATAACAATGAACCAGAAAAAGCATATGCACTTCTATCAGATGAATGTAAGAAAGCATTATATCCTACACTAGATGATTTTACTACAAAATATTATCAAAAACTTTTTAAAGGAAACATAACTTACTTATATCAATCATGGATAACATACAATAATAAATATACATATAAAATAGATTTTATAGAGGACATGCTATCAACTGGTAAAGCATCAAATACAAGTATTACAGACTATTATACAATTGTAAAGCAAAATGAAGCATATAAACTAAATATTAATAAATTTATAGGAATAGAGAATATAAATAAATCTACAACAAGAAATAATATAAAAATAACCATAAATAGAAAAAGAATTTATATGGATTATGAAACATATGAAATAGAGGTTGAAAATAATTCAAATGGAAAGATAGAATTAGATAGTTTACAAAAAACAAATACTGTATATATAGAAGATGAAAATGGACAAAAATATTATTGGTATAATCATGAGATTTTAGAAGAAGATATATCAATAAGAAGGGCACAAAGAGGAAATGTGGAAGTAAAATTTAATAAATCATATCAGCCCAAAAAAGAAACTACAAAAGTAGTGTTTACTAATGTTGTGGCTAATGAACACAATGTAATAAGAATAGAAATAAGTTTATAGCAAAAAAGGGGGAAAACAGATGGACGAAGAGAAAAACAATGAGCAAGCTCAGGGAGCGAAAAATGTATTAACTAAAGGTGCTAAAAAATTAAGCAAGCAAACTGCTAAGAAATTTTTCAAAAAAATAATAGCAGTTATTTTGCCATTGCTATTAAAAGCTATATGTATAGGATTGTTAATATACTTACTTGTAGCATCAATTTCACATTTCTTAGATTGGTGGGATAGTTCGGAATCTAAAGAAGCTAATAGGTCATCAATAGTTTTTTCAACTGGAACTATAAAACCCGATGATATTAAAGCTACTCAAATAACAGTAAATGCAGATTATATGACGACAGATAAAGCATATGAACTTCAATATTCGTTTGTAGATGAGAAAAAGAATGAAATTTCTGAATCACAAGCGATAAATAATACAAAAAAGAAATTAGTAGAAGAAAATGAGAAAATAAACTTAGGTAAATTTTCAACATCAGAACTAAAAACATTAGGTGTACTAATGAGCAATGGGCTAGAAACAGGCAAATATAATGAGGAAGAATTAAAAGCATTAGCCGTATTTGTAAAAGCAGATATTGCTTCACAAAGCTTAGATTTAGGAAATAGTACTGGCGAAAAAAATATAAAAATTGAAGATGTAATTAATAATGACGAAGTGTATGGAACTATAGAAGTGCATAAAACTACAGCAACAACTACAGATGGCTCAACACCAATATATCAAGAAATAAAACTAGAGTATGTACCATATGAAACATTCAAAAGTATGGTTGAAAGCTTAAACAATGACGTTCTAACAAAATATACATTAAATGAAGACGGAAATATTGTAATTGCAAAACCTAGTACAACTAAAATAACATATACTTATCAAGATGAAAATGGTAATCCATTATCAGATGCAGATAAGGCAAGAATTGGTGAAGAAAACATAGCTGATGATGTAGATGAATATATAATAAAAGAATATCCAATAGAAATAGATTATAAACAATACATAAAAAAATACATAGTAAATTATGGATTCTTGACAGATTTATTAATAACAACAAATAATGTGGATTTTTGCTTAGATATAGCAGAATTAGCATTTAACAGTAAAATTGTTCTTAATATAAGGGAAGAACAAGTAGATACTGAAACACATGCTCCAACACACTATACAGAAACTAGTTTATTTTATGATCATGTTAAATATAAAATCGATGGATACAAAAAAACTACAACATGGACTAAGATAGGGAAAGGAACTGGAGAACCACCAAAACATATTGATGAAGACGAGCAAATAACATATTCAGGAGATGAATGGACTTTAAGTAGGGGTACAACAACAACTTCACATGTTGCAAGTGAAAAGTCAGATAAAGATGGCGATTTAATAGCAAATGAACACTTGACAGAAAGTTATGATGATTATTCAGTAGATGAAACTTATACAAGGCAAGAAGTTTTTAACTATACTATAATTGTAGATTCAAGTACTAGAAACTATAAATATGATATAGATATATCTGAAATAGATTGTTGGTACTTGCTATATGATAGACCATATGCAGAACCAACAAAAAATATAAAAGAATATGACAAACCAGACGATGTAAAAGGCCAATATCCACAAACTACGAGTTCTGTTGAAGGGGTTTCAGCTGGAGCTACTAATGCTGCAAATGCATTCCTAGAAAAGAAAAAAAATCAATTTGCTAATAGTTATCCTGAGGCGAATGTTATTGAAGGAAGCATAACAGCAATAAGAACAGAAAAAAAATCAAAAACAGATGGTGTAGTAGGAGATGATTATAAAGCAACAAGAACAACATATGAATTTGGAGACGAAAGTAGTATAGATACAACACAAGTGCAATTTAAAAATCTTGAATATTTAAATAATAAACCATCATATACACCAAATGGAAAAATGGGTCTATTATATATTTATGATAAATATATTAAAGCCGGAGAAGACTTATGCCTACAAAATGATGCAGAAAAAGAACTTTTTGAACTATTAGAAGATGATGCAAATACTACACATATATCAGATATAATGAGATTCTTATTATATGTTTATGATGGATTGGAAAGAGGGGTAACTGACCTTGACAAAACATTTAAAGTAGTAGATATGAGCTTAACAGATTATTATAGCATAGCAGGTAATGCATTTGGCTGTAATATATCAAGAGATGAATTCATTACAAAGGCTCAAAGCTATGGAAAGTCTATATTAGCAGATTTAGCACCATTGTTTTATGATATATGTTCAAAATATAATGTGAACCCATGTGTAGCATATGGTTGGGCAGCCCTAGAAAGTGGATGGGGAAAAAGTGCAGTAGAAGATAAAAACCTATTCCAAATGGGAAGTTATAATGGTTCATCATCAGGATTTTCGTATGATTCATATGAGGATTCAATAGAGAGCTTTTGTAAATGGGTTGTCAATGCAGCAGATCCAAGTTCATCTGCATATAGCCAAAATCAAGAAAGAGCTAAAGAATATGCAACAGTAAATAGTAAATTTGATGGAACACCAGATAAAAATATATATGCATTATTCTCTAGATATTCATGGGTAGGATATACTCATACAGGTAATGCGAGAGCATGTATAAAAAATACATATAACTTTTTAAATAATGGAGTATATGAATGTAATCATGCAGATTCAGATGAAACAACACTTAAAGAACGAGCAGATTATATGCAATATCAAGTAGATTTAAGACTTTCTATTGCAGAAGATGTATTTAAAACAAAAATTTTACTAAGCAATAAGGGAGACTTTACATCAATAGACAATATAATTATAGGTATTAGCAATGATGATGAAAGTCAATTCTCAGGTGGATATAGTTCATCATTTGGCAGAAAGTATATAGAATGGATACAAGGTGCTGGTTTAATTGGACAGCAACCACTATTTGATTCAGGTGCTACTATGGGAAGTGCAGGATGCCATGTTTATGCATGTGGAACACTTGCAAGCTCAACAGGAATTGAACCAAGTATTTGGGAAGTTTGGGACATTTATAAACATAAGGCTGGAAACGAAGCATATGTCAGAACGATTGAAATGGTTCTTGATTTATATGGAGTTGATGCAAAGGTATGTACAGGAAATGCATGGAACCAAGAGGATGTTATTTCAGTATTAAAATCTGGAAAAGGTGTTATGATATATGTTAAAAATGGTTATGGAAATTTATATACAAAAAAAGTGCACTGGATTACGTTGGCAGATATTAGAGAAACACAGCTAAACTCAGGAATTGGATATGATATATATGCATTAACATCAAATAATGGAAGTGGTCATGGATGGCATCCAATTGAAACTGTATTAAAGAATTTAGCCGGACCTAATTTCTTTTATATTGAAGATGGAAAAATACCTAATAAAGTAAAAAAGGGGGACACATATGAAGAATTTTAAAAAAGTGATAATAATATTATTAGTACTTATAGCAATAATTTCTATATGTATTTTGATTATAAAAAAACGTTCACAGGAAGGTAATGAGTGGCAAAGGGAAGTAGACCAATCAGCAGATTTTATAAAAGATATGGGTATAGTAAGTGACAATGGTACTTTCTTTTCTGTAGAAAAAATGCTAGACAATTACATAGGAAAAGTAGCTTCTGAAAACAAAGAAGCTACCTATAGCCTTTTAGATGATACATATATAAAGAAAAACAATATAACAAAAGAAAATGTATTAAACCAAATACCTAGTAACATCAAAGACATTGACAATATGAGAATAACAAAAATGTATGGTCAAACAAATATGGAAAATGAGGTTTACTATATTGAATGTGTTTTAGAAAAAGATGGCAAAATTGAAGACGGATATTTTGTTTTATATAAAGACATAAGAAATATGACATATTCAGTTTCTCATATTAAAGAAAATTACACAAAAGAAAGCCTTGCAAAAAAAACAATAGAAAAAAATGAATATAACAAAATGATAAATGAGGTTTTATCAGAAGAAGAAATAGCAAATAAATATTTCAAAGATTTTTTAGAAAATGCTGTATATAATGTAGAAGCTACATATAGTATGCTAGATAAAGAATATAAAAGTAAACGTTTCCCAACATTACAAGATTTTGAAGAATACATAGATGGCAAAAAAGATTTATATACTGCAGCTGTAACACAAAAAGGTAATGATGACTTTGACAATATGGAAGATTATATTTTATATATTTCTAAAAAACAACAACTAAAATTACAAAGTTATCAAATAAGATACGAAGATGACTATACTAGATATATTTGTAAAGATAGTTATAACAACTATTATATATTTAATGCAACTAGTCCTTTAAACTATACAGTGATGTTAGATACATATACAATAGATTTGCCAGACTTCATAGAAAAATATGAAGCAGGAACAAAAGAGGAAAAAGTAGGATATAACATTCTAAAATTAGTAGAAGCCTTAAATTGCTCTGATTATGAATATATATATAGTAAATTATCAGATGACTTCAAAGCAAATTATTTTAAGGAATATAAAGACTTTGAAAAATATGCAAAAGAAACATTTAGTATAAAAAATGAAGTGTCTTTTAAGAGATATACAGAATCAGAAAGTTTAAGCACATATGAAATCACAGTAAAGGGAATAAGTAAAACAGTAACAAAAACAATAGTAATGAAACTTGAAAAAGGAACAGACTTTGTAATGGCATTCAATGTTGAATAGAAACATAAATTAATTATAAGGGGCACCCTTGGGTGCCCCAAATATAAAAATAGGAGGAACAATCTATGGCAGAAAATGAATCAATGGAAGGAAAAGACTTAGCAACAGAGGAAAAAAAGGAATTCAAAGAACAAATATTAGAGCAGATTGAGAACTTAAAAAATGGTGAATCAAAAATGATAGTAGGGGAGATGGAAGCTACTAAAATAGGGGACCAAGCTATTTTAAAAGTAAGAGGAAAATCAATTGCAATAGTAAGAGAAAAACAAATAGAATATAATTTAGCAAACTTTGAAGCACTAAAAAAAGAACTAGAAGAAGAAGGAAAAACTTTGGACGATTTAGGACTTCCAGACTTACAAGAAGAAATAGATAAAATACAAAAACAAAATTCAGAAAAAGTAGAGGAACAGCAAACACAGGAAGAACAAAAGGAACAAGAAGACGAAGGAGAGAACATCGAAGAAGAAAAAGATGATGAAAAGCCTGAATTAGAAGAAGATAAAGACAAAGATGAGCAAAAAGAAGAAATCGCAAAACAATATAATGTAGATGCCAAAGATGTTATCCATATTTCAAAAGACGAAAAAATAACAGAAAATGAAAGATTCCAAGGATTAGTAAAATGGGCTGGAGATAGAGATGATGTTTATGTAATACCAGGAGAAGACCCATATACATATAAATTCATTGGAGATAAAGATGGAGAGCTAGAAGAAATAGAAGCAGGAAAAAATAAAGCAATTGGAGGAAAAAGTCCAGATGTTACAGTAAAAAGAGTTGACGGAGAAAAGATAACAGAAGTAAGACCATTAGCAATGTATGAAGTAGATAGTCAAACATCAATTGCAATAGTAAAGAATGAATATGGTGAACCAGAAGCATTATACTGTAGACAAGAAGGTGGAAATGGAAAAGCATATTGGGGAAGTGTAATACCAGAAGCAAGTGGAAAAAATGTGTTACAACAATCACCAGAAACAAGAGATTTCATGGACCATAAATATAATTCAGATTTAGACTTAGAAGAAAAGACATTTGCATTAACAAGACAAGAAGACCTTGAAAAAAGAGGAGTACCAAGTAAAGCAGAAGGCGTACAAGTAAATGAAATAGATAAAAGCCATGAACAAAACAGAGAATTAAATGTAGAAGAAATAGCAGAAGATTTAATGACAAGAGACGGTATAGTAGATAGGTTAACTGTACCACCAGGATTTTATGAAAATAAAGCAGAAAAAGTATTAAAATTAATGGAAGAAAATAAAAGTATAACATATGAGCAAGCATTAGAACAAATAGAAACTAAAGGACAAAGAGAAGCTGGAGGAAGAACACCAGGAGAGCCAAGAGATAAAAGAGAGTAATAAAAAAAGTCAAGATTTTTCTTGACTTTTTTTATTTTTTTTGATCTAAAAAATGCGATTCGTAATTATTCAGCTTGTTGGCATTCTTATAATACGCATTCGCCTTGCTGGTTGTACGCTTGGCATTACTTAATTCCTTGCGCATCTGTGCAAACCGCTTTTCGACCAGCTGTTTATTGCGCAGCTCCTGTGCCTGTATCCGGACACCCAAGTCCGTAACCGCCGACACCAGCTCTTTTAACCGCTGTAATGGCTG
>ERZ779869.1504-NODE-1504-length-21532-cov-4.931834_pt1 | contig 21532 bp, 18 predicted proteins | sample MGYA00511557_ERZ779869 | MGnify/ENA primary metagenome ERZ779869 (study PRJEB29588, sample SAMEA2154620) | human gut metagenome | biome: human gut; feature: human-associated habitat; material: faeces | place: Denmark | collected 2008/2010 ... | reverse complement strand
CGGACGGACTCTTCTCTTCGACCGTTTCCGGCGCGGCAGGCCCGGACTCCTCCGGCGGACTCTTCTTTTCGACCGTTTCCGGCGCGGCAGACCCGGACTCCTCCGGCGGACTCTTCTTTTCGACCGCTTTCGGCGCAGCGGATTCCGACGGAGCTTCCGGACCGGAAACTTCTCGCTCCTCCGGCTTTTGTCGATCCACAACCTCTTGCTTTACAGCAGGTTCCGAAAGTAACGGATCATTTTCCGCCACTTTCCCGTCATTTTGTTCCGGGGGAACTTCCACCTTTTTGCCGGCGTGGAACGCGGCCAGTTCCTCTTCGGAAAGGTAGCGAACATGGGTGATCTTCGAAACCGTCTTGCCGGAGACGAGGATGCCCCGCGCCTTCGGCGAACGTTCCGGCAGTTCCATCAAATTGAGTTCCACCGAACTGCTCCGCCCGCGACCGTCAACCATCGAAAGCTGGTAGACCGCATCCGGACGCGGCGTCAGCAACTCCAGTTTGCAGCCGGGAGGACAGAGCGCGTACTCCTTATCCAGAATAAATCCGCCGATGGAACTGCGCTTTCCGTAATATTTTCCGGATTTGGTCTCCCGGTAAATCACGCCGAACTCTGTCTCCGAATCATATTTGCGCACATCGTAAAGCTTGCCCACAAAAAGTTTTTCCGGAGGCAGCACTATCACTTTGTAACCACCGGACTTCTCGACCAGCAGAAGGCGGTCAAACTCGTTGCAGGCGAGCATGTCATCGCTCCGGATGCCGGTGCCGATATAGCCGTTCTTCCGATCCCAGCCGACTTTGATGTTGTTCAGCGCCGCCTCGCGGCGATCGATCTTTTCAAAATGTTCTATTTCGGTCCGGCGCGGATAGTCCGCCCCGTACTTGTCGATCAACTGCTGCAAATAGTCGATCGCATATTGTTTGAGGTGGGCGAGACGGCGGCGGATCTCCTTCATTCTGGAGAGCACTTCCGCCAGTTCACGCTGATTCTTCTCAATGTCGAACCGGCTGATCCGCCGCACCGGCAGCGCCAGCAGCCGATCGATATCCTCGTCGGTCACATCCCGCCGCAGCTGATCGCGGAAGGGGGCCAGTCCGGCGTGCACTTCGGCGTACTCCTCCTCCTGCGTACGGCACTCTTCGATCTTTTTGTAGATCCGGTTCTCAAAAAAGATCTGTGCGAGCGTCTTGGCATGGAACAGATCCTCCTGACGCCCCAGGTCGATCTCCAGCTCCCGCTTCAAATATTCGAGCAGCTTTGCCGTGTTGCGCTCGATCACCTCGGTCACGCTCATCTGAACCGGCCGGTTTTCCCGGATCACGGTCAGATTCACCGAAATCGACACCGAACAGTCGGTGTACATGTAGAGCGCCTGCAAGGTCTTTTCCGGATCGTAACCCCGCGTAGGAACCACTTCCACTTCCACCTGGTTGGCGGTGTAGTCGGTAACGCTCGAAATCTTGATCTTGTTTTTCTCCGCCGCTTTTTCAATGGAGGCGATCAGAGATTCCGTGGTGGTCGTCGCCGGAATCTCCCGGATCACCAGCCGGCGCCCGTCGATTTCAATCTTGGCCCGGAGCGTGATCTTGCCGTTGCCGTCAGCATATTCGCGCACATCCATGACGCCGCCCTGCTGAAAATCCGGGTAGAGCGCGAACGATTCGCCGCGCAGCACCGCGATCTGCGCCTGCAGCAGTTCATTGAAGTTGTGCGGCATGATCCTCGTCGCCATGCCGACCGCAATCCCGTCCGAACCGAGCATCAGCAGCGAGGGAATCTTGACCGGAAGCACCACCGGTTCCTGATTCCGTCCGTCATAGGAATCGACAAATTCCGTGATGTCGTTGTTGAACAGCACCTCCCGCCCCATCGGCGAGAGGCTGCACTCGATGTAACGCGGCGCCGCCGCAGGGCTTCCGGTGAAAATGTTGCCGAAATTTCCCTGCTTGGTGATGAAATACTCCTTGTTGGCGAGCACCACCAGCGCATCCCCGATCGAAGCGTCCCCGTGGGGATGGAAGTGCATGGTGTTGCCGATCACGTTGGCCGCCTTGTGGGTCCGTCCGTCATCGATCCGGTAGAGCGACCAGAGGATCCGGCGCTGCACCGGCTTGAGGCCGTCGTCGACGTCCGGAATGGCCCGGTCCTTGATCACATAGCTCGCGTATTCCAGGAAGTTGCGGTCCATCATCATCCGGAAATAATCGTTGGAACCGCGGCTGCGTACCGCCTCGGCACCGGTGGCCGCCTCCTCTTCTGGCGTAGGCTCCTCGCCGGGATCGCCCTCGGCCACCCCGGCCGGAACCGCGTCTTCCGGCGGAACAATCTTTTCCGGCTCTTTTTCCTCACTCATATTTATGCACTTCCAGGTTGTTCATGATGTATTCGCGCCGCTTCGGGGTGTTGGTTCCCATGAAAAAGCCCAGAAGTTCGGGAATGTTGCGCATGTTGTCCAGCGTGACCGGCTGAAGCCGCATCTCCTCGCCGATAAACTGCCCGAACTCCTTCGGCGAAATCTCCCCCAGCCCTTTGAACCGGGTGATTTCAGATTTCTTCCCGAGGGCCGCGGCCGCCCGGTCGCGTTCATTTTCACTGTAGCAGTAAACCGCCTTCTCCTTCGGTTTCTGCACCCGGAAAAGCGGCGTCTCCAAAACATAGAGATGACCGGAAAGCACCAGCTGCTCGAAAAAAGAGAGGAAAAACGTGATCAGCAGATTGCGGATGTGCAGCCCGTCCACGTCGGCGTCGGTTGCGAGAATCACCTTGTCATACCGCAGGTTCTCGATCGAATCCTCGATCCCGAGCGCCTGCATCAGAAAGGTCAGCTCCTCGTTGCTGTAGATCTTCTCGAACTTCTCTCCGAAGCAGTTCATCGGCTTGCCGCGCAATGCGAAAATCGCCTGACAGTTCACATCCCGGCAGACTTCGAGCGACCCGGCCGCGGAATCCCCCTCGGTCAGAAAAATCATGGTCTCGCGCTGCTGCAGATTCTTCGGCCAGCGCTCCCCGACGTGAAATTTGCAATCCTTGAGCTTCGGAATCCGCAGCCGCGTCTTCTGCTGGCTGTCGCGCGACTTCTTCTTAACTTCCTGGATCTGCCGGTGAAGCTGTTCATTCCGGGCGACCTTTTCCAGCAGGATTTCCGCAACCTGCTTGTTTTTGTGCAGAAAATCGACGATCGCATCCCGGACCGCCGAAACGATCGGACCGCGCACGTCGGTGTTGCCGAGCTTGTTCTTGGTCTGGGATTCAAACACCGGATCCTTGATTTTGATGGCGATCGCCCCGACCATGCCGTCGCGGACCTCGTCCGCCTTGTAGTTTTTCCCGGAAAACTCGTTGATTCCCTTGAGCACGCCCTCTTTGAAGGCGGAGAGGTGGGTTCCGCCGTCATTGGTGTACTGTCCGTTCACAAAACTGAAGCTGGTCTCGCCGTAGTTGTCGCTGTGGGTGACGGCAAATTCGAGCGTCTTGGAACGAAACGCGATCACGTCGTAGAGCCGTTCTCCGCCGGTTTCCGATTCCAGCAGGTCCTGCAGCCCCCGGCGCGACAGGTAGAGCTGGCCATTCAGATAGAGCGACAGCCCGCTGTTCAAATAGGCGTACATCCACATCCGCTTTTCAAGGTACTCCTGCTTGAAGGCGTAGCCGGGGAACAGAGTCTCATCCGGCGTGAAAAAAACCCGGGTTCCGTTGCGCTCGGCGCATTCGCCCTGATCCTCGCCGACCAGTTCCCCCCGGACAAACCGGGCTTCCCGGAACTTTCCCTCGCGGATGGTCCGCACCACGAACTCCTGTGAAAGCGCATTGACCGCCTTGGTTCCGACACCGTTGAGTCCGATCGAAAACTGAAAAACGTCGTCGTTGTATTTTCCGCCGGTATTCATGACCGAAACACATTCGACCAGCTTCTCCGGCGGAATCCCCCGTCCATAGTCCCGGACTGTGGCGGATCCCCCTTCCACCGTCACTTCGATCCGCTTGCCCATTCCCATGGTGAACTCATCGATGCAGTTGTCGATGATCTCCTTCAGCAGCACATAAATGCCGTCGTCCGGATGCGAACCGTCCCCCATTCTGCCGATGTACATGCCGGGACGATGCCGGATGTGTTCGAGAGGCTTCAGGGTACGGATCGCGTCTCCATTGTATTCGACGGACTTTTCTGTTGTCATGGTACGGATCATACTCCCGGATTTCGAGTGGAACTGCAGGGGATAAATGTATCATTTTTTTGCGGAAATTCAAGTCGGAATGATTTGCGAACCCGAAATATCCGCACTATATTAGGAGTGTTTTAATGCCGACTTAGCTCAGTTGGCCAGAGCGGTTGACTTGTAATCAGCAGGTCGTCGGTTCGATCCCGACAGTCGGCTCCATTTTTTTCTCCTCAAAACTCCCTAAAATCCCGTTTTTTCATATAACCGCAAAACATGGCAAAAAAGGGCTTTTTCAAGCAGGAATTACGGCATTTTTTTGAATCAATAAAAATACCGCCCGGAAGCGTACTATTGAAATCCTCCGGGCGGCTGCTTTTTTTCTCGAACTACAGTATGGCGGCAACCGGCTTGAAAGCTCGGATAAATTTAAATTTATCTTCTCCGCCGGTCTTCTCCGCGTATATGATGCTGTCAAGTTCGTATTCCGTTTGGAGATTCAGCCAGAATTGCGCCGACGTGCCGAAATACCGGCTTAAACGGATAGCAGTATCCGCCGTTATCGCCCGCTTGCCGTGTACAATCTCGTTGATCCGCCGGGGCGGTACTCCGATATCCCGCGCCAGCTTGTTTTGCGACAGCTTCAACGGTTTCAGAAACTCCATATCCAACACTTCGCCGGGATGTACCGGCTTCAAGAATTTTTCTTCATTCGCCATGCCGTCACCTCCATCAATGGTAATCTTCAATCTTCACATCTTCCGCGCCGTCATTCCATCGGAATGTGATCCGCCATTGGATATTGATCCGAATACTGAAATACCCCTGCCGCCCCTCCAGCGCTTCCAGACGGTTTCCCGGCGGTACCCGTAAATCCGTTACGTCGGCTGCCGCATGAAGCATTTTCAGCTTGCGCCGCGCCGCTTCCTGAATATTTCCGGGAAGTTTCGCCGAACGTATTCCGGAGTAAATTTTCTCCGTTTCCTTGTCTCTGAATCCCTTTATCATTTCACATGCTCCCGCTATTAATATAACGTGCCGCGTTATAGTTTCAATAGCCAACCGGAAAAAACAGCCCAATTCTTGGATATAACTTGCCGGGGCGATATGCAACGGAAATCCCCCTCCCCTCTCCATTTCCGCCCCCCTGTTGTTTTATTCCTCTCTTCCGGCTTCCGGTGCCGGATTGAAGCGCTCCGGACAGCGTTTCACCTCCTGCGGCAATTCCGCTTGAAATACAATGTATGCGGTATTCTCCGCCCCGGTTTTCAGGCGGGGGCAGCACGCAAGGCAAACCCGTTTCAGATTCTCCGGATTATACCCCGTCGCAACCTGTCCGCAAGCCATACACTGCAACAATTTTTCTTTCATGTTCATTTACTCCTTGTCTGGTGATTCTCGATCAAATATCCAATCTCTTTATTTCGGCTCCGGGGCGGTGATTATGTTCACTACGTAATCTTGCGTCGGCTGGTCAATTTCCATCCGGTTTCCGTACTTCTTCGGCTGCATTCTGGAAAGCACCCATTTCCGCGCGTCTATTTTCAGCTTCGCCCGGTCGATTGCCTCCCGGTTTATCCGCTTCTGTCCATCGTCTCTGGTGATATAATCCCGCCTTGAATCGTCGGAAATTTCTAAAATCTCGTCGAAAATTTCTTCCGCCTGTATCTCCCGCGCCCGCGCGTATTGGTCGCAAAAATCAGTATCGGCCAAAATCCAGCGGTGTACCGTCGCCCGGTCCGGCATCCCCGGAGCCCTGCAAATCTTCCGGAGACTCTCCCCCGCGCATATCCCCTCTATGATTGTTTTCTTGGCCTCCTTGGCTGGCAACGCCCGCCCCGCCTGTTTTTTTATGGATCGTACTCCCATAATTTTTTCCCCTTTAACATTTTCGTTATTGGTCAAACCAATTTTGGCTTCAGCATAATACCGCCGCGCTCATTTTTGAGCACGGTAAATTTACCGTCCATAATTCTATGGGCGGTTGTCTTGCCATGACTTTTTAATAAATTTGTTAAAAAGTCTTTCTCCTCGCTCTGGCCTCTGTCCGCCTTTCATAATTTTGTGAAAGGCGCTCCCGTTAAAATTGACGGCGACTTATTCAGCCCGGTGCAATTTTATGCCCGGGGAAGAAAATTCCTCCGGCGTTTTATGCTTCCTCCGGTCGTTTTTTCCGGAACGTGAAGCCCGGCAAATCCACGCTGGTTACTTCGGTTTCCGTCCGCGTCGTATAGCCGCGACTTTTGCCAACGGTGGAAAGAATGTATTGCGCCGCCGCCAGACGGCTTTTTACATCACATGCAATCTTTCCCCGGATAATGTCGGCGACGAATAGTTCCGCGTCATCAATCAGGGTTTCGACGTTTTCCCGCGCTGCCGCCTTGGCCGCCGGATTTCGATTCAGATACTCATTCAATGCCGAACGGCTGCAACCCAAACTTCGGGCCGTCGGCTTGATCAGTCCGCCGAAACGGTCGAGACGCTGGATTACCTCCGCCATGGTGTACCGCTCTTCCAGATTCTGAACGGGTTTCCCCCCCTGCTGCGCCCCTCGCGCGCGCGTTATGTGTCGGGTCATCGTTGTTTTCTCCTTGATATGGGTTGATTTATGATTTTCCTCTCGTTTTCACCGTCGCCAAAATCGGCGGCGGATATTATTCCATCCCGGCTATTGCCTTGTATCTTCTTTTTGCGTGTCGCACATAGTGCCGGAAAAAGTTGTAAGTGAACTTCTCCGCCTGTTCTCGCGATTTTGCAAAAAAGAACGGGATACGATAATTGCAAATCATTGATATAATCGTCTGCTCTATGGCTTCCGGGTTGATTTTGCTGCGGTGGCTTCCATTGACCAGATTATCAAAGGTGGTTTCCTCCACCACGGCGGCGGCCTCATATCCCCGGAGCCGTTCCAGTTCCCGGGTGAAGCGTTCCCGCCCGCCGGTCATGCAGGATAGCAAATCCCCGGCGGCCTTTCTCTCTATCGCTATCCGATCCTCGAAGCCGTCAAGAGAGTAATCCCCGGTCGACAGCGCCCCCGGTTTGACTTCCACCGGGTACCCCTCGAATGAAAACGGGTGTTGTTCCCGCGTGTCCTGAATGATCTGTAACATGGTTTTTTTTCTCCTCTATTAAAAAAACTTATAAATATTAGATTAAAAATTAGGTTTCCTAATATAAATATATAAACCCGTTCCGCCTGTTCCATGATTTATTATAAGTTGTTAACAGTTCGTATATTACAAAAAACGCGAAATCTTCCGCTTTCAGTTCGCTTGTTCTCGTCCCGCGACTTCGGATAAAGGTTTTTTACGGCCTTTTTGAAGTTGGCCGCCCCTACTGCCCGGTACCCGTTGTTTAGCGCCCATTCCCGGTACTGCTTGTACAGGTTATCGGAACTGGTCCAGCCGCCCGGCGCTGCTTCCGTGAACTCCTGCAAAAACGCCCTTTCATGGTCGCAGCTCATCCGGTGACCCTCTTTTATTGCCGCGCCCTCCGGGCAATCAGGAAAGGCTTGTAGCGTCCGAAGCTTCGCCAATCCTCGCAGCGCCCAATTAAAAATACCCGGCAGCTCCTCGAGCAGTTCGGCGGTTAAGTTTGGATTCTGGTTTGGCTTCCCCCGGAATACCTGCCCGAATGGAATAATCCGTACCCGATCCCATACCCCCGCGCTGCGGTCGGTGAAAGCTGGCATTACATTTGTTGCAAACACCATCCGGGCAATGGCGCGGGCTTTCCAACCGTCAACCCCCTTGCTTTCAACTGGAATTTCGTCCCCGCTGGTGATTGATTTGAAAAAGCCCTCCACATCCGCACTTCTGCCATTCTCCGGCATTTGCGGTAACTCTCCAACGATGTTTAACAGCTTTTCGGTCAAAGGAGCAAGCCCGAAGCGGTCGGCCAGTCGCGCCAATGGTACATTACAGCAGTTCTCTGCTCCAATTAACGCGGTTAAGACGTTCACGAAAACGCTTTTACCCGTTCCCGCCGGACCGTACAGGAAGAAGCCGACGTTATACCGGCAATCCGGAACCAGTGCCAGCCCCGCCATCATCTGCAATATCTCCCGGTTTGCTTCTTCCGGCTGCACTTCGGCAAGATATTTTTCCCATTTTGGGCAGGTCGCTGCCGGGTCGTATTCGTAATCAAGCCCGAATGTGCAAAACAAATCCGGCCCCCTGCCTCGCTGCGCCTCCTGCGGCAATTCCGTACCGGCTTCCGCCGCAATCGCCGCTTTCTCGATATCAATAACCGCGTTTTTCATCGGCAGCCAGCCAAAGGCGCTTTCCCCGGTCGGCAGGAAACAAGGGATTTTATATCGGCCGGAATGAAGATTGCAAAGTCCGCTTGACTTCATATTCTCGATTACGTCAACGAGAATGGCGCGGGAAAGCCGGGTTTCCTCGCCCCTGCCGGTCGATTGCAAAAAGCCCATGATATCGCCCTCAAGGTCAGCCAAGTTCAAGCCCTGCCAGTAACTCCCGTTAAATTCGTACCACTGGCCAGCGTATCGCCTCAAGGTGTAGATATCCCCTTGTTTATATCTGGCGTCGAGAAACTCTTTCGCCCAAAGGTCAACTTGAATATGCTTCCGCCCTCCGGCCCTGCCGTTCTCCGGGCTGGTGATCCGCCGCCGGTCCTGCTTTTCCAGCCGTTCCACTTCCGCTTTCAGTTCCGGGCTGATTTCTAAAATTTTTTCCGGAAGTTCCCTGATACTCATATTGCGCCACCTCCCGGAGCCAGATAAAGAAGTTTCTGCCAATTCGCCTTATCGCCCCGGAATACTCCCGGAAGCCGGGACAATCGCGCCGGGTTGGAACATGCCCGATCCACGCCCAGAGCGGTTAAAACCGGAAACACTTCCCCCTTGACGATCCGCGCCCAATCGTCGGCATTGTCGATCCCGTCGCAGGTGATCCACGCATGACAGGATTTCCCGCCGGAATGAATCAGGGCAGCTATTTTGCATAGCTCAAGCTTGCATAGCCCGCGCAATACTGCGCCCTGCTTCTCCATCGGCAGCGCGTCGAACTCCGCAACGATGTACCGGAACGATTTCACGCAAGAATCCCCGCGCATGGTCTGGCGGTCGCCGCTTCTGGTGGCCTCTGCGCGCCCTGTAAGCGTGTTTGGGATAATATGCGGGTATTCGTCTCCCAATCGTGCAAGGTGCCCTTGTCGTTGCGGGAACGGCTGTTTTTCGATCCACGACAGCGCCCGGCGGAAAAAGGCCAGCCAGTCGGCGGCGGGTTTCACGTGGTCCGCGCCGGAATCGTACCGGCTGCCGATGAATAACACATCATCCGGGCGGTAGAGATGTTCCAGAATCGGCAGCATGTCGCCGGAAAAGGGGAATTGCTCTGACCTCGCTTCGATCCTTACCGGAGACGCTTCCCAGACGTCCGCGCCCTCCGGGTCGAGACTGCCGCCGCCCTCCTCGATCATACGGGCCTGAAGCGCGGCGGCCTGTTCCGTATCCCGGAGCACTTCGGCCAGATGTTCCGCAGTTGTCCGGCGTGGCGGTGGAATCGGGCGGGGGCGCGGGTTGTTTTGATCCATCGGGGCGGTGTCCTTGTGCGCCCGCTGGATTGCTTCCTTGATTTCCGTGTCCGGAACTTTGCGCCTTCCGGCGGGAATGCTGGCCCGGATTTCCGCCAGCATGGTATTGTCATCCCGTCCGGCCCTGATCCCCAGATTTGCCACGCCAAGTAATGCAACATGGCAACCGCCGCCGCCCGGCGTGGGGATAGCTGCCAGCGCCCCCCGGTACCGCTCTTCAATCTTCCGCATGGTCGAAATTTACCGCCTGTTCTCTTTGAAGATTGATAGTCAGTTGGCAAGCGGCTTGCGGCCCGGCTTTTTGGTGCGGGATTCAAGCCATGCGTCAATGCTGTCCCGGTCGTAAAGAACACGGCTGTTTGCGGAATCGGAAATCTTGGAGGCCTTTATTTTCCCCTCGCGTTCCGCTTTCCACAACGTCCAGCGCCGTACCCCGCAATAGCGGGTGGCTTCATCGCAGGTAAGGTATTTTTTTCTTAAGGTTTCGACAATCGGCGGCGGCGGGTTGTTTTCCTGCTGTGCGAGAATGGCGACAATATCCACCCCATACGGTTTCAGAATCGACGCCACACCATTAAGGATATCCGCCGGTACAGTGGTGACATTTGCGGTCATGGTATAACCTCCTTTGTTTTTTACTGCGCTGTGTTGCAGTTGTTACAAGAATATTATACCACAAGTTTTTGATTTTCAAATAGTAACAGTTTAATGTGTTACGTAACAAATTAATATGTTACATCTTTTTTTTGGAAAAAGTCCTGCTTTTCCAAACTTTAAGACTATTCATTGCTGCATAGTATTCGGTCGTTCCTAGTTTTATTGGTTTTTCCCGATCCTCGTTCTCAATTTCTATTATTTTGCGGTATGCTTCGGCGTCCGTCATGCCTTGTTCTTTGAATCGCTTAAAAATCTCCAATCGATCCGCATTCTTTTTAATGGAATTCGCATATCTTGATAGTTTTTCATTCTGTAATCGGGAAAGATCTTCGTCAAGTTTCTTGTGAATGGTAATAATTTCCGCTGCAACTTTTTTATAGTCTTCATCACTAACTACTTTAACATCTTTTCCTACTCGAGCAATAATCTCATCAAAAGCTTCTAACAACAATTTAGCTTTTAATCCAGCACAAATTGCCAACGCTCTATAAGTTTCACTTACAGCAACAGCATACCCGCCACCTTCAAAAATTTTTTCAAATATTTTTTTGGGCGGATAAACGTTTTCCCATCCTGATTCTAGTTCGGATAAAATATCTTCGGCTGCATCAAGATCACCATGCAAGCGATCATCTATCGAAATCTCCCTTTTGTAGAAATCTTCTTCGTTCATCTCTCACCCCGTATATATTCTAAAACATTCCGTATTATTTCAATCGACAAGGTATCGGCCAGCTGGTGCAGTTCAGCCCGTTCCGGTTCCATCGCCGCCCCTGCCGCCGAAAGTTGTTTCAGCGGGGCGGCTGGCGTTCCTAATACATTTGGCATTTGCTGCATGAACTTTGCCTTTGCTTCGCGGCTGGCGTGCTTCTGGTAAAGCGCTGTCATCTCCGGTGACATGTGGCCCAAGACGCTTTGGACAATCGGCTGCGGCACGCTGTACACTCCGGCGAGATATGCGAATGTGTGCCGCATGGCGTGCGCCGCTTTGGTCGAAACCGCCCGGCTGCGCCCCTCGATCCGTGAAGTGGTCTGGATTCCCAACCCCTCAAGGAACGACTTTACCCGCAGCATTACGCCGGTCGGGTTGGTCTGGTACATGGCGGCAAGTTCCGGGGCGACAAATTCGCCGCCCCCGGTTAGGGGGCGCTGCTGGTCAAGAAAGGCGGCAAGCGGCGGCATGATGGGAATATCCAGCATTACGCCGGTTTTTCTCCGTCGTTTATTGCTGATCCACCCGCTTTCGATTTCATTCCAGCGGAGAAGGCAAATATCCCCCAGTGTCAGCCCGGTACATAGCCCGATGGTGAAAATCGGCTGCGTATATGGCATGGTCATGGCGTCACCGATCCGCATAAGTTCCGCGTCGGTGAAAGCGTCCCGGCTTATGGTATCGTTATCCAGCGTCGGAATGTCGAACGGATTCCGGGCCAATCCGGCGTCATCTTTCAGCCATGCAAAAACTGCCTTGATTGCCTTATGCCGTGCGTTGATCGTGCGGGGGGATAGTTTATCACATCGGGGCGTGTAAGTGGATTCAATGACGCGGCGGCCCTCTTTTCTGGTGAAAGTAACCTCTTTCACGAATGCGCCGGAATCCCGCAGCATGGTAATGTACTCTTCCGCGTGCCGGTCGGTGACGTCGGCAAGGTTCACGGCTTCGGGATATTTAGCGGCCATGAAAGCGGCAAAATCATTCCAGTATGTGCGGTTGGTTCTGGCCTGATGTTCGCTTGGAATCCTTTTCTTTGGTTTGGTGATATACCGGTCAAAGGCTCCCGCGAGTGAAACCGCTTCGCCTCCGGTCAACTCTTCGCGGAAATTATCGATTAATGCTTTTACGCTCTTTTGTTCGGCTGCGGTCTTTACGGTATCGCGGATTTTCTTTTCATAAGCAAGCGCCGCGCGTTCGGTGGTGCAGCCTTCGCAGACGCCGTAATAGCGTTTCCCCGCGTGCATGAATTCGTAATGATATTCCGCAGATTGTCCGCCGGAAGTTTTTCGTTTTCGGATTGACATGTTATGATTTTCAGTTGTTTTTCGGGCTGCTGTATGCAATATAAAAGATACTTCTAACAACAGCTAAATATAACAACAAAAAAGCAACATGTCAAACAAAAATTACGGCATTTTTACGGCATTTTGGCATTTTATAGCAATTTCAAGTTCATTAGCAGGTGACTTGTAATCAGCAGGTCGCGGGTTCGACCCCCGCAGTCGGCTCCATTTTTTTGTTCCGGCAGAAAAAAAGCCTTCCTTCTGTACGCTTTGCTTTCTTTCCGGCGGCATCTCTTTCCAGCTTGTCAAGTACGACGTTTTTCCTTCGCGGGGAACGGCGCGGAACATCGGTTCCCGGGCTTTGATTTCACCGCATCCAAGAGAGATTCAATCCGTCACTTTCCCGTCATATCCATTCCTATTGCGTTGATTTTTAAAATCTTATAAAATGACGGATCATATCCGGGAAAACGACGGATCACGCAGAAATGCCCAAACGGGAAACCTCCGGTTTTCTCTTCGTCCTCTTCCCGCGCTCCAACCTTCCCGGCAGCGGGAAACTGTCCCAATTCCACACAAAAAACGCGCCCTCCCGAAAAGGAGGGCGCGCAGGAAAAACAGCTCTATGATGATGATTACATCACCATGATCGAGAAGACCAGAGTGAAGATCGCGCAGGTCTCAACCACGCCGAGGATCATCAGGTAGTTCGCAAACCCCTGGTTGGTTTCGGCGAAGGCGTTGCAGCCGCCGGCCGCGGCGCGGCCCTGGAACAGCGCGGAGAACATCTGGGCAAGTCCGCCGAAAAGACCGACAAAGAGGTAAACCGGCCAGTTTTCCGGAGTCTTCGCCGCCGCGCGGGAAATCAGAATCATCATGATCATGCCGTAAATCGTCTGCGACAGCGGCGCGCCGGCCAGCGCCAGCAGAAGGAACGGCGCCGGCTTGTCCTGCTGGTAGCATTTCTTCCAGGCGCCGATCGCGGATGCGCCCGCAACACCGGTACCGATCGAAGAACCGATCGCCGCCAAACCCACCGCAGCATACCCGCCGGCCTTCGCCAGCGCCATCATCATCGCCTGTTCCATCTCAATTTTCCTCCGATTTTTTGATATTCTTAAACGGCTTGAATGTCGATCCGGCCCAACGCAGTCCGATGTGGTTGGAAAATTCAAGCGTGTTCAACCGCACACCGTGCACCATCACGCTCATGACACAGAGCGCGAGGTTCAGCACGTGGCCGAACACAATCACCACCACGCCGGCCAGCAGGAGCAACGGCGAGTACTTGCAGATGTTCACGCCCATCCCGTTAAAGCTGCTCGCAATGTAGAATCCGGCCATGCCCACTGCGAAAAGGCGGATGTAGGAAAGCACGTCCACAAAACTTCCGATGATGTTGAACGGAAACTGGAAAATATCCGCCGGATTCTTCCAGTCCACGTCGCTGAAGACAACCATCACCAGACCGACCCCGTAAAGCCAGTACATGTATTGCGGAAAAGCTCCGGGATAAACAATCAGCTTGATCGTCAGGAAGAAGTTGGCGATGATCACCAGCGTCCACCCCAGGTTGCGCACAATGCTGCGAACCGTTCCGTCGTGCAGCGCCCGCCAGATCCGCCCCAGCGAAAGCTGCGCCACCGCCAGAATGAAGCAGAAATACTGCGTATTCTGGTTCTTGGTCACCTCGTCGGTCAACGCCGGAACCGTCGCCCACTCCATCCACCACGGCATCGGCAGACCGAAGAAGTTGCTCGACAGCACACCCCAGATGATGGTGGCGACGCTGAGAATGGTCAGCAGCCGCACCGGAGTCTTCGCCGCCGGATTTCCGCGGAATTTCCAGCCCGCGAACAGCGCTCCGGCAAGGAAAATCAATCCGTAACCGGCATCGCCGACGATCATCGCGTAAAAAATCGTGAAAAACACCAGCACTCCGGCGGAAACATCGATCTCATCGTAGCCCGGAGCGATGCCGAGAAATTGAAACAGCGGATTGATCACCTGGACCAATTTCGGAACCTTGAGCAGCGTCGGCACCCGATCGTCCGGCCCCGGATCTTCCACCAGCAGCCCCCAGCCCTGCCGCCGCGCTTCCGCCTCCAGATCGGCCAGCGCCGGCACCGGAACAAACCCCTGCAGCGAAACCACCGCACCGTGCTGTCCCAGGGAATCTCGGACCTGCGAAAACTCCAGCTCCGCACCGAGCACATTCAGCCGCCGTTTCGCCGCCGGCAGCGACTGCAACAGCGAACGCAGCTCATAACCGACTTCATCCAGCGCCTGGGCAAGATCCTTTTTGCGGCTGCGCAGCTTCGCAGGATCATCCTGCTCGGAAAGCCGGACCTCGGGAAGAGTTCCTTCCGCAGGCTTTTCCGTGGAGATCACCGCAAAATAGATCCGCCGGTCCTCCATGGAGATGATTTCACAGCGCGCCCCCTCGATCGCCTCGGCCGCTTCGAGCGCCTCCTCGTTTCCGCAGCAGAGCGTCACAAAAACCCCTTTGTTCCGAAGCTCGTCCAGCGTGGCACGATTGAAATCACCCCAGACCGCAAGTTGCGCGAGCCGCTGATCCACGGCGTTGGCCTCGGAGAGCAGCTGCTCCCGGGAATCGATCAGCCGGCCGGCTTCCTCGATCGTTTCGGCGCCGGAACCGCCCGAACCGGAATCCAGCTTACCCGTCTCCGCTTCATCGAGCTCCGCCCGAAGTTTTTCGAGGGCCGCAACAACCCGGCGGCCGTTGTCGAATTCCTCGCCCAGCTGCTGTGAAGTCTCGGAGGGAACCCGCCGGGCGGTCTCCACCTGCATGACGCCGAGTCCGCGCAGCGCCGTCAGCGCCTGGTTCTGTTCCGAACCGAGCGCCAGCAGCGTCACCTTCTTCATTGGCACAATCATTTTTCGATCACATCTCCCGGATGATGAGGGGTTAAGAACGAATCTGTCCGCTGCCCCGAACGAGATATTTATAACTGGTCAGCTCGTCCGCGCCCATCGGGCCGCGGGCATGCAGCTTGTCCGTGCTGATTCCGATTTCGGCTCCCATGCCGAATTCGCCGCCGTCGGTGAACCGGGTCGACGCGTTCGCGTAGAGCGTCGCGCTGTCCACCTGCGCGAAAAACTTCTCCACATCCTCCGGAATCGAGCTTAAAATTCCGTCACTGTGCCGCGACCCGTAGGTGTTGATGTGATCGATGGCTTCTTCCACCGAACCGACCATCTTCACCGCCAGAATCAGATCGAGATACTCCGCGGCATAATCCTCCTCGGTCGCCGCTTTCGCCTCCGGGCAGAATTTCCGGAACTCCGCGTCGCCGCGCAGTTCGACTCCCCGCCGTTTCATCGACTCCAGGAAGGGGGGGATGAACCGCTCCGCCGCCCGCCGGTCGATCAGCAGCGTCTCCAGCGCGTTGCAGGCGCTCGGCCGGTCGCACTTCGCATTTTCCACAATCCGGACCGCGGCAGCGAAATCGCATTCGCGGTCGACATAGAGATGGCAGACCCCTTTGTAATGCTTGAGCACCGGCATGGTCGCTTCGGCGCAGACCAGCCGGATCAGCCGCTCTCCGCCGCGCGGAATGACCAAATCGATGTACCGGTCGAGCTTCAAAAGCAGATTGACCGCGGCGTGATCGGTCCACGGCACCAGCTGAACCGCGCCGTCCGGCAGCCCGCAACCGACTGCCGCGCGGTTCAGAATTTCCGCCAGCGCCAGATTGGAACGGAACGCCTCGCTGCCCCCGCGCAGAATCACCGCGTTTCCGGCTTTGATGCAGATTCCGGCGGCGTCGACCGTCACATTCGGACGCGATTCGTAGATGATGCCGATCACCCCCAGCGGAACGCTGACTTTGGTGATCATCAATCCGTTGGGCCGGGTAATTTTAGAAAGAATCCGGCCGACCGGATCGTGCTGGGAGGCGACCACCCGGAGCCCTTCCGCCATTTCCCGGATCCGGCGATCGGTCAGGGTCAGGCGGTCGATCATGGCAGCGGAAATTCCGGCGGCGCGCGCCTTGGCGAGGTCTTCCTCGTTGGCGGCGTGAATCGCAGCCGTCGCACCCTCGATCTCCTCCGCCATCCGCAGCAGGCAGCGGTTTTTCGCTTCGGGGGTCATCACCGCGAGCGCGCGGGATGCGATCTGCGCCCGGCGCCCCATCTCCTGCAGGACCCGATTCATCTCTTCCGTTGTGACGCCCGCAGCAGCCATAGTTCCCGACAACCTCCGCAATCTGTGGATCATTTAACAAGACACTGACCCTATAACATACTTCCGGCTTTTGAAAGTTTCAAATGTTTCGATCACAAATCTTGGAAAAAGCGCGTCCCCATTGCGGTTTTACCGTTCCGGGGCCGATTTTCTCTCTGCCGGATTTCAGGCAAAGTACCGTTTTTTGCAGATAAGGAGTTGATTTTTAATGAAAAGAGGTTTATGTTATTTTCCTTGTTTTCCTTTGATGGAATTCTGATATCTTCAACAAATGGGAGAGTTCGAATATGCCGGTGGATATTCTGGTCGGAACGCAATGGGGCGATGAAGGCAAGGGCAAGCTGATCGACGTCTTGACCCGGAACGTGGACATGGTGGTCCGCTTCCAGGGCGGCAACAACGCCGGTCACACCGTCGAAATCGGCAAGGAGCGGTATGTTCTCCACCTGGTTCCCTCCGGCATTTTCCGGCCCGGCGTCAAGTGCGTGATCGGCAACGGCCTGGTCGTCGATCCGGTCGGCCTGGTCGAGGAGATGAAAGGACTCGCCGAACGCGGCATGGATCTTTCCGCCATCGAATTGAGCAACCGGGCCCAGCTGATCTTCGAATACCACAAGCGGGCCGACGCGCTCAACGAAGCCAATGCCGGCGGGCAGAAGATCGGAACCACCAAGCGCGGCATCGGTCCGGCCTACGCCGACAAGATGCACCGCTGCGGCATCCGCGGCATCGATCTGACTTGTCCCGCCCGGCTGGAGCAGCAGTTCCGCGCCGAAGCCGCCAAGTACAACAAGCTCTTCTCCGAATCCGGTATCGCTCCGCTCAACATCGATGCGGAATGGGAACGGGTCCGGGAAGCGGCCGCGTTTCTCGCCCCTTATGTCTGCGATACCGTTTATTCGGTCAACGCGGCGATCAAAGCCGGAAAAAACATCCTCTGCGAAGGCGCTCAGGGCGCTCTTTTGGACATCGATCACGGCACCTATCCTTTTGTCACCAGCAGCAACACGGTCTCCGGCGGCGCCTGCACCGGCGCCGGGATTGCGCCCCAGCGGATTCGCGACGTCTGGGGAGTGATCAAAGCCTACACCACCCGGGTCGGAGAAGGACCGTTTCCGACGGAACTTTTCGACGCCTTCGGCGAGGAACTCCGCCAGGTCGGACGCGAATTCGGAGACACCACCGGCCGGCCCCGCCGTTGCGGATGGTTCGATGCGGTGGCGGCCCGCTACGCCTGCATGGTCGATGGTGTCAACAAACTGGCCGTCACCAAGCTGGATGTTCTCGACGGCCTCGAAAAGATTGCGATCTGCGTTGCTTACGAGGTGAATGGCCGCGAAACCCGGGAGTTTCCCGCCGCCGTCTCCGACGTTGCCGCCGCCAAGCCGGTTCTGGAGTGGCTGCCGGGCTGGAAGTGCAGCACCGCCGGCGCAACCCGGTGGGAGGAGCTTCCGGAGAACGCGAGAAAATATCTGCTCCGGATGGCCGAACTGGTTGAATCGAACATCGCGATTGTGTCGGTCGGGCCGCGCCGGGATCAGACGTTCCAGGTCACATTGTAACAGTTTGGTTGTAAGGGCGCTTTTCCGGAGGGAGCCGTTTCGGAAAAGCGCCGACCGGTTCTCCGGATGCCAGATCCTGCTTTTCCGGTCCCGGAAGATGCACTCCGGTCAGGAAAGAGTCAAAACCGTTCCGCCGCCGGCGGAATTGAGAGGATAGAAAACTCAAACGTAAAAAGCGACCATTCATGCCCGTACTGCGTCGAGAATATCAGGAGAACCCGGCCGAACATTTCTTCCGGTTTGTTGCCGGATTCGACTGGCTTCAGATTCTCGCGTCGGTTTTTCTGCTCGGAGTGGGACTGATTTTCATCCGTTCGACCGGAATCCAGGCGGGAACCCGTGAAAGCCTCGCTTTTTTCCCGAAACAGCTGCAATGGATCGCCATCGGAACGGTCTTTTGGCTGATCTGCTCGCTGATAGACTACCGGAAGCAGGAGTATAAAGTTCTCTCTCTGATTTTCTATCTTCTCAGTCTGTTTCTGCTGGTTCTGGTTCTTTTCGTCGGAGTCAAAGTCAACGGAGCGGTCAGCTGGCTCAATCTGCGGCTGTTCGGCATGCGGCTGCAGCCCTCGGAACTGAGCAAGCTTGCCGTGGTAATGCTGCTGGCGGCGATGTTTTCAACCCGGGTGTTCCGGGTGAACCGGGTCGCCTGCCTTTTCTTGAGCGGAATCACTGTCGCGGTGCCGTTTGTTCTGATCATGCTGGAACCGGACTTCGGAAGCGCGATCATTCTGATCCCCATCCTGCTCGGAATCGTCTTCGTCGCAGGACTCAAATGGCGCTATATTCTTCTCGCCGTCGGCATGGCCGCGCTGCTGGCAGGAGGCTTTCTCGCCAACGAAGCTTTTGGAAAACCGATGCTCAAAGAGTATCAGAAGGCGCGGATCCGGGTATTTCTGGATCCCGAAAGCGACCTGCTCGGACGCGGATACAACGTTTACCAGGCGAAACTGGCGGTCGGTTCCGGCGGCTGGACCGGAAAAGGCATCGGGCAGGGAACGCAGAACGCACTCGGTTTTCTGCCGCAGTCAGTGTCGAACAACGACTTCATTTTTTCCGTAATCGCGGAAGAATCCGGATTTCTGGGGTGTTCTTTGCTTCTGCTCGCCTATCTGATCCTGTTTTACTCGATTCTGCGGACGGCCTTTCTCGCGACGGATCCCTTCGGGCGCTACCTCGGAGTCGGTGTCGCGGCGATCTTTTTTCCACACTGTTTCATCAACATCGGAATGTGCATCGGGCTGATGCCGGTGACAGGAATTCCGCTTCCGTTCATCAGTTACGGCGGTTCATTCCTCCTGATGGGGATGGCTGCTCTGGGATTGATGCAGTCTGTCTATCGCCACCGCTGAATCAATTTTTTTCAACATCGTTTTCCGAACCGGACTTGCATTCTCAAACCGCAGCGGATAAATTACCGAAAGGTCTGGCTTTCCGGAAGCCGCGGATGTTTTGTTTCTGAAAATGGAGAATTTCAACGTGTTGTTCAAACGCCTGTCACTTCCCGCCGTGTGTTTCGCCGTCGCACTGATTGCCGTCGCCGGCTGCAACACGATCGAAAACAACTATCTGAATCCGGAGGATTTCGCCTCCTATCTGCGCCGGAACGGCGTTGAAGTCACCGGCGAACCGCGTCCGCTGCCCGGAAGTCCCTTCGACGCCTCTTCCGGTTGCGCCATCATGGTCGGAAATTCCGAAATCGGGGTCTACAAATTCGACCAGTCAGTGCGGCCGATCGCGGAACGGCTCAAGCAGGTCAAACAAAGTGAACGGCTTTACATCAACGGAATCCCCTATCCGGTCGAAGTGCGCGGTTCCTTTGTCATCATGGGGTTGGAAAAGAACAAAAAGAAGCATGAGATTTTAAGGGTTTTTGATAAATTTTACTGATCCGTAACATCATTAAATCCCGGGTTCGGGAGAGAGAGAGGGAGAATCACAATGGCAGGGAAAAAATACGTTTATTCGTTCGGCGGCGGGGCATCGGAGGGTAACGGTTCCATGAAGGAACTGCTCGGCGGAAAAGGCGCCAACCTCGCGGAAATGGCTTCGCTCGGGCTGCCGGTTCCGCCCGGTTTCACCATCACCACCGAGTGCTGCGTCGATTACTTTAAAAACGGAAGCCGCCTTCCGGACGGTGTTGAAAAGCAGATGCTCACCGCTCTCGCCAAGGTTGAAAAAACCATGGGGATGAAATTTGACGACGCGAAAAATCCGCTGCTGGTCTCCTGCCGTTCCGGCGCCCGCAGTTCGATGCCCGGGATGATGGAGACGGTGCTGAACGTCGGACTCTCCTCAAAGACTATTCCCGGTCTGATCGCCAAAACCGGAAACGAGCGTTTCGTCTACGACGCCTACCGCCGGCTGATCATGATGTACTCCGACGTGGTCATGGAAAAAGCCGAGGGCATCGAACCGGCCGAGGGGCAGGCGATCCGCAAGCAGCTCGACAATATCCTGGACGAACTCAAAGAGAAAAAAGGGTACGCCTCCGACACCGATCTGACGGTCGAGGATCTGAAAAAACTCTGCGAAACATTTAAAAAGCAGATCAAAAAGACGCTGAAACGCGAATTTCCCGACGACGCGATGGCGCAGCTCCGCGGCGGAATCGGCGCCGTTCTCAAGAGCTGGAACGGAAAGAAGGCGGTCTCCTACCGCCGGATCGAAGGAATTCCGGATGACTGGGGTACCGCCGTCAATGTCCAGAGCATGGTGTTTGGAAACATGGGTGACACTTCCGCCACCGGCGTCGCCTTCACCCGCGATCCCGCCACCGGCGACAACAAATTCTACGGAGAGTGGCTGATCAACGCGCAGGGAGAAGACGTCGTCGCCGGAACCCGCACGCCGAATCCGCTCAACAACGACACCCGCAACGAGCAGAACAAGCACCTCGAATCGATGGAGGACCTCTATCCTGAACTCTACAAGCAGCTTTTCGATATCCGCAACAAGCTTGAAGCGCACTATCATGACATGCTTGACATTGAGTTCACCATTCAGGAAGGAAAGCTCTTCATGCTCCAGTGCCGGGTCGGAAAACGGACCGGTACCGCCGCTCTGAATATGGCGATGGACATGCTCTCCGAAAAGATGATCGATGAAAAAACCGCCGTGCTGCGGGTTTCGCCGGCCCAGCTGGATGAACTGCTCCATCCGATCCTTGATCCCGCCGCGGAAAAGAAGGCGGAAGTGATTGCCAAGGGTCTGCCGGCCGGTCCCGGCGGCGCGGTCGGTCGGATCGTCTTCAACAGTGTCGACGCGGTCAAGGCCGCTGCGAAAGGTGAAGCGGTCATCATGGCCCGTGAGGAGACCAACCCAGAGGATGTGGAAGGCATGCGGGCCGCAGCCGGCATTCTGACCGCCCGCGGCGGCATGACCTCCCA